>OFLU01000334.1_pt1 | contig 8058 bp, 8 predicted proteins | sample 1540841 | NCBI WGS metagenome assembly OFLU01 (sample SAMEA4413044, study PRJEB24355) | metagenome | biome: human; feature: gut; material: faeces | place: United Kingdom | collected 2010 | reverse complement strand
GTCAATTTTCTCTATGATGTTTCCAAGTTTATCCAATACAAGACAGGAATGGTCATTTAGTGGAATTATGGGAACTTTAACGAGTTCTTCAGCTCTATCCTTATTAGCTTTATCATTCCATGAATCATAATGGACACTAATTAAAAACTGACTAAAGAGTCCTAATCCATTTTTTATCTTTATCTGATGATCTGAATTATCATTAGGTGAGATATAGACCTTTTCTCCTAATAATAGGGCTCCTGCAGAAAATCCCATAACTTTCGCACCTTTATTCAGCATACGATCGATATAATTTTTGAACTGCTGATTGACGTAAGTAGCTAAATACTTTTCCGTATTTCCACCACCGATGATGATGACATCAGCATCTAGATAGCTACCAAAATTAATCTGCTCAATGTCCAAGAGTAAGTAATCAGTGTTTAGGTTAGAAAAAAGGCTTTGGAAAACTTCCGTGTACTTTTTCATATACGGTTGCCAATTTTCTCGATAAACTGTAAAAATGACAATTCTTTCGATCTTCCTTGATGACACAATTTTATTAACAATCGTATGGTTCTTTATCGGCGGATTTCCACCCATCAAAAAAATTTGTGCTTCCATTTTTTCTTTGTCCTTTCTCAAAAACGAGGCAAAGATGGTACTGCAACTTTTAATCTGTCCATACAAGTTTTACCGATAGCTCTCAGAAACTCTTCGCATCTACCGAATTTCAGAACAAAGGCAGCTCATTCTGATTTCATATCAGACTCTCGTAATAGCCTATCTTTTATTTGCTTTTACCTATCTTTTTCCTCTGCTAGACACTCTAGTTCCTCGATAGAATGACGATGCCTGTGCTTCTCTTCTGTTAGATAATGCTTGTGGACATGCGAATGCCTTACCGTATGCGTGTGGGTACTTCCGCCATGGCTATGCGTGAATGTATGCTGGTGCTCATGGTCATGTTGGCGAATAAACGTATCGACTACAACTAAAGCAGAACCAATGACCATCACGATCAAGGCGATCATATACATCCAGGATAAGGATTCACTTAAAAATACAAAAGCAAGGAGAGCTCCGATCAAGGGATTGACAGCATAATAGGCACTGGTTTTAGCTGCTCCAAGAACATTCTGGGCTCTCACATACATGAAAATGCTGAGTCCGTAGGCTACAAAACCTAAAGCCAAGGCAATGGCGATATAGCCGATTCCTGGAAAGGACTCTCTTTTTATCAGAGCAATGACCAGGGCTCCAAGACCAGAGCATAGGCCTTTTAGCATCACAATTTGATAAGTGCTCTTTGATGATAGTTCTCTAGTACAGTTATTTTCAAGTCCCCAGCAAACGGTAGCCATGATCACCAGCAAAGAACCATAAGAGAAATGAAAGCTGTCTGTTCCTTCAAACGACAGCAAGACGCTTGACAGGGTGATTAGCCCAATAGCTAGCCATAATCTTTTGGTTACAGCTTCTTTAAAGAGAATCAGTGCAATGACCGTCGTCGCCACAATTTCAAAATTCCCGAGAAGCGAGGCATTGGCAGAGGAACCATAGCTGATACCGAGCATCAAAAGAATCGGTGCAGCAATATCGAGAACAATCATTCCGACAATATAGGGAAGTTCTGCTTTTGTCAGGCTCTCAGCTTTCTCCCTGTCCTTCTTATTAAAGAGTGACATCATACCAATACCAATCCCAGCACCGAGATACAGCAATGCTGCCATTGTAGTCGGGCCCACATGCTGCAAAAGAACCTTTGATATTGGTACATTTATGGCATAAAAAACAGCTGCCAGAAAGGCAAACATAATTGCTTTGAGCTTATTTTGCTCCATCAATTTTACTCCTCTATTTCATTATTTCTGGTCATGACCTCTATATCACAGCCCAGATCCAAACCAAAGTATCACTCCATCCAAACAGGAATTCGCTTAGAACTCAAAAGGTTTGGGGAGTTCAAAGCTCCAGTGGAGCTTTGAAACCTCTCGCCTTGAAATATCAAAGCGAGAGGTTTAGCTACGTTTTACCAACAAGCTCATACACTCGACATGCGCAGTCACCGAGAACATATTCACATACTTTTTAACGATCGCATAAGGTTATCGTTAAATGGTATTATCTAGATAAACTGAGATTTTATTATTTCTTTTTCTTTGGTTTTGGTGCAGGTAACTCATCATACATTGAATTAAATAAGCCGGTTAAATATTCTTTGTTGTCAACATCATCTACCAATAGCATTTCCTTTGCACCTTCATACGGCCATTCGTATTCTACATTCGGCATATACGCAATTGCAGATTTGACAGGCTTCACTAAAAATCTATCATCATAAATTCCACCCATGATTTTCCCTCGATAATAAATTATATACTCACCCATCATTGCTCTATATGATATTTCTTCCAACTCGGACAATTGTTCTAAAATGAAATCTAAATATTCTTTACTTGAAGCCATTTTTGCTATCTCCCTTAATTACTAAAATTTCAATAGTCCATTTTCATCAAATTGAAAATTGGGTCCCCAAGAAACTTCCCAATAATATCCATCTAAATCCGAAAAATATGCGTGATATCAACCCCAGAAAAGTACCTGTGGCTCTTTTACAGTTTTTCCACCTGCTTTTCATTACTAATTCTATTACTAGCCAATATAGTATAAATTAAATGACCAATAAAATTGAAGATAAAATAACATAGCAGCCAGTCTTACAACTTACTACTTTTCATATGATAATTTACAAATGTTTTTCCAGCCACTCGATCTTTTTAAAATCCTTATTGTTATTTTGTTCATTTCGATAGGAGTCTTGATTAGAAGCTTTGTTAATACTTAGATACTGCTCCATACTTGGAAGACGAAAAGTGATGCCTTCAATGTGAATAAGCTCTATATCCGATTCCGAAACTCCTGCAAAATCAGGTAAGGAATCGATACTTCCAAATTCAACACTCACTCGATCCTTTTTGAATTCATGCTCATGAATATCTATTAAGACGTAGCCTAAGTCTTTCATCACTTTCATTATCTTGTCCCGGTCATAAATTCTGAGATGATCAGGTGCTTCCCAACCTCTAGGGTCACCAGGCACATGAATGTCAATGTCAGAGGGCTCCCAATTTTCTTTCGTTCTAAACTCCAATCCCAAAGACCCCATCAGTGTCGGTGTAATTCCGACTCGATTTAAATGGAAACAAATGGTTTTAAATTCTTCAAATAAGAGACTCATGTATACTCTAAACCTTTCATCTAAATGTTCGTTATTTCTACTTTATTACCTTGAACAAAATCATCTTCATTTTCTAGTATATCCAGTTATTTTGGATACAAATTCTTTTCCTTCTTTTAAGGACCCAAATGTGACTAGATCTTTATAAGAAGGATTTTGATATAATTCCAACATATACATCTCTAGTCCTTCTGATTTTTGAACGATTATCCACATTTCACTAACAAACTCACACACTCAACGTGTGGTGCTAGTAAACTTCTATATTATAGAACGAAAGTGATAGAGTGTTTTCTAAAATTATACTATAAAACGAAAGAGAATTATACACTCAACTCAAACAACTTATAAAACTCACCTCTTCTATACATCAAGTCACTAAAAGAACCATCTTCAACAATGACGCCAGCTTTCATAAAGAGAATTCTATCGTATTTTTTCAAAATGTTTTCATTCAACTTGTGGGTTATTACAAGTGCAGTCAAATTTTGAATATCCAAGATTGAACTTTCAATTTCAGTAGTTACTTGATTATCCAAAGATGAAGTAGCCTCATCCAATAATAAGATTGGTGTTTTTCGAATCAAGGCACGCGCAATACTAAGTCTTTGTTTTTGTCCTCCAGATAGATTTGAACCATTCTCTCCACATAAAGTTTGTAGACCGGATTCATTTTCTAAAACATAACTTTCTAAACCTGACTGCTGTACAGCTTGATTTATTTCCTCATCAGTAAAGGATTGATTAAGAGTAATATTGGCTCTTAAAGTATCATCAAAGATATAAACATCTTGTTGAACAATCGTCATTAAGTTATAAAGGCTCTCTGCTGAAATAGCTTGTATATCTTGATTATCAATTAAAATATGTCCACTTGTTACATCATAAAAACGCAGTAATAGATTGAGCAAAGTTGATTTCCCACTCCCTGACATTCCTACAATTGCAATTTTTTCCCCTTTTTGAATCTTCAAAGATAAATGATTAAAAATTTTTTCTTCAGTATTAGGGTAAGAAAAGTCTATATTTGAAAAAGAAATAACATCATCGAAATATTCTTTCGTTTCACCAGTCTGAAGTCCAGTTACATCTTTTACCTCAAATGCATTAAGTGTTGCTTGCCCTTCACGAAATTTACTCATTCCCATACCAATTTCATTTAGTGGCATTACTACAAAATTGACTAGTTGAACAATAGCTGTCACACTTCCAATTGTGGTATAGCCATTAAATACTAAATACATCCCTCCACCAAAAGCTACCAAAAAAACAATCATCCCTGAAAGCTGGGAAATAACATTTGCTAAAACATCAAATTTTCCTTTTATAAAATATATCTCATCCAAATTTTCACTTTCATGACTATAATCCTCAAAGATAGCATCTTTCACATTAAAACTTTTAATAACCAGAAATCCTGCTAAAATATCTTTAACCTTAGCTAAATACTTCTGATCTGCAACCATAGCACTATTTTGTAAAGAGGCTGATTTTTGTCCAATAAATCCTGAAATCATCATCGGAATAATGCTAGCAATGATTACTAATAAGGTCAAAAACCAATTACCTATAAACATAGCTAGGAGTGAAAAAATCATTAAGGAAAGGTTTTTTGAAATATTAAAATACTGGTGTAGATAATCTTGCTCGATTTTCTTCATATTTTCGGTTAATACAGAAATAAACTTCCCTGATTTTTCTTTAGAAAAGTCTCTATAATCCCTATCTAAAATAGATTGGAAAACCTTGTTTTTATAACTTGACATGATTTGCCTAACAAGTTTATTTCTCAATCGAAGAGATATAAAGTTCAGTCCTGCATAGATGAAAATAACAGTAGCTCCTACTAGTACCGCTTGAGTTAAGGCTTCTTTATTTTGGGACATGCCACTATCAATAATACCTTTAATAGAATAAGCAAAAGCAATATTAGTTAAAGGGACCAGTGTATTAAATATCATGAAAGCATAAAAAGCCTTCTGATGGTTCTTTATCAATTGTTTCATCCTTAATCTACCTCATAATTCTTAATTTCATTTAGAAAATGTGACATAAAATATTCTTCTAAGTCAATATTCTCTCTCCTAATCTCTTTCATAGAGACTTGTTCTACAATTTCTCCATTTTTGATAAAACCAATCTTATCTGCTATCTGTGAAATTTCCGATAATATATGACTCGATATTAGAATTGTAATTCCATGCTCCTTAGAAAGCGACAACAAAAGATTTCGAATTTCTTGAATTCCTATTGGATCTAAACCATTGATTGGCTCATCTAAAATTAACAATTTAGGTTTTGTTAGAAAAGCACGAGCTAAACCAAGTCTTTGCCTCATTCCTAACGAAAAATCTTTTACTTTTTTAGTCGTATTTTTTAATCCGACCATTTTTAAGGCTCTTATTATATCTGATTCAGTAATAGCTTTCCCCATATACTGTGCGTGAATTTCCAAAATTTCTTTTGCAGTGAAGTTTTCGTAAAAACTTGGTGTTTCAATAATACTTCCAACCTGACTTAGTATTTCCTCTCTGTGTTCTTGTAGATTTTTTCCAAAAATTTCAATACTACCTGATGTAATAGTTGATAAGGATAACATACATTTCATTAAAGTTGTTTTCCCTGCACCATTTGGTCCTAAAAAACCATAGATTTCTCCTTCAGCAATTTGAAGGTTGATACCACTTAAAATTTCTTCTTTATCAATTGTTTTAAAAACTTCTTTTATTTCAACAATATTTCTCATTTCTATCTCTCTTTCTATAACCACCTTTAAATGCAAGAATTTTTCTTTAGGAGCATAAATACAAACTTATACAGTCTCTTTCTTTATTGGAATCATAAAGGAATTACCACTTTTCTTCGATTAAACTCAGCAATACTATTTGATACTAATATCTCGTTTTGAAATATTATAAATTGAAAATGAAGTAATCATTAAACTTATGAAACTTGCAAATATCAAAAAGAATAAGTTATCAACAATATTATTAGATAAACTTCCTGAACTTACATTCGAAAGTAATGCTGCTAAGCCAAGTCCTGTAAGCATTGTTATAGCTGTTGAATACTTAATCATACCTAAAACAAATGGTAATAACCCTATTAGTACTGTTCCAAACGTAATTCCAGCTAAGTTCATTAATTGATTACCAACAGGGATATAAGTAGATTCAGTGACAACAGCCATGGATCTAATGAATATTTGAATAACTAAATGGGCAGAAAAATGGGCAATAAATGAAATTAGGATGACTGAAAGAATTTTTCCCCATACTAACTTTATTTTAGAAATAGGGTAAGAAAATAACTGAAAAATTGTTTTTCGTTTAAATTCATCAATAATAATCGTAGATAATAAATAAGATTCAAAAATCAAAAATGCTGATTTTGTAAATAAAGATGAAAATAATGATGCTACAATTGCCCAACCTTCCCATTTGCCAGTAATTCTAATAAGATTAGAATCCTGTCCAGTGAATTCTCCTAGTTTATTGTCAGTACCTAACCCCATAATGATTATTACTGTAATACCTAACACTATAAATATAGTACACAACCAGGCTAAAATTAACTTAGATTTAGAAATTTTATTTAATTCAATTTTAATAAGCGACAACATAGATTATTTCCTCCAAAGTGTAAATAAAGAATAAACTATTCAAACTAATCTCACCAAATATTTAAAAAAAGCTTATTTTACAGACAATGCCACTATACATACTGTCGGTATGTATATGTTAAAAACAAACATACCTACGGTATGTAAAATAGGATTTTAATAACACACATAAAGTATGTTATTTTTTAAGTATCAAAATGTAAAATAGATCGTTCAATTGATAATACATAGATAGAAATTAGTATTAACAAGAATGTCGTGCGACTACATATTTACTATTTTTTTAAGTGATCAAATAAGTTGAAAATCACCTCCATCATTTCATCAGAAATTAACTGTACCCCTAGACCTTCAAAAGTAAGTTTAATGAAATTCATTTTACGCTTTAATTCTACTAATGAAAAAACGGAAATTTGAAAACCAATCCAAATATTTAAAGTTAAAACAATTAAATCTGCTAGCTCTTCTGGATATTCTGTTTTAATAGAGCCATCTTCGACACCTTCGTAAACTTTTTCTCTAATTTCGGGTAAAAAATCAGAAAATAGACCTAGATACTGCTCTCCCAATAAGCGTGGACTTCTTAGCATAATTGAAGCAGAGTAGACGAGCCTTTGGTGTTCAAAGTTAGAGAAAGAATCCATCAAAGAATTTTGTATCTTTTCTAATCCAGTATTTCCTCTCCAATTATAATTTAAAATTTCTTGATTATTTTCGCTAATGATCGTTTGCAAAATATCATATTTAGACTCAAAATGATGATAAATAACACCTTTCGTCAATCCACCTAAGCCATCTATGATATCTTGTATTGACGTATTATCAAATCCTTTTTCTAAAAATAAATCTTTAGAGACCTCTAGTATTTTTTTTCTAGTTTCGTGTGAGTTTCTATTTCTTGCCATTCCAGTCCCTTTCTATCATACCGATGGTATGTAACTTCTATTTTAGTGGACAAAACTAATAATGTCAAGTTCTTTATTGAAATATAACAAAAAGCCTTAATTCAAGGCTTTTCATTATATATTTCGTATACACTTTAGTATCCTAGATCCAGATTTACATAATGAAAATTAGTCAATTTTCTCAATAATGTTTCCAAGTTTATCTAATACAAGACAGGAATGGTCATTTAGTGGAATTATGGGAACATTAACGAGTTCTTCAGCTCTATCCTTATTAGCTTTATCATTCCATGAATCATAATGGACAC
>OFLU01000314.1_pt1 | contig 8780 bp, 5 predicted proteins | sample 1540841 | NCBI WGS metagenome assembly OFLU01 (sample SAMEA4413044, study PRJEB24355) | metagenome | biome: human; feature: gut; material: faeces | place: United Kingdom | collected 2010 | reverse complement strand
AGCCTGACAAGATTTCCTGATTTTCAGCATCGGCGTTACCAAGCGTCACTTTTACTTTCTTAGCCTTGCCATTTTCGACCGTCCATACATAGCTCGTATCCCCATCAGCCATGATACTTGTCACGGGAACAAGGGGATGTTGAGTAGAACTTTTGACTTCAATATTGACAGAAAAGCCTTGTTTGAGTTCCCCAATCTCACTGGTAATATCCACTGTAAATGGGTACTTGGCTCCACCGCTTCCTTGTGTTCCACCTGCTGCATTGGCACCTGCTTGACCCGCGTCGGTCGGATAGTTAGCTACATAAGAAATCTTTCCTGTCCAGGTTTTATCCGGATAAACCTTGGAAGTGAGGACCACTTCCTGACCCTCAGAGATATTGGCCAAATTGTATTCAGACAATTCCCCTTTAACTTGTAAATTCCCGTTGCTCACAATGTGAACCAGAGTTTGGTTGGTCCCTGTAGTCGATTTTGAGACATCTTTATTGACTTCGACCACGGTACCATCTGTATTACTCCTGACTGTTGTCGCATCCAGAAGAGCCTTAGCCTTGTTCATATTATCGACCGCATCCGACTTAGCATCTCGTAAATCGCTAGCTTGAGAATCGACTGTCCGTTGGGTCTGCGAAGCTGATTTGGCATCTGCTTCTTCATCGCCTGTCGTATCAATGGTCACACCATTTGTCAGTAAGTCATTTAACTGACGATCTGCCTTATTGACAGCACGAACGGCTGCATCATAAGCGGTTTGGGCCTCTGTACTGCTATACTGAACAATTGGCTGACCTGCTGTTACTTGATCTCCTACATTGACCAATATCGACTGCAAATCCCCTTTGGTTCCATCAAAATAGACATACTGCTCCTGGTTAGCAGTGACTTTCCCAGTTAACAAGACCGGAGAAGCGATCGATCCATCCTTGACCGTTTGCACCATTGGAGTTTCTTTCGTGACTGCTTGATCAGGTGTACTTGGGTGCGAAAACATCATCACACTTCCTGTTCCAATCACCACAATTGCTGCACCTGCAGCCGTAAATAGTTGCCATTTTTTCAATTTCTTCATCGTTTTTCTCCATCAAAGAAAGCGTTTTATTCTATACCATAGTATACCATATTTCCTTACTTTTCTATCTAAAATTGACACGGCAAAATGAAATTTAAATGCTTGGTAACATGCTAAACCCTTGACTTTTGTAACAGTTGATATTACAATCAAACTGAAATCCCATTTAGGAGGAAAACATGAAGGAATTTGATATTATTTCAATCGGTGGAGGTAGTGGAGGAATCGCTACGATGAACCGTGCCGGTGAACACGGTGCCCGTGCAGCCGTCATTGAAGAAAAACAATTGGGTGGCACCTGTGTCAACAGAGGATGTGTGCCTAAAAAGATTATGTGGTATGGTGCGCAAATTGCAGAAGCTATTCGCGATTATGGACCAGACTATGGATTTACTTCTGAACAGACAAAATTTGATTTTGCAACCTTAAGAAAAAATCGCGAAGCCTATATTGACCGTTCCCGTAATTCCTATGATGGCAGTTTCAAACGCAATGGGGTTGAACGAATTGAAGGACGTGCACGTTTTGTAGATGCTCATACGGTTGAGGTCAATGGAGAAACCATTAAGGCCAAGCATATCGTAATTGCGACCGGTGCCCATCCCTTTATTCCTTCTGTTCCTGGAGCTGAATTTGGCGAAACTTCTGATGATGTCTTTGCTTGGGAAGAACTTCCAAGTTCCGTAGCCATTATTGGGGCTGGCTACATCGCGGTGGAACTTGCTGGTGTGCTCCATCATTTAGGAATCCAAACAGACCTCTTTATCCGAAAAGATCGGGTTTTACGTAGTTTTGATTCCTACATTGTTGATGGCTTAATGGAAGAAATGGAAAAACAAAACCTTCCGCTTCACAAACACAAGGTTCCCATGAAGCTTGAAAAATTAGAAGATGGTCGTGTGAAGATTTATTTTGAAGATATGACCAGCCACGTGGCAGATCATGTTATCTGGGCAACAGGACGAAAACCAAATGTCCAGGATCTCAATCTAGAAGCTGCAGGCGTCACCTTAAATGAAAAAGGATTCATTGCAGTGGATGAATACCAGAATACAGTTATTCCAGGAATCTATGCTCTTGGGGATGTCACAGGAGAAAAAGAATTAACTCCTGTCGCTATTAAAGCTGGACGCACTCTTTCTGAACGACTATTCAATGGAAAAGTGAATGCCAAAATGGATTATACAAACATCCCGACCGTTGTCTTTTCTCACCCCGCTATCGGAACCGTTGGCCTAACGGAGGAAGAAGCCCATCAAACTTATGGAAAAGAGAATATCAAAGTCTATACTTCTCAATTTGCTTCCATGTACACTGCTGTAACCCAACACCGCCAGCAAGCAAAATTCAAACTCATCACTGCTGGTCCCGAAGAAAGGGTCGTTGGCCTTCATGGTCTTGGCTACGGAGTCGATGAAATGATCCAAGGATTTGCAGTTGCTATCAAGATGGGAGCGACAAAAGCCGATTTCGACGCAACCGTCGCCATTCACCCAACCGGATCCGAAGAATTTGTGACAATGAGATAAAACATAAGCTTGAAGTTGTTCCACTTTAAGCTAAAAGGACTATTTTAACAAACAATAGTCCTTTTTCATTTATCTGATTTTTATAAAATCCTTAAAATTTCATAGATAAAATATTTTTATTGTTAAAATCTTACTAATTTGTGATATAATTCACTTTGTAGATGTTTTTTTGAAAATAGACTAGTGGGGGGTGCACTTTTATTAATGTCGTCTTAAAAGACACCTATAAAAATTTCTCAATTTTGTAAGTTTTTTTGCAACAACATACAAATTGATGTAAATATTGGAGAAAAATGGGAGAAGAAAATGAAAAAAATGAATCTAAGTAGACTTGCCAAAGTCTTCTTTATTGTATTTTTACCATTATTATTCATCGTATTGTCGCAATCTGATATGGTAAAAGCTGGCGATGTCAGCAACAATATTAGCTCACTTACTGTTTCATCAGAAGAAATCACAGATGGTGGACAAACAACTGTTAAGTTTACATTTGATGAGCATGCACAAAAGATTCAACCGGGGGATACATTAAAAGTTAATTGGACTAGTTCTGGAACAGTTTTTGGGATAGGATTTAAAAAGACTATTCCATTAAGTATTGACGGAACTTACGTTGGAGACATGGTCATTACAGATGGATCTGCGACAGTTACTTTCAATGAAGCTATCAAAAACCTTCAAAACATTCGCGGTTGGGGTGAGTTTGAGATTGAGGGTCATAACGATACAACAACTGATAAGGAGCATGTTGGAAAATTCACTATTATTAGTGGAGCTAGAAAAGTAGAATTAAACGTTAAGAAAATGGCTACTGGTGTTAACAGCGCTCCATTCTACCTCAAAGCGGGTGATATGCACGCGAATGATCCTGAACATATTCTTTGGACACTAACCATTAATGCAATGAACTTAGATGTAGATGGTGATGTTCGTGTTGAAGATGACATCCAAGGTGGTCATTCACTTGTAAAAGATAGTTTTAGTATTACTACTACAGGTAACAAACCAGGATATTACGGTGGCTCAACTGCTATCGATGATTTCTTAGCAGCCTTTCCTGGATCAACATTCACAGTTGATGCTGCAGGAAAAATTACAGTTACGATTCCTCAAAGCCAAATCGATAAAACTGGAGTTCTCATCTTCTACCAAACTAAAGTAGAGAATGAAAATCAAAAGAATTTCTTAAACAATACTAAGGTATGGTATCAAGTTAAAGGTGAGCAAGCCGTTGTTGCCAAGGAAGTCAATGCATCTGTTGCAAATATTAATGCAAACGGTGGAGTGGATGGCGATATGACATCAACTACTACAACAACCACCACGACTCAAGAGCCGACTACAACAACTACTACGACTCAAGAGCCGACTACAACAACCACTACGACTCAAGAGCCGACTACCACAACTACTACGACTCAAGAGCCGACTACTACAACCACTACGGTAACAACTACTGATGAACCTAAGACTACTTCAACTACAACTGATGAGCCTAAGACCACAGTAACAACTACCGATGAGCCTAAGACTACTTCAACTACTTCTGAAGAGCCTAAGACTACGGTAACAACTACCGATGAGCCTACAACTACTTCAACTACTTCTGAAGAGCCTACAACTACGGTAACAACTACCGATGAGCCTACAACTACTTCAACTACAACACCAGAAGAGCCAGAAAACCACAATAGTAGTGAGGAAGACACAACGTCAACAACAACTACTACTGCAGAGCCTAAGACTTCTTCATCTACTACAGAAAATCCAAATAAACCTAGTCATTCTGGTACCACAACGACACCAAATGCGCCTGGTTCAAATGGTGGAAACAATGGTGGACGTCGCAAACCGCTTCTTCCAAATACAGGTGAAGTTGTTGCATCTGGACTTGTCTTCTCAGGAATTCTTGTCTTAGCAGGTGCTGTTGGAATCAAACGGAAATTGACTGATAACTAATAGTATCATTAGGAACAGTCCATACTTCTATCAACCCCCTAACGAAGAAACTTCTACTCTCATTCATAGAAGTTGAAACAAATAAGAGAGAACCGCAGGGTTCTCTTTTTTTATCCTGTGTTTCTTTAATAGATAACAAAAACAGCTCAGGGACCTTTGTCCTGAACTGTCGTTTTCCTATTTTATCTTTTTTACTGATCCAATTTCACAACCTGTCCATCCTTAACGTTGAAATGATAAGAGATGGATTCATGATCTTTATTCTTGAAATCCAGGTAATAGAAATCATAATCACCATCTGGAAGATCACTGGCATCCAACTTTTTAGCGGCAGCTTTTAAATCCTTTTCCTGGATCTCTTGGTCGTCTTCTACTGAGATCATCATACGAACCAGCCCCTTTTGAATAAGAGTGGCGTAGGGAATCTGGTAATAACCCGCGAAATCGTTCTTTCCTTCTTGCCTATTTTGAGCCGCCAGCTCTTCCAATTCTTCTGCAGCCTCCTTTTGATAAGAAGAATCAACATTGGGAAGAAAATGAAAATAAGAGAGAGTCAGGCCTAGATCCTGCTTTTTAAGCTTATCCAGTAGTTGGGCCTCTTTTTTCTGTACAGTCTTCTGCTCTGTAAAAACTTCTTTATAACTTGGAGTGGTTTGTCCATAGGGATCAGACCAGTCATTTTGTAAGAAAGCATGCACCTCAAGAGGTACGGTTTGACCGTCATAGGTTTTCTCCGAATAAGTAAAATCAACTTTATAACCTGGAATTTCTAAAGCCTGCCAGGAAAGACGATTAATTTTAATATCCCCATGCAGACCAACCTTAGCAAGCTCACTGCTGACAACTTCTTTCGCCTTTTTATAATCACTCGGTTTCATGATCTTGCAACTGGAAAGAAACAGGCAACATAGAATAAGTGGGATTCCTGCGAATAGTTTGAAATAATTGGGCTTCATAGCCTAACCTCCTTGCCAAATTCAACCTAATCCATTAATTTTTTACATCGTATGGGAACATTTTTTTAATATCTTCTTTCATCTTTTTATTAGGAATTTTCTCTAAATCCATATATTTGAAGAATTCTTCATCATTTTGAACGACATGAACCTTCCCATCTTTAGTATACTCAGCTGGTATGGTAAGGTTACCGAAGGACTGACCAAAATCTCTAGAGACCACGTAGTTCTGTACTTCATATAAGCGTCTCAGCAATGAGAACTCTGTAGCATCGTTACTTTGATTTAATTCCTTTTTAAAATATTGGAAAAACTCCTTTTTGTTATTCACATGATGTTCTTGCCCATCTTTTGAAAGCTCTGCTGGTATCTTATGATACTGTAGGACATCATACCATCCACCTGAACGACCCTCTGGAACTTTATAAAGCAGTTCCAAAAATGAAATATCAAAGTTGAGATCTTCTGGTCCAAGAAAGTATAGATAGGCATTCTCCCCTTTTGTATATTCTTCACCCCATTTTACAGTAGTTGGATCATTCCCTTTGCGAAAAATCGAATATACTTTCGGATAGAGTGTTTTCAATGGGATGTCCTTAGTATAATCACTACGATCTGTAAATAACAAACGTGAATGTTGGAGCTGCAATTGTCCTCCTTCAAAATTGTATTCAAATGGATGCAAGTCTTTGTAGCTTTCTCGACTTTCTTTTTGAACTTGTTTATAATCTTTGCCTGATGAGGTTTTCCAGGTGATCTTTCCACTTTTAACATTCATCAACCCAATTTGCACATTATAGTCTGTTTCGACATGGATATCTCCAGGTTCTACAATGTATTTATCTTTCTTATCAACAAGAATATTAATCGGAATGTATGTTTCTCCATCATCTGTATCCAACATTATAGAAGAAACTGAAACATATAAAGGGATATAATTTTTATTCATATCTCGTACTATCTTAAAAACATCATACGTTTTCTTCACTAAGCGCTTGTCCTTGGTATCATAGACATCAATGAGCCAGTACTCTCCCTTTTGTGCTTTATTTGTAGATAAATAATGAATTTTCTTACTAGAATCATAACTACCGGTTCCTGGTCGTGATTTCAATTTGTAACTTTCTTGTGCAATATACCGTTCGCTATTTCCACCGTCTATAAACCATATAACATCAACATTTGGATTGTACGAATATGCTTCCAGCGCCTCATCCACTTCTTTTTTATTCTCCCATTGAATAGCTACTGCTTTCCCACCTGCAATAAATTGGGAATCAACAATATTTGGACGAGGTTTCCAATCTACAAACTGTGAAATCTCATGCTTATGAATTTCATACTGGATGAACCAGCCTCCTGCCAAGATAACGAGTAATACAAATATCCAAAACTTGATTGATTTAAAAACCTTCTTCATTCTCTCTTTTCTACTTTCTGTACGCTTCTTTTACCTTATTTGTTCGTCAGTTTTCTTTAAAAGTCTTCCGACTTTTCCAACCGCATATGAATAAATTTTTTAATAATTCATTGATAACTGAAACTTCTTATCATTTCTTAAACTAATTAACTTTTACAATAAGTTGACTAAAAATTAGGATTCTTCTTTATTTTGGAATGACCCATTTTGCATCACCATAAACGATCGTAAATGGTCCATCCCCATCTGTTAAATAGTTAATTTTATATATACCAGATTCTCCTGCTTCAAAAACATGTGGTTGATCATAATTTAACGTACTCGTTAACATATGAGATTCTGTTCCATGGCCGTCATAGAGTTCGACATTGCTATAATCAGGGGCATTTGCAACGGTTAGATGAGTTGGATTTGAAATGGTAAACTGAACAATGATTTTGTGTTGATTTTTATTTTTATCAACAAATTCCTGATCGTCTTGAATATCTAGGTTCGGTTCTTCACGTACACTATCCAACGTTACGACTATTCCATTTCCGAAAACGACTGGCTCTCCAATTGCATATTTTTTGACTGGATTTTGTGGGTTAAAATCTTTTAGCTTTTCACTTACCTTTCCTTCATCGGTGACGCTATCAGTAATGATGGGCCAAAAGATACTATTATCATTTCCACCTCCAGATTGATTAGCTTTCTGCATTTGTTGATGAATTTGTAACAAGAGTGCCAAATTTTTAGTATCAATTTGGACTTGACCTTGGTTGGTCACCTCCATTTCGATCGTCATTTCCGTACTACCACTCATACTACCGGTTGAAAAACGCGCATTAAAATTTTCCTTAACTAAATGTTGTAAGATGGTAGAAAGCATTATATAAGAAAGATGGTCTCCTCGGTTGTCTTTTTCAGCATAGTTCTGGTGTAGTTCATCTAACCAAGCATACATGATCTCATTTGGATTATTGGGATCAACACTAGATCTGTACCCTTTTCCTCTTGGTAATTGATTTGGACTATAGACTGGTGTTTGAATTTTTAGGACTACCTTATTCCCCTTAACTGCATATCCCTTTAATTCGTAACTCCTTTCAGTGGGGAGAGCATTGGTCATTAATTTTAAATACATGGGACCATAGATTTTGAGCGGATATTTTTCTCCTAGATACTCAAAATAAGTATTTGAATCAAAGGTCCTATTACTTTCTTCTATTTTAGGAACAATATAGTCCTTCCAGATCTGGTTATACATTTCTTCCTGACTCATTACTCCACTAGCCTTGACTACTGTGTCCATTTCATCTTGGTCAATGTAAATTGCTTCAACTACTTGCAAAGCTTTTTGAACTTTTCCCTCTTCATCGAGAGGAGCTTCATTTTGTTGCAGACTATATTTAGAAATCCCGTCACTCGGAGCTGATCTCATATATGAAGGATCATGATCAAATGTTCTGTATTTATTACCACTCTTAGCATTCCAATCAAATGATGCAGCTGGTCCTGTCTTATCAAAATGAATGTTTTTTCGATCGATTTTCTTCTGTACTTCTTTATTCGAAGAACCTTGTTTTTCTACAGTTCCTTGTTTGCAGGCACTCAAACATACTGGTATAAGTACCGAACATAAGACAAGGCCCCATTTTATTTTCTTCTTCATTCCATCTCCTCCTGATCTCTTCCTCATTTTACCATCAAACTCCCCTTTTGTCAGTCAAATAGATAAGAGGCTGGGACAAAAGTCCTAGCCTCTCAATTATTTTTGGATTGTCAAGCAAGACGCAGTGGTTGAGTGGGCTCTACTACGCTGATTTCATCAGCTTTTACAGCCCTACTCAACTGTGCGGAGG
>OFLU01000305.1_pt1 | contig 9005 bp, 7 predicted proteins | sample 1540841 | NCBI WGS metagenome assembly OFLU01 (sample SAMEA4413044, study PRJEB24355) | metagenome | biome: human; feature: gut; material: faeces | place: United Kingdom | collected 2010 | reverse complement strand
CTCGCGTAACAATCCTCCCCATGAACCGCGAGAACAACGATGTGGCGGTAATCGCAGTAGCTGGCTCATACTATACATATCGTTTGAGCCTTTCTGACGCCCAAGCCTATCCTATCAATTTGACTTCTAATGCCATTATCGGGCAATTAAGAGGTCTTTATGATGTGTTTATGGAGGGTGAAGATGAGTAAGAAGTATCTACCCTCCGAATTTAAACAAACAGCAAAGTTTGGAGCGGTGAAATCCGTTCCGAATGCTGCTGGAGTGAATATCCCGAAATTCGCAGAGTTATTTACGCTACATTATCGACCAGTCAGACGCACTCAAAATCAAACTTATCTAGCAAAACAAAGTGGATTAGATGATACAGTTAATATCTGTATTCGACACAATCCCAAAGTTACAGAAAAACTACAAGTCGAGATTCGAGGGACAAAGTATGACATAGTAACAATCAGCCCGGACGAATCAACCGGCTTTGGTAAGTATGACTTTCTGACTTTGCGCGCTAAGAAGAAAGTAGGCGGTTGATATGGCTGATATGGTAGCAGAACTCGAAAACTGGCTAAAGCAGGTTGAGAATATAGCGAATTTAACTCCAAAAGAACAAGCTAAAATCACCAAAGCAGGAGCAGAGGTATTTAGAGACCGTCTGGAAGAAGAAACGCGCAAAAAGCACTATTCTAGCCACAAAGACCCTGTATATGGGCACATGGCAGACCATGTAACAGTACAAGCAAAAGATGTGGACGGTCGAGAGACTGGAAAATCGACTGCAGGTTGGGATAACTTTTATCACGCAAATAACGCTAGGCGTCTGAACGACGGAACGAAGAAATATACCGCAGACCACTTCGTAACGAATCTGCAAAATTCTGACGAGGTGAAAGGAGCAGTCTTGCTTGCTGAAAAGGCTGAATATGACAAAATTATCAAAAGGAAAGGGTGATAGAGTATGCTTGCAACTTTGGAAGCGAAAAAGCTGATAGATGATGAACATTTTAGCGAAGTACAGCAGGTCTACACTAGTAACCTGCCACAAGAAGTCGTTGACAATGTAGGCGATACGCTTATTTTGATAACAGATGTCAATACGTCGCTTGATTTGACAGGTAATAACAGCTTTTATGCAACAAATCGACAAGTTGAAATCCAGATTTTTTACAAACTGGATATAGACTTTGACATTGAACAATTTGAACTACGACTATTGAAATTGTTTAAAGACAATCATTGGTCGATAGCAGATATACGAGAACATACAGTAGACCCCGACACAAAGCAGATGACGGCGGTCTTTTATGTTACACAAAATAAAATCTTAAATTAAAAAGGAGAAATCAATACATGGCAATTGTTGGTTTAAAAATGGTTACGTTGGCGCTTGTCGACGATAACCAAAAATTAATTAAAGGAGCGGAGGGACTTTCCGAATCTGGAATCATAGAAATTGATGACAAGATGTGGGGGTCTAAAACTGCAAATATCACTAACTTAGAGGGTTCTGTTACCAAAGTTCCCGGCAACAACAAAGTGCAAGACGTGTATACAGCGCCCGGCGCACCACAAATTGCATTTGACTTCAACAACCTTGCTTTTGACGTTAAACAAAAAGTTAAAGGCTATAAGTCAGACGGCAAGGGTGGATATGTGTATCAAGGTTTTAAACCACACGTTGCGGTTCTGATTGAATCGCAAACACTTGACCGCAAACATTCTGTGTTCTTTGGTTTTGGAGATGGAATCTTCCAAGAAACCACTCAAAACGTAGGTACAGATACAGATACTGCACAAACTCGTCAAGATGACAACATGACTTACAACGCTTTGACAACGCAAGCGTTTGGAGACGAAACGCACAAAATCTATTATTCAGGCACTTCTAACTTTAGTAAGGAAAATATGCTAAAAGAAGTATTCGGCGGTTACACAGCTGCAGCAGGTTCTGAATCTCATCTTGGCTAGGTAATGTTCTAGGCTAGGCAGCGTAACAACTGCTTAGCTTTTATTTTTATGATTGAGGTAAAAAAATGGAAATCAAAAACATCAAAATCAAAGAGTTAGGCAAAAAGTCTTTTGTTGTCTTAACTTCCAACCGCAACATTCGCCGCATGAACGAATTTCAGCTTGAAATTGCTAAAATCTCTGACATTGACGAAGACGCACCGGCAACAGAACAATTTAAAGCAAATATTGCGGTTATCACTGCGACGCTTGCATTCTTGCGCGTTATCTTAAACCTAGATGACGAGCAAATGGAAGTCTTGGAAGATTTGGACACAACACGCACACAAGAAATTGCTAACTACTTGTCTAGCCGCTTGATGGGCTTAACAGACGAGCAGTGGGAAGAAATCCAAAAGGAAAACGCAGAAAACCCAAAAGAATAAGCTGGGGCAAACGTGCCTTTGAGTTGGAAAATATTATCCAAGACTTAGATTTAGCAGAGAAACAAGCTTTAATCAATCTAGGTTGGACGATAGACGAATACGAAGACGCAGATTATTATAGGCTCAACGAAATTTTATCAGCGAAAGAGCCGCAAGATAGGGTAGTAGACCCTATGTCATTCTTGTAGGAAAGGAGGAAAAACAATTGGTAAAAGTACAAGCGACCATGTCAACAGAAATAGCTTTAGACCTTGTCAGAGCGTCAGAGAGTGTTAAGAGTTTGACAAACGTTGTTTCTCACGCAACAAACGCGTGGAAAGCCCAAGAGGCACAATTAAAAGCGGTTGGAGACTATACGCAAGCAGCAGAAACGAAGTATAAAGGTTTAGGCGAAGCTATCCAAGCGCAACAAGCGAAAATTGACGTTTTGAAGCAGAAACAGTCAGAATTGAAAGGCAATACTCAGCAAACGGCTGAGCAATACCTTAAATACCAACAACAAATTGACCAAGCAACAACTAAATTGTCTAGCATGCAAGCGCAACAGGACAAGGCTAAACAGTCCATGGAATACTATTCCAGCGGTTTGGCAGGCTTGCAGACAGACTACAAGAAGATGAACGAGCTGTCAGACGGCTATGTGAAACGGTTGGAAGCTGAGGGCAAAAAGCGACAAGCAGCTCAAGAAAAAGCTAAAAATCTCAAAGAAGCTACTGAAAATCTAAGTAAGCAATACAAATCGCAAGTTGACGAGCTTGAGAAAATCAAAAATAAAGCAGGCGCAACTAGCGAAGCCTACCGCAAGCAAAAGATAAGAGTTAATGAGACAGCGACAGCTTTAGCAGGTTCAAAAACCAAGATGAAAGCTGCCCGCGAAGAAATGGAGAAGCTCAATCCGACTATTTGGACACGCATGCGGGATTCTGTCAAGAAGTTTAACAATGAAGCGCAGAAAACAAGTAAAATCGGTAGTCGTGTCAAAGACTTTGTAACCGGGAATCTAATCGCTAACGGTATCTCAAACATCACCTCTAAAGTTATCAGTTTAGCTAAAGAGGGCTATGCTGCCGCAGAAGCTGCATCTAAAACAGCAGAGCGCTGGCAGAATTTGGGATTTGCAGAAGAAGAAATTAAGAGAATCAACTCTGTTGTCAAAGACTTAAAATACAATACTAATCTTTCTGGTGGTGCAGCTGGTGAACTGATTCTGAAATTTCACGGAATCACTCACAATGTAGATGAAGCAGCGGAACTTGCAAAAGGGGTTGGTAGTCTATCCGACCAGCTTAAACTCTCACAAGAGAGAGCAGAAGCATTTGCTAGCGGGTTAGGCAAGATTGAAGCATCAGGAACGGTCACAGCTACATCTCTAAACAAGCTAGAGAAACAAGCGCCCGGATTAGTCCAAGCATTGCAAAAGGCGTCTGGGTTGTCAGAACAGGCATTTTCAGACTTGCTAAGCTCCGGCAAGATGACCTCGCAACAGTTTAACGAGGTTTTGAAAAAAGCTGCTGGCGATTATGACAAGTACGCAGAAAGCTACGCAAATACCGCAGAGGGTGCTAAGAAACAAATCACCCTAGCTTGGGCAGATACGAAAAAAGCTCTTGCTAAACCACTTGTTAAGGTGGCTTCAACGGGACTTGGTCAGCTCGCAAAAATATTGCAAAATCCCGCTGTTCAAAATGCGGTTACGAAGTTAGGCGAGGGAATCGGCAATCTAGCTAAAAGAGCGATTAACTTGCTAGACTATGTAACCGCACATCAAAAAGATGTGTCAGGCATTATCAATAACACAATTGAGATTGCCAAACTATTCGGTCTCGGTGTTTGGAAAGGTTTTAAGTCGATAGTAACTGGCATATCAAGCGCTATTAACAAAATGACTGGGCATAGCCAGAAAGCCAAAGACCCGCTTAAAAGTGTAGCTAGCGCCATGCAAGAGCTGGGCAAGCACAAAAAAGAAATTGTCGCAGTCGGTAAAGCTTTTGCGTTTTACTTTGTAGCAAACAAGACAGTAAAAGGCGTTAAAGGGCTATCTAAAGAGGTTCTGGGCTTAGCTAGAGATTTCAAAAAGTTTGGAATGGGCTTTATTTCTGTCATAAAATCAATAGGAGTTGCTGCCGCCGCTAATCCATTAGGGGCTTTTATTGTCGGAGTTACCGCTCTTGTCGCTGGGTTCACTTTGCTTTATAAGCATAACAAGAAGTTCCGCAACTTTTGCAACGGCATAGCAAGCAGCGCTAAAAAAGCATTTAACGGCGTTGCTAAATTTGCGAAAAATGCTTGGAACGCAACAACAAAAGCCTTTAAAGGCATTGTTAACTTTTTTAAAAACGACTGGAAAGAGCTATTACTTTTAATTGTCAATCCTCTTGCCGGCGGTTTTGCTTTGTTATACAAGCATAGCAAGCCTTTTAGAAAGTTTATCAAAGGCATTGTCAAAGGTGCTAAAGACCTTTACAACGGTTTTAAGAAGTTCTTTGGTGCAGCCGGGAAATTTGTAGGAAAGACCTTTGACGGAATCAAAAAGGGAGTTTCGAAGAAGTACAATCAAGTTGCTAAATCTGTTGGCGATACCTCGAAAAAAATCGGTAGAGCTTGGAGCAAGCATTGGAAAAAAACCAAGAAAGCGTCGAGCATTGTCTGGGACGCAACCAAGAAGGAAATCGGCAAGAAGTATAACGACATTTCCAAAAACATTGGTGACACCTCAAAAGCCATAGGCAAAGAGTGGAATAAGCATTGGAACGGAGCTAAAGATTTCTTAAGTACTGCTTGGGATAACATGAACAAGGCCTCTGAGAAGAAGTTTGGAAAAGACCTTAAGGGAACGTTATTTGACAATCTGGCTAATATTGGTAAAAAGTTCCAAGAAACTTGGGACGGCATTAAAAAAGGTTTTGATGACTTGTGGAATAGTCTAAAAAACCTTGCGCGTGATGGAATCAATGCACTTATTGACATTCCGAATGCTGGAATTGATGGCATTAACAGCCTAATACATGATTTTGGCGGGCCTAAACAGACAATCGGCAAAATCCCACATGTCAAAAAGTTTGCGGGTGGTACTGGATTATTTAGCAATCAACGAAACCCAATCACACAACCGACGCTAGCGCTCCTTAATGACGGCAATGACAGCCCAGAAACGGGCAATAAAGAAATGGTCTTAATGCCAAACGGCAATCATTTTATCGTACCGGGGAAAAACACTAAAATGTTACTTCCTGCGGGTGCAGAAGTCCTAAACGCTTCCGAAACAGCTTTACTAATGGCTATGCAAAACCAAAAAGCATTTGCCAAAGGCACAGGATTCTGGAGCAATCTTTGGAAAGGTGTCACGAACTTCGGCGGAAGCGTCGCAAAAGTTGCAGGCAATGTTTGGGACGGCTTAAAGAATGGTGTCGAGAAATTCGTCAAAATGCTCTCGTTTATTGGCGAAGCGGTTCTCAATCCAGCCAAAACTTTAGAAAAGAAATTCAATCCAAGCTCAAAGGGCATGGTCGGCATGTTTGACAACTTCGGAAGTATGTTGTTTAAGTCGGCAGTCAACGGAGCAAAAACATGGTGGAAAGAACTTTGGAGTATGGCAAAGAGCGCTTCTAATGAGGGCGGTGTTGCTATGGGTGCAGTAGGTGATGACTACCGCTTTAAAAACAGAGTGGCAGATAGCGGAGCTGACCCGTGGGGCTACTTCTTCAAAGAGTGTGTATCCATTGTGGCTTCTCGTTTGGCTAACTTGGGGGTTAACCCCTCGCTATTTAGTGGATTAGGCAACGGGAATCAATGGGGTGCTGCAAGAGTACCGCATTTAAGCAGACCAAAACCGGGTTCGGTTGGTGTCTATACGGGTGGCCCTATCTCAAGTAACCACGTTGACTTTATTACAGCAGTTCATGGCGATACTATGGACGGCGAGGAGTATAACTGGATGGGTAATCACAGCTATCACCAATACAGAAACCGCCCCATTTCAGCGGCTTCTACATTTCTTGACTTCGGCGTGAAAGCCGGAACAAGTGGAGACGAAAAAGCGCTGAAGGACAAGAACAGCCCGCTACAAATGCACATCAAGAAGCAAACCGGCGGTATGTTTGATTGGATTAAGAAATGGCTAGCGCCGTTAGAAGAAGGCACAGCAAGTGACGGAGGAGCACAGGCAGGAAACCCCGGCGGTTCGGGTGTTGAACGTTGGCGCCCGTTTGTAGAACGTGCGCTGGAAGCAAACGGAATCGCAGCCAATAGTTATCGTGTTAGTAAGATTTTAGCAACTATCAGACGCGAATCAAACGGCGACCCTACCGTCCAAAACAACTGGGATAGTAACGCTTTAGCGGGTCACCCATCAATCGGTCTTATGCAGACTATCCAGCCAACCTTTGACGCATACGCTTTCGCGGGTCACCGCAACATCCGCAACGGTTACGATAACTTGCTAGCTGCTATTAACTACATTAAGCATAGATACGGCACATCAGACGCTGCATTCCATCGAGTGGCAAGCTATGGTTATGCCAATGGCGGCTTGGTTACAAAACACGGTCTTTACGAAGTCGCAGAGGGCAACCAACCAGAATACATTATACCAATGGACGCAGCTAAGCGTGGGCGTGCTTGGAGGCTCTTACAACGTGTCGTAGGGCAGTTTGTGGGCGAATCCCCCACAGAACAATTTGACACGCACAGAAACGAAACTACGGGGCTTTCCGAGCTGTCAAACAAACTCGACCAAGTTATTGATTTGTTGAGTAAGTTGTTGCTCGGTCAAGGTCAGCCAGTTGTCGCTCAGGCAATGGTTGACGGGAATAGCTTTGCCCGTGAGTTTATGCCGTATTTAGAAAATGCACAGACGATATACAATCGCAGGCAAGAAACTTTAGGTAGAAAGAGAGGAAATCGCATTTGACATTATCAGTAACTTTTGGCGGAAAGGATTTATCCGAACTAGTAGATGGCTTTACAGCTATTACTCGCAATGTCGGAACGGGTTGGTCTAACACCTATCAAGATGCGATAGTGGGACAGCCGGGGCAGAATTTCCTCTACAACTCACTTCAAGTTAAAACAATCAGCATTGAATATAAAATCAATGGCTGGAGCAGACGTTTTGCGAAGGTGCGCGAACAAATGGCGCACCTTTTAAGCGTCACAAAACCAGTTGAATTGATTTTTGCAGACGAACCTAACAAGGTTTGGTATGCAGTGCCAGACGGGAATCAAACACTGACAGAAGATTATAATACCGGTGTAGCAACTGGTGTGTTAACCTTTGCCGTTCCTAGCGGTTATGCGGAATCCAAGACTTTTGCACGGGTGCTAGATAGCAACCCTGCAGGAGCTAAGGGAATAGTGACCGCAGACGGGAACAGTCACTACAAAATCACGCTACAGAATGATGGAAGTCTTGACGCTTACCCGATTATCCGTATCAAGCACAATTCCGAGAATGGTTATATCGGCGTCGTAAATGCTAATGGTACGCTAGAACTTGGCAAGCGCGCAGAAGCAGACACAGAAGCTTATAAGAAAAGTGAAATTCTGTTTGATTATCGCAACTCAATTGAAGATGGTTTTAATAAAGCGCAAAAGAACGTTGGTATCTTTAATGACACTAGCCAGAAATTAAATAGTGCGCTCGGCATTGATAGAGCGTGGGGGCGTCCACATATTGCTTTAAGCGGAAATCACGCACAGACAGCCGGTGGCAACGCTGGTTCTATTACTTGGGAAATTCCGACTGATAGTAACGGTGAGAAAGGCGCACTCAATGAGTATTTGTGGTGGCGTCAAATTGTTTGGGCGGGTCTAGCAAGTCAGGTTGGTTTCATGAAAATTTCATTCACCGGCGAAAACGGAGAGTTTTTATATGGTGTTGAAACCTTTAAGCGAAAAACGGGCTTAGACTGTGAATATAACTTCCTTGCCAGCAACGGAAAAGGCGGTTATCGCATTATAGACCCCGCGTCACATAATTTTCAAATCACCGACAGCATTTATCACAATCCATTTGACGCAACGCGGGGGTGGTCTGATTTGCTGCGACGTGACGACATGGTGCAAGTTTATTGGTGGGGTTCATACCCGCAATTCCACGTCCCGGAAATTAAGGGCAAAAAAACAACTAAAATCCATGTCTGTATCGGAGCTTTGGGAAATAAAGGACAGATAACACATCTATATCTAGACCAAATTTATTATCGTAAAGACTTTGTAAGTGCGATTAGGGATATTCCTAATCGTTTTCCTATGGGTTCGACAGTAGAAATTGATTTTGGTAAGGGTCAAATTTCAACAGATGGTCTGGTATCCAACCGAGACTTAGTGACTGGTTCTGAATTTTTCTCAATTCCTAAAGGCAAATCAGAACTAGATTTATACTTTTCTGACTGGGTGAAGAAGCCACCATCAATTGAAATTCTATGGAAGGAGTGCCTGCTATAATGCAAATCACAATTTTAGATAAAGATTTTCAAAACGTTGGCGTGATTAAAAATGGCAATCCATACACGCCTAGTTTTTTCGGTGATACTTGGCATCGCTATCTTGCGGAGGGCGCTTCTACCTTTGATTTTACTGTCAATAAGTATATTAGCGGAGAATTACAAGATTATT
>OFLU01000298.1_pt1 | contig 9295 bp, 5 predicted proteins | sample 1540841 | NCBI WGS metagenome assembly OFLU01 (sample SAMEA4413044, study PRJEB24355) | metagenome | biome: human; feature: gut; material: faeces | place: United Kingdom | collected 2010 | reverse complement strand
ACCAGAGGTGAAAGATGTCCACGATGTCGAAGCGCCGAAGTATAACAAAGAACAAATCCTGAAGAATCTTGAAGAAAGTAAACTTGCAAGGGAGAGTTCAGGGTTTAAAGACTTTTCAACTCGAGAAAGATATATAGAGAAAGTCTTTAATAAATTATCTCCTGCGGAAAGGGAATTAATTTTTAATATTTCTAAGAATGCACCTAAGGTGGAATATCGCCCTGGTAACACAGCTAAAAGTGTATTATCAATACCGAAAAATGATCGTCCAAACATCGAAAAGGTTTATAGTTCAGAATACATAGAAGCACACAGACAACAATTTGAGAATGGAGCTATTAAATTTCAGAAATTCACACCCGAAGAAGGTGGATACAATAATGGAGCAATTGGTAATCCAAAAGATCATGTTGCCTTTGTTATGCCTAAAGAAGCTGGCGAAACATTGATTAAAGTGACTAAGGGAGATCCGGAATTGTTGGAAGACATATTAGGGCTACATCGAGGAGACTTAGGCTCTTCCCCTGTAGCTATTGAAATTCCACCAGAATCTATAAAAAATCTAAGAATTCCAAGCGGAAATGAAGATTCTGCTTTTGATGGTTTTTGGAAACCAGGAGGACAGACCTTCCCAGGAAATATGCCAGAAGCAGTCATTGATGAAGTTCCGTGGGGAGAATTTACAATTAGAAAATTAGGAGGCGATTAAAATGAGTTTAACTAAAATAACATGGGAAGAATTTGATACCTTTGATAAAATTGAGTCACCGAAAGGATATGATTTTCGAACACATGAAGGGAAATATTACACTTTCGGAGAGTTTGGAATAGCTTCGGTTCGTCGTGTCTTTGAAATTAATCCTTCTGATTTTAATGAATATTTATTAGGCAAGAGGACGGCACGTGAAATTGATTTTAAAGCACAGAATGATCGTTGGCCACCGACGGAAGAAGAAAAGAGAGCTAGTGAGAAACGATTCATAGAAGAGAGCCCTACATCTTTAATTGATTTACCTGAAACTAGAGATTTATTTACTAAAGAAGAACTTGAAAAATTAATTCCGATTGCTGAGCAAATGTGGATTGACTGGAGAGGCAAACTTCCAGATGATTATGTATCGCCATTGAAATAGCCTGCGTGGAACTTGTTTGGCTCTTTATCAACTGTAGTGAGTTGATAAAAAATTACAACCTGGAGAGAACCGAATTGGTTCTCTTTTTTAGTGGTCATCGGGGCTTTCTTTGCCATGTACCGTCCGAACCTCCAAGCGCAAAAAGAACAGGAGGAGAAAGTGGAAATCAGGCAGAAGTTGCAGCCAGCTGTGGAGAATATCCAAAAGCAAGAACAAAGCTCACGAGAAGCGGTCCAGTCTCAGATGAAGGATTTGCTTCGGACACCGAGCTCCAGTTCAGAAACAGAAGCAACAAGTGGGGAATGATCAGGATTGCCTGCTGTTGACCAATCATCGAGAAATCACCGTCCTATCGGTGATTTTTTTGTCTTCACTTCTCCCTCGAATTAATCCTTAAATTGTGATAAAATAAGGGTTACGAATGCTTTTAAATGGTTCTGTTTTTGCTTAGAAGCGGGCTACTCAAAAGCGAGCAAAAGAATCAAGATCAAGGGAGAAACAATGTCCAACACCTTTGAAATTTTAATGGATCAGCTGGATATGCCGCTGGAGATGCGATCTTCCAGTGCCTTTTTGCATGCGGAGATTCAAGAAGTCGTGGTGCACAAGGTCAGCCGGGTCTGGGAGTTCCGCTTTGCCTTTGCGGAAGTCTTGCCGATCACTTTGTTTAAGGAATTGCGCCAGCGCTTGAAGGAAGAATTTTCAAAGACGGGAAACCAGGCAACCTTTACCATACAAGTGGCTAATCCGGATTTTTCTGCGGATTTATTGCAGGCCTACTATCGGGAGGTCTTTGAGGATGGCCCTTGCGCGAGTCAAGGCTTTAAGGGGCTCTACCAAGACTTGCAGGTGCGGGCGGAAGGGCAGGAATTGATCATCTCAGGGCCTTCTTCGGTCGATACGGAGCATTTTCGTAAGAACCATTTGCCCAACCTTGCCAAGCAGTTGGAAGCCTTCGGTTTTCCGCATTTCACCTGTCGAGTGGAGTCTGATGAAGAGCTGACAGAGCAAGAAGTGGCGCGCTTTGAGCAGGAAAATGAAAAGATCTTCCAAGCAGCCAATGAAGAGACCTTGCGAGCTATGGAATCCTTGGCCCAGATGGCTCCGCCACCAGCGGTTGAAGAAAAGCCAGCCTTTGATTTTAAGGCTAAGAAGGTGGCGACTAAACCTAAGCTAGACAAGGCCGAGATCACTCCGATGATCGAGATTACGACAGAAGAGAACCGGATTGTCTTTGAGGGTGTGGTCTTTGACGTGGAGCACAAGGTGACACGGACCGGTCGGGTCTTGATTAGCTTTAAGATGACCGACTATACCTCGAGTTTTTCCCTTCAGAAATGGGTCAAAAATGAGGAAGAAGCCCAGAAGTTTGACATGATCAAGAAGAACAGCTGGCTCCGGGTGCGGGGAAATATCGAAATGAACAATTTCACGCGCGACTTGACCATGAATGTCCAAGATATCCAGGAAGTCGTGCATTATGCCCGCAAGGACCTGATGCCAGAGGGTGAGCGCCGGGTGGAATTCCACGCCCATACCAATATGTCCACCATGGATGCCCTGCCGGAAGTCGAAGAGCTGATCGCCAAGGCAGCCGAGTGGGGGCATAAGGCGGTGGCCATCACCGACCATGGCAATGTGCAGAGTTTCCCGCACGGCTTTAAAGCAGCCAAGAAAGCTGGGATCCAGCTGATCTATGGGATGGAAGCCAATATCGTAGAGGACAAGGTGCCCATCACCTATAATGAGGTGGATCTGGACCTCAATGAAGCGACTTATGTGGTCTTTGACGTGGAAACGACGGGACTTTCAGCCATCTACAATGACTTGATCCAGGTCGCAGCTTCTAAGATGTACAAGGGCAATGTCATTGAGGAGTTTGATGAGTTTATCGATCCAGGCCATCCTCTGTCCGCCTTTACGACCCAATTGACAGGGATCACCAACGAGCATGTTCGGGGAGCTAAGCCCTTGGTGCAGGTCTTGAAGGAGTTTCAGGCCTTCTGTGAGGGAACGGTTCTCGTTGCCCACAATGCTACCTTTGACGTGGGATTCATGAATGCCAACTATGAGCGTCATGGTCTTCCCAAGATCACTCAGCCAGTCATCGATACCCTAGAATTTGCCCGTAACCTCTATCCAGATTTTAAACGGCATGGCTTGGGGCCATTGACCAAGCGCTTTGGGGTAGGCTTGGAGCACCACCACATGGCCAACTATGATGCGGAAGCGACGGGGCGCCTGCTCTTTATCTTCATTAAAGATGTCGCTGAAAAGCACGGGGTGACCAATCTTAAGGACTTGAATATCGATTTGATCGATGAGAATTCTTATAAGAAGGCGCGGGTCAAGCATGCGACTCTCTATGTTAAGAATCAGACCGGCCTTAAGAACATGTTTAAACTGGTGTCACTTTCTGGGACCAAGTATTTCGAAGGAGTCCCACGGATTCCCAAGACCGTGCTGGACGCCCACCGCGAGGGCTTGATCCTCGGATCGGCCTGCTCAGAAGGGGAAGTTTTTGATGCGGTCATGTCGCAAGGTGTGGATGCGGCAGTCGAAGTGGCCAAGTACTACGACTTTATCGAGGTGATGCCACCGGCTATCTACGCGCCCCTCATTGCCAAGGAGCAGGTCAAGGACATGGACGAACTCCAGACCATTATCAAGAGCTTGATCGAAGTGGGAGATCGTCTCGGCAAGCCCGTTCTTGCGACAGGAAATGTCCACTATCTAGAGCCGGAAGATGAGATCTATCGGGAGATTATTGTCCGTAGTCTCGGTCAAGGGGCTATGATCAACCGGACCATTGGCCACGGAGAAGATGCCCAGCCAGCGCCACTGCCAAAAGCGCATTTTAGAACCACCAATGAAATGCTGGATGAATTCGCCTTTTTGGGAGAGGACTTGGCGCGCAAGATTGTTATTGAAAATACCAATGCGCTCGCAGAGACCTTTGAGCCGGTCGAAGTGGTCAAGGGCGACCTCTATACGCCATTTATCGACAAGGCCGAAGAAACAGTTGCAGAATTGACCTACAAGCGGGCCTTTGAGATCTATGGTAATCCCCTCCCTGATATTGTCGATTTGCGGATAGAAAAGGAATTAACCTCCATCTTGGGGAATGGCTTTGCCGTGATTTATCTGGCCTCGCAAATGCTGGTGCATCGTTCCAATGAGCGGGGCTATCTGGTTGGATCGCGTGGATCCGTTGGATCCAGCTTTGTCGCGACCATGATTGGGATCACCGAGGTTAATCCGCTCTCGCCTCACTATGTCTGCAGCCAGTGCCAGTACAGTGAGTTCATCACAGACGGTTCTTATGGATCTGGTTTTGATATGCCGGACAAGGATTGTCCAAACTGTGGCCACAAGCTCAGCAAAAATGGGCAGGATATTCCTTTTGAAACCTTCCTCGGTTTCGATGGGGACAAGGTACCCGATATCGATTTGAACTTCTCCGGGGAAGACCAGCCGAGTGCCCACTTGGATGTCCGCGATATCTTTGGGGAAGAATATGCCTTCCGGGCAGGAACGGTAGGTACGGTCGCAGCTAAGACTGCCTACGGTTTTGTCAAGGGTTATGAGCGGGACTATGGCAAGTACTACCGGGATGCCGAGGTCGAGCGCTTGGCTCTTGGTGCAGCTGGGGTCAAACGGACGACCGGTCAGCACCCGGGGGGAATCGTTGTTATTCCAAACTATATGGATGTCTATGACTTTACTCCGGTCCAGTATCCGGCAGACGATGTGACAGCTGAATGGCAGACCACTCACTTTAACTTCCACGATATCGATGAGAACGTCCTCAAGCTCGATGTCCTGGGACATGATGATCCGACCATGATTCGCAAGCTCCAAGACTTGTCAGGTATTGATCCAAATGATATCCCTATGGATGATCCAGGGGTCATGGCTCTCTTTTCTGGGACGGAAGTGCTAGGGGTGACAGCTGAGCAGATCGGAACGCCGACAGGAATGTTGGGGATTCCAGAGTTTGGGACCAACTTTGTTCGGGGCATGGTCGAAGAAACCCATCCGACGACCTTCGCGGAGCTCTTGCAGCTCTCTGGTCTGTCTCACGGTACCGACGTGTGGTTGGGAAATGCCCAAGATTTGATCAAGGCGGGCATTGCCGATCTATCGACCGTTATCGGGTGTCGGGACGACATCATGGTGTATCTCATGCACGCGGGGCTCAAGCCTAAGATGGCCTTTACCATCATGGAGCGCGTGCGGAAAGGCATGTGGCTCAAGATCTCAGAAGAAGAGCGCAATGGCTACATCCAAGCCATGAAGGAAAACAATGTCCCTGAATGGTACATCGAGTCCTGTGGGAAGATCAAGTACATGTTCCCTAAAGCCCATGCGGCGGCCTATGTTATGATGGCCCTTCGTGTGGCCTACTTTAAGGTGCATCATCCACTTTATTACTACTGTGCTTACTTCTCGATTCGGGCTAAGGCCTTTGACATCAAGACCATAGGAGCAGGCCTTGAGGCCGTGAAAGCTCGGATGAAGGAAATCGCTGAGAAACGTAAGAACAACGAAGCTTCCAATGTGGAGATTGATCTCTACACTACCCTTGAGATTGTCAATGAGATGTGGGAGCGGGGCTTCAAGTTTGGCAAGCTAGACCTCTATCGCAGTCAGGCGACAGAATTCTTGATCGATGGGGATACCCTGATTCCGCCATTTGTCGCTATGGATGGTCTGGGAGAGAACGTTGCCAAGCAAATCGTGCGGGCGCGTGAAGAAGGAGAATTCCTCTCAAAGACCGAGCTCCGGAAGCGTGGCGGTGTTTCGTCTACCCTGGTTGAAAAGATGGATGAGATGGGCATTCTTGGCAATATGCCAGAGGATAACCAGTTGAGCCTCTTTGATGATTTGTTCTAGAAACAAAGGAGGAGAACATGAAGTTAGAAATTTTTGCAGAAGACAAACCAGCTGAAAAAGTCTTTGAGTACAAGCTAGAAGTGGCAGACCATGTGCTGCTCCTTTCCACCGCCATGATCTCAGGAGCGATTGCTCTAGCCGGCTTATTTTCAGCCTTGAAAGATTAACTGATAGCCTCTATTTTCCTTTTGAAAATAGAGGTTTTTCAGTCCTTTCAGATCTGATAAGTGTTTTCTTTGGCACTAGATTGTGTTACAATTTTTAGTGACAAGTGTTTATAACAAGGAAACAGAAAAGATGAAACAGAGGAAAAGCGCGTGGCAAGATATTTAGTAGGGCCTTACAACAATAGTTGGAACTTTATGGATGCGATTGAAAAAGCGCAGGATGGGGATACCATCGAGTTTGAAAATGGGTATGTCTTTCAATGGCCGACAAATAAAGTGATCGAGATCGACAAGAACCTTCATTTTGTGGGGCATGTGGTCCCAAATCCAAATGGCAATGGGCGCATGTTTAACAACATCATTGAGGCTTCCTTCCGATTTGTAGAGGGAGCTCAGGTGACATTTGAAGATCTGTGGTTTAAAGTTGGTGGGAATTATACTACCTTGCTCTTATGGAATAGCTCAGATATCACCTGTAAACAGGTCTATTTTGAAGCAACCACTCCGACAAATAGTGAATTTTTTATCTATATGGATACGCATTCGAAGTTGACACTGGAAGGAGTCGGGATGAAGGTTCCGGAAAAACACCAAAGTGCCATCGGTATGTCCGCTTCGGAATTGACTATTCGCAATTCAACGATCTTTTCTAAGATAGATCTGTCAGAAGGCTCTAAATTGGCCTTAGAAAATGTCCATATTGAAATATTTGGGAATAATACCATCCATGCCAAGGACTCAGAAGTGATTGCAAAAAATTCAACGATTACAGGCGGGGATCTGGAAAAGGATTTTCCACCAGTTTGGTTGAGGAATGTCATCTGGGAGTCTGAAAACTGTAAAATTGAGCTACCTACCGGTACTGGGGTCTGTCTTGATAATAATGTTCAATTCAATTCGGATTCGGATCGTATAACCTCCATCAATTCATTCAATAGTATGATCCGAGCTCACCAGGCTACATTTACAGAATTTTTATGCGTCTATGAAGAGTCCTTTGCTTCCCTGACTGGAGAAACAACCTTCTTGAATGAGAATGCCGAAACCATTTCATTTGGCGTTTTTGATGATGGTGTGCTGATGGCTGAGCATATGATTTGTCATAAGATTGCGGATCCTAATATACGGCTTCAAGGTGGAGCCTTTGCGAAGGTGGGCACCATGACCTATAAGCAAGGGGATGCGCGTGATCTGACCAAGGAAATCGAGGATGACTGTGACTATCTTGTTAGCAGAGAAGTGGCGAAGGGCAATGCGCAAGTCGTTCCTACGGGACAGACGACGGATGCAACGGTGGCTCCAACCACCGCAAGAGACTCTGGACCAGAGAAGAAACAAGATGCTCTTCAAGAACTCAATAGCCTGATTGGTCTTGAAAAAGTCAAACATGAGATCAAGAAAATGATCAACATGGTGGAATTCAATAAGAAACGAATCGCCAGTGGCAAGGCACCTGAAAAGCAAACCTTGCACGCTGCTTTTATGGGAAATCCTGGTACAGGGAAAACCACTGTGGCCCGTCTGTTGGGACAAGTGCTCTTTGATGCAGGTGTCCTCTCAGGGGAAGAATTCCGTTTCGTGGAAGCAACGGAGTCCGATCTGATCTCTTCGAATATTGGAGGAACGGCTGAACAGACCCAGGCCCTGCTTGAAAAAGCGCGAGGAGGCATCCTCTTTATCGATGAAGCCTATAGCTTGGATAAAAAGGACAGCGGTGCGGACTTTGGGATCGAGGCGATCAATACCATCCTTAAATTTATGGAGGACAATCGTGACGATATCATGATTATCTTTGCCGGCTATACCAAGGAAATGGAGGAGTTCTTAAAGACCAATCCAGGCCTTCGTTCTCGGGTGCCAAATAATTTCATCTTTGAAGATTTCACAGGAGATGAGATTGTCCAACTAGGTGAAATGATCCTAAGCAAAGGGGACTACAAACTCGAAGACCGGGATTACTATGCGCGGCATGTTAAGCGGGCTTATGATGGCTCGCTAGATAAGAGCAATGGTCGCTGGATCCGGAACCTGGATGAGCAATTGACCAAGACCATGGCAGATCGGGTGGTGGCCCAAGGTTCCGACGATATTGAGACCATCCTCAATAGCGATATCGATGCTGTCCTTAACCAAGGTAAGTATCAAGCAGGAGCCGACAAGGAAGAAGATGGGATGGCTGCCCTCAACCGTTTGGTTGGAATTGCTAAGGTGAAAGAGCAAGTTGAACAATTCGTGGCCATGGCTGAGTTCAACCAAAAACGGGCTGAACAAGGTGGCATCGTTGAAGATACGACCTTGCACTCTCTCTTTCTTGGAAATCCTGGTACAGGGAAGACCACCGTGGCCCGCATTTTGGGCAATATCCTCTTCCAAAAAGGGGTTATCAAACAGAAGAAATTCATCGAAGTTTCGCGGAGCAATCTGGTTGGAGGCTACCAAGGTCAAACAGCCTTGAAGACGCGCGAAGTCCTAGAAAGTGCACTGGGTGGAGTCCTCTTTATCGATGAGGCCTATACGCTCTATACCGGTTTAAATGACGATTTTGGGAAAGAAGCCTTGGATGAAGTCCTCAAATTTATGGAGGACCACCGCCGCGATATCGTCATTATCTTTGCTGGTTACACGAAAGAGATGCACGACTTCTTGCAGGTCAATTCAGGTTTGCAAAGTCGGATCCCGACGACATTTGACTTTGAAGACTATAGTCCAGATGAAATCGTCGAGATCGGTCTGTTGGGATTGCGCAAGCAAGGTTACCAGGTCAATGAAGCCCTTTATGGAGAGATTGTGAAAGGGAATTATATGCGTGCCAATGACCATAGTAATGGTCGCTGGGTTCGCAATCTCAATGAAAAACTCTTGCGCCAAGTATCAACTCGGGTAACCCGTGAAGGTAGTACAGACTACAATTCCATTTTGGATCAAGATTTGGAAGCTTTGAGAGAGAATAGCAGTTCTGAACAAGCCCATACCGTGGATGATCAAGGTTATGTTCTTCCTTAAGCTAGAAGGGACAAGAAAAAGGAGGCTGGGACAAAAGTCCTAGCCTCTCAATTATTTTTGGATTGTCGAGCAAGACGCAGTGGTTGAGTGGGCTCT
>OFLU01000285.1_pt1 | contig 9776 bp, 5 predicted proteins | sample 1540841 | NCBI WGS metagenome assembly OFLU01 (sample SAMEA4413044, study PRJEB24355) | metagenome | biome: human; feature: gut; material: faeces | place: United Kingdom | collected 2010 | reverse complement strand
CTGCATCCATTGTTTCTTCACTTGGAAGATCTTTGGTCGTACGAATGGTTTCAAAGATTTCTGGATGATGCGCTTCTACAAAGGCAAACAATTCCTCTTCAAAGCGAAGGATATCATCAACTGGTACACTATCCAAGAATCCATGTGTCAAAGCATACAAGATCACCACCTGTTTTTCGACAGTCAATGGTTCATGGACCGGTTGTTTCAAGACTTCTACTGTCCGGCGACCACGGTTCAACTTGGCTTGAGTAGCGGCATCCAAGTCACTACCAAACTTCATGAAGGCTTCCAACTCACGGTAAGAAGCTAGGTCAATACGGAGAGTCCCCGCAACCTTCTTCATAGCCTTGATTTGAGCAGATCCACCAACCCGGGAAACAGAAGATCCGGCATCAATGGCTGGACGAATACCGGCATTAAACAAACTATCTTGCAAGAAGATTTGTCCGTCTGTGATCGAAATCACATTGGTTGCGATATAAGCGGAGATGTCCCCTGCTTGGGTTTCAATGATTGGAAGAGCTGTAATAGAACCCCCACCCAATTCATCCGAAACTTTCGCAGAACGTTCCAACAAACGGCTGTGGAGATAGAAGACATCCCCTGGGAAGGCTTCACGTCCTGGTGGACGACGGAGAAGAAGGGACAATTCACGGTAAGCTACGGCTTGTTTTGACAAATCATCATAGACGATCAAAACATGTTTACCGTTATACATGAACTCTTCTGCCATGGCAACCCCAGCATAAGGGGCCAAATAAAGCAATGGAGACGGTTGAGAAGCCGAAGCGGTTACCACAATCGTATAATCCATAGCTCCGTATTTACGGAGAGTTTCTACTTGCGTACGAACTGTTGATTCTTTTTGACCAATCGCCACATAGATACAGATCATGTCTTGACCCTTTTGGTTCAAAATGGTATCGATGGCAATCGAAGTTTTCCCTGTTTGACGGTCCCCGATGATCAATTCCCGTTGACCGCGTCCAATTGGAACAAGGGCATCAATGGCTTTCAAACCAGTTTGTAGGGGTTCTGAGACAGATTTCCGTTGCATAACACCAGGAGCTGGTGTTTCAACTGGACGGAATTTATCTGTCACAATCTCACCCAAACCATCTACTGGTTGGCCAAGTGGGTTGACAACACGACCAATCAAGGCATCCCCTGCAGGGACTTCCATGATTTTACCTGTACGACGGACAGAGTCTCCTTCACGAATATCCGTGAAATCACCCAAGATGATGATCCCGACATCCGTTGTTTCTAAGTTTTGGGCCATCCCGTATGAGCCATTTTCAAAGATTAACAACTCACCACTCATGGCATTTTCAAGCCCATGAGCGCGGGCAATCCCGTCACCAATGTAGGTTACAACACCTGTCTCAGTGACGTCAAAGTTTGGCTTGAAATTTTCAATTTGTTGCTTAATTAAAGCGCTGATTTCTTGTGCGTTAATCGCCAAAATTCACACCACTTTCTATTTCAATTTAGATTTTATAACTTGCAATTGGTGTTTGAGACTGGTATCCAACGTTTTATGATTGGCTGTCACGACAAAGCCACCAATTAAATCTGGATCGATCTTTTGTTGGATCGAGCGAACTTGAATCCCAAATTTTCTTTCGATAATGGGTACTAGCTTTTGCTCTTGAACAGGATCCAAACCAGCAACTGTCGTAACAGTGACGACAAATGCGTTGCTCAACAGTTGAATCTGATCCAAACAAATCGTTACAATGTCATAAAATAAGGCTTCACGATGATTGAGAATAACCACTTCAATCAAATGGTCGAGTAATTGTGAATCAGAGGGTTGAAAAAGTCTTAGACTTTTTGCTTTCTCTTCATCCTCTACACCGATATGAGCTAAGAAGTTAGCAAGTCCAGTCTCTTCAAAAATAGCCTTGATTTGAGTCAATTTTTCAAAGACTAGGTCTTGTTCTCCTTTTTCAAAGACCAATTGAACAAAAGGCTGGGTATATTTCTCAATCACCATCAGTTGCTTTTTGTCCATTAGGCTTCTCCTAATTCATCAAGATAGCGATCGATCAGTTGGCGTTGACCTTCAGCATCCAGCTGTTGGCTCAACAATTTGCTGGCAAGATTGACAGTGAGATCTGCCACATCACCTTTGATACTGTTCAATGCTTCTTCTTTGTTATGCGCAATTTCTTGTTGCGCTTTTTCTTTCAAACGTACTGCTTCTTGAGTGGCTTCTGAAAGGATCTGAGATTTATTCTTTTCTGCAGTTTCCTTTGCATTTTCGACGATAGACGCAGCTTCTTTGCGGCTACCTGCCAACTCTTCTTCACGTTTACTTGCTAGTTCCTCAGCTTTTTGACGAGCTGATTCTGCTCCATCAATATCATCTGTAATCTTTTTGGCACGCGCTTCTAAAATTCCATTGATATTGTTCCATGCAAATTTCTTTATTAAAAAGATTAATAATAGGAAGGAACCAGCAATGAGAATAAAGTTACCAATAATTTCACTCATTGATACATGCATTCTTCTACTCCTCCTCTACTTACTCTTCGCCATTAATTTTCTTACCAATATAGATTGATGACAACATGGTAAACACATAGGCTTGGATACATGAAATAAAAATTGAAAATGCAGTCCATGCCATGCTACCAATAAAGGCAAATGGATACCAATAGAAAGCTTGGTGTGATAAGTTCACGAGCAAGCTTGCTAATACCTCACCCGCAAAGATATTTCCGAAGATCCGAAGTGCCAAGGAGGCAAAGTTCGTTAATTCTTCCAAAATATTCATGGGGGTCATAAATCCAGGTGTCACAAAAGCCTTTAAATATTCCTTCACACCACGTCGGCGAATTCCTTCTACATGGGCGATTAAGGTGATCAAAAATGAAAAGGCAAAGTCATAACCCAGGTTAGCGGTTGGTGATGTCCACAAATTGTAACCATTGGTCGTTTCGATTTTAGCCATCAATCCAATGTTATTGGCCACTAAAAGAAATAGGAAAAGAACAAACAAGAACAAGGAATAGTCCTTTATATAATGTTCCCCAATATTTCCTTTGGTGAAGCCTACGACAAAGTCATATGCGTATTCCAGCACATTTTGTTTGCCCTTTGGTCGGATCGTCATTTTACGGCTGGCCCAATAAATAAAGCCAAAAACCACCAAAACAGCAATCAAGGTCATAGCAAGTAGGGTCAAATTAAAAGTTACAGGTCCAAGAGTTATCGTTGGAGTGATACTTTCTTCCAAGTTTTGACACCTCCTTTTCTAAAATAGAAGTGCTTATTTGATAATGAAGGCCATAACCAAGGTTACGAAGAAAGTACCTTCGACAAAGGCAACACCAAGAATCAAGAGGCTACGCAATTGACCAATAATTTCTGGTTGACGAGACGCAGATTTCAATAGGCTGCTCATCATCAAACCTTCTGCCAGTGATACACCAAAGCAGGCTAAACAAAGACCTAAAAATGTTAAATTCATGATGAATTCTCCTTTTATATATTTTACCTCCTTAGTTTACTCCTAAAAGATATAATAGTCAAATATTTCCTAGAAAAGAAAGCGTTTTTGTTAAATTACGTTATTTTTTTAATATGATAATTTTTCCGACCTACGATTGATTCCTTTTAATTTTTAGACACTTTGTCCACCTCTATTCATTTTTTCTTCTAAAAAACTCTCACCTGCTCAGCAGATGAGAGAATTCGATTATTTAAAGATAGACGTTTTGAAACTGTCTGTTTGTTGCAGTAATTTCTTAAAGATTTTTTCTTTCAAGGCAAGGGTATTGTCAAATTTGACAGAACCATTCTTCAAGCTGGCCTGATCTTTTTCAACCGCAGTTGCAAAGGCTTGTTTTAAGTCATCATAAGTGCTATAAGTAGTCCCATCAACTTCAATAGCCTGAAGTCCATTTTTAGCACTGGTCACCACTTCGTTGAAGTATGCTTTCTTCCAGTCTTCAAGGGTACTGAATGTTCCATCAGAAATCTTTTGAATGATGTAATCATCCCCTAAAGTCGCATGACCTGCTTGTTTGGATTCTTGTTTATACTTGTTTGAAGCATAGCCTAAGAAGCCTTTTTCATAACCATAGTAGCCCCAGAGTCTAAAGGTATTGTGTTTGAAGGACATGGCTCCAGGAGCCCCTTCACTGGTGTTTCCACCATAGATCCCTGTCATCATCGGCACCGTCACATAGGCTGAGCCAAAGTCTGATGGATTATAGACACCATTTCCAGGACCACGATTGGTCATGAAGTTGTTGGTGATGAGATCATCTACTGAATGTAAGGTGATGGCTTTTTCCTCATCACTCAAAGGACGCACCTTATCAAATTGATTTTTGGTATTAGCCCCTCGGTATTGCTTATCAACCTTCTTGAACCAAGCATTGTTTAATGCTTGACTGCCTTTATTGAGGACAGCCTCTCCTTCCAGGTAATCCAGAAGCATGAGGGTGTCGTTATAGCCTTTCATGTACCGATCAATCTCCTCGCGTGAAGTGAGATCATTTGGATTGGTATTGTACCATTGGTTTCCATCATTTGGACGTTCATAGGCCATGTTGAGACCCAAGGCCTTGTATTCCCCATTTGGATTGGATACTGATGGTGTTTGGAGCATGCCTTGGGCAAAGGCTTCGATATCGGTTCCTTCGCGATGTCTCCAACCACCTAAGTAAACCATGCGGTCATTGACGTGCGTCGTTTCATGGGTAAAAGCAGAAATCCCAAAGTCACTGATCATATCCGTCACCATAAAGAAGACCGAATCATCTTTATAAGGATTTCCATAGACACGAGCGGTTGCTCCCATGCGCCAATCTGTCGCATGGTAACGATCAGTTGGTCCATATAATTCACGAATTGGAGCGACATCTTTTCCACTATTCGTATGGCCATAACGGTCTGTACTAATGCCTTTATAGTTTTGATTATCAAGGACAGGGGTCGGCACCATATTATTGCTCTTTAGGAGCTGGTTGCGAACATTATCAGCTGCTAATCGCGACCAGAAATCCAAGTAGTCCTGTTGGGCTTTTGCTACTTTATCAATTTCCGCCTTGAAGGCATTTCGTTCTGCCTCAGTGTTTTTACCGTATTTCTCGAAGGAACTATAGGCCAAGGTATTGTATGTTGAAATCAAGAACATGTGCGCATCTTTAAGATTCAAGAGTGGCAAGATCATTTTACCGTGAATATCATTGTTTAAGCCCTCATAGGCTCTATGCTTAGCAGATGCGAAAGCTGGATTGGTCGTCTCAGGCTCCACAATATAGACATTGTCTTTGGTTGCTTTGATGAACCAATCATTCAAGTCTGTATCAGTTGTAAAGAGGTCCATATTGTACTTCAGGAAGTCATTTAGGTTGCTAGAAAGAGTAGACTTCGCAACGACTTCTCGGAAGGCATCATGGGTACGAGTTCCTTTGATGTAGTCTTCTTTTGAACCAATTTCAATCAAACGGTCTAAGACATCAACATTCTTCCCATAGAAGTCTGGCTTGAACAACATGAGCTGCTTAAGATTGACATCATCGAACTTCACTCCGTAATAGCGATTGAGGTAAGAAAGCCCTAAAAGAACGGCCGCCTTGTTGTCATCAACTTTCTTGATAAGGGCACGTTTAGCAGCCTCATCTGTGTTTAATTGATGGTCTTGGTTTTCAACCAGTTGTTTGACAAAGTGAGTCAGATTATCCTTGACTTCTTGGAAACTTTCTTCGAGGTAAAGGTTCTTAATGGCATTGACTTTGTTAGGTCCTGTTCGACCTAAGTGAGTGTAGATTGGATCTGATTGCAATTCTACAGGACTTAATTTCTCTACGATGGCACTGATGAGATCGCTACGGTCCTTGTCCACCATATTTGGCGTGTAGACTACTTCACCGAGCTCCGCCACACTGTACTCTTTGACTTGTTTGACTTTAGAATCTTTCGGTGTCATGCTAAAGACATCTTTGGTCTTATCGGCATAATGGATCAGGATGTGATCAGCATCTGCTAGTTCAGTGACAAAATCATTGCCCTTCATAGCGGTCACAGACAAGACTTCCTTGGTCAAAAGAGGGCTCGTCGCAGCCAATTTATTCCCTTGGTCGACAATCCACTCTTTATTGTAGAATGGTTGCAATTTAGCAATATTACGGTAAGCCAGCTCACGAGTCGCATCGTAAGCAGTGATGGCCTTGTATTGATCGTCTTTGCTAACAAGGTGATTGAGCGTGTCTTCAATCGGTTTGCTGCTGGTGAATGTATCAGCTGTAATTCCCATTGCTTCGATTTTCTGCTCAGCTTCTGCCAGCGAGATGCTAGGGATTTTACGGGAGTTGTTAAAGGATTTCTTCCCTTCACTCACGCCTTCCACACTGTAATTGCGCTTGGTTCTTGAATAGGTGAAATAATCATCTGCGTCGATATCGGAGTGTCCGAAGACCATCTCACCAGTTTTGACTTTCATCATGGTGATGTTGTCTTCAATAGTCCCCAAGGCCCAGTTGGTCCCTAGTAATCCACCAGACTGAACAGCTTCTTTTAGTTCAATCGAACCTTTAGCAACGGAGTTTCTGAGAACCCCTTCTTTACCTACTGTGTGGTTATTTCCACCATTTTGAGAGGAATAAACGAGACCTGCAGCTTTGGCTTTATTACCAGTGATTTCAGCATCAACGTAAGCTTTTTCAACGACACCTTTCCAGTTCTCACCAACAACACCCGCTAGATAGCCACCTTTGTTCCCAGCAGCGTGCAGTTTACCGATAAAGGCAACGTTGCTGACCTTCCCACTACCATCAATTTTATTGACAATTCCTGCTACATCATTGTTCCCGACAACACTTCCTGTTACTTTAACATTCTCGACAGTTGCATTATTTTTGATAACACCTGCGATTGGGGCTACTCGATCTGTCCCAGGTAGGTCGATATTGACATTTTCAAGCAAGAGATTCTTAACCGAGCCACCTTCGATGTTCCCAAACAATGGTCTTGTAATGTTATGGATGGCAAATGTATTCCCATCCGTACTTTCCAAAATTCCCTTGAAGGCATTGGTCACATAGGATTTCCCTGCTGGTTGGACATTAGCCGCATTCATATTGCTACCCAGTTTAAAGGTACCAGTCGGATTGGCTTGCATAGCTTTTAGAAGTTCGTTGAAATTGTAGTAGATATCACCTTCATGTGCTTTGGGTTTCGCAATATAGTGGACATAGACCTCACTGAACTGGTTGTCCGCAGTCCGTTGAATGAGATCAGGAGCTTTGGCTGTTATTTTGTAGAGGGTCACGCCATCTACCGTTACTTCTTCAATTTTATCAACGGCTAGTTTTGTAACCTTATTATCATAGGTAGTGACCTTTAAGTAGTAAGGCTTCACATCTGATGGTGTTTCAGACAAGAGGCTGCTATCGGTCTCAAGACCTTGGTCATCCACGCTAATCAGACTGGTTTCCTTGATGTTTTTGATTTCAACTTTTTTAAGATCAATTCTCAGTGGTTCTTCCTTGAGAACTTCTTCTTCATCCCCATTTCCACGGTCATACACCATGGTCGTTGCGAGCGTATAATCCTTGTAGTAGTCCAAGTCCGCTAAAGCAGCTGCCAAGTCCGTCTCTGAAAGGGTCAAGGTTTTCACCACTTGATCACCCTTCTTCAATACAGCCTGGATGGACTTGATGGTCACACCGTCTGGTTTATCCAAATGATAAGTAACTTTAGCACTGCGCTTCAATTCTTCCTGATCAAGATTGGTCAAGGTCAAGGTTGGCTTGTCTAATTCCTTTGTCCCTTGTTGAATGATCTGATCTTGCGCTTGTTCTACTACTTCTTCAGAAATTGTAGGAGCATCCGTTGTTTTGACATCTTTAATGGTCTTATAGACCTTGGTGATTTTTTTCTTCCCATTTTTACCGACTTGAGAAACCCTTTCGGTTCCTTTTAGCAAGGTGGCATCTTGTTCGGTTACCGTCTTAAATGGAATTTCTTCAAACGAAACATCCTCTGTTTGGCCTTCAATCGCCTTAGTCCCACGACTAATTTTTTCTGTCACAGGAGCTTTTACCGTTTCAGTGGTCGTGCTCACGGGCTCGCCAATCTTCTCACCATTGACCGTCTTATAAACACGACGAATCTCCTGGCTACCAGCCTCGCCTTTCTGAAGAAGGCTTTCTTCATCGGTGTAACGATTGGTATCCGTTACATACTCTGTTTCATATGGAAGGATTACCGTTTCTGTCTCTGTTACCGTCCCTTCCGTAACTTGATAGGTTGGATTCTCTGGTTGAACAGGAGCTTCGCCGACATGGCCTTCTTCTTGTGTCCCCTTAGCCGTTACAACTGGAGAAGGGCTGGGTTGAGGGGTTGATTGGGCATCTTCTTTTGTCCCAACAGCAAGAATTTGTGAAACTGGTTCTTTGGTGACCTTGCTTTCGACTACTCTGCGAACTTCTTGTCCATCTACTACACTCACTTCCGTCAATATGGTCCGCTCCCCATTTTGACCAGCAGTCAGCACCTTGGTTTGCCCTTTGGCTAATGTAGGATCAGCTTGCTTGACGGTTTCAAATGGCACAGGCTCAGTAGAGACTTCCAGGCTTGGTTTTTCAACTTGAGGAAAGGCTGGAGCGACTTCTGGCGTCACACGCGCTTGTGCTTCCACTTGTGGAATACCTGTACTTGTTTTGATCGTTCCTTCTACAGAAGGTTTCGTTTCCTGCATAGCCTTTGGCTCTCGTAAGCTCGTCTTTTGGACTGACGGGTAGCGCAGATAGCCCACATAGTCATAGCCATCAATTTGAATCACACCATCTGCAAGATCTTCGCTCGATGCGATCGCAAGATCCTGGTTATAAGCGCGCAAAACTTGATTTTGTAGGGCTGCGACTTCAACTGGAAGTAGAAGACTTTGTCCCATGGCTCCAATCAAAAGGACGCCCATAACCTTCTTTCGGTGCTTTTTAGAAAGTAAGAGGACCGCAAAGGAAGCTGTGGCTAGACTTAGGCCAAATAGGGCGACTTCCTGACTTCCTGTTTGAGGAAGAACCGACTGAGTTGCTTCCTTCTTCTTATAGACGAGATAGAAAGTATCTTCATTTTGATATGCTTCAGGGATTGCATGAATCACCTGTGCTTTTTCTTCAGCAGTCAGCTCTTCTTCTGTCACATATCCTAAGTGCACATGAGCAGGTAGAGTCACCTGATCTGCTTTGACAGGACGAGCTCCTAACAAGCTTCCTCCTAATAAAAAGACTCCAATGGCTACCGGACCAACACCGACAGATAATTTTCGAATCGAATATTTGGTCATTTTTTCAAACGTTTGTTTCGCTTTTTTCATCCTAAAATTCCTATATAGTAATATTTAACCCTCAAGCAAGGACCTGATTGTTTTTAGAGAGGCTGGGATCCTTTCTAGAAATAAGAACCTTCCCGGGATTTTTTACCTTTACCTATCTTATCTTTTTTCTTCTATTTTAGCAAGCTCTAAAACTCAAAAAAATAAACCGTTTTCTTTATAGGAAGAAAGCAACACAAAAAACGCCTCGAAAGGCGTTTGTATTATAGATCTATTTATAAGGATTGGTACAAATCATTGTATCGTTGACTAGCCGTATCCCATGAGAAGTCACGCGTCATAGCTTGCTCTTGGAGACCATACCAAGCCTGTTTGTCATTGTAGTAGACAGCCAAGGCTTCATCAACCGCCCAGTTAAACCAATAACCAGACAAATTATTGAAACTAAAGCCTGTTCCACTTCCATCAACAGCATTAT
>OFLU01000272.1_pt1 | contig 10288 bp, 8 predicted proteins | sample 1540841 | NCBI WGS metagenome assembly OFLU01 (sample SAMEA4413044, study PRJEB24355) | metagenome | biome: human; feature: gut; material: faeces | place: United Kingdom | collected 2010 | reverse complement strand
AATCCAGAAGAAAATCTAGCTTTCTTGAGAAAGATGTATAAAAATTGGCCTTTCTTCCAATCGCTTTTGTCCAATGTAGACATGGTGTTATCAAAGTCGAATATGAATATCGCCTTTGAATATGCTCAATTGTGTGAAGATAAAGAAGTACAAGAAATTTATTATACAATTTTGGATGAGTGGCAATTAACCAAGAATGTTATTCTTGCTATTGAAGATTATGATGACCTGTTAGAGGAAAATCCCTACTTGCGAGACAGTTTAGACTACCGCATGCGTTATTTTAATATCTTGAATTATATTCAGCTGGAACTCATCAAACGCCAACGCCGTGGGGAGTTATCTCCTGACGAAGAAAGGTTGATTCACGTCACAATCAATGGAATTGCGACAGGACTGAGAAACTCAGGCTGATGAAGAATAAAAAATCGGATTATTTCCGATTTTTTTATATCTTTGTAACCCAAAACGCTTCCAATTCGTTATACTAGTGAAGGAAGGGGGATGAGGATATCAAACTAGATGATTATGAAAAAGTCTTGATTACCTTTGCAAAAGAAATCGTCTATTATCTGCAAGGCTCAGGCGTTCCAAAAGAGCAAGCAGAAGATGTTGTTCAGGATGTTTTTATCAAAATGCTAGAGTCTGATTTTGTCATCCCTGCTCAAAAAATGCGAGCTTGGATGTATAGTGTGTCTATTCGCCGCTATATTGACAAATACCGGCGTGATAAGCATTATATGGAAATCCTGCGACGAGATTTTTTTACAAAGGAAAATCAATTGATTGTTGAAGAAACAGATTATGACTTTCTCATGGAGGAAGTAGAAAAGTTGCCCACACAGGATAAAATCATGTTGGATCTTTATTATTTTCAAGGATTCTCAATAGGCGAAATAGCAGAAGTACTCCATTATTCTAAGAGCAAAGTCAAAGTTCAGCTCATGCGCAGTCGAAAGAAACTTCGACAGATTTTGGAAAAGAAAGGATATCATCATGGAAACATTTGAAATCGTTGCAAAGAAAAACAAAAAGCGAAATACCAAGCGGATTATCCTCTGGTCAACAACAGTAGTGGTAGTATTTTTTGGAATATATATTGCTGCTCGTATGATTACAGGAAAACTCATCAGCGACCAAGCTTGGAAGGTGGTCAATGAGGTACAGCTAGTTGAAAGCGTCGCCTTTCCTAATATTGAAACGTATACCTGGTCTGCTAATGGTGGAGATATGTTTCACGGTGGTATTAAAGGTAGACAAGCTAAAGATATTTATGGGATTCCGCTAGACTATGGTGAATACAAGACAGATTTTGGAATTTTTAATATCAATCGAGGAACTCTTTTTCATGCAAATTCTGGCAGATATACAGAATCTGGGGCAACTATTCAAATAGAAAGTAACCAAAAAGTGCCACAATTCTACAATAAAAATGTGAAAGAGGAGAAAGGAGAATCTGTCCATGAACCAACTAAAGAGCTTCCTTACGTAAAAGATATGCAAAATCAATTAGTAGAAGTGGCTCTGACCTTTGATAAACCATATAGTTTAAAAGAAATTCGAGCAATGATACCTAAGAACCTCAAGACCAATTGGTATTGGATTGGTACAAATTCAACAAGCGATCCAAGCTGGTGGCAACCAAGCAATCTATATGGTACGAGTCCAGATTATCTAACGCAAAAAGAATATGTTCACAAAAAGGAAGCAGAAGAAGCTATTAAAAACCTCAAAGAAGGAGAGAGACTGAGTAACAGACTTGCCCAAATGAAAGATGTAGATGGATTCTTGGCTAATCTGAAGAAATATATTAAAAGTGGATTTGGAAAAAGTAGCTATAATAATGTAACTCCGTCAGATGACATTAAAACCTACTTGAAAAAATTTGGTAAGCTAGACTTGTCTAAGAAAGAAGACCTAGAAAAATTAGAATTCTCAGGCGTTATCCTAACAGGAAAAGCTGAAAATTTTGCACAGTTGGAAGGTAAGGAGTGGATTTATGCATCAAGCATTGGAGCTTCTATACCAAATCAACCATACTACAAGTTGGACAAAGAATAAATTGATAAAAAAGGCGTGTAAGTGTCTAGAGTTTTGAGAATTTGAAAAAATTGAATATCTTACAAATCAAGAGAACGTTAAATAGCGTTCTCTTTTGTTTTACTTAAACCTCAGGAGGTCATTTATGCTATCTAAAGAAAAAGAATCACGAGAAGCTATTCTTTCATTCCTGATGAAAGAAACAGGTTTACCACAAGAAAATGCACTTGCAAGCATTAGCGAACTTGAATCATTTGGTTTGATTGGATTTAATTCAAACGGTGACTTCAGATTGAGGAAGGTGTAAGCATGAAAGAGATTCATCTGATAAGTGCAAATGAATACCAGACGTCAGAAAGATTTTATGCAGTCCCTAAGATTCTTTTTGAAAGTGATTATTATAAAGAGATGCGATTAGATACGAAGTTTGCTTATTCAGTCCTAAAAGACAGATTGTCTCTTTCTCTTAAAAACAATTGGATTGATGAAGAGGGGTATATTTTCCTTATGTACTCCAACTCAAAATTGATGGAAATTTTGAATTGTTCAAAATCAACACTTCTGAGAATCAAAAAGCAATTAAGTGAATACGGTTTGATTCGTGAAGTTCAACAATCAACAAGTAAATCTGGGAATCTTGCTAATCGTATTTATCTTGGTCAATTAAAAGACGATTCAATTTCTAGAATTAGTGAAAATACTGAGGATTCCAGTTCTGAAACAAGGGGGGTGTCAAATTTAGACCAGGGGGGTGTCAAAAAAATACTAGGGGGGTGTCAAATTGATACGGGCCTAGTGTCAAATTCAGCCCCTAATGATACTGATATTAGTGATACTGATTTTAGAGAAACTGAGATTATTCTTTCTGAGGATGAGGAGGAAAAAGCCCCCCAAAAATATGAAAGAAAAAATCAAGACCAATTATCACGGAAAGTTGATAGAGCTACTCAGTATGATCGTGAGTATATTTGGGAGTTGGTTTATGACCGGCTACTGAAGGAGAATTTCTCAAAGACCACGAGCGAATTTATTCTGCTGAAATTTGATGAGCGTTATCAATATGCTTTGGAACATATGAGGTTCGCCCGATCGTCTGAGAAACTTGCTGAATATGTCTTTAATGGACTACTAGCAGAATGGAATAATATTGTAAGAAAACGGGAGGGGATAAACTAATGGCACTTTTTGGAAATAATAGAGAGTCACAAAGAATGGCTGCAATGCGAGCAGAACCTAAACCAGAAGAAGAGCTAGAGATGTTGATTGAGTATTATGATAAAACAACAGAAACGATTTCAATTACATCCAACCTAGAAGAATTACAACAATTGGTTGGTAATTCCTTATCAACTGGAGCCAGTATGAATTTTCCAAGTGCACAACCACCTTTTGTAATCAATCCAAGTTGGGTTAAGAAAGTGACTCTTACAAAAAGGCAGTAGATTCAAAAGGGGAGTCTATGACACTGATTGCATACATTTTTAGATTTTTGACCTAAGCAGGTCATTAAACTACTTAAAGTTCTTTGACAATTGAATACCCCCACTGTCCTGATTAGCGGAACTAAGCATAAAAAAGAAAAAAGGGCGGTGTGTAGCTAGAAAAGGATATCTAGCGCTGTTCCACCACGTAAAGGCATAGCTAGTTAAAGCTATAAGCCGAAGGAGTTTGCGGTAAACTAGACTCAAAACCGTGCGTAAGAAACACAGTAGAAATGCTACGGCATTAACTCGGCATGGCTGTAAATCAGCCTTTGATTCACAAGGAGGAAAATGATGAATCAAATAAATTCAACAAGTGAGGTAACCCTCACAGATTTAAGACGATTAGGAATGCAAGGAGGTGCAACAGCCCTTCTTGACAATGGTGAAGAAGTCAAGTTGACGAAAAAATATGGTTTAATTTCTCGGAAAGGATACGTTGAAGGAAAACTTGTAACGGTTGCGACAATCGCAAATTATGGGAATATTTATAAAAGCATACGCACCATTAAACGTGGCAATATTCTTGTAGCCCGTAAAGTCAAACGAGGGAAACAGTCTATTTTACAGTTAACTGGCAAAGGTTACCATAGACCGATCGTTTCATCTTAACAGATAGAGTCCTCATCTGTCTGTTTTGAAGAACAAAGAAAGAGGTTTTCTTTGCTGTTGAAAGCAGATTGATGATTGACAGAATATTAAAATTACAAAATATAATTTTTGTAAAACTGTTTATATTGTTGTAAAATAAATAAAAAATAGATTTAGGAGAAAAAGATGGATAAAGTTAAAACATTTATGGCAACAGTTGCGACTGTTGCTGTGGTAGGTGCTGGTCAAGTAGTACAAGCAGAAGATGTGCAACCAAAAGAGGTTAAAGGTACGGAAGCTGCTCAAACGAAACCAGTTGTAACAAAAGAAGAAGTAACTCAATCTCAAGCAACTGTAGATACCGCAACTGCGGAAGTCGAAGCACAATCAAAATCAACTAATCAAGCACAAAAAGATGTGAGGACTGCTGAAAATACGGTCAAAACAGAAACAACGAATGTCGCTCAAGCTGAGAAAGTCGCTCAAGAAGCGACTCCAGAAAATGTGGCTAAAGCAGAAACTTCTGTTAAGGAAACGACTAATCAGGTAAGTCAAGCTGAAAATGCTGTATCTGCTAGTCAAACAGCCCAACAAACAGCTCAAAGTGAAGTGACTAAACAAACAGAAACGGTCGCTAAAGCACAAGAGACAGTTACTCAAAAACAAGCAGATGTTGCACAAGCAGAAAAGAAAGTAGCCGAAAAACAAGCTATTTTAGATGGCACGGGTACTAAAGAAATTCTTGCTAAAGCTGAACAAACGCAAGCAAAAGTAAACGCTGATAAAGAAGTAGTTGCTAAGGCTCAGACAGATTTGGCTAAAGCAAAACAAGATGACCAGAAACGTACTTCCGATTTAGCTGAAGCAGAAAAAGTAGTAACTCAATCTCAAAAGGCGGTAACTACTTCCAAAGCTGATGTAGATCAAAAGGTTGCTATGGCAAACAAAACGGCAGAAGCTTTAGAAAAAGCAACAGCCGATTTGACAAAAGCTAATCAAGATGTTGAAGCTATCAACCAAATCAAATTGACTCAAGAATATATTGCCGCTTTAAGAGACTATGCTCAAAAAATTGCCACAGTTTCTCCAGCTGAAGAGAAAGCTATGACGGATAAATTAGTAGCTCTTGGAAAAGTATTAGCGAAACAAAATCGCTTTAAAGCGAATAAAAATGACAGTGAAGAGAAATTAGATTTGAACAATCTTTCAGAAGCAACGAGAGAAGAATTGTCCCTCTTTGCAGCGGACTTATTAAATCAAATTCATGCAGCTTTTGGTACATCAAAGGTTGAAGTGACAAAAGATGTAACTAAAATTATTAACGACCATGTTTCAACTTCTAAAACAAATGGCGTGAAAGGTCATGACACTGAACATCTTAATAAACTTCTAGCACAATACAATATTACTTCTTCAGAAACAGATGAAAATATTGGTTTGAATGGTGGCAGTGGTATCTATAGTGCGAAACAGTTTGTAACAAAAACGGAGTTGAAGCGCTTGATATATAATGCTGTTGTGAATATGATGTTCAATGCTTCTGAAGATTATGAAATTAATGAGAATAATGAATTCTTACACGCCTCAAGTATGGTAGGGCTATTTGCTCCAGAAGCTAAAACTTCTTATCTTGGGGTAGGAACTTCTTACAAAGATGATTTTTGGCAGGTTGTTAATTTCTTGTTTGTACATGATAAAGCACTAACAAACAGTACCTTTAATCGTACAGCATTAGCTAATCCATTTGATAGCCAAGAATTATTGAATACTCAAAAAGAAGCTCAAAGTACTTATGATGTTGTAAAACAAGATGATGATCGTGCCCAAGCAGATAAGTCAAAAGCTGAAGCTGATTATAATAAAGCTACTGCTCATTTAACAGAAGCAACGGCACAATGTGACGCTATTAAAGCTATAGGACTGAAAACTCCTGCAGCTCAAACTCAATTGGATCAAGCACAAGCGACTTTAAAAGCGGATGAAGCTGAAAATAAAGTAGCCCAAGAAGCCGTTGCTCAATTGAATGCGGACGTGAAAGCTAAACAAGCAGCTTTAGCACAAGCAAAAGCTGAATTAGCTCAACAACAGTCAGAGCTTAACGCACTTAAAAATAGTCTTTCTGATGAACAAAACAAATTAGCTACTAAGAAAGCTGATTTGGCTAAAGCACAGGCATTGGTTAGCCAACGTGAGAATGAGTTGGTACAAGCTAAAGCACGTTTGATAGCGGCTCAAGAAAAAGTGCGTCAATTGAAAGATGCACCTGCACGTTTAGCTCAAGCAAAACAAAATTTATTGACAGCTAAACAAACTTTAGCAGAAAAGAAAGGTTTGCTTGAGAAAGAAGAAGCAAAATTGCAAGTGTTAAAAGCAACTCAAGCAGAAGTGGTCGCTCAACACGCTAAGCTTGTAAAAACATATCAGGCTCAATTGGAAGCAGAACGCTTGGCAAAATTAGCAGCGCAAAAAGTAGCGATTGAACAAGCTGGTGGAGAAGCAATTCCAGTTGTAGATGAAACAGGAAAAATTACAAGTTATGTGGACGGAAAGAAACAAGCTGTTACACCAACACTCACTCCAATCAATCATAAGCAAGTGAAAGTTAATTATAATGTATCCACTAATCACTTGCCTTCTACTGGAGAAACAACTTCTTTGTTGGGATTATTTGGAGGAGTCATTCTTTTAGTTCTTAGTTTTGTTTCTCGCAAACGTGTAAAATAAAGGTAAAACAAAGTCATCCTATGTGATGGCTTTTTAAAATAGTTAAAGAAGGATAAAAATGGTTGTATTATTTTTGAAGAAGGCTCGTGCGCCTTCTTTTTTTTAAAAAGCATAAGAGTAAAAAAATAAAAATAGATTTAGGAGAAATCAAAAAATGAAATCAAATGAATTAAAAACGTATGGCTCTATTCGCAAAATCAAGGCTTATGGTACTTGTGGAGTTATTTTAGGACTTGCTGCTTTGGCTGTTGCGACAACTAATGGTGTACAAGCAGATGAAGTCGCTAAAACAGAGCCTACAACGGTTGCACCCGCAAATACAGCTACTAATTTGCCAGATAGCCAACCAGCTAAAACAGCTGAACAACAAAATCAGTTGAATCAAGCTGGTCGAGCACAAGGAAATGTAACTGTACAGGTTGACAATAGTCAAGTGAATCAGGCAGCTCAAGCAGCTAAAAAAGAAGGTGTGGAAGTGGTGCAAGACGCTCCCGTTGATAAGGGGACAACGAATACGCTTGCTGAAACACAAAAAGCGCAAGCTGAAATTGCGGCAGATCAAGCAAAACAAAAAGCAGCTGTTGAAAAAACAACAGAAGATTATGTAAAAGCAAAAGCTGACCATGCAAAAGCAGTAGAAGCAACGAAGAAACAAAATGATCAGATTGTTGCGGATAACAAAGCCTTGAAAGAAGCACACGACAAAGCTGAGAAATCAGGTCAAGATGTCAATCAAGCTGTTTCAACGGCAAAAGATAAAGTAAAGGCAGAATTTAAGGATGCGAAAGTATCTGAAAGTACAAAAGCAATCAAAGTGGAAGCGACCAAAGATTCTTATGACGCTTATACTAAAGAAGTTGAAAAAGTAAAAGCGGATAATCAGAAGTCAACTGACACTTATATTGCGGAAAAACGTCAGGAAGACAAGGATATTGCGGATACGAAAGCTTATAATGAAGGTGTTCGGAAGCGTAACGCAGAAGGCCAAGCAAAAGTAGAAGCAGAAAATGCTGCTATTGATGATTTCAATAGAAATGTTGCTGAACACAATAAAGCAGAAGGTGCTCGTTTTGCAAAAGAAAAAGCAGAAGCTGAGAAAAACAGAGTAAAAGATGGGTATTTGAGTGAAGTTGTTTCCCAAGGTCTTGTTTTTAAGAATGAAGCTGACGCTCATATTGATGTAAAAGGTGCTGATAGTTACATTAGTGCTAAAGGTTTGCATGAAGCATTTAAAGATATTACGAAATCTATGGGTCTAGGAGAAGATCAATTACAACAATATGTAACATACTTCTCTTTACCAGATGCAAAAGATTTAAAACTTAGTAAAGACCCAAGTCGTTTAACTTCAAAGTTTGAATTGTATAAAGCTAAGGCAGGTTTTGTCTATGGGGGAGAAGGTAATCAGTTTGGTGCGGTCAACTCTAAAGTTGGTAAAACAGTTACAGTTACTTATACAAATCTAAAAAACTCGTCGTATAAAGGTAGAGCTATCTCTAAGATGGAGCTAGATGTTACCGTTAAGCCTACCTCTGAAAATATCCAAGATGATGTGGTCTTTGGTTTTTCTAAAAATCCAGCCAAGGGTATTGAAGTAGCAGCTCGTTATAAAGATACTAATAAAGATTATAAGTTAGATCTTAGTTTAAGAACTCGATTCTATGATGCAGATGGAAATCTTATTAACTTTGAAGATAATAAAGATAATCCTAATGAAGCAAAAGGTCTTTTGTCTCTATCAAGTTTGAATGCTTATAAGAATCACGTAGAGACAGCTCGTCCATCAGATACTGCTCGTTTCATTCAGATTTCAGGTTCTTCAATTGTTAAGCACGATAACGGGTTGGTTTATTCAAATGAGAAAGATAATTCAAATGGTAATCATTTCGGATTGAATCAATATAATATTATTGATAGCACTACCAGCCCTTATTATTGGTATCTTGCGGGTGCTTTAGCCTTGAAGGGTACTAACCCAGAATATGGCATTACAGTTACATCTTGGGATAAATTAGGTGATCGTAAGGGTGAAGGTCGTTTTACACCTTCTATTTGGTTTACGGTAACAAGTGAACTTGCAGCAACTGGTGTTCCAACTCGCCCTCAATATAAAAAACCAAAAGAACGTAAGAACTTCACACCAGAAAAATTAAAAGAAGCTCCAACTCCAAAAGCTAAATTGAATTTGGTAACAGTGAATGGTGTTCCAGCTCCAACTTATAAACCAAATGAAAAGATGCCAACACCGCCTGTTGTTCCAACAGTGCATTATCACCGTTATCAATTGAAAGCTCAATTTAAAGTTGAGAAACACAATTATAATGCAAAAGGTGAGTTGATTGATGACAAGGAAATGCTTCCAGAAGGTATTAACTATTATGTGTCTAAATGGTCAAATTGGCAAAATAAAGGCAATCAATCGTCGAAAGATGTTGTAAAACGTGGTTTTGCCTATATTGAAGATTACGATGAAACAAAAGTCACTGGGCTTGAAAGTCGATTCCAAGTGAAAGATGCTGAAGGTAAAGCTGTGAATGGATTGAAGATGTATCATGTTTTAGATCGTAAGACACTCTCTAAAGCTTTAAATGATATGATTGATCGTTCAGGTATTTCTCCAAAAGGAGCATTTTATATGTGGGTTGCGGAAAAACCAGAAGAGTTTTACAAAGCCTACGTTCAAACAGGTATGGACTTATTCTTCCATACTCCAATGCAAAACAAAAAAGGCTTTACAGGTAAATACACGAATCAAACCTTCCAAGTGCAATTTGGTAACGGCTACTATTCAAATGTAGTAGTCAATCATGTACCAGAGCTGAAAGTCCAAAAACGAGTTTACAATAAATTAGGTAACGGTCAAAATCTGGATGGTAAATTGATTAAGCTGGGTGATAAATTCTATTACTATTTAGATGGAGCTAAGTTGCCTGCTAATCGTGGTGAAGTACTCAAAGAATATCGATTCTTTGATGATTTTGACCAAAAAGGTGATGAATTTACTGGCGAATATAAAGCTCTTGCAGGGGTTGACATCAAATTGAAAGATGGTTCGGTGATTAAAGTTGGCACAAACTTATCACAATATGCAGAATTGAAGTATGACAAAGCCAAAGGAATTGTCGAGATTTCTATGAAGCAAGACTTCTTAGATAAAGTAGACAATGCTTCTGAGTTTGATGTGGATGCAGCGATTCAAATGAAACGCATTGCGACAGGTACATTTGAAAACACCTACAAGAATGTGGTAAATGGTCATGAGATTGTTTCTAACACTGTTAAGACAACTACACCTGAACCAGAAAAACCGCAACCGAAGACTCCAGCTCCGACAGCTCAAAAGCCAGCTTTGCCACAAACAGGTACAGCTTCTGGTATTGGATTGTCTGTTTTGGGAATGATCCTTGCAGGCTTTGGTCTATTTGGTTTGAAAAAACATAAAGAAAATTAAT
>OFLU01000260.1_pt1 | contig 11482 bp, 14 predicted proteins | sample 1540841 | NCBI WGS metagenome assembly OFLU01 (sample SAMEA4413044, study PRJEB24355) | metagenome | biome: human; feature: gut; material: faeces | place: United Kingdom | collected 2010 | reverse complement strand
GTATTCCACCTCACGAATGCGCTCAACGGCTTTTTTGGTATCGCCACTGACCACCAATTCCAGCAAACCAGGTGGTGTTGTCAGATCGGTAACGCGTTCGGTAACTTCAGGCAGTTCGACAATGCTCAGGAACGCCGCGATAGACGGATCATCCTCTACACCAGCCCTGCCTTTGATCGCGCGAAGAGTTGCGTCGACAATTTCCTCAAATCGTTCACCTTCATCACACACCGCCTGATTGGTGTAGACAACGCGACCGTCGTACCATGCACCGGCACGTACTTCGACCGTTGCGTCCTTCATTTTGCGAGTGAACGCCACGAGTGCCGCGCGTTTCTGTTTAACACCAGGCAGCTCCGGGGACTCTCCAAAACGAACCCATACCCGCATGTATTTCGAGCCTTCCCCAAGAGGTGCGGTGCTCACAGACGTGGCGATGTGCTCCAGCGCAGTTTGGATCGCCTCATCGATAATCTTCTGGCGCTCTTCTGTATCAATTTCTACGCCTGATTTGTCGATAATTTCGGTAACGGACTTCTGAATATCTGCTTTCATAAAGGTTCCTCAATTCCTTCGTCGAGCATATTTTTACAGAAACATAAGTATGTATCTACTTATCATTAAAGGCGTGCAATTTATACAAGAGCTTTAATGCCGAGTACCTTGCTTTGTAGCTCCAACTGTCTGGAGTACGGCTTGGCACGATAATAGGCTTTTAGTATCTGCTCTGGCGTCGCGTCGCCGGGGTCGAGACCTTCTTCGCCCAGACAGGCCACTTTGACATTCAGCCCGATGCTGGTGAGACGTTTGGCCGCTGACATGGTGTTGCGGATCGCTTGCTTTTCGCTGTCCCACATCATGATGACGTTGCGTAATCCACGCGCCTTGAGCGTCAGGAACGCGCCTAACTGATCTTCAGCGTCCTCATTCATATTTCCGGACAAGTGCATCCCGAACGTGCCAATTGGCTCTACATAATCCCGCAGCGTCTCTTCGTCGAAGATGGCTCGCTTCACGCCCATTACGTCAAATGCCCCTTCACACACAACGACCGTTTGTTTTCCGACTGCGTTGTGGCCGTTGTAGAGAAACTTACCCGACGCCGGCAGCTGCATGGGGAAGAGGTAACGGCGTTCCGCTGCACCGGTAATGTCACGCCCCTGGAAGGTCTTCATCACGCCATCCAGATCGTAAACCGGTATCAGGATGCGCATGTCGAACACTTGTCCTTTGACCTGGTCTGTGTACGGATCGACGTATGCGTGCTTGCCTTCGACGCAGTAACGCAGATCAAAGTATTTGGCCAGCTCCGGGGAGATATGGCGCTCCACCAGATAATCAGGAAGACGACCGTCAATGGGGAGTTCGTAATGGCGCGGGAGAGCTACTGGCCCTTCGAGTTCAACCTTGCTGGCCAGCACGATCTCTTCTTTCTTCGGCGCCCATCCTTGTGAGATCAGCGCGTTCTGGACGTACTCTTCAAAATCGCGACGGGATTTGCCGCTGTAGTGTTTGAGGAAGACCAGCTTATTGAACTGAATCTCTTCGGGATGATCACCAGCAAAGCATTTGCCGACGCCATTGGTCAGATTGAAATATACCTTCCAGTTTGAGCTGCCGCATACCGGGCACTCCTTGATGTTCACCTCACGTCCACGAGTGCTGACACCACCACGACGGTAGATGATCCCCTCCATATCGAGCCATTGTTCGAAATCCAGCTCAGTCAAAAGTTCTTTGAGGTCACTCATTGTTTAACCCTATTTTTTGCAGGTAATATCTTGATAAGCCTCAGCATTTGAATACCATAAAGGCTCATGTGTTTTTTCTTTTGTGGTTGGCAAAAGGAAGTTTTTCTCTGATGGGAACAGGCGTGGAGGTTCTTTCCACGCCTTCTTTTTTATAGGACGTCCATAATGCGTTCGATGAATCGCATTTGTTCGAGGTTCTGCTTAACGCGGATGCTTACGCCGCCTTTCTGGTTACGTGAACCAGCGAAGTAAAGACGCGCTTCACCTTTCGCTTCTTCCTCTTCCGTTTTGTTGATCGTGATAACGAGGTCAGCGATACGCACCTTCTCGATGTTGTCCGCTGCGTGCATCATTGTGGCCACCTCTGAAGCACCACCTTCCCTGTTAGTCTGCGATGCAGTGATGCCGGCAACGTTGTGTTTGTCGTACAGCGCACGCAGGTCAGTGTAGATGCTGCGAATGTTGGCTCGGTCGTCGCGGAGGTCGTAGCTGGCACGCATCAGGTCGGCGTAGTCGACCACGACCATGTCGGGGATCATGCCATTGGCTTTCATACTGCCCAACATGCGATCCAGATCTGCAGGCGACATGCTTCCGGATGGTCGCTCAACAATCCACAAGCTCCCCACGCCTTTCGTCGCGCCCAGCTCTGCCAGTTTGCGATGGACGTCGTCGCGGCGCTCCACCAGCTTGGACATTTCGGTCTCAGACAGACGGGCGTCAAAGCGATCTGACAGAATGGATGTGTGAACTTCCAGCGACAGATACAGGACGTTGTAACCGGCAAGCGTAGCGTTGATGGAGAACTCACCCATCGCCGTCGATTTACCAGACTTCGCGAAGCCCATGAACAGCACCATTTCACGCTTTGCCCAGCCTTTCTGATAAAGCAGCTTGTCGAGCAGCGGTAGACCCGTTGTGATGCTGTTTGGCACGTAATCGTCGGATGCTTCGTACTCACGCGCCTTGTAACGCTCTGCTGATTCAGAGAAGTAATCGTAAATGCCGGTCGCTTCGTTAGAGCCGATTTGCTGGACTTTGGCCATGATTGCCATCGCGCCCTGGAAATCGCCCTTCTCTTTCATCTCAGCCGCTTTAATCAGCGCGTCGTCGAACGCTACGCTTTTGGCAAACGTCGCGACCTGGTCGACCATATACGCCGTGTCTGACAGCTTCTCAGCGAGAATCCGCTTAAACGCCTCAACGACGTCGGGGAACAGCTCTTCGCGGATCGTCTTATCGCGTTTGGCGCGTTTGAGCATGTCGAGGATGGCCGACGATGACGGTGCGCTCTTATACATTCTGTAGTAGCCCGACACCATGTTCACCAGAATGGCGTTGGCCGCATTGGAGAACTGGTTTGGCGCAACCAGATCACCGGCGCGGGTCAGAAACTCATGGTCGCGACAGAAGTAGGCTGCGAGTCGATTCTGGAAGTCGTCGTCGAACTCTTCAGACAACCCTCGTCCTGTGTGGCAAAGTTCGGTCATGTGCTTTCCTTTGGTGCTTAAACAATTTGTTTTCTAATACTAAAAAAGCCAGATAGGGGATCAACAGAATCGCCGTGCTTCTTCCAGTTCTTCCGGGAAGTGCGCGTAAATCACACGCTCAGGCACGATTTCCATCAACCAGACAGCGGAGAAGATGATACGGACGCGTTTGTCTCGGGTAATGCCACGCAGACGCTCCAGAACCCACTCAAAATAGCGTTCTTGAATCGGGTCGTGCTGCATGTCTCCCAGATGCTTAAAACTCACCAGAGAGTCATCCAGACGGGTTACAGCGCGTTTGGCTATCTTCTCTTCGAATATCTCGATCAGCTCGGGCTGCCAGAGATGCTGAGGGCGAGGTAATTTGTCCCACAGACGGCGTGCAGCTGCGGAAAGAACGGTAGAAATGAAGTAGTCATAAGAGCAGCAGTACTGGTCGGCAAACTGGCGTGCTTTCCAGAGAGATGTTTTGTTGGCCGTCGACAGCTCCTGATACGGCACACGTTTCAAACCGGTAGTGAATTGGGCCGTCTCATAGTGTTCGCGGCCATGCGACAGCATGATGTATGAGTACTGGCGCTTGTATGCCTCAGTGAAGAGGCATGTGGCCATAAGCGGGTGCATGTCGCGGTAATCAAACCACTTTGTCTCGAACAACTCCGCCTCATCCTTGCAGCGTGACAGCCCAATATTCTCGGCCACCCACTTGTCCATGACTGTGGTGTCCCACTCGGTCATGAAGTCGTACTGGTCGTTGTTAATAGTGTTAAAGAAGATCTGGCTCATGTGCTCCGTCGATAGGTAGTTACTTACTTATCATAATGGGCGAATCATAGCGACTGGAGACTGTTTTTGGAAGTGGAAACAGAAGGGAAGTTGGCTTAGGAAAAGACCTGCTTCTGTATATAAATACTAAGTTACTTGTTATTATTTATACAGAAGCAGGTTCAAAAAGTACCCACCAGAACTGGTTTTGTTCTCATAGTATGAAGCCTTATGATCTGCTTCAAAGCAATTACACGCCAGACGGTTGCAACATTGTTAAATGTAACAAATTATTGTAGATTACCAGACACAAAATAGCGTCCACAGCTTAAGAAACGTCCAGAAATAAACGATATACCAATCACGTAGAAAGGGAATTAAGAATGAAGACGAATAAGTCAATGGCACTTTGGGTTTTATTATTAGCCGGTTGCGCGCAGCAAAGTAATCCGCAACAAAATACAACTGTAAGACCAATCTTAACCCAAGAAATATCGCCGGCATATAACGTTGAGTCAAAGGCGAAAATGGGCGACCTTGCCGTTTATAATACTCTTGTGTCAACGTTAAAAACCGACATGGTCACTCTTGGTAACGCTTCTGGTTCGATGTCTGAAATTAAGGCAGGCAACTATTGCCACGTTGGTGGTGGGATCTACCGCAACTTTGAAGACCAAAATGCTGTAGGTCTGAAGAGCATTGCAGGGCAAGTAGTGAGCCATACTGATAACGTCAAGTATGACAAGGTCAAAAATACTATATCGCCACCTAACACCACGACATTCGACTCCACCGAAATATCTATCAAATTCACGCAGAATGTCCCCTGCCATGTAGAAAAAAAGATTGTACAGTCTATTTCATATAATGGTAAAAGTGGCGACGATCTTAAATTTATTTATTCCGAAAGCTACCCAGGCTTAGATGAGACTAAGACCGAGTTTTCTGTGCCTCTTTCCGACGCGAAAACAAGAGTTGAATATAGAAATCTGGCATTCAAGGTTGTTGATATGGATGGCACTACAATCCGCTACCACGTTTTACCATCCGGCAATAAATAAACCACTTTAATAAAATAAAGGCGCCGTTTGGCGCCTTATTCTTAGCCTTTCTTCATCAGCTCACGCTTGATTTCATCGGTGCGCATCGTGACGTCGGCAGCGGTGATCGCCTCGTTCAGTTTCACGATGTCCTCGATTTCCTGCGGCGACTTCTCTGCCAGATGGAAAATGGCTGCACGAATCACGTCAGAACGGGTGAACTTCTCGAAACGAGGGATGAACTTCATCATCTCCAGCAGATCGAAGTACTCGTCTTCCAGCGACATTGTGCGGCTCTTAATCTTCTCTTTCCCACGAGTCGGACGCCCCTGCGGTCTGACTGGCTGGCGCATTGGGGTGCTGCTTTTTGCCGGTTCTTCCGGATCTTTGCGCTTTGCAAGGTCTCCCATTCTCATGGACATTATTCTTCCTCCAGACTCATGATGTAATCTACAAACTCTTCGAACTCGGCTTCTGCCTTCTTATCGCGTTCGGCGCCAGTCATTTCAAAGATAGAACGACCTGCCTCTTCCGCGTCGTCATAAACGTTACGGTTGTAAAGGTTAACCGGCGCAGCCTCGATGCCGAATGTCTCGACAATTTCTTTCGCCGCCAGAATACGTGACGCCTGGGAAGGCAGTGACGGACACTGGTTCACTACCGCGCGGATCTTCACAGTCTCGTTCACGTTGCGAACGTTGTCGATAATCGGGTCGATATCACGCAGGGATTTCAAATCACGACGCTTAGGGCGAAGCGGGATAATGATGAAGTCTGCCAGCAGCATCGCTTGTCGCTGAATTTCGGAGTCAAAACCACCCGCATCAATGACGACGTAATCGTAGCGTCCCTTCAGCGATTTGATGTGTTTGACGATGTCGTCCTGAACGTATGCGAACGGGATTAGCTCAAGATCTTCGTTCTGGCGACGGTCTTCGCACCAGCTCGTTGTGGTGCGCTGAATATCAATGTCGGTGACGTGAATCTTCTTTTTCTTTTTAACTTTGAGGCATACCGCAATTTGCTGGGCAACGGTAGATTTGCCTGGGCCGCCTTTTGTGCCGCCAACCACAATGATCCTGGTCATTGGTGAGTTCCCTTTGCGTGAATTATTGTCGTATGAAACAACTTGTTTTCTTATATGCGATATAGCCTAAATGCCTACGGCTACGGTGTAAAGGTGAAATGATAGGCAATGCAGGGTGTTAGCTCACAGAGCAAACTAACAGTTGAATGTTTGGCCAATCAGCCTTATAGTGAATGTACGGAAAAACGCCGTACATATGACGGGTTTGACCGATAATATTATTGATGCTTGAAATGACTATATAAATACTGATCTTATTGAATAAATACCGTTTAAATTACTGTTACTAATCGCTTATAAACTGACATTAAATTATTGAAATAATACTGAAATAGCTTATATATCTGATACTTAATTTAATTGAAATTTGACTATAGAAGTCCCTCACAGCTCATGACGTGAGGCTAGGAGTAAACATGTCAGCACTGAAAAAACAGCGCATCGATCTCAGATTAACCGACGACGACAAGAGCATGATCGAAGAAGCTGCGGCAATGACCAACCAGACGATTACTCAGTTTATGGTTGCCAGTGCCTCTGAACGTGCTGCGGAAGTGATAGAGCAACATCGCCGCTTGATTCTCAGTGAAGAGTCCTGGAATCTGGAAATGGATGCCATCAGTAACCCGCCTGCACCGAACGATAGGCTGAAACGAGCTGCCAAACGTCTACAAAGCATGGAGTAAGACGTGGCCGACCTGACCATAGAGATGTTTTCAGCACAAGCCGTATACGATTTTTCGGGCTTCGACTGCGGCGAACCATCTCTGAATGATTTCCTGCAAAACCGCCTGGTACAGCAACACAACGGGCGTATATTACGTGGCTACCTGCTTCTTACCAAAGATCCGGTGCCGAAAGTTAAGGGTTTTTACACGCTATCCGGGAGCTGTTTTGCAAGACAGACGCTACCATCGAACACCCAGAAGCGGAAAATCCCCTACGCAGATGCACCCAGCGTTACGCTTGGCCGTCTGGCAATAGATATCAGCCTACAGAAACAAGGCTACGGTGAGGTTCTCGTAACGCACGCGTTGAAGGTTGTTTATCAGGCTTCTCGCGCAGTAGGCATATACGCTTTGTTTGTGGATGCACTAAACCAAAGCGCAATGCAGTTCTATCAGAAGTTTGGATTCATCCCTTTGACGGGGGTGAATGCCAACTCGCTTTTCTACCCCACGAAAAGCATTGAAGAGCTGTTTGAAACAGAGTAAACGAAGCCCCTCAATCGAGGGGCTTTTTTAATTCAAGGCTTGTCTGTTCTGCCAATTGCACAATCGCTCTCCCATCGTGTTATGGAAGAGGATCTCGCGTTCCGTCTCTTCGGTCATAAAGTCGTCGTTACTGACATAAATAGGGTTTGCTGCATCGCAGAACAGCACGCCGGAAGTCTGTGTCTTAATCACGCAGCCACTTATCATGCAGCTCGCGATGAACAGCAGAAGCATCTTTCCGCCGCACTTCATTAAGTGTCTCATTTTTGACGTCCACTGTGCTTTGAAGCCTTTTCCTGTCCTCCTGTCTGGCCTTCTCTTCGATTGCTTGCCGGGCCGCACAACCTCCCATCGTATAAGCACCGACAAGCACGAAAAGAACGGCAGCCAGAGTCATCAGAGCAAACTTCAGCTTTGAAAATAGGCTGCCGGTCATATCAGACCATCCCGTTCTGGTGTTTTCGCACCTGTGACCAGGCGATAAAGCCGGCCACCACAATGGTCGCGATACCGAAGATGATCCGAACCGTATCACCACTGGTGATGTGTCCCTGCGCCTTGTCCATTGCCGCAGAGACCTGTGGCATGACGTCGGCCAGCTGTGCCAGACCAATTCCCGCCGTAACGGTCGCACCGGCAGTCTCTTTGGTTACAGGAACAGCCTTCACGGTTTTCACCGGCTTAACGACACCAGCGCGACGCAGACCTTCCTCAATAACTTCTGCCGCATACCAGGTATTCGGCGTTTTGAGCGGGCCACGGCCATTTTCATGACGGATAATTGCTTCCACCAGCGGACGCAGAGTGTCGTAGTCGTGCAGATCGATAATCATGTCCGGGGTGACGCCAACGGCTTTAGAGACCTCGTTCACGTAAGCTACGGTGTTGTTTTCATGCGGAGGCGCCCAGCGTTCGATGACTTCGCGGATCGTATCGATGCTGGAGCCATCCTTCGCGCGGCGTTTATCATGATAGGTGATGAGCGTCACAGTCAGTGCCCGAATCCCCCATACGGGGTCTTTGAAGGTGCAGAAACGCGTCTCTGCAGGGTTGTTTACTAACCCTTGCCACGGCGAACCTTTATCCAGGTTCCCGGGGTTATTGTTACGAATGCCTCTTGGAGTACCCATCCTTGTTGTTCTCCTGTTATTGCAGTCCATTTTTCACGCCATAAGCGGCCAAACCCAAAAGCAGTACGGTGATCAGGAACGAGGTAATCTTGGAAATAATGCCCCCAAAGAACCCGCTTGAAATTGTGTCGAGCCGATTAAGAAGTTTGTCCAGGTTGGAATGCTGAATGCTATGTTGCGCCGGAGTCATATCACCAAAGTAAGTTCGCAGTTGATCGTTGACCTCCTGACCAATATCGTCGCGAAGCTCCTTACTTAATTTGCCGACGACTTCTCGCGCAACAATTGCGGCAATGCGCTCAACCTGCTCTGGCGTCACGCCTGCCATCTCGTTTGACATGTCTTCCTCCATGAATAAGTCAAATCGAATGGCGAATTTATATCATAAATTAAAAATTAATAGTAGGTAAGTGATTACCTACTATTATGGTTAACTAAATTACTCCTGAATGGCAGTAACCAAATCTGCGTCGAGAGCTGTTTGATTTACCTTAAGGATATCTCCCGCTTCGGATGAATGAAGTGTATTCTCCAGTGATTCAACTCGTTGTAGCAGTACCTTAACAGTTGCCAGCATATCCATCATGAGCACGTTATTGTCCAATTGCAGGCGATCGTCATTTACTTGCATGCCGTTCTTCATGTACGAAGTGTGCACCTGCTTAACATATTGAGGATCAACTTCCTGTGCCTGTTGAGCGACAATCCCTCTGCGAACTCTGCTCAGCTCATCATCGTTGTAGATAAACGTCACTAACTCAAGCTGACGAATGCGATCAACAGACAGCTGACCGTCAGTAGGTTCAATGTCATGCTTTAACCGCGCATCTGACGTCCCTTGAAATTGAACATTCCCATTCTGGCTACTGTAAATCCTGCCGCCAGGTAAGAACTGCCAGTACTGGACATCCTGCGAATAACCGCGAAGCATGACGACCAGTCGATGGTTGGTTCCGACCTGTTCCTCAAACCAGATACCTCCCGCCCCAGAGTCGCCATTCCCGTCCGCGCCCCGCGTGTTTAATCTCCACGTGCTCCTCGGGGTGGCGATGATATCTCCCACTGCTGGTGAACCGTCAGATGATAAACGGCATGTAAAGCCGTCGCTATAAGCTGAGTTGTACAAAGTGCAAGCACCATACATACCAGTACCTCCACGTACACGTAGCCCCGGAGTAATGGATAGCCCCACATCTTCTGTATAGATCCTGTGCGTATAGTCAGCCGTAGAATTGTTATGATGAAAGTCAATGAATGGCGTAGCAGCAGAAAGCTCAATACTCCCGGCATCAATAGCAGTGAACTTCGTGGCACTATCCTTTCGCAAAATTTGGCCTGAAGCCGTAATGTTGGCACTGAACGTTACGCCCTTACTGAACGTCTGAGTCTGTGTGAACGTGTTTGCGACGCTCGTTTTCGCTGCGTCTTTCAGCGAGTTGCTGAGAGCCGCAAGATCAGACGCTTTCGCCATTCCTGAAACAGCAGGAACAGTCACAGATGCACCTGTTAGAGGATCTGTCATCGTAATATCGCCACTTCCAGTCAGTGCGGTAGACCATCCCTGGACAACGTTACGCCAAAGGGTGAATGCGCTGGCTAGTTGGTTCGCAAAAGACGATGTACTGGCTGTTTCTGATGTGATAATTCCATATTTCGCACCAGAAAAAGCTGTTGTGATGTTTCTCGTCAAAGTCAGTTGAGTGTCATTATTAACAGATTTGATGGCATACAGATCTGCACTTCCATTGCGATAAATGACAAGAATCGACCCCTCTTGAATACCAAGTGCAGTCTCCGACCACTTGGTGGAAATACCAGTAACCTTTGTCTGGTTTGCTGCACCTGTAACGGTGCCAACTTCGTACATTGCCATAATTACATTCCTTGTAATTTTAATTGGCGGCTCTTGAAGAGCCGCCTGAAACTTAAGCCAAAGAGATGGAGCCGGTTGTCCTGTACATGGAGATAACCCCTGTAAATCGGAACTGCCCGCTATCGCCACGATTAGGCCACTGGATCGTGATATTCTGCGTTTGGCCGTAATTTGATGCCGGTATACGAATGGAGAAAATTGAAGTTTCAAAATTTTTACCTTCGTTACCTGAATCAAATGTCCATACAACTGTTTCATCAACGCGGATTGTTACGTTTTGACGCCAAACCTGCTGAATAATAATAGACCCGTTAAACACCATACGACGCTCAAACGGCATGCCCTGCACAGTAGCTATAGGATACCGAGTACCTGATGATGTATTGGCTGTAGAAGGCCAGTTTTTAACAACACGGTCGGTCATTGTCACAACGTCACCAACAATTTTATTAGCTTGCACGGTGCCAAGCACAGTGCAGTTCTCATTAATAGTCACGTTGTTAAGTACGCCAGTATTTGCGTGAACTTCGCCTCTGATATATACATTACTGAATCTGGAACGACCATCTTTGTTGATAAACCACGTAGGATATCCATCACTTTCACGACTATCAGAACTAATTTCTTGCGCGATTTTCGCATTGTCGATCGAGCCATTTTTTATTACAGCGGCATTCAGATACGCAACACCATTTTCAATAACAAACGGGGTGGTTGTATTCCCGTTAGAGGTATTGATTAAGCCGAAGCGATCAGCCTGAACCAGAAACTGGCTCTGCAAATTTTTGCCATCGATACCTAAAGCGATACCAGCAACATATTTTTGACCGTTGCTGTTGGCCTCCATTTTGACCATCCAGGTGCTGTTAACGTTGCCGTTTTCGACAACCGTTTTCTTGAGCTCCTGCAACTCAGCTGACTGGCCTCCAACCTGGGCCGTCAAATTTGTCTGCTGTTGAGACAGCGCACTAATTGTTGTGGCCTGGGTCTGCTGAGTTGACTTAATTGCCGCCAGTGAGGTAGTGGCATTATTCAACTCAGTCTGGTTCTTGATGTTTGCCGAGGCCTGCGCGTCAATTTGCGACTGCAAACTGGTATTCAGCGACGACTGCGTTTACTCGTTATTGGTGAT
>OFLU01000259.1_pt1 | contig 11497 bp, 7 predicted proteins | sample 1540841 | NCBI WGS metagenome assembly OFLU01 (sample SAMEA4413044, study PRJEB24355) | metagenome | biome: human; feature: gut; material: faeces | place: United Kingdom | collected 2010 | reverse complement strand
TTTTCAAAGTCAGAAGATGGCGGATCGCAAGGATCAGGATAAGAAGGTGCTCGGGCTTCACATTCTATATGTAGCTCTGCCTCTGATCGTGGTTTCTCTCTGTCATCTAGATTTGTGGTGGATTTGCTTGGGCATTTTACTGACTCATGCTACAATAGATTTCTTAAAACCGATCGTGCAGAAGCAATTGAAATTACCAACCGCATGGACCTTTGCCTTGGATCAAGTCTTGCATATTGGCATCTTGACGTGTCTAGTCCTTTTAGGAGCGAAGAATGGTTCGACCTATCTGCCTCTGGACACTTTAAATCTAATCTTTTATGTCCTCCTAGTTGGAAAACCAAGCAATATCGCCTTTAAAATTCTGTTTGCCAAGTATCAACCCACCAGCAAGAAGAAAATGGATACGATCACTGGGGCTGGTTCCATGATTGGCTTTTTAGAACGTTTGGTGATTGGCGCCTGTCTCGTCTATGGGCAATTTGCTTCGATCGGTCTGGTGTTTACAGCCAAATCTATCGCCCGCTACAATAAAATTTCGGAGAATCCAGCCTTCGCAGAGTATTATTTAATCGGGTCCTTGTTCAGTATCCTATCATCCCTCTTTGCTGCTTGGTTGTGTCTATAAGAAAATTAATAACAGACTTAGGTCTAAGACAGGAAGGAAAAGCCTCCCTGTCTTTTTACTTGGCTTTCTGGTATAATGGACCAAGTAGAAAATTAGAAAGATTTGAGGGTGTCTAACAGTCCAGTGGGGTGTTTGGATACCCAAAGAGGTATTAGTGTCATGTCTCAATCTTATATCAATGTTATCGGTGCGGGCCTTGCTGGCTCCGAAGCTGCTTACCAGATTGCCCAACAGGGAATTCCGGTCAAGCTTTACGAAATGCGGGGAGTCAAATCTACTCCGCAACACAAAACAGATAACTTTGCTGAGTTAGTGTGTTCCAACTCTCTCAGAGGAGATTCTCTCACCAATGCTGTTGGCCTTCTCAAAGAAGAAATGCGTCGTCTGGGTTCGGTTATCCTTGAAGCAGCAGAAGCGACTCGTGTACCAGCCGGTGGAGCACTTGCTGTGGACCGAGAAGGTTTTGCTAGTCGAGTGACGGAGAAGGTATCCAAACACCCGCTCATCGAAGTCATTCGTGATGAAATTACGGAATTGCCGACAGATGCCATCACAGTGGTCGCAACGGGGCCTCTAACCAGCGATGCCTTGGCAGAAAAGATCCATGCCCTTAATGGTGGCGATGGTTTCTATTTCTATGATGCAGCAGCTCCAATCATCGATGTTAATACTGTCGATATGAACAAGGTCTATCTCAAGTCACGCTATGACAAGGGAGAAGCAGCCTATCTCAACTGTCCCATGACCAAACAGGAATTTATGGATTTCCACGAGGCCTTGGTCAATGCAGAAGAAGCCCCGCTCAACTCTTTTGAAAAAGAAAAGTATTTCGAAGGTTGTATGCCAATTGAAGTCATGGCCAAACGTGGTATCAAAACCATGCTCTATGGTCCTATGAAGCCAGTTGGACTCGAGTATCCAGATGATTACAAAGGTCCACGTGATGGGGAGTTTAAGACACCATACGCAGTCGTTCAGTTGCGCCAAGACAATGCGGCTGCCAGCCTCTACAATATCGTCGGCTTCCAAACTCACCTTAAATGGGGCGAACAAAAACGGGTCTTCCAAATGATTCCAGGTTTGGAACATGCGGAGTTTGTCAGATACGGAGTCATGCACCGCAATTCCTACATGGATTCTCCAAATCTGCTCGAACAAACCTACCGCTCGAAGAAACAACCAAACCTCTTCTTCGCAGGTCAAATGACAGGTGTAGAAGGCTATGTTGAGTCAGCGGCCTCAGGTTTGGTAGCTGGAATCAATGCAGCTCGCCTTTTCAAAGGAGAAGAAGCAGCGATTTTCCCTGAAACAACAGCCATCGGAAGCCTGGCTCACTATATCACCCATGCCGACAGCAAACATTTCCAACCCATGAATGTCAACTTCGGGATTATCAAGGAGATAGAAGGACCACGCATTCGAGATAAAAAAGAGCGTTATGAAAAAATTGCCGAACGTTCTTTACAAGATTTAGCTCAGTTTATGGAAAAATAACCCAATAAAGGAAAAAAGTTTGGAGAAAATCCAGACTTTTTCTTCTAAAAATGGTATAATGAATAAAATTTAGAATATAGAGAGTTTTCTGACAATGAACAAATCCTATTTTTATTTAGATATGAAGACACACGAGTTGAAAGTGCCTTATACCGGAAAACTCCGTCGTGTGCGAGTCTTATTACCTAAGAATTATGAAACGGATACAGATAGACGTTACCCTGTGGTTTATTTCCACGATGGGCAGAACATTTTGTATAGCAAGGAAGCTTATGCGGGTCATTCCTGGAAGGTGATTCCAGCCATTAAGCGGAATCCCGATATTAGTCGCATGATTGTCGTTGCGATCGATAATGATGGTTTCCAACGCATGAATGAATACTCTGCCTGGAAGTACAAGGAATCTAATATTCCTGGCATGCAATTTGGTGGCAAGGGGGTTGAGTACGGCGAATTTGTCATGGAAGTGGTGAAACCTTTTATCGACCAAGAATACCGGACTCTTACTGATCGAGAACATACGGCCATGATTGGATCTTCCTTGGGTGGGAATATTACCCAATTCTTGGGCTTAGAGTACCAAGATCAAATTGGTTGTTTAGGTGTCTTTTCATCCGCTAACTGGCTGCACCAAGATGCCTTCAATCATTATATTGAACGTAAAAAATTATACGCAGACCAACGGATCTACATCTATGTAGGGACTGAAGAAGCCGATGATACAGATAAAACTTTGATGGCAGGGAACATCAAGCAAGCCTATATCGATTCATCTCTTCGTTATTATCACGACGTCATCCAACAAGGGGTTGCTTTAGAAAATATTGCCATTCGGATTCAATCTGGAGCTATTCACCACGAAGAAGCTTGGGCTGAACATTTACCAGAATGCCTTCGTTTTTTGGCAGAAAATTGGGATTAATGGACTCAGAACAAATCAATAGAGAGAAAGAGGGAACCTATGAATATTGAACATCTAAGCCACTGGAGTGGCCAACTCAACCGTGAAATGTATTTGAACCGCTATGGACACGCAGGTATTCCTGTTGTGGTCTTCGCTTCATCAGGTGGAAGCCATAACGAGTACTATGACTTTGGTATGATTGATGCTTGTGCTCAGTTTATCGAAGAAGGTCGGGTTCAATTCTTCACCCTTTCCAGTGTCGATAGTGAGAGCTGGCTTTGTGATTGGAAAAACCCTCATGATCGAGCAGAGATGCACCGTGCTTACGAGCGCTATGTGATTGAAGAAGCTATTCCTTTCATCAAGCACAAAACAGGCTGGTTTGATCCGATGATGACAACTGGTTGCTCAATGGGAGCCTACCACGCGCTTAATTTCTTCTTGCAACATCCAGATGTCTTTAACAAAGTGATTGCCTTGAGTGGAGTCTATGACGCTCGTTTCTTTGTTGGTGATTTTGGTGGAGATGAAGCCATTTACCAAAATTCTCCATCTGATTATATCTGGAACCAAAATGATGGCTGGTTTATCGATCGTTACCGTCAGGCTGAAATCGTTGTTTGTACTGGTTTAGGGGCTTGGGAACAAGACGGGCTTCCATCTTTCTACAAACTGAAAGAAGCCTTTGATCACAAAAATATTCCTGCATGGTTCGCTGAATGGGGACATGATGTAGCCCACGATTGGGAATGGTGGCGCAAACAAATGCCTTATTTCCTAGGCCAAATGTATCTATAAGTAAAAAGGGAGGAGACCTCAATGAATTATATCGTTATTTCACCATATTACCCACAAAACTTCCAACAATTTACCATCGAACTAGCTAATAAAGGGATCACTGTTTTGGGAATTGGTCAAGAGCCATATGAACAGTTAGATGAGCCTTTGCGCAACAGCTTAACAGAATATTTCCGTGTTGAAAATTTGGAAAATCTGGACGAAGTGAAGCGTGCGGTAGCCTTTCTCTTTTATAAACATGGCCCAATCGATCGCATTGAGTCTCATAATGAGTACTGGTTGGAATTGGATGCGGCGCTTCGGGAGCAATTCAATGTCTTCGGGGCTAAGCCAAAAGATTTGAAGAAAACCAAGTTCAAATCCGAAATGAAGAAACTCTTCAAGAAGGCAGGAGTCCCAGTCGTACCTGGTGCTGTAGTTAAAACAGAAAAAGACATTGATAAGGCCGTGAAGAAGATTGGGTTGCCTTTGATTGCTAAGCCTGACAATGGAGTAGGAGCAGCAGCGACCTTCAAGATCGAAACGCCAGAAGATGTGGATCATTTTAAGGCTGAGTGGGATGGCCACACCGAGTACTTCTTTGAGAAATTCGTCACTTCTAGCGAGATTTGTACCTTTGATGGTCTGGTCGATCGTGATGGCAACATTGTCTTCTCCACTACATTTGACTATGCTTATACGCCGCTCGATTTGATGCTCTACAAGATGGATAACTCTTATTATGTTCTTAAAGAGATGGATCCAAAATTGCGTCAATACGGGGAAGCGATTGTCAAAGCCTTTGGCATGAAGGAACGTTTCTTCCACATTGAGTTCTTCCGCGATGGGGATGACTATATTGCGATCGAGTACAATAATCGCCCTGCAGGTGGCTTTACCATCGATGTCTACAACTATGCTCACTCGATTGATTTGTACCGTGGCTATGCTGCCATCGTAGCAGGAGAACCTTTCCCAGCTTCTGAGTTTGAGCCCCTTTATTGCTTGGCAACTTCTCGTCGTGCCAATGCAACCTATGCTCTGTCAGAGGAAGAAGTTTTGGCTAAATACCATGATCAATTCCGTGTCAAGAAAGACATGCCAGCAGCTTTTGCGGAACTTCAGGGAGATTACCTCTATATGCTTACAACACCTAGTCGTGAAGTATTGGAACAAATGATTCATGACTTTGGTCAACGCCGATCATAAGATAACAACCGGTAGGATAGGATCCTATCGGTTTTTTTATATGTATAGCAAAGTCATGAGAGATAAGTTTGTGAAATATTGTATTAGGATTTTAAAAAGCTTATTAAACCTCCTTCCAAGGAATAAAGTTTGTGAAATCATATGAGCATTTTTTTTGACAGTGCTTTCATTTTTGGCTAGAATGAAAGAGAATGAATAAATGCTAAGAAAGGCGAAATGATGGCAACATTAGATAAAAGTCACTTATTGGAAATGTTCCGTAAAATGGAAGAAATCCGTCGCATGGACTTAAAAATTGCACAGTTAGTAAAAAAAGGGAAAGTGCCAGGAATGACGCACTTTTCTGTGGGGGAAGAAGCGGCTAACGTTGGCGCGATGTTGGCTTTGAACGATGATGATTTGCTGACATCTAACCACCGTGGTCACGGACAAGCCATTGCTAAAGGAATCGATTTGAATGGCATGATGGCAGAAATCCTTGGTAAGTATACGGGTACTTGTAAAGGGAAGGGTGGCTCCATGCATATCGCTGACCTCGATGCTGGTAACCTTGGTGCTAACGGGATCGTTGGTGGTGGTATGGGAATTGCAGTAGGTGCTGCCCTTACTCAACAAATGAAAAAGACCGGTAAAATTGTCGTCTGCTTCTTTGGGGACGGCGCAACCAACGAAGGTGTTTTCCACGAAGCAGTCAATATGGCTTCTATTTGGAATCTTCCGGTTATTTTTTACTGTATCAATAACGGTTATGGAATCTCTGCTGACATCAAGAAAATGACCAATATCCAGCATATCCACGAACGTAGTGCTGCTTACGGCATTCCTGGAATGTTTATTCCTGATGGAAACAACGTTATCGATGTTTATGAAGGATTCCAAAAAGCTGTTGAACACGTCCGCTCTGGTAAAGGACCTGTCTTGATTGAAAGTGTCACCTATCGTTGGCTTGGTCACTCTTCATCTGACCCTGGTAAATACCGGACCCGTGAAGAAGTTGAAGAGTGGAAGAAGAAAGATCCAATCGAAAACCTTCGCAAGTATCTCCTTGAAAATGAGATTGCGAGCGCAGAAGAATTGGATCAGATCCAAGAAGAAGTAAAAGAAGCAGTTGAAGCTTCAGTGAAATTTGCGGAAGAAAGCCCATTCCCTCCACTTGAATCAGCTTTCGAAGATATTTACGCAGACTAAGGGGGAGTAGAGAATTATGGAAACTAAATTAATGTCTTTCCGCGATACCATTATCCTTGCTATGTCTGAGGAAATGCGTCGCGACGAAAATGTATTGTTGATGGGGGAAGATGTCGGTGTTTTCGGTGGAGACTTCGGAACTTCAGTAGGAATGCTTGAGGAATTCGGTCCAGAACGTGTCCGTGACTGTCCGATTTCTGAGGCTGCGATTTCAGGTGCAGCAGCAGGGGCAGCCATGACTGGACTTCGTCCAATCGTTGATATGACCTTCATGGATTTCTCAGTAATTGCCATGGATGCTATCGTTAACCAAGCTGCTAAAACTCGCTACATGTTTGGTGGAAAAGGTCAAGTACCAATGACCATTCGCTGTGCTGCTGGTAACGGAGTTGGATCTGCAGCCCAACACTCTCAATCATTGGAATCATGGTTTACGCATATTCCAGGTTTAAAAGTCGTAGCTCCTGGAACTCCAGCGGATATGAAGGGACTGCTCAAGTCATCTATCCGTGATAACAACCCCGTTATCATTCTTGAGTACAAATCAGAATTCAACCAAAAAGGGGAAGTGCCAGTTGATCCAGACTACACGATTCCACTTGGTGTCGGAGAAATCAAACGCGAAGGAACTGACGTCACTGTCGTAACCTACGGAAAAATGCTTCGTCGCGTGATGCAAGCTGCTGAAGAATTAGCAGAAGAAGGCATCTCAGTAGAAGTAGTAGATCCACGGACCTTGGTTCCACTCGATAAAGAGATCATCATTAACTCTGTCAAGAAAACAGGAAAAGTAGTCCTTGTCAATGATGCTCACAAAACAAGTGGCTATATTGGTGAAATTTCAGCTATTATTTCTGAATCAGAAGCATTTGATTACTTGGATGCACCGATCCGCCGTTGTGCGGGGGAAGACGTGCCAATGCCTTACGCACAAAATCTTGAGAATGCAATGATCCCAACAGTTGAAAGCATCAAAGATGCCATTCGTAAAACGTATAACAAAGAATAATACATAACATAAATTATGTAATATCATTTGAATTAGACAAGGAAACTTTGTATCTTTTTAGGTACAAAGTTCTCTGCGTCCTTAATATCTTAGATTAGAGCACGGGCTAAAAGCTCGGAAAAAAGATAAATCTCCTTGACTTCATCGAAGTCTGCGTCGATTTCCTATTTTTCGGTCGCTTTTAAACGCCCTTTGCATCATAAATAGAATAGGAGAGGTCATGGCTGATGATAAGCTAAGAGCGACTCCTGCGGCTAGAAAATTAGCGGATGATCTTGGGATCAACCTCTATGATGTTTCTGGTTCAGGCGCAAACGGTCGTGTCCACAAAGAAGACGTGGAAACATATAAAGACACAAATGTGGTTCGCATTTCACCACTTGCAAAACGAATTGCTTTAGAACACAATATTGCTTGGCAAGAGATTCAAGGAACTGGTCATCGTGGTAAGATCATGAAGAAGGACGTCCTTGCTTTCCTTCCTGAAAATATTGAGAATGAGACCATTAAGTCACCTGCTCAAATTGAGAAAGTCGAAGAAGTTCCTGATAATGTGACACCTTATGGTGAGATTGAGCGGATTCCAATGACACCAATGCGTAAGGTAATCGCTCAACGGATGGTGGAATCTTACTTGACAGCACCAACCTTTACTTTGAACTATGACGTTGATATGTCTCAAATGTTGGCCCTTCGTAAGAAGGTATTGGAGCCAATTATGGAGGCCACTGGCAAGAAAGTCACTGTAACAGATTTGCTTTCTCTAGCAGTGGTTAAGACCTTGATGAAACATCCATACATCAATGCGTCATTAACAGAAGATGGCAAAACCATCATCACTCACAATTATGTCAACTTAGCGATGGCAGTTGGGATGGACAATGGATTGATGACTCCAGTTGTCTACAATGCTGAAAAGATGACCTTGTCAGAGTTGGTCGTAGCCTTCAAGGATGTCATCGGACGTACCTTGGATGGTAAACTAGCTCCTAGCGAATTGCAAAATTCAACCTTCACCATCAGTAACTTGGGAATGTTTGGCGTTCAATCATTTGGACCAATTATCAACCAACCAAATTCTGCCATCCTTGGCGTTAGTGCAACGGTTGAAAAACCAGTGGTTGTGAATGGTGAAATTGTTATTCGTCCAATCATGAGCTTGGGCTTGACCATTGACCACCGCGTTGTCGATGGGATGGCTGGTGCCAAATTCATGAAAGACTTAAAAGCCTTGATTGAAGACCCGATTTCAATGTTGGTCTAATCAACGAAAGAGAATAGAAACAAGAAAAAGAGGGAAATAAAATGGCCTTAGAAGTAATTATGCCAAAAGCCGGCGTAGATATGACCGAAGGACAAATCGTTCAGTGGAATAAAAAAGTCGGCGAATTTGTAAAAGAAGGAGAAGTTCTCCTTGAAATCATGACAGACAAAGTCAGCATGGAATTGGAAGCAGAAGAAGACGGTTACTTGATCGCTATCCTAAAAGGGGATGGAGAAACTGTTCCTGTAACAGAAGTAATCGGTTATCTTGGTGAAGAAGGGGAAAACATCCCTACAGCTGGAGCAGCAGCACCAGAAGCGAGTCCAGCGCCAGCTGCAGCAAGTGCTTCAAACGATGATAATAAGAGCGATGATGCTTATGATATCGTAGTGATCGGTGGGGGCCCTGCTGGTTACGTATCTGCCATTAAGGCAGCTCAATTAGGTGGTAAGGTTGCTCTTGTTGAGAAATCTGAACTTGGTGGAACGTGCTTGAACCGCGGATGTATCCCAACTAAGACTTACCTCCACAACGCTGAAATTATCGAGAACATCGGTCATGCAGCAAATCGTGGTATCGTAATTGAAAATCCTAACTTCACTGTTGATATGGACAAACTTTTAGAAACTAAATCTAAAGTTGTTAATACCCTTGTTGGTGGTGTTGCAGGGCTTCTTCGTAGCTACGGAGTGGATGTTCATAAAGGAATCGGTACTATCACTAAAGATAAGAATGTCTTGGTCAATGGTTCTGAATTGCTTGAAACGAAGAAAATCATCCTTGCCGGTGGTTCAAAAGTTAGCAAGATTAACGTTCCTGGTATGGAATCATCCCTTGTCATGACCAGTGACGATATTCTTGAAATGAACGAAGTCCCAGAAAGCCTCGTGATCATCGGTGGTGGGGTTGTTGGTATCGAACTTGGTCAAGCCTTCATGACCTTCGGTTCAAAAGTTACTGTTATCGAAATGATGGACCGTATTGTTCCAGCTATGGATGCGGAAGTATCTAAGAACCTTCGTTTAATCCTTGAACGTAAAGGTATGACAATCTTGACGGATACTAAACTCCAAGAAATCATTGAAGAAGATGGCAAACTCCGTATCAAGGTTGAAGGAAAAGATGATATCATCGCGAATAAAGCCCTTCTCTCAATCGGTCGTGTTCCAGACCTTGAAGGTATCGGTGAAGTTGAGTTTGAATTGGATCGTGGACGGATCAAGGTTAATGAATACATGGAAACGTCTGTTCCAGGTATCTATGCGCCAGGTGATATCAACGGTACTAAGATGTTGGCTCATGCTGCCTTCCGTATGGGTGAAGTTGCCGCTGAAAATGCCCTTAAGGGAAATCATGCTGTTGCCAAATTGAATTTGACACCTGCAGCTATCTACACCCTTCCAGAAGTTGCGGCTGTTGGTTTGACCGAAGAACAAGCTCGTGAGAAATACGATGTTCAAATCGGTAAGTTTAACTTTGCGGCTAATGGTCGTGCCATTGCATCAGATGCGGCTCAAGGATTCGTTAAAGTCATTGCAGACAAGAAATACGGTGAAGTTCTTGGGGTTCACATCATTGGTCCAGCAGCTGCTGAATTGATCAACGAAGCTTCAACCATCATTGAAATGGAAATCACTGTGGAAGAAATGCTCAAGACTATTCATGGTCACCCAACCTTCTCAGAAGTAATGTACGAAGCCTTTGCGGATGTACTCGGCTTGGCTGTTCACTCACCTAAGAAGAAATAATACTATTCTTTCAACTAAATTTTCTTAAAGTAGTACGGAGGGCAGCGACCTCTCTTAGAGTTCCATGCCTAAAAATTGAGCCACTTGTCTCAATTTTTCCGAGAAATGGCTTAATAAATAATTTTCCTTATCGAAGAAATGTTTGGAAGGATTAGTCAGACGCAGTGGTTGATTGGTATCTTTGTTCGCTGGACAAGCTTCAAAGATACCTAATCAACTGTGCGGGGGTGGGAATACGAACTTTTTTTACTAGCGAAGTTCTGTCCCACTCCCTTCTTTTTACTACTTCAGAAAATTCAAGTGAAATTCAACTATTTCTTACTAACTCTTATCTTACTTTGAGTAGGATTTATAAAACGAATTTTTGGAATTACTATGAAATACATTATTAATTATTCAAATGATACTGCTTTTAATATTGCTTTAGAAGAGTATGCTTTTAAGCACCTCTTGGATGAGGATCAAATCTTCCTTCTCTGGATTAACAAACCATCCATTATCGTTGGTCGTCACCAAAATACCATCGAAGAAATCAACCGTGACTATGTTCGGGAGCATGGGATTGAAGTGGTTCGCCGGATCAGTGGTGGTGGGGCTGTTTATCACGATTTGAACAACCTCAACTACACCATCATTTCAAAAGAAGATGAAAACAAGGCCTTTGACTTCAAGAGCTTCTCAACTCCTGTGATCAACACCTTAGCTCAACTTGGGGTTAAGGCTGAATTCACGGGTCGTAACGATTTGGAAATTGATGGTAAGAAATTCTGTGGAAATGCCCAAGCTTACATCAACGGACGCATCATGCACCATGGTTGCCTTCTCTTTGACGTTGATTTGTCAGTCCTTGCCAATGCTCTCAAGGTATCTAAAGACAAGTTTGAGTCTAAAGGGGTTAAATCGGTTCGTGCACGTGTGACCAATATCATCGATGAATTGCCAGAAAAAATCACGGTTGAAGAGTTCCGTGACCTACTTTTGGACTACATGAAGAAAGAATACCCTGAGATGACAGAATATGTCTTCTCGGATGAAGAATTGGCTGAAATTAATCGAATCAAGGAAACTAAGTTCGGTACCTGGGATTGGAACTATGGAAAGTCTCCTGAATACAATGTCCGTCGTGGCACAAAATTCCCAAGCGGTAAGGTGGAAATCTTCGCTAATGTCATTGAATCAAAAATTCAAGATATCAAGATTTACGGTGACTTCTTTGGTATCGAAGATGTTGCAGCAGTAGAAGAGGTTCTTCGTGGCATTAAATACGAACGTGAAG
>OFLU01000257.1_pt1 | contig 11600 bp, 8 predicted proteins | sample 1540841 | NCBI WGS metagenome assembly OFLU01 (sample SAMEA4413044, study PRJEB24355) | metagenome | biome: human; feature: gut; material: faeces | place: United Kingdom | collected 2010 | reverse complement strand
ACGTTGGCGTGGATATCGTGGGTGATGACGCGTACATCGACCGGCGCTAAAGCAAGTTTGGCGTCGCGTGCCAATACCAGTTCCAGCTTTCCGCTGGCCAGTTCCAGCGCAGCAAGCGCCTCCTTGGTCTTCTTTGCATCAAGGAGGGTCAAAGCCTCCTGGGTCTTGGTGAGCGCCGTGATGGCGTCTTGAGTGAGCTCGGCACGCTTTTTATCGGCTTCCCGGGCGGCCTTGTCATCTACCTGTGGCTGTGCCGCCTTGGATGCGGCAGAGGGTGCTGCAGCACCTGGGCTAGAACCTGCCGCCGATTGGGCCAGAGCCGGTCCGCTCAGTCCGACGACGACCGCCAGGGCAAGTGCGGAGAAGGTGTATTGTGGCTGTTTGATATTCATGATCTTGGGCTCTTGGTTGAAGTTAGTTGACTGAGATTTCAATCTGTTTCGGTTTGGCTTGCTCGGCCTTGACAAGCCGCACTTCCAGCACGCCGTCTTTCATGGAAGCCGTCACCTTGGTCGGATCAACGTTGTCAGGCAAGACAAAGCTGCGCACAAAGCGGCCATACGCACGTTCGATGCGGTGGAACTTCTTGCCCTGCTCCTCTTTTTCCAGTTTGCGCTCGCCGCTGATGGTGAGCACACCGTTTTCCGCGCTGACGCGCACGGCATCCTTGGGGACCTCCGGCAGATCCAGCTTGAGGAGGAATGCGTTCTCATCCTCGCTGATGTCCGCCATTGGTGCCCAGTCCGCCGTGGTCATGGCTTCGTTGCCGGTACGGGCGCCCTGTCGCTGGGGTATTCGTCCGAACATCGTCGCCAGGCGGTTTTGCAATTCATCCAGTTCCCGGAAGGGGTCCCACGGAGTCAATGCAGACATATCGGTTCTCCTTGAACAATGCCGACGAATTGGATGACGCACTGAACAGAGCCGTCGGTTTACTCTGAATGGCACCTACTACTGTTTTCAGTACCGAACAAGTCCTTGAGTCAATTGACGGATATCGCTTTCGTCGAGCGTTTCCCGCGCCAGCAGCTCGCGCGCACAGCGCTCCAGCACCGCGCGGTTGATGTCGAGAATCCGGTAGGCGTGCTCGAACACGCCCATCACGATGCGTCGCTCGCCGACTTCTTCTTGCGCGAGCCTTTGCCAGCGTCGCCGTGCGGCGTCTCGGTCGCCTTCGCGACATCCGGCTGCTCCGGCTCGGCCGGGGTCTGCGGTAGCTCTTTGCGTTCGAACACCACGCGTTCGGCCTTGTCGTCCCAGCGTGCGCTGGCGTGATCGCCCTTGCCGATGCTGCCACCGAGCATCTCGCGCGCCAGCGCAGTTTCCAGCTCGCTGCGGATCAGGCGCTTGAGTTCACGCGCACCGAACTCGGGTTTGTAGCCTTCTTCCGCGAAATGGTCGATCAGCGTCTGATCGAAAGTGAGCGTCACGCCCTGGCTGGCGGCGCTGCGCGCCACGCGATCGAGCTGCAGGCCGACGATGTGGCGGATCTCCTCCTTGCCCAGCGCATGGAAGACGATGATCTCGTCGATGCGGTTGAGGAACTCGGGCCGGAAGTGGCCGCGCAGCACGTCCATGACCTCGGCCTTGGTCTTTTCGTACTCCTCGTCGGCCGCCCCACGCGCCTTCAGCCGTCGCTGGATGATGTCCGAACCCAGGTTGGACGTGGCGATGATGATGGTGTTGGTGAAATCCACCACCCGGCCCTTGCCGTCGGTGAGGCGACCGTCGTCGAACACTTGCAGCAGGATGTTGTAGACGTCAGGGTGTGCCTTCTCGATCTCGTCGAGCAGCAGCACGCTGTAGGGCTTGCGCCGCACCTTCTCGGTGAGCTGACCGCCTTCGTCGTAACCGACATAGCCCGGAGGCGCGCCCACCAGCCGCGCCACGGTATGGCGTTCGCCATATTCCGACATGTCGATGCGCAACAGGGCGTGCTCATCGCCGTAGATCGATTCGGCCAATGCCTTGGCGAGCTCGGTCTTGCCCACCCCGGTCGGGCCCAGAAACAGGAAGGTAGCCACCGGTTTGCTGCCTTCGCGCAGGCCGGCGCGGGACAGCCGCACGGCATCGGCCACGGCACGGACCGCCTCGTCTTGTCCCACCAGGCGCTCGTGCAGCCGTTGTTCCAAGTGCAGCAGCTTTTCGCGCTCTTCCACCGTCAACTCGTTGACCGGGATGCCGGTCAGGCGCGAGACGATCTGCGCCACGTGTTCCGCCTTGACCTCGGCACTGCCGGAGGCCCGCTCCCGCTCCCAGTCCTCGACGAGCTTCTTGAGCTCGGCCTCCTTGGCTTCGATGCGCTTGCCGAGCTCGGCGGCCTGGTCGTACTGCTTGCGCGCGGCCACGTAATCCTGTTCACGCCGTAGCTGGTGCAGTTCGGACTCCAGCTCCTGCACGGCCACCGGCCGGGCCGTGGCCGACAGCTTCACGCGCGCGGCCGCCTGGTCGAGCAGGTCGATCGCCTTGTCCGGCAGGAAGCGCGCCGTGATGTAGCGGTCGGACAACTCGGCCGCCGCGATGATCGCGTCCTCGGAGATGCTGACCTTGTGGTGCGCCTCGAAGGTGTCGCGCAGGCCGCGCAGAATCATGATGGCCTGGGCCACCGTCGGCTCGGGCACCGTCACCGGCTGGAAGCGCCGCTCCAGTGCGGCATCCTTCTCGATGTATTTCTGGTACTCGTTCAGCGTCGTGGCGCCGATCAGGTTGAGTTCACCGCGCGCCATCATCGGTTTGAACACGTTGGCCACGTCCAGCCCGCCTTCGCCACCGCCCTGGCCGGCACCGACGATGGTGTGCACCTCGTCGATGAACAAAATCAGCTCGCCCTGGTGCTCGGTCACCTCCTTCAGCACCTTCTGCACGCGCTCCTCGAACTCGCCGCGATATTTGGCGCCGGCCACCATGGCGTTGATGTTGAGTTCCACCAGGCGCTTGTCGCGCAAGGTCTCGGGCACTTCACCCGCCACCATGCGCTGCGCCAGCCCTTCGACGATGGCGGTCTTGCCCACACCCGGCTCGCCGATCAGCACCGGGTTGTTCTTCTTGCGCCGGGCCAGCACCTCGATGGTGGTTTCGATCTCCTGCGCGCGGCCGATCACCGGGTCGAGCTTGCCGTCGCGCGCCATCTTGGTCAGGTCGCGCGAGTACTTGTCGAGTTCTGGCGTGTTGGTCGGCGTCTCAGCGCGGCCATCCTCGGCGCCCTTGCCGACCACCTTGCTGACCTGTTGGCGCAGCGCCTGCGGCGTCAGGCCGTAGCGGCGCAGCAGGTTGGCGGCCAGCCCTTCGCCTTCCTCAGCCAGACCGATCAGGAAATGCTCTGGACCGACATAAGAATGGCCGAGTTCATTGGAGGCCACGAAGGCGCGGCTGAGCGCATCCTTCACGCGCGGCGACACGCCGATCTCGCCCTCGAAGGGCTTGTCCCCGCGCTTGGCCTCAGACTCGATCTGCCGCTTGAGGTCATCGACCTTGATCTTGAACTGACCCAGGATGGTCTTGACCACGTCGCTGTCGGCCAGCGCCAGCAGCAGATGTTCGGTATCCACCTCGGAGCGGCCAAATTCGGCAGCGTGTTTGGCGGCCTCCTGCAGCAAGGCTTCCGACTGTTCGCTGATGCGGCTGGCCAACCCACTGCCGCGACGGCGCGGTGCACCCGAACCTGCGGCGGCGGGCTCGCCAAACGAGGCATCGACCACGTCATCGGTATCGGCGGCAACTGGCGTCGCGTCTTCGCCGATGCGGAAGAAGTCACTGCCGAGGAAGTCCTCGAACAGGCCGCTGCGCGAGCCGAACAAGGCTTCCAGCGGCGAAACGGTGCGCTTTTGCTGGCGCACTAATTGCCGGTAATGGTCGTCGCACAACAGCATGGTGCTGTTACGACCGTTGAGATTGGCTTCCACCCGCACGGTGGCGGGTTGGCCGCAGACCTGGCATTGTTTTCTGGCCATGCTGATGCTCCTGAGAAGGTTGACAAGGTTGAGGCGACGAGGCATCGCGAGCCGCGACTCCTCGTCTCGTGCCGGGTTTTTCTTGTGACGAACGAGCCGGCGACGTCAGCCGTTGATCGGGATCGAGCGTCCCTGCTTCGGCGCGCTGACCTCGCGCTTGTCGATCGTGACCGTGAGCACCCCGTTCTTGAACGATGCCTTGATCGAATCCTGGTTGGCGTCGTCAGGCAGGTTCAAGGCACGCTGAAAGCTGCCGTAGGAGCGCTCCACACGGTGGAAGCCACCTTCCTTCTTCTCCTGTTCCTGGCGCTTCTCGCCACGCACCATCAGCACGTCGTTGTCGAGAGTTATCTGGATGTCCTTCTCCTCGACACCGGGCACTTCCAGGGTAATCTTGTACTGCTTGTCGGTTTCCTGGATGTCCAGGGCCGGCTTCAGCATGCCCGACCAATCGGATGGCCACTGCGGCATGTTCAACGCCGGAAAACCGAAGCCCCGGAATGCGTCATCGAACAGCCGGTCGATTTCCCGATGCAGTTGCAGGATCGGGCTGACTGGCCCGCTCGCCGCTGGCAGGTCATTGCGCTGCACCGGCAGGGAAGAGACGGTCTGCTGCTCTTGCTGCTCGTTCTTGAACCAGTTCCAGGGAGCCAACTTCTTGAAATCGATGTCCATGTCATACCTCCAGAAAAATTGGAAAACGAGTTACTCAAGCCCTTTGCCTGCTGTGACGGGCAGTGCGCCCAGGCGACACGGGCTGCTCGGATGACTTCTGCTGTTCACGCTTGCGCATCACCTCCTTCTTTGCTCCGGCTCGGGTCTGATCATTGATCCACTGATCGATTTCACTTTGAGGAAACCGCCACGTCCCGCCCACCTTGAAAGCCGGAATTTCCCCGTGCGCGGCGAGCCGATAAAGCGTCCGCTTGCCGACTTTCAAGTACGCAGCCAATTCATCGAGCGTGAAAATCACCTGTAGGTGCGCTTTCATCCCTGTAGGTGCGCTTTCATCTCACCCTCTCCAATCGCGTCGCTTTGCGGTTCCGGCCAAGGAAATCCTTGCAATACTTTGTAATATTAGACCTACTATGAATAACTTCAAGAGTCAATGTGCAGCGTTCTCCCGCCCCATTGATGCAGGTCAACTGCTCAGGCAATGGACAGCGCCTGGCTCGTCAGCCTGCGTGTGCCACAGGCGCCTCGATCAAACACCGATCCTCACGTTGTAGCCGAGTGCCCGCAGCCCCTTGCTCGTCTGCATGTTCCTTGGCGGAAACTCGTCTGGGCGCGCCCAGACGACGATTTCCCCGAGGCTGCTCAGGCCAACGTGCGGAATTGCCCAGTCGTCGCTGCGGATCGCGTTCCAGAGTCGGGCCGAAACACTTCCGTTGCCCCAGACAACGTAGTTCAACAGTATCCGTCCGGCCAACACACCTTCCCGACACCGCCGCCGAAGGCCATGGCCCATCAAGCGGATTTTCCATGCGCCCTCAGCGCCGTACCTACAGCAAATCTTTCAAGGCTCAGGTCATTCAGGAGTGTTCTGAACCCGGTGCCTCCATCGCAAACATCGCCTTGGGCTACAGCCTCAATGCGGCTTTGTTGAATAAATCGAACTTTTGCTGAGTTGAAGGATCAGATCACGCATCTTCCCGACAACGCAGACCGTTCCGTGGCAAAGCAAAAGTTCAAAATCACCAACTGGCCCACCTACAATAAAGCCCTCATCAACCGTGGCTCCATAACTTTCTGGCTGGATGATAAAGCTATTCAGGCCTGGTATGAGTCAGCAACACCTTCTTCACGAGGCAGACCTCAGCGCTATTCTGATCTCGCCATCACCACCGTTCTGGTCATTAAACGCGTGTTCAGGTTGACCCTGCGGGCTGCACAGGGTTTTATTGATTCCATTTTTACACTGATGAATGTTCCGTTGCGCTGCCCGGATTACACCAGTGTCAGCAAGCGCGCAAAGTCGGTTAATGTCAGTTTCAAAACGTTCACCCGAGGTGAAATCGCGCATCTGGTGATTGATTCCACCGGGCTGAAGGTCTTTGGTGAAGGCGAATGGAAAGTCAAAAAACACGGCAAAGAACGCCGTCGTATATGGCGAAAGTTGCATCTGGCCGTTGACAGCAAAACACATGAAATCATCTGTGCAGACCTGTCGCTGAACAATGTGACGGACTCAGAAGCCTTCCCGGGTCTTATCCGGCAGACTCACAGAAAAATCAGGGCAGCATCGGCAGACGGCGCTTACGACACCCGGCTCTGTCACGATGAACTGCGGCGTAAGAAAATCAGCGCCCTTATCCCTCCCCGAAAAGGTGCGGGTTACTGGCCCGGTGAATATGCAGACCGTAACCGTGCAGTGGCTAATCAGCGAATGACCGGGAGTAATGCGCGGTGGAAATGGACAACAGATTACAACCGTCGCTCGATAGCGGAAACGGCGATGTACCGGGTAAAACAGCTGTTCGGGGGTTCACTGACGCTGCGTGACTACGATGGTCAGGTTGCGGAGGCTATGGCCCTGGTACGAGCGCTGAACAAAATGACGAAAGCAGGTATGCCTGAAAGCGTGCGTATTGCCTGAAAACACAACCCGCTACGGGGGAGACTTACCCGAAATCTGATTTATTCAACAAAGCCGCTTAGGATGCTGAAGGTCTGCTGAGAGCGATAAACGGAAATTCGAGACGGTATAGTCTCTAAAAGCTTCCCTGCCATAAAGTTGCCGAGATTCTCAGCGAATAGGTAAGTATCATCATACAGTGGTCAGATGTGCATCCGCAGTACATTTGCTCGCATGTTAACGTAGCAGTAGTACAACATCATTTAGAGACGAATCGCCTAACAGGTTTTAACACCTTAAAATTTCACTGCTGGTTAAACACATTATTAAATGATTTTTATCATTTAAATCATTGGGTTAATTTTAATTGTGATTTGCTTTTAACCCTCGCAATTTAGAAGTATTATTTTGAGATTAATCCACTTGCCCTGCCTTCATCACTGCTTGTAAATATGCGTGAAGAATGATTTTAAGGTTATATATCATGGAGTTATTGAAGTTTTTGGCGGCGATTTTTGTCATTTACTTGTTGTTTTTTAGAAAGAAAAAACGTAAATCTCCAAAGTCTTATGCTTCAGACCCCGTGAAAGCACCGCCAAAAGAATGGCTCGCTGACATCAAGAAAAAAGAGGCGGTTGTGCGAAACGATGATAGTGAAGACGATAACCTTGCAACTTTTACATTGAGCGGTGGCCGGGGTGTTGAACTTCGGGTGACAACCAATCATTACCGCAACACCTCAAAGTCAGCAGGTGCACTAGCTCGATGGGTACTTCCGGGTGAGATGATAACTGTAGCTGGTGTAGCAATTAGCGGTGGCCACATTTACGTGGGGCAACGTATGAAGCCCTCCGGTCAGGAATCAGGCGGCTATTATGACGATGGAAGTGAGGCATCATTAATTGATGACACATGTAAGATAAAACCTACTTCTTATCTTTACGAGGACAGTTCATTAGGATACTGGCCCAGTTTTTCCTCTCTTTCCCCAGAAGCACGCGGTGCGTATGTCAGTTGGCTTGCCAGCGATAGGTCTGATCCATCGTGTCCTATCGGCTATGTTTTTATCTACCTCTACGGCCTGGAAAGAAAAGCGCTCGTAGATTCCACTGACCCAAAATTCCCTGATGCTGAGTTCCGTAATCTGTTCAATGAAGTCGCTCGGTTAAGATCGATATTCATTGAGAACCGCTCCTTCCGTGGATATTCGACCCAATTACTCGAAGCCATGTCTATTCTGCGCCCGAACATGGGCTTAGCCACTGAGCTCGATAGCAATTCAGGTTTCAGCAACAGCATGCAATTTAAGCTGGCTCTTGCAAAAACTGTACATGAAGGAGTTCCTGTATCAGCTGAACTGGCGTTGAACTGGGTAATAAACCACACCGAGTATTCGCTGCGTACCCCGGCTCGCCGCTGTGCTAAAGAGTTTGCTGCACTTTTCAAACGGCGTTACACCCTCAAATATGGTGAAGGGATGGTCGTTAAGGCGAATAAAACGCGCCTGAGGTTAGATTACACACCAGCAAGTCCTAGTTTGCGAGGTGTTCGACTTCCTGTTCCCGACCTGCCTGATCCAAGTGCGTTGAAGAGCCCTGTCCAGAAAATTATGGCTCTTGCCGATATATGTACAGATGAACTTGATGCTTATAGTCGCTACCTTGGTAGGAAAGGTACGTCAGTCAATGATACGGCTGCAATTATGCTGCTCCCTTCAGAGATAGTTAATGAAAGCGCAGAAAAAATATTAAGCTCATTCAAACGCTGGGCTGATGAGGCGATCCTCGTCAAGGAGGGGTTAGTCTCAGTTGCTGACTTTTGGGCACATATGAATGCCAGTTGCCCCAATAAGATCAATAAAAAAGAGGCCGATTTGATGCAGGCCTTTGCTCTGAAGATGGGTTACGGTCTGGCACCTGACCCGTATTATCACCATGTGAAGGCGGATGTTGATGGGACACTTGTTCTATTCCCTGCCGCCGAAGGTGGACGCTTCTCACCTTCTCCTGAATTTATCTCAGCCGTAATGACGCTCAGATTAGGGGCGATGGTCGCCTTGATTGACGATTCTCTTGATCAAGCTGAACAGAAAGTGCTTGAGAATGCCATCAACAACAATCCTGGCTTCACCGATGATGAAAAACGCTCTCTACATGCGTATTTAACGTGGCAACTTCATACCCCAGCCAATATGACAGGAATGAAAAGTAGGATTGAGTTGATGGGGGCCGCGGAAAAAGCTGCTGTGGGTAAGGTTATCGTTAGTGTTGCCTGTTCGGATGGGACAATAGCGCCTGCCGAAATCAAACAGCTTGAGAAGATTTATTCAAGTTTGGGGCTGGATCCCTCATCTGTCTCGAGCAATATCCATCAGCATTCCGCAACTGAACATGATCTCGTCTCGTCTGTACCAACTGATCAGCCAGCAGCAGGGTTCACACTGGATGCTAATGTACTTGCCCGCCACGAATCTGCCACGGATGATGTTCGTAAATTGCTGAACACAATTTTCACCGAAGAAGAACCGGAAGAGCCAGAAAGCGCTCCAGCCTCATCAACGGAGGCGGGGGGACTTGACTCCGCACATAGCCAGCTTTATCGCAGTTTGCTGGAGAAAGAACAGTGGTCCCGAAAAGAGGCGACAGAATTGTGCGGAAATTTGAATTTGATGCTCGGCGGTGCGCTTGAGGTGATCAATGACTGGTCCTATGCGGTGGTTGATGCTCCAGTACTGGACGATGCCGATGATGATATCTGGGTTGACCTGGAAATTGCCAAAGAATTAGAGGGATAGTGAATGTCTGTAACACGTATAAGAGTGAAAGAACGCGACGCTATTATTCAGTCACTTAAGTCAGGTGTAACGCCAAGGATAGGCATTCAGCATATCCAGGTTGGCCGCGTGAATGAGATCACCGCTCTCCATCAGGATATTGAGAGGATTGCTGACGGTGGTGCAAGCTTCAGACTTATCATCGGTGAATATGGTTCTGGTAAAACGTTCTTTCTGAGTGTTGTGCGCTCTATTGCGCTGGAGAAGAAGTTGGTGTCAGTCAGTGCTGACCTTTCTCCTGACAGACGTATTCACTCATCGGGAGGTCAGGCTCGTAATCTTTATTCTGAGCTCATGAAAAACATGTCCACCAGAAACAAGCCGGATGGTAATGCGTTACTTAGCGTTGTTGAAAGGTTCGTTACGGAGGCAAGGAAGGAAGCTGACACGGACGGCTCCGAGGTTTCATCAGTTATTCATAAACGCCTGGCAGCACTATCAGATATGGTCGGTGGATATGACTTTGCGAAGGTCATTGATGCATTCTGGCGGGGGCATGAGCAGGATAACGAAACGCTAAAATCCAATGCCATTCGCTGGTTGCGTGGAGAGTACACTACTAAAACTGATGCCCGTCACGATCTCGACGTTCGGACTATTATCTCAGACGCATCATTCTATGATTCTTTGAAGCTGATGAGCCTTTTTGTCCGCCAGGCAGGCTATGCCGGTCTTTTGGTCAGCCTCGACGAAATGGTGAACCTCTTGAAGCTGAATAATACGCAAGCAAGAACAGCGAACTACGAACAGATTTTGAGGATCCTGAATGACTGCCTGCAAGGCTCAGCCGAGAACATTGGTTTTATCCTCGGGGGTACGCCAGAGTTTCTTTTCGATCCGCGTAAAGGTCTTTACAGCTATGAGGCGCTCCAGTCGCGTCTGGCGGAAAACCGGTTCGCGCAAAAAGCAGGAGTGATTGACTACTCATCCCCCACTTTGCATCTTGCCAGCCTCACCCCTGAGGAACTGTATATTTTGCTGAGAAATCTTCGTCATGTTTATGCCGGTGGAGATCCAGAGAATTATCTGGTACCAGATGAGGCACTGACTGGATTCCTGCATCACTGTAGTAAAACCATTGGAGACGCTTACTTCCGTACCCCCCGTAATACCATAAAAGGTTTCCTGGACATGCTGGCCGTGCTGGAACAAAACAGAACGATGAACTGGCAAACACTAATCGAGGGTGTGGCGATTGAAGAGGCCGGCCCAGCGATATGGATGACACCACTACGGAGGAAAGCGATGACGACGACGGACTGGCGAACTTCAAACTATGAGCAGTGCCTACGATAGCCTCGATCCCCGCGTCCGTAAGTGGGTTTACAAGCAGGGGTGGTCGACATTAAGGCCCTTGCAGGAGAGTTCTATCCCGGCAATTTTAGCCCGTGATCGAGACGTGCTAATCAGTGCAGGTACAGCAGCGGGTAAAACAGAGGCTTTCTTTCTTCCTGCCTGTTCGGCAGTTGCAGATCTCACGAATGGATTTGGCATCGTCTATATCAGTCCGTTGAAGGCATTGATTAACGATCAGTACCGTCGTCTTGGGAGCCTTGGAGATGCATTGGAAATGCCAGTGACTCCCTGGCACGGGGATGTACCACAAAGCAAAAAGAAGAAGGCTCGGACGAACCCTGCTGGCATTTTACTGATTACACCTGAGTCACTTGAGTCTTTGCTCATAAATTCAATGGGCTGGCTCAAACAGGCGTTTTCTTCAGTCGCATACATCGTTATTGATGAGTTTCATGCTTTTATTGGTTCAGAGCGTGGTGTACAGCTGCTTTCTCTGCTCAATAGAATTGACCATGTGCTAGGATGCCAGGTAAATCCAATTCCCCGCGTTGCGTTGAGTGCCACGCTGGGGGAACTGGAGAAAGTGCCCGAAATGTTGCGCCCGGACAAACGACTCCCCTGCGTAACTGTTACAGATAGTAATAGCATGGCCACTCTTCAGGTACAGGTCAAAGGGTACCTGGAGCGAGTGATCCAAAATGAGGAAGAACTTCAGAGTTCAGCTGAACATGACGTTTGCGCTGACATTTTTAGACTTTGCCGTGGCGATTCTCATTTGGTCTTTGCAAACAGCCGAAAACGCACTGAAAGCATTGCGGCAACGCTGAGCGACATGTGTGAGGAACAAATTGTTCCGAATGAATTTTTCCCCCACCATGGTTCCCTTGCCAAGGAATTACGTGAGGTGCTTGAATCTCGTCTTCAGAAAGGAAATTTGCCCACAACA
>OFLU01000251.1_pt1 | contig 12015 bp, 14 predicted proteins | sample 1540841 | NCBI WGS metagenome assembly OFLU01 (sample SAMEA4413044, study PRJEB24355) | metagenome | biome: human; feature: gut; material: faeces | place: United Kingdom | collected 2010 | reverse complement strand
AAAACGGTTTGAATTAAGAGCTGAGTTGATTTGTGGCATCATCAACCACGAGATGATGTAGTTACCGAACAAGTCTAATTTTGGAATGACAGGCTAAAAACTTCCGTTGGAGGTTTTCACTCCTCAAATCAAGTCACAAGCGTCTGCGTTTAATTTTCAAAGAGGGTTATTTATGAAAGGTCACGGTCATTTTAGTTCCTAATCCTAGCTGACTTTCCATCTTAATATCGGCATGATGTTGATTGACCGCATGCTTGACAATGGATAGCCCCAGGCCAGTGCCACCCAACTTCTTCGAGCGACTCTTATCAACCCGATAGAAACGCTCAAAAATACGTTCCTGCTCATCTTTGGCAATCCCAACTCCTGTATCTTGTACCGTCAGAACAATCTTGTCCTCATTCGAGGTGATACCGACAGTCACATCTCCCTTATCACGGTTATAGATAATAGCATTATCACAAAGATTATAAATCAAGGAATGAATAAGGGCATGATTACCGGTAATATAAGCTGGTTTCCCTAATAAATGCAAGTTGATATGACGTTCATTTGCCTTAGCAGATAGACTCTCTAAGACTTCCTCTGATATCTGATAGAGATTAATGGGTTCCATAGCTAACTCTTCTGACTCATCAAGATGTGACAGTTTAATAATATCTTCTACCAACTGAATCATACGTTGAGACTCACTGTGGATTTTCTCAGCGAATTGTGGAACATCTTTTTGCGCAACAACATCACTAGCCAACATTTCAGAATACCCAGAAATCAGATGCAAAGGTGTTTTCAGTTCATGAGAAACGTTTGCTGTAAATTCACGGCGCAGCTGCTCTGCCTGAAGTTGCTCTGTGACATCAAAGAAAAGAAGCGCTAAACCAGTCACCTTATCCTCAGACTGAATAGGACGCACCATAACTTTGTAATGCGAGTCATCTAATTGCAAAATCCCTTCTTGCTTGCGACCTTGAAGACCTTTTTCAAGCCAATTATTTAGTGATAGGTTACGGATAATTTGTAACATATCTTTTCCCAAACACGTTCGATCAGTCTGTAAAATATCCTGTGCTGCTTGGTTGATACTGATGATGCGACAGTTATTGTCTAACAAAATCATGCCTTCTTTAATTTTAGAAATAATGGTGTCAAATTCTGATTGACGTTGCTCTATCACAACTTCTCGCTCAGTGACTTCCTTTTGATGTCTGGCAATCCGTCTTAGAAGGGGGGAAATTTCTTCATAGGCATCATTTTCAAGTGGATGATCAAGATCCAGCCGATTCAATGGTTCCACGACACTCTTAGCAATAGAACGTGAAAGCCATAGAGAGAGGAAGAAGGCCAATACAAGAATAAGAGCTAAAGGCTGGACCATCCGAAACAAAAGCACTAAAATACTATGTCTAGTCACAGATAAACGAATAACAGTTCCATTATCCAAGCGCTGAGCAGAATAAAGAGACTGAGTGGTTAAAATTTTCGAGTAGCGAACACTCTCACCGTAACCATCTTTCAAAGCTTCTTTGATTTCTTCTCGATTAGCATGATTGTCCATGGTCTGTGCATCGGACTCATTATCATAGAGAACCTTTCCTTGATTGTCAACCCAAGTGATTCTGACATTTGACATTTTGAGCTCATTAAAATAATCTTTGCCTTCTAGAGAAACCCCTTGAGCAGCTAAGGCTGTCTCCGTCTGCAACTGCTCCTTTTGTACTTGAGTAAAATAACCATAAAGCAAGCCAACAACCATAAATAGGGTCACCAGAAGAACGCCTAGCGTGGCAAAAAAAGTTGAACGAAAGATTTTCTTAATCATCTGTTACCTCCAAACGATAACCAACGCCACGAACTGTCTTAATCAGATGACTAGCATCTCCAAGTTTCATGCGAAGGGTCCCAATATGGACATCAACTGTTCGTGTTTCTCCGATAAAGTGTTCTCCCCAAACTTTATCCAAAAGTTCCTGCCGTGTAAAAACACGGTCAGGATTTAACATCAATAAAGATAGCAGTTCAAATTCTTTCAGAGTTAATTCGATTTTTTGCCCATTTTTTCTAACCGTGTAATTTTTTGAATCCAGAGCGAGATTTTTTATTGTCAAATGAGTTTCCTGTTCCTGATTGGATGTACGTCTGAGGACTGCTTTAATGCGAGAAATCATTTCCATCATACCAAAAGGTTTAACCAAGTAGTCATCTGCGCCCAAATCTAATCCTTTGACTTTATCGAATTCTGTTCCTTTGGCAGTTGTCATGATTACTGGAATATCTTTTGTCATGCCATTTTCGCGTAGGGATTTCAAAATGGTCAATCCATCATCTATAGGCAGCATGATATCTAACAGTATAAGTTTTGGTTGCTCTTCTTCCATGGCTTTCCAAAATAGAAGGGAGTCAGGGAAACCCTGAGCCTCAAACCCTGCTGTTCGTAAAGTATAAAGCATCAGTTCTCGGATATCATCATCGTCTTCAACGCAGTAAATCATGTTTCTTCTCCATTCAGTTCACCAGTGATTGAAAAAATTACCCACTTAGCGACATTGACGGTATGGTCACCAATTCTTTCCAAATATTTGGCAATCATCAAAACATCAATAGTATATTCACCATCATTTCCAAGTTCAGCAATATGGGCAATTAAACTTGCCTTTATTGTATCAAATTCTTTGTCCACTGTGACATCTTTTTGGATAACTTTTAAAGCTAAAGCCTCATCATCATGGACAAAGGCATCCACACTGTCTGTTACCATATTGACAACGTGTTTAACCATTTGCTTGAGATGGCGAAACTCAGCTCCTTCATGAACATGACCATCACCAATAATATCAGCAATTTCAGCAGATTGTGCACCAATACGCTTCATATCATAAACCATTTTCAAGGCAGCTGAAATACGTCGCAAATCCTTGGCTACCGGCTGTTGACGAAGCAATAGTTTAAGACATTGTGATTCAATATCTCTTTCCATCTGCTCAATTTTTTGATAGGTTTTACTGACATCATTGACCAGATGCTGATCATTTTCACTGATGGGCATTAAGGATTTTGAAATGATATCTTCACATAAAGACCCCATCAAAATTAAATTGGTATTGAGTGCATGCAGTTGATTTTCAAAGGTTGAGCGTATCATCCGAATCTCCCTGTTATATAATTTTCTGTGCGTTCGTCTTGTGGCATTGAAAATAGTTGGCTTGTTTTGTTGTACTCAACAATTTCTCCCAATAGGAAGAATGCTGTCTTATCAGAAATTCGCACAGCTTGTTGCATGTTGTGGGTCACCATGACGATAGTATATTTCTTCTTGAGTTCAATAACCAAATCTTCAATTTTTGCTGTTGAAATCGGATCTAAGGCACTTGTTGGTTCATCCATGAGGAGGACGTCAGGTTCAATGGCCAAAGCTCTAGCAATGCAAAGCCGTTGCTGTTGACCACCAGACATTCCAAGAGCAGATTTATTGAGGCGATCTTTGACTTCATCCCAGATAGCGGCTTGTTTTAAGGAACGCTCCACAATTTCATCCAATTGAACTTTATTGTGAATGCCATGAGTTCGAGGCCCGAAGGCAATGTTGTCATAGATACTCATCGGAAATGGGTTTGGTTTTTGAAAAACCATACCTACTTTTTTACGAAGGACATTGATGTCCAAATCGCGATACACATCTTCTTTATCTAATGTGACCTCTCCAGTAATGCGGCAATTTTTCACCAAATCGTTCATTCGGTTAAGACTTTTCAGTAAGGTCGATTTTCCACACCCTGATGGGCCAATGAAAGCTGTAATTTCATTGCTGGCAATTTCCAAATTAATGTTTTTTAAAGCCTTAAAGTCTCCATAGTAGAGATCCAAATTTTTAATTTCTATTTTATTCATCGCTTGTTTTACTTCCTAATCGTCTAGCAATCAAACCCGACACTAGATTAATGATAATAACTAATACTAAGAGAACAACTGCTGTAGCATAGGTTTGATTGACATAAAGTCCCTCTCCTGAGATGGCATACATATGCACAGCCAAAGTCCGTGACGAACTGAAAACACTCTTAGCCACTTCAGCAACCGTACCTGCCGTAAAAATCAAGGCAGCCGATTCTCCCACAATTCGCCCGATCGCTAAAATAATTCCTGAGAAAATTCCCGGCATGGCGCTAGGAAGGACAATTTTAAAAATTGTTCGAAGTTTGCCCGCTCCAAGTGCAAAAGCCCCTTCACGATAAGAGTCTGGTACCGAAAGCAAAGCTTCCTCTGTTGTTCGCATAATCAGAGGCAAAATCATGATACTAAGTGTAACAGCTCCTGACAGCAAGGAAAGTCCCATGTGAGCGAACTTAACAAAGAAAAGGGCACCAAACAGTCCATAGATGATGGAGGGAATCCCAGAGAGCGTTTCGGTTGCGATCCGAATAACACTAACAAAAGGGTTATCCCGGCGCGCATATTCTGCCAAATAAATAGAAGCCCCTATACCAATAGGTACGGCAACACTTAATGCCAATATGGTCATAAAAATCGTATTGATTAAGGCCGGTAACAGAGAGACATTCTCACTATTGTAAGTCCAAGCAAACAAACTCATGTTTAAATTGGGCAAGCCTTTAACCAGAATGTAGCCTACCGTGAAAGCAATACCTACAAAAGTTGCCAAAGCAGCCCCATAAACTAAAAAGTACAAAATTAGTGACACCAGATCCCGCCGACGTGACTGCCAATTTTGCTTGAAACTGCGGTGATTGATATTTTCCATACTCACTCCTCTTTATGTAACAACGAAAAGCTGATATTAATGATTAGGACAAATATAAAGAGAACAACAGCTGTCCCTATGAGAGCTTCTCTGTGAAGACCACTAGAGTAACCCATCTCCATAACAATATTGGTTGTCATAGTTCTGACTCCTGATGTCAAGGAATCTGGCAAGACAGCTTGGTTACCTGCAACCATGATAACTGCCATAGTTTCTCCGATTGCACGTCCAACCCCTAAAATGACAGCCGCCAAAATTCCTCGCTTCGCTGCTGGCAGTACCGCAAAAAAGATGCTACGCTCATGGGAAGCCCCCAGAGCTAAACCACCTTCATAATACGACCTGGGAACAGCACGAATAGCAGCCTCAGAAACACTGATAATAGTTGGTAAAATCATCAAACCAAGCAAAATCGAGGCGGTAAGAACCCCCATGCCAAAGCCACCGATGTTATCACGAACAAAGGGAACTAAAACAACCAAACCAAAGAAACCATAAACAACCGATGGAATTCCTGCCATGAGGTTAATAGCCGCCTTGAGTGGTCTGTAGATGACTTCAGGACAAAAAGAAGACATAAAAACTGCTGTCAAAACTCCAACGGGTACTCCAACAATAAGAGCCCCTGCTGTCACATAAAGTGAGCCTACAATCATTGGAAAAATACCAAAAAGATTATTAGCCGGTCTCCATACCGTCCCGAAAAGAAAGTTACCTAAGCCAATTTTGTGAATAGCAGGAATCCCACTCGAAAACAAAAAGAGGCAGATTAGTAGTACGGATAGAACAGAAATGCAGGCGGTAAGGAAAAATACCGCTTGCATCATTTTTTCTTTTGTATGATTCATTCATGACCCCTTAGTCTGAAAGACCGTCCCAGCTTGTTGTCTTACCTGTAAAAATAGTCTTGACTTGTTCGCTTGTTAAGCCATCAACTTTGTTATCTTTATTAACAATAACAGCAATACCATCCATCGCAATAACTGTTGAGCTGACTCCTTTAGAGGTTTCTTCATCTTTCAAATCACGTGACGCCATTCCAATATCAGCTGTTCCCTCAATAGCATTTGTGATACCAGTTGAAGAGTCGCTTTGTTGAATTTCTACTTCAACCTTAGAATTGACTTTGCTATAAGCTTCTTTTAATTTTTCCATAACTGGTGTGACAGAGCTTGATCCTGAAACGACAATCTTGCCAGAATCAACTGAAGATTTATAAGCTTTGGTATCGTCAAGTGGAATGTAACCATTTTCTTCTACGACAGCTTGACCACCAGAGCTTAAAATAAAGTTGATGAAATCTTGAGCAGCTTCACTTATCTTATCTTTGGTAACAATGTTAAATGGTCGAGAAATCTTGTAGCTTCCGGATTTAATATTGGCAACACTTGCTTCAGTACCATCAATTTTCAAAACCTTGACGGTATCATCCAAAGAACCTAGCGAAGCATAGCCGATGGCTGACTTATCTCCAGCTACTGTCGTTAGCATAACAGAGGTCGAGTTAGTAACAATGGCTTTGTCCGTTGTCAAATCAACCTTTTCACCATTTTGCTCTTCTTGGACTCCGAAAAGTTCAACAAAGGCGCCGCGCGTCCCTGAACCATCTTCACGGGAAACAACGCTGATATTACCAGATGCAGATGAAGAAGCAGACGAAGAGCCCCCGTTTGATTTACCACAAGCTGAAAGTCCCACTAGAGCCGTCAAACCAGCTAAAGCCAGTACTGAAAACAATTTACATTTTTTCATGATGTTCTCCTTTAAAATCTTTACAATGACCATTATAGAGAGCAAACATCAAATCTATTACCATACTTTTGTAAAGTTTTTGTAAAATCAGCACCAAACGCTCGCTGTTCTCACACAGTTAAATAGGCAGTTGCTTTAAAAAATGCTATAATAAATGAAGCTTTAAGAAATACCCAAAAGGCAAAATAAGGCAACGAAAATTTAACCAGAGAGTCTAAACCCTTGATACGAAAGGAATCTTAAAAATCTTATGATGAATATGCAGCAAATGATGAAGCAAGCACAAAAAATGCAAAAACAGCTAGAAAAGAAACAAGCTGAGTTGGCAGAAACAAATTTCACTGGTAAATCAGCTCAAGAGCTCGTTACCGTAACTTTCACAGGTGATAAAAAACTGGTTTCCATTGATTATAAAGAAGCTGTCGTTGATCCTGAGGATGTCGAAACCCTACAAGATATGACTGCACAAGCCATCAATGATGCACTCAGCCAAATTGACGAAGCAACTATAGTAGATTGAAATAAGATGTGAACAAATTGATTAGGAAAGTCAAATTAATGTATAGAAATATTTTAGCAACCATGGCGTACTGTTCTAGATTCAATCTACTATAAAAAAACAATGGGAGCATTTGCAGGTAAATTACCATTCTAGAAAACAAAAATGGATTGGCAGAGCCAGTCCATTTCTATTTGTCATGATATGGTTTGATTTTCATTGAGTATTAGTCCAAGGGATCTACAAACCAAATTGTAAATTGAAGAAATTCTTTTTCTTGCTCCAATCGGTAACAAAAACCTTGTTTTTCCAGAATTTGTTTGACCAAGTAAAGTCCTACCCCTGTCCCCCCATCTTCTTTAGCTCTGCTAAAATCTGGACGATAGAACGGAAGAAATAATTTGTCTAGTTCTTCCTTGTCAGGTAAATGCTCTGCTTGATTTTCAATTCGTAGATAATGCTCCGTTAAACTTACTCGGATAGCCCCTCCTTCCTTTGTATAACGAAAGGCATTATCCAAAAGATTCTTTATTGCTTTTACAAAATAAGTTGAATTAAGGCTGACCCATACTGGCTCAAGATTTACGATGAATTGGTAAGAATGGACTTTTGTAAGTGCCTCATAGGGCGTCAAATACTGCTCTATCAGTTCTTTCAAATCAACTCGCTCTTGCTTAACTTTCAAACTGAGATCCAAATTTGTGGCTTCCAAGATGGAACAAACTAACTGTGATTGCTCTTGCAAAATGTCTCGACATTTCTTCAAATAAGTCTCGTGATCTTTAAACTCTCCGACGTTATAAATCATGCCCTCTACAAGACCTAACATACTAGCAATGGGCGTTTTTAACTCGTGAGCAGTTATTCGCAAAAAATCAGCCTGCTCCTCTTCACGCGCCGCCCTTTTTACATTTTCAGCTCTTAATTCTTCAATACTTGTCAGTAATTTAGAATAGACTTGTTCGGTAACTCAAAAGTGGTATACTAAAGCTATGGAAACAACATACGAAAAAGCCTTAAAATTAAACTCAGAGAATTTCAAATTGTTGATAGGTGTTAAAAAAGCGACGTTTCAACTGATGCTTGATTGTCTCACTGACGCTTATCAAGAGCAACACTGAAAAGGAGGACGCCCACGCCGTCTAAGTATGGAAGACCAACTTATCATGACCTTGCGCTACTTACGCTATTACCCCACTCAACGCTTGTTGGCATTTGATTTTGGTGTAGGTGTGGCAACTGTCAATGAGGCCATTACATGGGTAGAGGACACCCTTCGTTCTTCAGGTCTCTTTGATTTAGACCACTTGGAAGCACCTAGCGCCACTGTTGCCATTGATGTCACTGAAAGTCCTATTCAACGCCCTAAAAAAACCAAAGCAAGAATTATTCTGGTAAAAAGAAAAGACATACCATAAAAACTCAAATCATGCTTGATTTGACTAGCCATCGTGCTTGTCAATTGGCTTTTTCAGATGGCCATACGCATGATTTTACCCTTTTTAAAGAGAGTATTGGCTATAGTTTGCCCCAAAATACCCTTGTTTTCGTAGATTTAGGGTATTTAGGCATCTTGAAATTTCACGAAAATACCTTTATTCCTGCTAAGCGTTCTAAACATCCCCCCTTAACCCAAGAGGATAAGCAGTTGAATCGCAAGATAGCTAAAATGCGTATTGAAGTTGAGCACTTTAATGCAAAATTTAAAACCTTTCAAATCATGGCACAGCCCTATCGTAATCGTAGAAAACGGTTTGAATTAAGAGCTGAGTTGATTTGTGGCATCATCAACCACGAGATGATGTAGTTACCGAACAAGTCTATTGAACCGTCTGTTGTAATTGCGTTAAGAATTTTAAAGTTTTCTGAAGAGTTTTTAGAAAATATTTTCGAAATTATATAAACGCTTACATTTTCGCTTTTGTTTTGTTATAATAGACCTAAAACAGAGTTTTAGATTAGAAAGGATGAAACACGGAAAACAATAATATCTAAAATTCTAAGCAAACTAATTTTATTACACAAATACATCTAAAGAAAGGAGTTATGGGATCAAAATGATGCCATTCTTAACAACGGAAGAATTAACTTTTAATCATGAGATATACAATAAAATTAATTGGGTATAACGTATTTTCGTTGTTTATATTCTTTATCTTATCAATGTTGTTTAAAGTTCCCTTTAGGTGGTGGATGAGCATTGCAATGACGACTTCGTCGTACATTGTATATAATTACTTAGAGAAAAAGAGAGAAAAGGAATGATCTTATACCAGATCATTCCTTTTCTGCTTTCTGTAAAATCCCTCGGAGTGTGTTTGGCGCTTTGATACGAAGTGTCAAAGCTGTATAAACGTTACTATTTCTAAAAAAGTAACAGAAAAGTCCTGCTTTGTAGGACTGCTTTGGGTGAGTAATAGACATGTCGACTCACCCTATTTCCTGATGGCGATAAAGCGTCGCAGACCGCACTTTTACGAAGTAAAGTATAGTGCACTATACTTTACATGGAAGTTGTGCCGAAAATGTGCTAAACTACTAGCTAAGATGTTAGGTATTTAGGCAAGCAATAGCCTGGGCGACTTGCCTGTCATTCGTTATTCGAATGACCACCTGGAAAGGAGCTGAAGGATAAGCTATCTCGTTGCGAGAATGCAGAAGATGAAAGCTGGTAATTTGGGAGGAGCTTATAAGCACAATGAACGTGTTTTTGAGACGCACTCAAACAAGGATATCGACACGAGCAGGTCACACCTCAACTATGAGTTGACGGATCGCGATCGCTCTGTGTCGTATGAACGTCAAATTAAGGGCTCTTTGTTAACTGTAGTGGGTTGATGAAAAGTTACAACCTGGAGAGGATCGAATTTGCCCTCTCCTTTTTGATGTTCAAAGCAATAAGGATTCTAGTTTTAAAGTTATCAAAGTTCCGGAATCCAAAAGTATTTCGCTTGATAACTTTGATGATGTTGTTAGTAGCCTCCAGTTTTGCATTAGAATAGGATAATTCCAGAGCGTTCATGCTCTTGTCCTTATCTTTCAAAAAAGTCTTAAAAACAGTTTGAAAAATAGGATTAACACAAGAAATTGTCTCTTCAATAAGGCCAAAGAAATAATCAGCTTGTTTCTCTTGAAAATGAAAGAGTAAGAGCTGATAGAGGTCATAGTGTTCTCGTAGTTCTTGAGAATAAGAAAGTAGCTTTTCAAGAATCTCTTGATTTGTCAAGTGCATGCGAAAAGTAGGGCGATAAAAGCGTTTATTGCTGAGTTTCTGGCTGTCTTGCTGGATCAGTTTCCAGTAGCACTTCAGCGCCCTATATTCATGAGACTTTCGATCTGGTTGCTTCATGATTTGGATGCGAAGACGACACATAGCCCGGCTGAGATGTTGTACAATGTGAAAGCGATCAAGGATGATTTTAGCGTTTGGAAATAGTTTTCTGGCGATGTCGTAATAAGGACTAAACATATCCATTGTAATGACTTTAACGCTGTTTCGGACCTGTCTGGAATAGCGCAGAAAGTGATTGCGAATCGTTGCTTGAGTCCGTCCGTCTAGGATAGTTATGATTTGTCTTGAATCGAAATCCTGTGCAATGAAGCTCATCTTGCCTTTCTTGAAACTGTATTATGAGTTGGAAGGGAAGATAGATCTGTCTTGAACTTGAATTCATATAGTTTACGAATGACAGTTGAAGTAGATACAGATAAACTTTCAGAGATGGCCGTCATAGGGACTTTCTCGATCAATTTTTGTATGATTTTCTGGTTGACGATAGTTGCGATTTGGTGATTTTTCTTGACTAAGGAAGTCTCAGCTACAACCATTTTCCCGCAATCCTGACAGCAGAAACGGGGTTTTCTCAATCGAATGAGAGTCTTGTATCCCGCACATTCTAAATAGGGAATTTTTGATTCTTTTTGAAAGTCATATTTAGCCATTTTTCCTTGGCAGTGAGGACGTTTAGGTGCAGGACAATCTAGCTTAGCGATGATTGCTTTAAGTGTTCCAGCATCTAGAACATCCAAAATCGTAATGTTAGTGTCTTTTATTCCCAGTAAGTTTGTGATAAAATTTAATTGTTCCATAAGATTCTTTCTAATGATGGTTTGGTCGCTTTTCATTATAGATCTTATGGGACTTTTTTCTACAACAAAATCGGCTCCATAATATCTATAGGGGGGTACCCACTACAAATATTATGGAGCCAAAAAAGAAAGGACGAAATTCGTCCTTTCTCGAGCTTAGCTTTTTTCAATCATTTACAGTTGATAGATAGCCAAGACTTTCAGTTTTTAGTCTTCTTTTTTCTTGCGAGAAAGAAGTCCAAATCCGCTAAGGGCTCCAAGAAGTCCAAGCGCTGCTAGGTCTGCATGGGCTTCTGTACCTGTATTAGGCAATTCCTTCGCTTCTGCTTTCTTAGCTGGAGTGCTATCAGATGCTTGTGCTGAATTGTCCGCAACAGTTACTTTAACTGGAACTTCATCTTTAGAACCGTCTGGGTATGTTACCACAACTGTTGCGTCTTTATCACCTGGGGTTGTTGTATCAACAGGTGTCTTGAATTCGAACTTAGTTCCTTCTGGAAGATCTCCTACGTTACCAATTGATTTCTTAGGATCTGGAGTTTCACCAACATTAACAGTTTGTTCCTTAGGTGTTGGTGTGTTCTTATCTGCATCAGTACGTGGATCTGTAACAGTTACTTTAACTGGAACTTCATCTTTAGAACCGTCTGGGTAAGTTACTACAACTGTTGCATCTTTGTCACCTGGTGTACTTGTATCAACTGGTGTCTTGTATTCGAACTTAGTTCCTTCTGGAAGGTCTCCAACGTTTCCGATTGATTTCTTAGGATCTGGAGTTTCACCAACATTAACAGTTTGTTCTTTAGGTGTTGGTGTGTTTTCTTCGGCTTGTGTCGGCGCTTTTGTAACTGTAAATGTAAATGTTTCAGTTACAGGTTTTCCGTCAGCACCTTTAACTGGATTTCCATCCTTACCTAGA
>OFLU01000237.1_pt1 | contig 12860 bp, 9 predicted proteins | sample 1540841 | NCBI WGS metagenome assembly OFLU01 (sample SAMEA4413044, study PRJEB24355) | metagenome | biome: human; feature: gut; material: faeces | place: United Kingdom | collected 2010 | reverse complement strand
ATTAGGATATCTATCCAAAATAGATATTACATTATGCAGTCCCACTCCTCTCGTAGCCCCTTTCGAACTAACTCCCAAGTCAAAGATTTGTGAAATATCCACACTTTCTTCTTTTACTGAATTTTCAACGGAAAATATCTGCTTTTGTCCTGATGAAACATAGGCAATCGTCATATTTGGAGCAGCAGCTTCAATAGCATTATCGCACAAAACGGAGACAATAGTGATAAAGTCAACTAATTCCATTCCCTGTGAATAAATATCTTCTGGAATCTCCAATGAAACTGCCACATTATGTTCTTGAGCTTGTGCACACTTAGCTGCTAACAGGCTCTTTAAAGCATCATTTTTGATATGGATTAATCGTCCAATATCATACTTTGGATTACGAAAGTGCTTATTGGAATCTTTTAACACTGAGTCATAAACATTTTTTACAATTTCTATATCATTTTGCTCAATTCCTAATTTCAAAGTCGTTAAAATATTTGCGTAATCATGCCGAAAACTCCGAACTTCTGTATATAATCCCTCAATATGATGACTGTAGTCTTTCAAATTTTTTAACTGCAAATCTTTTTGGAACATTAAATCACTTTGAATCCTTTCTCGTAAACGCTTATCCAAATAATTTGCAGCACTCATGAAAAGGATAAGATAAAAGACTACCAAACTTTCTCTAAAAACTAATGTTTGTGCACCACTCTCATTCTCTAAATAAGCCAAGATTTGAACAATTAAATGGTAAATTATCATACTCAAATTTACAAAGATTAAAACTTTTTTATCTTTTTGGTCAATCAATTGAAATGATAATGTCTTAAAATTATATTGAATCAATCGTAAAAAAGGCAATACCATTAAAGCAGCCATAATCGATGTCATAATCGGCCCCAACAAACTTTTATTAAGTCTTACCACACCAAATCCAAATAAGGGAAATATAAAAAAGATTATCAAACGTTGTATCAAATTCCATAACGTAATCGGAAAAAGCCCATAAAAAATCTTTAATGTTTTACTATAAGACTTTCCAATAATCCAAGCAAATATCAAGGAATAGGTCGGACCTATTAAGTACGAAAATAAACTATTTGGGATAGCAGAAAAACTTATACTATAAAGTAAATTTGTTAAAATTGCTACTAGATATATTTTACTTGTTAATTTTTGGCCACTAACATAAGAAAAAAGAAACAATAACAGAAACATATCTAAAACTACTAATAATAGTTGTATTATCTATCATCTCCTCCGATGTAGGGCTGCAACTACTTCTAACAACCCCTTTAATTTTGTTCTTGCAATAAGGCAAGTAGCACCGTTTGGGAAATAAAGGATACGTTCTTTTTTCTCTATTCGAGCAATGTTCGCAGGGTTAACAACAAAGGAACGGTGACATTTATATAGCCGTTTTTCTTGCTCTAAAATATCTGAAAGATTAGCAGTAAATTCTGTCCGTCCTCTATATGTGTAAAGGACTAAGCGATGAGGGCGAGACGAAGTTTCTATATAAAGGATGTCTTTAAATGGAACTTGAATCTGTGCATTAGGAGACTCAAAAATAAAGGAGTCATCCGCCAGTCCTTTTCCCGTCATACTATTAGCGTGAAACAACGCAGTTTCTATCCGTGCTTTAAAGGCTTTATTGGATAAAGATTTGTCGATATAATCAAGAGCAGCAACCTGTAGTCGAAAAGCAGTAGGCATCAATTCAGAATGACTGGTTACAAACACGATGACTGCATAAGGAGCTATTTCGCGTATCTTTTTGGCAACATCTAAGCCCTTTTTTCTTCGGTTTTTATTTCAATATCTAAAAAGAAAACCTGATGACTTCCCTTCTCAGATATGGCTTCTAGTAATTGTTTAGGTTTTCCAAAGACTTCAAAATTGTGATATTGTAGATGATGTTCTTCTAGAATCTCTTTAATAATCGTTTCAATGCGATATTGTTGCACAATGTTATCTTCTAATATAAAAATATTCATTTCATGATTCTCCCTATCATATAATTTATTATATAAAAAGAATAAGAAATTCACAAAAATAAAATGAAAGAATATTTTGTATATTCAAAATAATTAAACAAAAATAAACAAGCTAATACCTATCAACTTGTTTTCACCTATTAAAAAAAGAAATGAAAATAAATCCAATTATAAATGATATACCAAATAGAAGCTATAAAAGTATATACATTCCATGATATATGAAAGAAAATCTGGAGTCGTATATTTTTACAATAACGATAAAATAGAGACATTGCAAACCCACTTAAGAAATAAAAGCTGAGATTGACCCAATCTCTTTGAAGTAAGACCATATGCCCCAATGCAAACAGACTAGCTGAAAATAAGACATCTAAATAATATTTTGACTTAACAAAAATACGAGACATGACATAACCTCGGTAAAAGAGTTCCTCAATTATTGGAGAAATCAACATTGTTATCAAAACGCTACAAATCTCAAATAGTTTACTCCCAGTCCAAATACCAACCTTACTATAAAGTTTTGCATTCATGGTTGTCCGAGCCATATACTGCACCAGCTCTTGTCTAATATGCGTTAAGAAGTAAAATATAAAACACAAAGCAAGCAACCCTAGTATATCTCCTCTACGGATCTTTTTCTTTTTAAAAATAGAATATAAATTTGCTCGTTTCAAGAGATAAATGATGAAGAATAGCAACAAAATCTCTTGAACCAACACCATCACACCAACTGCATCTAAATTCCACTTAAACAAAATAGCAATATGAAGCGCTACTGTTTCCGGAAAGCCAGCTAGCAAAATAGTGAAAAATATTAGAAAAATAAATGAACATGCTAGTTTCTTCATCACGTCTCCTGATTTTAATTATGGACGAACTCCATATGCCCATGCAGTCATACGTGCGTGTAAAGCTTGTGGGCTTAATGCTTGGCTATAATATGATGGTGGCGGAAACTCACCACGATATGCTTCAAAAGTGTATCCACCACCGTTATAGTTGGCTAAGTCTTGTTCCGACAATTATCTAAATGTTAAATGATTCATAGATATTCCTCTTTTCTATAATTTATTTTTGTAACGTTACATTCTCATTTTATCAACTTTTTATAAAAAATTTCCGGAAAATCCTGAATGGTAATTCTGATGTCCTGAATGGTCAAAAATATCGTTCAGTACATATGACGACTATTTAAGATTTTGCTCATACATACATCATATTATATGGTAAGATAATTCTACAGGAGGAAAAATTATTATTGTCGGAGAAAATATTGATTATGAGCTATTATTTAAAAATCACTATCTCGTTTTTGGTGTGATTGACAGAACAAACGATCATTCTCTGAAATTCTTCAAACAACAAATCTGGTTTTATTTGGAAGGAATTTATAGGTAATTTTACTATAACAGAAAAAAACGAACCTAATCAGATTCGTTTTTTCTATCTCATTGCACACCTTATTTTGCTGCTGCGTACAATTCATTAACCTTATTCCAGTTGATGACTGAGAAGAATGCTTTGATGTAATCTGGACGAACATTGCGGTACTTCACATAATAAGCATGTTCCCAAACATCAATTCCTAAAATTGGTGTTTTCCCTTCAGAGATTGGTGTGTCTTGATTAGCAGTTGAAGTCACTTCTAATTTACCATCATTATTGACCACCAGCCAAGCCCAACCTGAACCAAAGCGACTTGCCGCAGCTGTTGTAAATGCTGCTTTGAAGTCATCAAATGAACCAAATGTTGCTTCAAGGTCTGCTGCTAATGCTGCTGATGGCTCTGTCTTTTCTGGTGTCATCAATTCCCAGAAAAGAGCATGGTTGAGATGACCACCACCGTTATTGATAACAGCTTGACGAATATCCGCTGGAATAGTTGCCACATCTGACAAAAGTTGCTCCAAATCCTCACCGATTTCAGGGTGTTTTGCCAGAGCTGCATTTACATTATTGACATAAGTATTGTGGTGTTTGTCATGATGCAAGTGCATCGTTTCTTCGTCAATATATGGTTCCAAAGCGTCGTAAGCATAAGGTAGATCAGGTAAAATAATTGCCATTGGTTTGTTCCCCTTTTTCAGTTTATATGAAAATGATAACGTAGAGCTACAAAATTTTCAACTTATTTGCTTATAAGTTGTGGGTAGCAATCTTTAACAAAGCCAAGTCAAATAAGTAACTTTTCTCATAAACTCCAGACTTGATTTGGTAATCGGTTTCAATCAAGCAAGCAAGTACTTTTTTTAGAAAATCAAGCTGTAAAGATCGCACATCACGCAAAGCATATTTGATTTGAAAAGGATTCACCTTTCGTCCTAAATAACTGGACAAGTCTGCTACAATCTGACTTTCATTACGTCCATTTTCAAAGAGGATTTTCACTTGTGCAAATATACGAAACTGTCCCAACATAATCGCAATCAGCTTAATTTCATCTTCACCTTGCAATGTCAAGTCTCGCACCAGACTTCTTGCCGCATCTACCTTTTGATGCAAAATCATCTGGGTAAGATCAAAAATATTATCCTGTAAAGTTTTTGGAATTGCTTCAGCAATGTCATCGCTTGTAATGATGCCATCTTTTTTATAATCCTTTAAAAAAGCTAAGTTTTTACTAATTTCACTAAAATCAAAGCCGGATTTGACAAACAATTCCTCGAAAACTGGTGAACTAAATTCTAATCCTTGTTCCTGAGCCAACTTACTAAAGTATGCCCGCAGCTCCTGCTCTTTTGGCTCACTTGCTTCAAAAATTTTACCATCTCGCTTGAGCAATTTTACAATTCGCCGTTTACTGTCTAACTTCCCTTCTGCAAAAATGACTAATTTTGTCGTATCTGCAGGATTTTCCAAATATTGCTCAAAAGATTTTAGCTCATCATCCGTCAAATAGCATTTTTTAGCTGTTGTCACATCCAAAAAATGATCCAAAATGACGATCTTCTCTTCAGAAAAGAAGGGCAAACTCACTAGATCAATCTCCACATCTGGATAAACGGCTTCTTTCATATCAAAGTAAGTCATATTTAAATCTGCAGCATCGTATTGAATTTGACGTAAAAATTGTGATTTCATCAATTCAAATTGCCCTGTATCATCACCAGTCAAAATCGTCAAACTAGGTAGATTTGTCAGATTTACAGCTTTGCACTCTTCAATCGCTAACACCATGATCTCCTTTTATAAATTTACGTTTCTCTCTTCACGTGTTGTTTATTCTATTAAATTAAATACCTTTATAAATCTCAACTAAGTGCTGAACTTTAACAAGAATTTGCTGTTTTTTCAACTCTCGAGCTCCCTTACGACGAGAGGTTGGTGGAATGATTTCATCCAAATCTGTTCCACTATTTTCCGCATAGCCCCGTTGAATCGCCCGATCAATGAATAATTGATAGCCATCTACTAGCTTTTCAGACTCTGCCAATTCACGAATAGCGACTGCTTTACGTTCTTTACCATAAGCATAGAATGCATTGATAATCTCATCATGATCTTTCAGATTCGCTAAATCAGTATCATTGATAAATCCAATAACCAACTCTTCTTTGGCACGAATATCAATACTAGAACGAATCACACGACTAACTTCTGCTTTCATTGCCTCTTTGGACTCAGAATTCTTAGATTTTTCAACAATCAATGCCAGAATATAATCTAGATTAATCTCATCTGTTTTTAAGAGTTCAATTTCAAATTCAACATCTGAAAGGTCAACCTCTAAATCTTTGCTCTTTCCATAGTTTTTAAGGTTTAAGAATTCATCTCGAATTTCTACATAAGCACTCTTCAAATCTTGGAGATATCCTTCTGAGATTGGTTTGTCTAACTCTTGGAATTCATCGTAGTTTCTGAGAACATTGTCTAGTTTCAGCAATTCACCGAATAGCTTGACAAACTCTTTTTTATCATTTTCTGTTTTAATTTCTTGTGGATTTGGGAATCTCTCAAGAATTTCCCGACAGACTTCTGTATATCCTTTGACCTCGATACCCGTTACTTGATCCACGAAACCATCCATGTATTCACTAAAGCTTTTTTCTAAGATAATTTCAAGCTTATTTGTGTCTCCAAAAGTCTTAATAGCTTCTTGCGTAGCCTTTTCTAAATCACGGAAACAAACAATATTTCCAAAAGGTTTAACCTTATTAAAAATTCGATTGGTTCTCGAGAATGCCTGAATCAAACCATGATAACGTAGGTTTTTATCGACAAAGAGAGTATTCATAGTCGGAGCATCAAATCCCGTCAAGAACATTCCCACTACAATTAGAAGGTCCACTTCCTTGGACTTAACTCGTTTAGAAAGGTCACGATAGTAATTTTGAAACTCTTTACCATCGGTTGAGAAGTTGGTCTTGAACATGTGATTATAGTCATCAATCGCCCTAGAAAGAAACTCTTTAGAAGATAGAGGCATAGCTGTATCTTGAGGTTCTAGCTCTTCGTCTTGAATTTCTCCATAAGCAGACTGTTCTTCGTTAGGTGCAAAGCTAAAGATGGTAGCAACTTTCAAACGCTTAGCCTCTGGTAAAGCTGCTTGTTGTCGATGGAGTTCGTCATAGTATAACTTAGCAGCTTCAATACTTTGTACTGCTAACATGGCGTTAAATCCAGACATCTGTTTTTGTTTATGGGTATAGTGTTGATTTCGGTGCGTTTTGGTATTATAAACTCTCAACAGGTAGTCAGTGATTGTCGCTATCCGCTCTGGATGGAGAAGAAGTTCTTTCTCCATCTTTTTGAGTTTCTTCTCATCAAGCTCTTGACCGACTGCCTTTTCTGCGTCTCTATATTTATTGATTTCAGGCTTGATATAGTTATAGTCAACCTTGAACTTCAATACTTTTTTATCTCGAATAGCATCTGTGATAACGTAGTTATGAAGTTGTTCTCCAAAGACTTCTTGTGTCGTTTCACCCGTCAAGCTATTTTCTGGGAAAATCGGTGTTCCTGTAAAGCCAAATAGAGCATACTGTTTAAAAGCCTTCTTAATACGCTTTTGCGCCTTCCCAAACTGAGAGCGATGACATTCATCAAAGATTAGAACACATTTTTTACTATAGATTTCATGGTTTGGATTCGCAGTTATAAATTTATTTAACTTTTGAATGGTTGTGACAACGATTCGATCATCATTTTCTTCGATACTTCGTTGAAGCTCTTTGGTATTGTTGCTACCATTGACTGAATTTGGCTGGAATTTTTGATACTCCTTCATGGTCTGATAGTCAAGGTCTTTTCTATCGACCACAAAAATCACTTTGTCAATGTAGTCCAACTCTGTTGCCAAGCGCGCAGTCTTAAAGCTAGTCAAAGTTTTTCCTGACCCCGTTGTATGCCAGATATAGCCACAAGCATTGATAGTGCCAAAGTTCTTCATTTCATTGGAAGAATGAATCTTGCGCAAGATACTCTCAGTTGCTGCTATCTGATAAGGGCGCATGATGAGCAAGGTATTATCAGCATCAAAAACACAATACTTGGTCAAAACTTCCAAAAGGACTCGCTTACTTAAGAAAGTGACAGTAAAGTCTTCTAGGTCGTGGATTGTTTTATTCTTGCGGTCTGCCCACTCACAGGTGAACTCATAGTGATTTTTATTTTGAGCAGTCGTATTTGCAAAGTAGCGTGTATAAGTCCCATTCGAAATCACAAAAATCTGAATGTATTTGTATAAAGAATTTTCGCTATTGAAGCTTTCCTTGCTATAACGGTGAACCTGATTAAAGGCTTCTTGCAGACTAACTCCACGTCTCTTTAATTCAATCTGAACTAAAGGGAGGCCGTTTACTAGGATGGTCACATCATAACGGTTGGTATGACTCCCCACCTGGGTCACTTGATTGATGACCTGCATGCTGTTGTTGTGAATGTTTTTCTTATCAAGGATAAAAATATTTTTAATCCGTCCATCATCAAAGACAAAGTCGTAGATATGATTTTCTTGGATTTTTCGTGTTTTTTCAACTAGTCCTTCATTGGGACAGTCCAGATACTCCACTACAAAGCGATTCCACTCAGTCTCCGTAAAGGTTACCTTATTAAGTTTTTCAATTTGGAGCTTGGCATTTGCTAAAAGCTCTTCAGGTGTATGAATATTTAAGCGTTCGTAGTTGAGATGATTTACTAAATCAGAAATCAACCGATTTTCTAAATCTGCTTCTGACTGATACTCTCTATCCGTGCGATACTCTGGTTGATACTCAGCCAAGAGAATCCCTTCATTTGTTTCCGCAATTACTTCATGCACTTTTGAATAATCAACCATAGTCTGCTTCCTTTTATTGTATTAATTGAGATTCTTTCTCAAGATGATTGAAGATATTTATCTAGTAAAGTTTAATAATTGTTCCCGCCAGTATTCATACTGCTTCTGTCTCTGTTCTATCTCTTTTGGAAGACCCTCAGAAAGAGAGTTGGTTAAGGTATCAAGCTTATCCAAAATAGACACTATCTGTGACTGTATAGATAAAGGCGGTAAAATAATAATTAATTGTCGAACAATATCTGCATTTAAATTTTGAACTGTTCCATTAGATGCATTCTTCCTCATCATATATTGCATAGTATCTGTTAATAGATAATGATACAGATAATCAGGTAAACATACATCCTCAAAACCATTCATTGATAGCCAACCATCATGAATACAACCATCAATATTTAAAATATAAGGGCGACCAAAACTCATAGAATTTGACATTATAAAATCACCTTTATGTACCAAACGAGATTTCTCCCTTCCAGCTTGAGTAATTCTTTCTTTTGTTTTTGAAACATATTTTGAGCCTTTTTCAACATCACCAATCTTTATCCAAGGTACACCTTTCTCAGATTCAGTAATAAATTTTGAAATCGGCCTTGGAGAAGCACCACGAACAATCTTAGCCATCGCTCCCAACTCCACTCGAATTGGTCCAAATACCCAGTTCAAGAGCTTAATTAGGTCAGATTGTGCCCATGCCACTGTCCACTGTCAGGATACACGCCTTCGGCGGTGAATGTCAAGAGTTTTTCTCTAAAATATTCATACTGTTTTTGGCGTAGTTCAATCTCCTTGGGTAGTCCGATGTTGAAGTCATTACAAACCGTATCAAAGTTGTCTAAAACTTGAACAATACGAGATTGAATTTTAGGTTCCACATATGGTATTGGAAAATTTCTTAATTTCCCAAGTCCAAGAAACACTTGACTACCTTTACTACTATTACTTGAAATATAATCTTTGGCATATGTTGACTGTAAATAATGTAATAAATATCTTGCTAAAATCCTACTTTGTGTCTTAATCAATCCTACGTTTTTAATAGCAAAGTCTGGCTCCTCAGTAATATGAGCTATTTCTCCAACAGTTCCAATCATAGTAAATAACAAATCATCAATATCAACTTTACTTCTCTTGTTAATATTATCAAAGTCGGATTCACTTATAAAGTAAGCACTATCAAAATTTATCGAACCATTTTTGACATTTTTGGAGGTTATTAAATATTTACCAAAAGCTTTTTTATTTGGCGAGTCATGTGTTCCATCACGCACATCACAAACTTCCCCCAGCGTCTTCCACTCAACCTGATAAACCTCATCTTCAAATGATAAAAGCTTATCTCGATAAAAAGAATATTGCTTTTTACGTGAGGCCAATTCTGAGGCCAATTCTGTAACATATTCAGTCATTTTGTCAAGTATTTGCACAATTTTTTCTTGAATTTCTAGAGGAGGGATGGGGAGTAATAGTTTGGACAATTTGTCAGCTTTTAACGCGGGTATCCCCGCTCCATGTTGAAAATCCATAAGATATTTCTGATTCATTTTTACAAAATGATATACAAATCTATTATTCACTCGAGTCTCATCAGGAAGTATATAATAACAATGTGCATTAGCCCAAAATTTAGTATCGACAAAATTAACAAAACCCGCAGAAGCTCCACCTTGACTTACAATGATTGTATTAGCTTCCACATTGTAATCATTAGTTCTTCCTGAATAAGTTTGTCCACCATTATATGCAGGATATAATCCATCTTCTGTCAATAAATTTTTATTTAGTTGTTTACCTTTTTTAACAGAACAAACTTCCCCCAACTCTTTCCACTCAACGGGACAGTTCTGGATTTCTTCTAGGATGTTCATCACTTACCTCCTTCCTTGGCTAGATTTTCAATGCTTTTAATTTCCTTGAGGTAATCTTTTTCAACTTGACTAAGGGTCTTGGCTTGGTATCTCTTATATTCCTTATCTACCTTCTGCTTCATCTGTTCACGAGAGATCGAACCACTGTTATCCAGCAAGTCTTCTCCAGTAGCCTGAAGGATACGATCTACATGTGTCACCCAGTCCGCCATGGTCATGACTTCCTCTCGCTCTGCCTGTCTTTCAGCAAAGTCTAGATATCCTGATACAAGCTGATTAAGTCCACGGAGTTCCTTTTCTGTCAGATAGTTCTTGGCAACTTTTGCTTCAGATAGAGTAGGGAGGTCTCCCTTAAAAGTGGTCAAGCCCATAAACTCCTTTTCGCTATCAACACGATTGTAGATGAGTTCGCTCGCAGTATTGTGGTGAATAGCGTAATGCATCTTGTTCTGCACCGTCGCAAAAAATTTCTTTGCCTCTGGTGCATTTGCATTGTAGTCACTTGATGTCGCAAAAAGATCTAAAACCTGACGGTAAAAGACTTTTTCACTCGAGCGAATGTCTCGGATTCTCTCAAGGAGTTCTTTAAAGTAAGAGCCTCCACCCAAGTTTTTCAAGCGCTCATCATCCATGGCAAAGCCCTTGATCAGATACTCTTTCAAGACTGTCGAAGCATAGTGTCTGAACTGGATTCCACGAGGAGATCGAACTCGATAACCAATCGCCAAAATCACATCGAGATTATAGTAGGCAACATTTCGCTGAACACTTCTATTCCCCTCATTTTGAACTGTCAACTTATAGTTGACAGTTGCCTCTTCCGATAATTCACCATCATCAAAGATAGCCTTGATATGTTTACTAATATTTTGCTTGGAAGTCTGAAAGAGTTCAGCTAGTTCTTGTTGGGTCAGCCAGACTGTTCCATTATCTAAGTGAAGCTCAATAGCGGACTCTCCGTCATCTGTTCTATAGAGAATCACATCATTTGCCATGGCTCAATTCCTCTACAATCTTATCTATCTCTGCACGCAAGTGGTCAATCTTTGTCACAGTCTCAGCGATTTCTTTATTGAGCACATCAATATCAATCTTCTCACGTGTGTCTTCTTGTTCGACATAGGTTGAGACAGACAGGTTGTAATCCTGCTCTGAGCCAATCACATCATTATCAACAAGAGCAGATTTATAGTCAACATTTTGATAATTAGAGAATAATTCAACTATATGCTCGATATTGCTATCCGTCAAGACATTGTTATTAGTCTCTTTTTTGAATTCCTTACTCGCATCAATAAAGAGAGTTTTATTTTCCACTTTATTTTTCGCCAAAACCAAGATTGTCGTTGCGATAGAAGTTCCAAAGAAGAGATTATCTGGAAGAGCAATGACTGCTTCAACAAAATTGTTATCTACTAGATACTGACGAATGGTCTTTTCAGCACCCCCACGATAGAAAATACCTGGGAAACAAACAATAGCTGCCCGACCTTTATTGGACAAATGATTGAGACTATGCATGATAAAGGCAAAGTCAGCTTTTGACTTGGGTGCTAGCTTACCAGCTGGCGCAAAGCGGTCATCATTTATTAGAGTTGGATCTCCATCTCCCACCCATTTGACAGAATACGGAGGGTTAGAAACGATAGCATCAAACGGCTTTTCTTCTAGATGTTGAGGGTTTAAAAGTGTGTCCCCTCTCTTTATATTGAAACTATTATAGTTAATATTATGCAAGAACATATTCATGCGAGCTAAGTTATAGTTGGTCATATTGATTTCTTGACCAAAGAAACCGTCCTCCAAGATATGTTCTTCATATTGTTTTTTCATCTGAAGCAAGAGTGAACCCGAACCACAGGTCGGGTCATAGACCTTATTAATCTTGTCCTTGCCGACCATGACTAGTCGAGCTAACAGTTTAGATACTGTCTGTGGTGTAAAAAATTCACCCCCGCTTTTCCCTGCGTTACTGGCATAGTTGGAAATCAAGAACTCATAAGCATCCCCAAAGGCATCAATATCATTTTCTTCAAAATTTCCAAAATTAATACTATTAATACCATTTAAAATATCCGAAAGACGTTTATTTTTTTCTTTTACTGTTCCTCCCAGGATATTACTGCGGGTATCCAAATTATCAAATAAGCCCTTAATATCTTCTTCTGACTTAAAACCTATCGCAGATGCTTCAATGTCTTTGAAAATTTGAGCCAACTCTATATTCAGATCATCATTTTCAGCAGCATGCCTCACAACATTTTCAAATAATTGACTGGGAAGGATGAAAAAACCTTTGTCCTCAACTGTATCTGGACGAAAATCTTCTTCTGCTTCCTCATCACTCAAGTCTGCATAACGAAAGTCCAAATCACCCGCTTCATGCTCCGCTTTATCAAAATAAGCAGACATGTTTTCTGAGATAAAACGATAGAAAAGAATTCCGAGTACATACTGCTTGAAATCCCATCCATCGACTGCCCCCCTTACATCATCAGCAATTGCCCATATTTTTCGGTGCAACTCTGCTCTCTGACTCGCTTCATTATTATGTTTCGCCATATTCATTCCTTCATTTTCTTACTACTCTCTATTGTACAAAAAACAAATGCTTGTTTCAATTGACAACAAGCATTTTCTTTTTAAATCAACTCCGTCCCAGTCGCGTTCTGTTTAATCTTACCAGCTTTCATGAGGCCACCCAGGGCTTTTTTAAAC
>OFLU01000230.1_pt1 | contig 13118 bp, 11 predicted proteins | sample 1540841 | NCBI WGS metagenome assembly OFLU01 (sample SAMEA4413044, study PRJEB24355) | metagenome | biome: human; feature: gut; material: faeces | place: United Kingdom | collected 2010 | reverse complement strand
CCTCCGCACAGTTGAGTAGGGCTGTAAAAGCTGATGAAATCAGCGTAGTAGAGCCCACTCAACCACTGCGTCTTGCTAGACAATCCAAAAATAATTAAGAGGCTAGGACTTTTGTCCCAGCCTCTTTTCCTTATTTGCTAGGGTGAAAGCCTTAGGAGATAGGAGATTCCGCCCTATTTATTGGAAGAAATCTCTTAAAGCTACAGGAAAAACTAGCAATTTCATCTAAAAAGTGATAAAATAAACAATGTAAGTGGGATTAACCCCACAAAAATTTATAGGAGGCCTATAACAAATGGCAATCGTTTCAGCAGAAAAATTTGTCCAAGCAGCTCGTGACAATGGTTATGCAGTTGGTGGATTTAACACAAACAACCTTGAGTGGACTCAAGCTATCTTGCGTGCAGCAGAAGCTAAGAAAGCTCCAGTACTTATCCAAACTTCTATGGGTGCTGCTAAATACATGGGTGGTTACAAAGTATGTAAAGCCCTTATTGAAAACCTTGTAGAATCAATGGGTATCACTGTACCAGTTGCTATTCACCTTGACCATGGTCACTACGACGATGCTCTTGAATGTATCGAAGCTGGTTACACTTCAATCATGTTTGACGGTTCACACCTTCCAGTTGAAGAAAACCTTAAATTGGCGAAAGATGTCGTTGAAAAAGCTCATGCTAAAGGCATCTCAGTAGAAGCTGAAGTTGGTACTATCGGTGGTGAAGAAGACGGTATCATCGGTGACGGTGAATTGGCACCAATCGAAGACGCTAAAGCAATGGTTGCTACAGGAATCGACTTCTTGGCTGCAGGTATCGGCAACATCCACGGTCCTTACCCAGCAAACTGGAAAGGTCTTCACCTTGACCACTTGCAAAAATTGACTGAAGCTGTTCCAGGATTCCCAATCGTATTGCACGGTGGATCAGGTATCCCTGATGATCAAATCCAAGCAGCTATCAAACTTGGTGTTGCAAAAGTTAACGTTAACACTGAATGCCAAATCGCATTTGCAAATGCTACTCGTCAATTCGTACGTGAATACGATGCAAACGAAGCAGAATACGACAAGAAGAAACTCTTCGACCCACGTAAATTCTTGAAACCAGGTTTCGAAGCAATTACTGCAGCTGTTGAAGAACGTATCGACGTATTCGGTTCAGAAGGCAAAGCTTAATTAAAAACAGGAAAGCAAGGTCCCATGTGGATCTTGTTTTTTTGTATGGGAAAAGTTGCTTCCGGGATTTAATTTTTGTACAATATGCCTATGAAAAAATTTAAACAGTTTAGCTGGATCATTTTTGTTGTTCTTATCCTTTTTCTAGGAGGTACATTTGGTTTTCACCAACTTAGTTTGCAAAAAGAAAGTAAGCTTCTCACTCCTATCGGTAAAGAGGTCACGGTCAATGGACATCAAATGAATGTATACATTAAAGGTGAAGGATCTGAAACGATAGTTTTTCTTTCCGGTGCAGGTATCGCCTCTCCTATTTTAGACTTTAAGAATCTATCAGATTCCCTATCCAAAAAATACAAAGTAGTCGTTGTAGAGCGGGCAGGATATGGTTTTAGTGAAGATAGTGATCAATCAAGAGATGTGATGACGGTTTTTTCTGAGACCCGTCAAGCTTTGTCTCAAGCCGAAGTTTCGGGGCCTTATGTGATTGTTTCTCATTCAATGGCTAGTCTTGAAAGTCTGGCTTGGCAAGAGAAATATCCTAATGAAGTGAGGGCTTTGATCGGTCTTGATTGGGCCTTGCCAGCGAGTTATGAAGATTTAAAGGATAATCAGGCCTTGCTTACTGTGGCTTATTGGAGCAGTAAGATTGGCTTATTACGCTATTTCCCTGAGTCCTTTTATATAAAAAATCCAACTCTGACTGAAACTGAACGACAACAATATAAATTACTAGCATATAAGCAGTTGATGTCACAAGCCATGCTTCATGAATCCCGTTTGGCAAAGGAAAATGCCAAGAAAGTTCCATCTAGCATTAATTCGAAAATTCCAGCCTTACTCCTGGTTTCTAACGGTGAAGGCACGACCTTTAGCCAATCAGAGTGGCAACGTTATGCAGAGAGATTTGCAAGCGACCAGTCTAATGTTCAAGTCGATTATATGGATGTGCCTCACGACCTCTATCATTATCAAAGCGATGCTATTGTTTCTCGTATTAAAGAATTTTTAGAGAATAATTGAGGGCTTAAAAATCCATTGAGACTGATGATAATAATTAAATGCTGAAGGATTAACAGTAGAATCGTTAATTTTCTCGATTAAAAAAATTCTTTTTCTTAACAATAAGCCTGCCCCTAAGGGCAGGTTTTTTGGTGTCTTAAGGAAACTATTTAACAGAATTTTTGATTAAAAGTTTCATTTTAAGAGAGAAATCTCTAATTTCATAATCAATAAGCAAACGCTTGCATTCCTTTTTTTATTGGATTATAATAGGTTGGTATAAAGCCTTCTGTAATAATATTGAGTAAGTGTAGAAAGTAAGGATTTAGAATATTTGTAGTCAAAAATACAATGTTGCTTCTTACGATAGGGAGATAGATATGGCAATGATAGAAGTGCAACATCTTCGGAAAAATTTTGTGAAGACAGTTAAGGAGCCGGGGTTAAAGGGAGCCTTGCGCTCCTTTATTCATCCTGAAAAGCAGACCTTTGAAGCGGTCAAGGATTTAACTTTTGAAGTTCCAAAAGGGCAGATTTTAGGATTTATCGGGGCAAATGGTGCTGGGAAGTCAACCACCATCAAAATGCTGACAGGAATTTTAAAGCCGACATCTGGCTATTGTCGGATTAATGGCAAGATTCCCCAGGATAATCGCCAAGATTATGTCAAGGATATTGGAGTCGTTTTCGGACAACGTACCCAGCTCTGGTGGGATTTGGCACTGCAAGAGACCTACACGGTCTTGAAGGAGATTTACGATGTGCCAGACTCGCTCTTCCATAAGCGCATGGACTTTTTGAATGAAGTCTTGGATTTGAAAGAATTTATCAAGGATCCTGTGCGGACTCTTTCACTGGGTCAACGGATGCGGGCGGATATTGCGGCTTCCTTGCTTCACAATCCCAAGGTTCTCTTTTTAGATGAGCCGACCATTGGTTTGGATGTGTCGGTCAAGGACAACATTCGTCGGGCCATTACCCAGATTAATCAGGAGGAAGAGACAACTATTCTCTTGACTACTCATGACTTGAGCGATATTGAGCAACTCTGTGATCGGATTTTTATGATTGATAAGGGGCAAGAGATTTTTGATGGAACGGTTAGCCAGCTCAAGGAAACCTTTGGAAAGATGAAGACTCTCTCCTTTGACCTGACGCCAGGTCAAAATCATCTAGTCTCTCATTATGAGGGCTTGCCTGATATGTCCATTGATAGACAAGGAAATACTCTCAATATTGAATTCGATAGTTCCCGCTACCAGTCGGCCGATATTATCAAGCAAACCTTATCTGATTTTGAGGTCCGTGATTTGAAGATGGTAGATACGGATATTGAAGATATTATCCGTCGCTTCTATCGAAAGGAGCTCTAAGATGGTCAAATTGTGGAGACGTTATAAACCCTTTATCAATGCAGGGATTCAGGAGTTGATTAGCTATCGAGTCAACTTTATTCTTTATCGGATTGGCGATGTCATGGGTGCTTTTGTGGCTTTTTATCTATGGAAGGCTGTCTTTGATTCCTCCCAGGAGCCTTTGATTCAGGGCTTCAGTATGGCGGATATCACCCTCTACATCATCATGAGTTTTGTGACTAATCTTCTGACTAGGTCGGATTCTTCCTTTATGATTGGTGATGAGGTCAAGGATGGTTCCATTATCATGCGCTTGTTGCGACCAGTGCATTTTGCGGCTTCTTACCTCTTTACGGAGCTTGGTTCCAAGTGGTTGATTTTTATCTCTGTTGGACTGCCATTTTTAAGTGTCATTGTTTTGATGAAAATCTTATCTGGGCAAGGGATTGTAGAAGTGCTGGGATTAACTGTCCTTTATCTCTTTAGCTTAACTCTGGCTTATCTGATTAACTTTTTCTTTAATATCTGCTTCGGATTTTCAGCCTTTGTATTTAAAAATTTATGGGGTTCCAATCTACTTAAGACTTCCATAGTGGCCTTTATGTCTGGGAGTTTGATTCCCTTGGCTTTCTTTCCAAAGCTCATTTCAGATATTCTGTCCTTCTTACCTTTCTCATCCTTAATTTACACTCCGGTCATGATTATTGTTGGGAAATACGATGCTAGTCAGATTCTTCAAGCACTTTTGCTTCAGCTTTTCTGGCTTATAGTGATGGTGGGCTTGTCTCAGTTGATTTGGAAACGAGTCCAGTCATTTATCACCATTCAGGGAGGTTAGTATGAAAAAATATCAACGCATGCATCTGATTTTTATCAGACAGTACATCAAGCAAATCATGGAATACAAGGTCGATTTTGTGGTTGGTGTGTTGGGAGTCTTTCTGACTCAAGGCCTGAACCTCTTGTTTCTCAATGTCATCTTTCAACACATTCCCTCCCTAGAAGGTTGGACTTATCAAGAAATTGCCTTTATCTATGGATTTTCCTTAATTCCCAAGGGATTAGATCATCTCTTTTTTGACAATCTCTGGGCTTTAGGTCAACGACTAGTTCGAAAAGGGGAGTTTGACAAGTATCTGACTCGTCCTATTAATCCTCTCTTTCACATCCTCGTTGAGACCTTTCAGATTGATGCCTTGGGTGAACTTTTGGTCGGTGGCATTCTATTAGGAACAACAGTAACTAGCATCTCTTGGACTCTTCCAAAATTCCTGATTTTTCTAGTTTGTATTCCTTTTGCAACCTTGATTTATACTTCCTTGAAAATTGCTACAGCCAGCATCGCTTTTTGGACCAAGCAGTCAGGTGCCATGATTTACATTTTCTATATGTTTAATGATTTTGCCAAGTATCCTATTTCTATTTACAATTCGCTCCTTCGTTGGTTAATTAGCTTTATTGTACCTTTCGCCTTTACGGCCTACTATCCTGCCAGCTATTTCTTGCAGGACAAGGATGGACTCTTTAATATTGGTGGTTTGATTCTGATTTCCCTTGTTTTCTTTGTTATTTCCCTCAAACTTTGGGACAGGGGATTGGATGCCTACGAAAGTGCGGGTTCGTAATAGGAAGAATCTCAAAGCCTTGTCTCAGGAAAGGCTTTTTCTAATGGAGATGAAAATTTCTTGACATCTATTCTCAGAGTGCTATACTAAGAAGGTAATCGCCGATTTAGCTCAGTTGGTAGAGCAACGCACTCGTAACGCGTAGGTCACAGGTTCGATCCCTGCAATCGGCATAGGAAGAAACGGCTTTGAAGGAGCGAGACGACGAATGATGGTGATAACCGATTCGTTCTGTCTCGCTCTTTTTTTGACCGCATAGGCGCCATTTTTGACCGCTTAGTCAAAAGTCCTTGTCTCCATAGGGGCTCTTTGCTATCATAGAATCATCAAAGGAAGCAATACTTCCAATTAATAAAAACGAGGTATACGATGATGAAAAAATTACTTGGACTTGGATTTATTCTGGCAGCTCTTGCGGTTGTCACAATGGGAATGGTTGGCTTTCCAAAGATCGATGTGAATATCTGGCCTTTATTCCCCGTTCTCTTATTTGCTTTCTTTACGCTTGAAAATCTGTTGAAACAGGACTACAAGGCAAGTGTCATCTGTGCTTTAATTGCTCTGATGATTGCAAACGCGATCTACGATCTCTTGCCGGTTTCAAATGGCTTAGTGATCACAGCGGGTGTCCTTGCTTGCGTGGGTCTTAGTTTTCTTTTACCGGATAAGAATAGCAACAAATAAAGGAAGGAGGCTGGGACAAAAGTCCTAGCCTCTTAATTGTTTTTGGATTGTCGAGCAAGACGCAGTGGTTGAGTGGGCTCTACTACGCTGATTTCATCAGCTTTTACAGCCTTACTCAACTGTGCGGAGGTGGGACGACGAAATCGAATTCTAACGAATTACCGATTTCTGTCTCACTCTCTTTTTTCACTTTATATGTTACGCCCTTTGTATCTTGTTGTTACGCTACTTCTTCTGTGAATTGGCTATTATAGAGATCAGCATAGAAGCCATTTTGGCTCATGAGTTCTTGGTGGTTGCCTTGCTCGATAATATTTCCATCTTTCATCACGAGAATCAGATCTGCATTACGGATAGTGGACAAGCGATGGGCAATGACAAAGGAAGTTCGGCCTTCCATGAGTTTGTCCATGGCTTTTTGAATCAACTCTTCTGTACGGGTATCGACAGATGAGGTTGCTTCATCCAAGATAAGAAGCGGGGCATCCTTCAAGAGGGCACGCGCAATGGTCAAAAGTTGCTTTTGACCAACGGACAAGGTTACTGAATCATCTAATACTGTATCATAGCCATTCGGCAAGGTCCGAATAAAGTGATGGACACCAACCGCTCGGGTTGCCGCTTCGACCGCTTCGTCTGAAATATCGGTTTGATTAAAGACCAGGTTTTCCCGAATAGTCCCTTCAAAGAGCCAGGTATCTTGCAAGACCATCGAAAAGGCATCATGAACTTCTTCACGGCTCATGGCCTTAGTATCCACACCATCGATGGTAATTTTACCAGCTTGAATGTCGTAAAAGCGCATCAAGAGATTGACCATGGTGGTCTTACCAGCACCTGTTGGACCAACAATAGCGACCTTTTGTCCTGGCTTCGCTTCAGCTGTAAAGTCATGGATAATAGTCTTATCTGCTGAATAACCAAAGCGAACATGTTCAAAGGTGACGTGACCTTTTGGCGCTTCCAATTGACGTGTTTTTTGGGATTCGTCTTCCATTTCTTCTTCGTCTAAGAATTCAAAGACACGCCTCATAGCAGCACTAGCTGATTGTAATTGGGTAATTCCTTGGGCCATTTGACCAATTGGTTGGGTAAAGATACGGACATAGGTCATAAAGGCCACAATGGTCCCAATGGTAATATCTCCATTAATGGTGAGGGCAGCCCCTACGATACAGACCATGACATAACCAAAATTCCCTACAAACTGCATCAAGGGCATCATAATCCCAGAGAAGAATTGGGATTTCCACATGCTATGGTACAGATCTTGGTTGATGGCATCAAAATGATCTTTGGCTTGATGACGACCATTGTAGGAAATAACAACATTATGTCCACTATAGATTTCTTCAACATAGCCTGAAACTTTGGCAAGATTATCTTGTTGCTGTTTAAACAAAGGCTGACTTTTGACCATAATGATGCTAGAAAGAGCAAAGCCGGCAAAGACGGATACAATCGCTGTGACAGCTAAGTGCCAGTCCGTCTTAAACATCATAAAGATAGATCCAATCAATAAGACGATAGAGGAGACCATTTGAACCAAACTTTGGTTAAAGGATTGGGTCATCAAATCCACGTCATTGGTCACACGAGACAAGGTATCTCCTTGTTCATGGCTATCAAAATATTGGAGAGGTACACGATTGATCTTTTCAGCGATGGCATTTCGCAAGCGTTCTGCGAAGCGCTGAATCATTGTTGAGATAATGAAACTACTGCTGTAGGACACCAGTGCTCCAACTCCATAAAGGATGGCTAAGGTCAGGGCAATCGAAGTGATTTTGTCAATATCAATGGCGCCTCCCATCCCTTTTGTGATGGCATCCGTGATTTCTTTTAACTTATCCGGTCCAATAACCGTGATAATACTCGATACGATTGAAAAGAGGATAGCAACTAGGAAAAATAGGTGGAAGCCCTTCAAATAGGGAGAAAGTTGTCTCCAAAGGGACGAATCTTGTTTTGTTTTATGCATGTTCCAACTCCTCCTTAGACAATTGTGAATAGGCAATTTCTTGATAGACTTCATTGGTCGCAAGCAATTCTTTGTGGGTGCCTTGACCGACGACCTTCCCTTGATCCAAGACCAAAATCAAATCCGCATCCATAATGGTCGAAATCCGTTGGGCAACGATCAATTTGGTCGTATCTGCCAGCTCTTCTTTCAGGGCTTGTCGCAAGATACGATCCGTTTTGTAATCCAGAGCTGAGAAGGAATCATCAAAGATGAGGATCTCGGGCTTACGTGCAAGGGCACGCGCAATGGCCAAACGTTGACGTTGACCGCCAGAGAAGTTACTTCCTCCTTGCGCTACTTCTGTATCCAAGCCCTTCTCTTTTGTGGCAACAAACTCTTTGGCTTGGGCCAATTCAAGAGCTTTCCAGATGGCTTCATCCTCTAATTTTCCTTGACTACTTTCTCCAAATTCCATATTAGAGCGAATAGTACCGCTAAAGAGCACAGCTTTTTGGGGGATATAGCCGACTTTATTATTCAATTCTTGGTGGCTATAATTCTTGACATTGACACCATCCACTAAGATCTTTCCTTCTGTCGCATCGTAAAAACGTGGAATTAAGTTGACCAAAGTGGATTTACCAGAACCAGTCGACCCGATGAAGGCAACAGTTTGTCCCTTTTGGGCTGAGAAGGTCACATGCTCAATCACAGCACGAGAAGTCCGTCCATATCTAAAGGAAACATCTTGAAATTCTACTGTACCTGCTTGGTCTGATTTTTCTTTTGACTCACTTGGGAAGGCTACAGACGGTTCAAGAGCCAAGACCTGATTAATCCGTTTTGCAGATACTAAGGCACGAGGCAGAATAATCAAGATGGCCACCATCATCATAAAGCCAATGACAACCTGCATGGCGTAAGAGGAGAAGGTGATCATATCGGAGAAGACCTTGGTCCGATCCGCTAATGCAGGACTGGTGAGGATCTTTGTAGGATCTTTTGGCATGGTGATATCATTGATCAAGTGCGCCCCAATCCAGTAGATAGCAAGGGTCAAGCCACTTGATACCACTGTCATAACAGGGTTCATCAGAGACATCAAACGATAAACAAAGAGATTTAGACGGGTTAAGCCCTTGTTTTCAGCCTGGAATTTCTCATTTTGATATGCTTCCGCATTGTAGGCGCGAACGACCCGCACCCCAGTCAAACTCTCCCGTGTCGTCGCATTCAAGGCATCGGTCAAGCCTTGAACCTTTTGCTGGCGCGGAAAGGCAATAAGAACCAGAACAGAGAGAAGAATCAAGACCATCAAGACCGCAATCCCAACAGAAGTTGTCCAGGCACTGCTCTTCCCCCAAATCTTGGTTAAGGCCCAAATCGCCATAATGGGACCACGCGTCACAACTTGCATCCCCATGACAATCATGATTTGTAACTGGGTCAAATCATTGGTTGTACGAGTTAAGAGAGAGGGAACGGAGAATTTCTTGATCTCGGCATCAGAGTAATCCATCACCTGGTGGAAAATCTCTCCTCGAAGCCGCGTCGTAAAGCTGGCAGCGACTCGTGAAGCCAAAAAGCCCACAAGAACTGCCATCAAAAAGCTTCCAAAAGAGAAGAGCAACATCTTACTCCCTGGCTCCATGATATCAGAAACCTTGGTCCCCTCCTTAGCTAAGAGGGTCGTAATATCGGATAAGTATTCCGGGGTCTTTAAATCCATCCAAACTGCCAGACAGATAAAGACCGTACTAAGGGCAATCATGCTCCATTCTTTGGCGGTTAACCGCCGAAACATATTGATCATTCCTCGCTCCTTTTTTTCATATTCTCATAAAATTGATGCATGACCTTAAAAAAGATAGCCAATTCTTCTTCTGATACACCCGCTACTAGACTCCGTTCTACCTCTTCAAAGAATTGCTTCATGTCATTCAAATTGGCTTTCACACTGTCTGTTAGGTAGACATACTTGGCCCGTTTATCGGTCGGACTAGCCTCTAAATAAATAAACCCATTTTTCTCCATTCGCTTGATCAGATTACTGGTCACGGATTTTGTGATATGAAGTTCCTGTTCAACATCCCGAATTAAGGTCACTTTTCCCTCCTTTTCACGATGAGATAAGAATCTCAATACCTGACCTTGTGGTCCTGCGCTAAATTCAAACCCTCTCTTCTTGGCCTCTCTTTCCACCATGAGGTGAATGAGATGGCCAATTTTTTTTAATTCTTGTAATGGCTTTTCCATCATTCCTCCAAATAGTTCTCATAAGAACCTTAAAGTTACTATGAGAACTATTTTAGCACAAAAAAGATCCCTGTCAAGAAAAAAGTTTCTATAAGAACTAAAAAAATGGAGCCCAATCGACTCCATTAATGACTTCTAGATAATAATGCCTTCTAGATGATCCATTTCGTGCTGACAGATCTGGGCCGGAAAGCCTGACAAATGAATTGTTTTTGCTTTCCAATTCACATCTCGATAGGTCACTGCAATCTCCTCATAACGGGTGGTCGGCCGACTCCCTACCAAGGACAAGCATCCTTCCTCTGTTTGGTAAGGTTTTTTCTTTTCAAGGAGAACAGGATTAAACAGGACCAAATTTTCACTTCCTATTTGGATGATAATTGCCCGTTTTTTCACCCCGATCATATTAGCCGCTAAACCAACACACTCAAGGAGATGAGCATTTAAGGTGTCCTGCAAATCCAAAGCCAAGGTGCGATCCTCACGTGTCGCTTCTTCTGACTTTTGACCCAAGAATAAGACATCCTTTACAATATTCTTTTTCATTCCTTCCTCACTTCTTGATAGATAGACGAAAGAAGAGAGTAGGACAGAAATCGGTCATTCGTTAGGATTCGATTTCGTCGTCCCACCTCCGCACAGTTGAGTAGAGCCCACTCAACCACTGCGTCTTGCTCGACAATCCAAAAATAATTGAGAGGCTAGGATTTTTGTCCCAGCCTCCTCGCTCTTGTTTCTAACCTCTAAGAGACAATTGCTTCTTATTTTTTAAGCTTTTCGCTCACTTCTTTTGCAAGGACAAAGTTCCCCAAGGTCGCTGAACCATTGCCGGCAACTGCAGGTGTCACAATATAATCTCTCACATCTGGTACAGGGAGGTAACCGTTCAAGAGGGCAGTAAATTTCGTGCGAACACGATCTAACATATGTTGTTGAGCCATTACTCCCCCTCCAAAGACAACGACATCTGGGCGGAAGGTAACTGTCGCATTCACTGCTGCTTGTGCGATGTAGTAGGCTTGAATATCCCATACATTGCTGTTGAGTTCAATGTTTTCCCCACGAATACCCGTACGAGCTTCGAGACTAGGACCAGCCGCAAGACCTTCCAAACAGCCATTGTGGAAAGGACAAACACCCTTGAATTCTTTTTCCACATCCATTGGGTGTTGAGCCACATAGTAGTGCCCCATTTCTGGGTGTCCAGCTCCCCCGATAAACTCGCCACGTTGGATGACACCAGCTCCGATTCCTGTTCCGATTGTATAGTAAACCAAGTTTTCGATATGGCCACCCGCGTTATTGCGTGCGACTACTTCTCCATAGGCAGAACTATTTACATCTGTTGTGAAATAGATAGGTACATTCAAGGCACGACGGAAAGCCCCAACGATATCTACATTGGCCCAATTTGGTTTTGGAGTCGTTGTGATGAAACCATAAGTGTTTGAATTTGGATCGATATCAATTGGTCCAAATGAACCAATCGCAAGCCCAACTAGATCCTCAAATTTTGAGAAAAATTCAATACACTTATCAATCGTCTCAATTGGCTTGGTTGTTGGAAATTGTACTTTTTCCACAACATTATAGTTTTCATCACCAACCGCACAAACAAATTTTGTACCGCCAGCTTCCAAACTTCCATATAATTTTGTCATGTTGGCTCCTTTTTTATTATGAGAAATATCCTGTATTTATTATAGCATATTTTGTAGTCAATCTTTTTCTCTTCTCTAAAGAAAAAACACACCTTTTTTTGAGAAATAAAATTCAAGGACTGGAGATGATAGACCAGTCCTTGAGAACTTATTGTTTCGATTAAGCTTTAACTTCGATGATTGCATCACCCTTCGCAACAGATCCAGTTGCAACAGGTGTGACAGAAGCAAAGTCAGCTGTGTTAGTAACGATCACCATAGTTGTGTCTTCAAGACCAGCTGCGGCAATTTTCGCTGCATCAAATGTACCAAGGACATCACCAGCTTTGACTTTATCGCCTTGAGCTACTTTTTGATCAAATCCTTCACCGTTCATTGATACGGTATCAATCCCAACGTGGATCAAGATTTCAGCACCATTAGCGGTCTTCAAACCGTAAGCATGACCAGTTGCAAAAGCAATGGTTACTTCAGCATCTGCTGGTGCATAGACAACGCCTTCAGTTGGTTTGATGGCAATTCCTTGTCCCATCGCACCACTTGAGAAGACAGGATCATTCACATCAGCAAGCGCTACTGTACTACCAACAATAGGAGTTACAATCACTTCATCCGCAAGTGTTGCTTCAACTTCTTCAGAAGCAGCCGCTACTTCTTTGGCTTCTGCTTTTTCAGCAGTTTCCGCTGCTGCTACATTTCCTTCAGCCGCAAACACAGCTGCTGCTTTTGTCTTACCATAGAAGTAAGTCAATGCAAAGGCTACCGCAAAGGCAATCACTTCACACAAGAGGTAGAATGGGATGGATGTTGCATTGATTGAAAGGAATCCAAGGAAACCTGCTGATCCAAGTGAAACAGCAACTACTTGAAGAAGACCTGCAAAGAGGGCACCCACTGCTGAACCGATAAGGGCACAGAAGAATGGGAATTTGTATTTCAAGTTAACCCCGAAGAGGGCTGGTTCTGTGATACCAAGAAGGGCAGACACACCTGCAGAAGATGCAAGACCTTTGGTTTTTTCGCTTTTCGTCAAGAACAAGATGGCAAAAGTTGCAGCACCTTGCGCTACGTTGGCCATTGATGCGACAACGAAGATGAAATCTCCATGACCCGCACCTTTTTGCCATGCTGAAAGTAATTGTGTTTCAATGGCTGGGAATGATTGGTGAAGACCTGTCATAACGATCAATGAGTAAGTTCCACCAAAGACTGTCATACCGATAAAGCTTGTTGTGTTATACAACCATACAATAGCGTCTGTGATTCCGTTTGACACCAAAAGCATCACTGGACCAACCACTGTAAAGGTAAGGAAACCAGTAATCATCACAGAAAGCAATGGAGTAAAGGTAAAGTCAACAGCTGATGGCAATTTCTTGTGGAAGAATTTTTCCA
>OFLU01000222.1_pt1 | contig 13490 bp, 12 predicted proteins | sample 1540841 | NCBI WGS metagenome assembly OFLU01 (sample SAMEA4413044, study PRJEB24355) | metagenome | biome: human; feature: gut; material: faeces | place: United Kingdom | collected 2010 | reverse complement strand
CTTTTCTTAACTTTTTAACAAGAGACTAAAGGATTGAAATCCTAGAATGAGGAAAATCAAGCCAATAATATTTAATAGAAAGACACTTATCGAGAGTGGACTAACGATTAAGAACAATCCAATAAAGAGTTGTAGCAAGGCAAAGAAAATATAACGCTTGGACAGTTCCTCAACCTTCCTCGAGTAGAAATTTGCTTTTCGGAAGTTTAAAATCGAACGGTAGATCAGCCAAATTCCTAAAGTAACGGGAAAGACAATCGGCAAGGTTTTGTAGCCATAGAGCAGTAAGTAGACCGCAAAAACCAAAGCGACCATACTGTGAAAGAGCTGTTGCTGCTGAATGATACCAGCCTGACGCAATCGGTAATAGCGTGAAAAACGCGAAAGGGAGATTAAAAAGAAACCACAGGAAATCAACCAGCTAAACGAGCCAATGTGCTCAATCGGATTGATAAACAAGACGATACCAATAATGGTAAAAATAGTAGCTGAAATCCCAAGGGATATCCGGTTCAATTGATTCATAGTGCCTCCTTATTCATCTAATTCGCTCAGGTATTCATAGCGATCGTACTTTTCAAGCAATCGCTCATTTTCCTGATCCAATTCCTTTTGAAGGGCTGACAATTTGCCAAAGTCAGAGCCGTTTTCATTCATCTCCACTTCAATCTCTGCGATCCGATTTTCAATGGCTTCGATATCTGCTTCAATACTCGCCCACTCCTGCTTTTCCATGTAGCTCATGCGCTTCTTCTCTTCTTTTGGCTTAACAGGTTTCTCTTTTTCAACCTTGTGACTGGCTGTTACTTGAGCTGCTTCAAAGGCTTTTTCATCCAGGTAATCCGTATAATTGCCAAAGAACTCACGAATGCCCCCATTTTCAAAAGCCAGGATCTTGCTCGCCACTTTGTCTAGGAAATAGCGGTCGTGGCTAACGGTAATGACGGGACCTCCAAAGTTTTGAAGGAAGTTTTCCAAAACCGTCAAGGTTGCGATATCCAAATCATTGGTTGGCTCATCGAGGAGAAGCACATTGGGTTTTTCAATCAAGAGTTTTAAGAGAAAGAGGCGCTTCTTCTCCCCACCGGAGAGTTTTTCAATCAAGGTTCCGTGCATAGAACGTGGGAAGAGAAATTGCTCCAAGAGATCTGCGATCGAAGTTGTTCCGACAGTAGTCTTCACTTCCTCAGCAACTTCCTGGAGGAAATTAATCACGCGCTTGCTCTCATCCAACCCATCAATCTGTTGTGAGAAATAAGCCACCCGCACGGTTTCTCCGATAATGACTTGCCCAGACTGAGGCTGGAGTCGCTCAGCGATCAGATTAAGTAGGGTGGACTTGCCGACGCCATTATCCCCGACGATCCCAATGCGGTCTTTGTTTTGCACCAAGAGGTTAAAGTCCTGTAAAATCGGCTTGTTTTCAAAAGCAAAACTCACATCTTTAAACTCGATAACTTTCTTTCCGATTCGGCTGGTCTCAAAGTTCATCTCCAAATCTGTCTGGCTGCTTTGACCAGACAAGTCTTGCTTGAGATCATGGAACCGATTGATGCGTGCCTGTTGCTTGGTCGCACGCGCCTGAGGTTGACGCCGCATCCAGGTCAACTCCTGCTTATAGAGTTGCTGCTTCTTATGAAGAAGGGCTGCATCACGCTCGTCTTGCTCAGCCTTTAAGCGGACATAATCCTGGTAATTGCCCTGATACTCAATCAAACTAGCCCGATCCAACTCAAAAATTCTTGTCGAGATATTATCCAAGAAATAGCGATCGTGGGTAATGAAGAGCACGGTTTTCTTAGAGTTCTTCAAGAAATTGGTTAACCATTCGATGGTATCAATGTCCAGGTGGTTGGTTGGCTCATCTAGTAAGAGCAGGTCGTGGTGAGACAGCAAAACTTGGGCCAGTTGCACCCGACGACGCAAGCCCCCAGATAGATCTCCAACTTTGGCATTCAAGTCTTCAATCCCAAGCTTAGAAAGGACTGTCTTGACCTGACTCTCGATTTCCCAAGCATTAAGCGAATCCATCTCCGCCATGACCTTTTCAAGACGTGCTTGGTTCTCTTCTCGGTAATCCGCCATCAAGTATTCATAATCGCGAATCAGCTGCATTTCACGCAAATCACTAGATAGCACCGTATCCAGAACCGTCTTTTGATCATCAAAATCAGGTTCCTGCGTCAAGTAGCCAATTGTATAATCACTCTTGGCAGAAAAAGGACTCACATCTCCATCAAAGCCAGAGCGACCTGACAACACATCTAACAGCGTGGTTTTTCCAGTCCCATTGACCCCGATCAATCCGATCCGATCCAAGTCGTGAATGATAAAGGAAATCTCACGAAAGACGGTCTTATCTCCGACAGATTTGGTTAATTTATCGACAATAAAATCGCTCATTTTTCCTCCTCTTTTGCTTGTTGGATATAGGCGATGATGGCTTCTTTCTCATTGGCCAGTTCCCCATCGACAATGGCATATTCAATTTTTGTCAAAATCTCTCCTAAAGCTGGACCAGGTTGAAAGCCGTAGTGCTTGATCAGCATACCGCCATTGACCACCACTTCATGCTTATCATGAATGGTCAAGCTATCATAAACGCGCTCAATGGCCAAATAATCCACACTCAAGGCATAGGCTTCCCGGAGCTCTTCTGCCACTAGCAACAAACGCTTCTCATACTTGTAACATGCACGCTTGTCTAGACTTCCTTTTTCTCGGAGCTTAAGAATCTCCACGATCTGCTCCACCGTCTTGGCAAAGTCTCTAGAGGTCTTCCATTTTTTAAAGAATTTTGGAATATCTTGAATCTCTAGTGCTAAGACCAAAGCAGCCCAGGCTTGCTCAGAAGTTGAAAAGGTATATTCCAGCTCTATGTCAAACAAACGCTCGATCGCTTCTTTACGATCCTTCATCTCTGGCAGATAGTGATAAGCTCCACTTGCCAGCATAGCCTCCAAGCCCTGTCTCCAGTATGGAGAAAGCAAGAGTTTATCAAACTCGATGAAGGTACGCTCTACGGAAATCTTCTCTAGTAAGGGAGCACACTCCTTCATGGCATCAAAGGTCGCCTCTTCTAATTCAAAGCCGAGACTGGCCTGAAAACGAAAGCCTCGCATGATCCGGAGTGCATCTTCGTTAAACCGTTCATGAGAAAGCCCAACTGCCCGAAGGACCCTGTTTTCTAAATCTTCTAGTCCATGAAAGAGATCAACAATTTCTCCTTTTTCATTTAAGGCAAAGGCATTAACCGTAAAATCACGACGCTTGAGGTCTTCTTCTAGCGAGCGTACAAAAGACACGGAACTCGGACGACGATAATCTACGTAGACATCCTCCGTCCGGAAGGTCGTAATTTCATATTCTTGACCATTTTCAAGAACCAAGACGGTCCCATGTTCGATACCGACATCTACTGTTCGATCAAAAATCGCCTTGGTCTCTTCTGGGTATGAGGAGGAAGCGATATCGACATCGTGAATTGGACGATCCAAGAGGGCATCACGGACAGATCCCCCTACAAAATAGGCCTCAAAACCAGCTGCTTTAATCTTCTCTAATATTGGTAAAGCCTCCTGAAACTCAGAAGGCATCTTTTCTAATCTCATAGTAAGTGTTCCAAACCATAAACAAGCTCATGACGCTTGACAACTTCTTTAATCCCTAGATTTACTCCTGTCATGAAGGAAACACGATCATAGGAATCATGACGGAGAGTCAACCCTTCGCCTTGGCTACCAAAAATCACCTCTTGGTGAGCGACTAGGCCAGGTAATCGAACCGAATGGATGCGCATCCCTTCAAACTCTGCCCCTCTTGCACCAGGCATCAACTCTTCTTCATCTGCTGCACCTTGCTGGATCTTCTCGCGCTTCTCAGAGATCAACTCAGCGGTCTTAATTGCTGTTCCACTCGGTGCATCTTTTTTCTTATCGTGGTGCAATTCGATAATTTCTACATTCGGGAAATACTTGGCTGCTTGCGCTGCAAATTGCATCAAGAGCACAGCTCCAATGGCAAAGTTCGGCGCGATCAAGCCACCCAAATCCTTTTCACGTGAAAGGTCTGTCAATTCTTGGATCTGCTCAGGAGTGAATCCAGTCGTTCCCACAACAGGCGCAAAGCCATTTTCAATTGCAAAGCGAGTATTTTCGTAAGCGACCTTGGGCATGGTAAAGTCCACCCAAACATCTGCCTCTAGACCCGCAACATCTTCTTTGCGGTTAAAGACAGGGACTCCTGCAACCTCTGTCTCATCAGTAAATGGATCGATCAAGCCGGCTAATTCTAGCTCAGGATCTTCTGAAACCATCTTGTAGGCTGCTTGCCCCATTCTACCCTTGAAACCCGCGATAATGACTTTAATTGACATAGAATTCTCCTTAAACGATGGGGATATACCCGACTGCTAAGCTATGGTCACCTAAGTGCGTCCCAATCACCCCTCCAAAGGTAGCAAAAGGAATGTCACCCTCCACTCCTTCTTCGATGAGCAGTTGGCGAAGTGCTTCTGCTTTTTCAGGGACATTGGCATGGATGACAAAGACTTGGTAATGACCATCTGCGATATCTGATACAACAATCTCTACCAAGCGTTTCATGGCTTTCTTTTCCGTCCGGACTTTCTCAAAGACCTCAATCACGCCTTCATCATTAAAATGAAGAATAGGCTTGATGCTCAAGAGGTTCCCAAGAATGGCAGCCCCATTTGACAGACGACCACCTTTAACCAAGTGGTTCAAATCATCCACCATGATATAGGCAGAGGTTCCATCAATCTGGTGTTGGACATTGGCAACAATCTCGTCGAAGGAACGGCCTTCACCAGCCCATTTCAAGCAGTCTTCTACCATCATCCCTAGAGGAGCACTGGTGATTTTTGAGTCCGGAAATTCGACGGTCAAGCCTTCGAATTCGTCCTTCAAATATTGGATATTTTGGTAGAAACCAGAAATACCAGATGACAAGAAAAGACCGATAGCATGCGTATAGCCCTTAGCTGTCAAACCAGATAAGACTTCTTCTAACTCTGCAACACTCGGCTGGCTAGTCTTTGGCAATTCCTTAGACGCAGCCATCTTTTGGTAGAACTCATCGTGTGTCAGGTTCTTCCCTTCTACATAAGACTCCCCATCGATATAGATCGGGATCTCTAAAATAAATAAGTCGTCGTGATGGAGCACGTCTTGCGGTAAATAGGCAGACGAATCCGTGATCACTGCTAATTTCATTGATTAAAACTCCAAATTAATACCCGGTAAATCGAGGGCAATTTCTGTGACTTCATAAGTCAAACGGTTGAGCATATTCAAGCAAGGACGAGCCAATTCTTCCACTTCGTCTTTGCTGAATTCACTTGGTTCATTGACATAACGACCAAACAAGTGGTTGATTTGAGTGATGGTTCCACTGATCACAAAACCGTCAAAAACGATCATGTAGCTCAAGATGACAATCAAAGAAGTCGTGTTTTGTTCTTGATCACGATTGATCAATTGAAAGTTTACATCTACTTTTGTTTCAGGGATGCCATTTTCTTTTTCCCACTCAAAATTACGAGCGTCATAGTGGTATTGGCTGACAAATTCTTTTTCACGTTGAATATCCATTTTTATTCTCCTAAAAATATGCGATAGGCTTATTATATCATAATTCAGCTCAAGATACCAACGCCGAATGAGGTGATTTTTTCACTTGTACAAGAAGAAAAGGCCGAGGAAGTTTGGCCATTCTTTAACTTGTTTTGCTCAATTCTTCGCTAACTCTTTTGTAAGGATCGAAAAAACAAGATAAAGACTTTTGAATGACGATTAGTCATAATAATACCAACCGCCATCCCTATAAATTCTTATGGGTTGCATCTCATAAATTCCAAATTCCTTTGGTGTGCTGGTAGCATTATCTAAAGAAAAGCCAACCATAAATTTCGTTTGTTCATTCTGATTCACCTTTCCTCGCAGTGTTAACATATAGCCACCGCCTTGAGGTGTTCCATTGCTTACCTGACCAACTTCCATACTCTCCCAATCAAACTGGACACTTTTAACTTTAGGACTCAAAGATTTTACAAAATCGGTCATATCTTTTTCATGTTCCCTTAAATAAGCCAGTTGCTTCTCTCTAGCGCTAAGTTGCTTACTTGATTGAGTGTCATTTGAAAAGATGCTTTGTTTTTGACTAGCAATGATCACACCCCCCGCAATTACAGCAGCGGTGGTTAAAAGAATTGCTAGTTTACCTTTTTTCATGCTTCAACCCCCTTGATAAGGAAAACTTATAATAATTGTATCGAAATATGAATAGATTGCAACAACATGACTAGATGATATTTATGTCGGAAAAGAAAAGGCCGGGGAAGCCCGACCATTCTTTAGACAGAGAATAACTAATTCTGTTCTACCAAAACCTTACGTTGCTTGGTTAGCTCATTGTCCTTTTCCACATCATAATAAGCTTCAAATTCTTCTTTGGTATTGACTTGATGGACTTGTCCATCTTTACTCAATTCTGCTGGAATTGTAATTCCTTCATAGAGATTAGTGTTCGCTGGGACCAATAGTTGGTACAAGTTGATAAACTCTTGGACATTGCCGTAAACAGTATCATAATTTAATTTAGCATCAAGCAGAATATATAATTGAGAATTCTTTTTACGGAGTAATTGGTAAGCTTTGGGATCAGACTTCTCTAGAACACTTCCCTTTAAATTATTAGGAAAGAAAGTTATTTGATTCTGCTTCATATCATCATATATAGTAGTGATTCCTACTGGGCCACGATTTTCAAGAATAACTTTTAATTTTCCTAAACCAACTAAAGGAGTTTCTATTCCTCTCAGTTCTTTTGAATCCTCCCATTCGATTTTCTTCGTTTCAAGATTGAGCCATAAATTTTTACTAACACGTTTGTTATCAGTAGTTCTATAGATTTTTATTGGGACATAATCTTTCCCATTAATTTCCTGGATATCTCCAGTCTCTGCTGGAAAATAATTTCTATTGTAATGTCTTACAAGCCGATAAAGATCTACTTCCTCCTTTTTAATATGCTTATTTTGAATTATATTAATAGAAAGTTTATAATATCCCTCTGATTCATCTTTTGGCCACTGATAGTCAGGTATATCCTTTAATTTTTTTAGAAATTCTCTAACAATATATTTCTGATTCGATGCACCATGGGCATTTAAAAGGTTCTCACTTGAATGTCGGTAGTACTTTGCAAATAACTTATCTTCCTCAGGAGTTAAAGACTTCCAATGGACAACAACTCCTCGACCATCCTCTAAAAATTGATAGGAATCAATTTCCCATTGTCCAGTGTAATAAAAATAATTCTCATATTTTTCACGTTCCTGCTTAGCTTTTTCTATTTTTTGCTGATGTTGATAGGTAAAAAGCCCAAAAACAGCGACTGCAATTGCTAGAACTAACGAAGTAGCAATAATTATTTTCTTTTTCATTTATCTTTTTTCCATTTCTATTATAAATCTAATAAATTGCTAAAAATTTTAAAAAGGCTACTCGTCAAAAAGTTTTCCTTCTACACGAAGTGGACTACCGCTACCAAAACCTTCGATTAAATCTTTCTCGCCATTTTTACCGTCTTTTAAATAGACCAAAACACTCCAACTTGAATTTTGGATATGATTAAATCCTCCATAGACCATAAGAATTTCGCCACCTCCTTGTGGCGTACCATTTCCTATCTCATCCCATTGCGTTTCATCCCAAGCAATCTGGACAGATTCAACTTTAGGACTTAACGATTTTACAAAATCTTCAATTTCTTTCGCATGCTTCTTTACATCTTCTAACTGTTGTTCCTTGGAACTGGCTTGCTTTGCTTGATGACTATTAATTGAAAACAAGTTTGGATGTTGAGAACCGATAATGTCCATTCCTGATAAAGTAATTGCTGTAAATCCCAATATGAGAATTTTCTTCTTTTTTCTCATTGATCCTCCAAGAAAAATGCTTTCTACTATCATATCGAAATCTATAGAGATAAGCAACTTCATCACTAGTTGGTATTTTTGCGCAAAAAAAGGTTGGGCATTCCCAACCTTTTAATCATACTTAGTTTTTAGGTTTGCGAAGCAATCCGAACAAGATACCACTTACGACTGCACCGATCAATACGAACAAGATGTAAAGAAGTGGATTTGATGTAAGGGCGATAACGAAGATACCTCCGTGAGGAGCCATGAGTTTCAAGCCTGCAAAACCAACAAGGGCACCTGTCAAAGCTGAACCTGCAATGAAGCTAGGGATGGCACGAGCTGGGTCAGCTGCACCGAATGGAATGGCACCTTCTGTGATGAAGGAAAGACCCATGATAATGTTTGTCAAACCAGAATCGCGTTCTTCTTGTGTGAATTTATCTTTGAACAAGACTGTTGCCACAAAGACTGCCAATGGAGGAACCATACCAGCTGCCATAACGGCCGCCATAACTACTGAACCACCTGAAGTTAATGTAGCTGCTAGAGTACCTGTACCAAAGACATATGCTGCTTTGTTGACTGGTCCACCCATATCGACAGCCATCATACCACCGACAAGAAGACCAAGAAGGACTGCTGAGCTACCTGACAAGCTTGTAAGGAAGTTATTTAGACCAGTATTGATTGCTGCCATTGGAATATTTACAGCAAGCATTGCAAATCCAGTTAATGCCACACCAATTAGAGGCATCAATAAAATTGATTTCGCACCTTCAAGCGAACGAGGAACTTTTACGTATTTTTTAACTAACAAAACAATTCCACCAGCTAAGAAACCACCAACGAGAGCGCCGAGGAAACCTGATGACACCTGATGTGAAGTAATCTTCATAATCGCTTCTTCAGCTGCTTTTGGATCCAAGTCAGCAATTTTTGCATAAGCGACAATATTTCCAAATGCAAGACCTGCTTTTGCAATAGCACCAGCCACAAATCCAGCAATTAAACCTGGTTTTTCAGCAATTGAATAGGCGATAAATCCAGCAAGGATAGGTAACATAAAACTAAAAGCAGTATCACCTATTGCTTTTAATAGAGCTGGTAATTCGTGGTAACTACCTAAATGCGACAATTGTCCTTGAGGAACTCCAAGGATTTGGTCGAACAAGAAGGCAAGGGCGATCAAGATACCACCACCGATAACGAATGGAAGCATTTGAGAAACCCCACTCATCAGGTGTTTATAGAAGTCTCCACCTAAGCTCAATTTTTCTTGGCTAGCGCTAGCTTGTGCAGCATTTTCAGCGTGGAAGACATCTGCTTTGCCATCCAAGATGGTTTGGACCAATTCTTCTGTCTGACGGATACCGGCTGCGACTGGTTTAGAGATCAATTTTTTGCCATCGAAACGAGCGGTTTCAACTGCTTTATCAGCTGCAATGATGACCCCTTCAGCTTTGGCGATTTCTTCAGCTGTCAAGCGGTTGCCGACACCAGATGCACCGTTGGTTTCAACGCGGACCGTAACACCCATTTCTTCCCCTTTTTTGATGAGGGCTTCTTCTGCCATGTAAGTGTGGGCGATCCCTGTTGTACATGCTGTAACGGCAACGATCAGAGGTTTGTCAGATGAAGCTGCTTCTTTGACCGCTTCTGCTTTTTTCGCTTCTTCAGCTGCAGCTTCTTGCTCTTCTGCATCAAAGGCAGCGATCACTTGATCAGGAGTGCTTGCTTGGCGAAGTTTGTCCGCAAATCCTGTTTCATCAAGTACTTAGACAATTCAGCTAGGGCTGCCAAGTGAGTGTCGTTTGCTCCTTCTGGAGCTGCGATCATGAAGAACAAGTCTGTTGGTTGGCCATCAAGAGAAGCATAGTCCACACCCTTGTTTGATTTTGCAAACAAAACTGTTGCTTCTTTAACTGCTTCATTTTTGCTGTGGGGCATAGCAATTCCGTCACCCAAACCAGTTGAAGTCTGTGCTTCACGGTTCATGATTCCAGCCTTGAAGGTGTCAAAATCTGTCACCACACCATTGTCAACGAGCGATTGAACCATCTCATTGATTACGCCCTCTTTATCTGTTGCCTGAAGGTCAAACAACATCACGTTTTTATTTAAAACGTCTTGAATTTTCATAGTTTTTCTACCTCTACTTTTTCATAAGTTTCTTTTATATAGTCAGCTGTTGCCAAATCATCTGAGAAGGTGGTCGCTGTTCCACAAGCCACGCCCCATTTGAAGGCTTCGATGACATCTCCTGTTGTTGCGAGCTTCCCAGTGAAGCCTGCCACCATGGAATCTCCAGCCCCAACAGAGTTCTTGACTTGTCCTTTGATTGGTTTTGCAAAGTAAGTTCCACTAGGACTGACAAGGAGAGCACCATCACCCGCCATGGAAATAATGACGTTTTGTGCTCCTTTGGCTAAAATTTCTTTAGCATAGCGTTCAATTTCTGGCAATTCCGTCAAGGTAACGCCAAAAATATCTCCCAACTCATGGTTGTTTGGTTTGACCAATTGGGGATTGAACTCCAAGGAATCAATCAAGGTTTGCCCTTCAAAGTCGCAAACCACTTGCGCACCTGTCGCACGAGTTGCTGCGATCAATTGTTTGTAAACGGCATTTCCAAGTGAAGATGGGGCAGATCCTGCAAAGACTACCACATCATCCGCTGTTAAGCTCGATAAGATGTTGAGCAATTCTTGCAACTGAGCTTCTGTCACTTCTGGGCCATTCCCATTGATCTCTGTTTCCTCATCAGCTTTGATCTTGACATTTATCCGTGTATCTTGGTCTACTGTCACAAAGTTGGTTGAAATGGCTTCGCTGGTCAGTACGTCTTCAATGAAGCGTCCTGTGAAACCACCGATAAATCCAGTTGCTGTGTTCTCGATATCGAGCCGCTTCAAAACCCGACTGACATTGATTCCCTTACCACCGGCGAACTTATCTTCCGAAGCCATCCGATTGACCGCCCCTGTCTCTACATGATCGAGACGGACAATATAGTCAATGGCTGGATTTAATGTTACTGTATAAATCAAACCTCAATAACCTCCGTTTTTTCTTTTAAAACCTTTAATCGTTGCGGATCACATAGATTGGTAATGATCATGGCTCGCTTGATTGGAGCTACTTTGACAAAGGATGTCACTCCAATTTTTGAATCATCCGCTAGGATATAGGTTTTTTTTGCATTTTCGATAATCGCACGTTTGACAGATCCTTCTTCCAGGTCTGGAGTGCTGTAAAATTCATCATCGATTCCATTCATCCCAAGAAAGGCCTTGTCAAAATTCAACTGACCGATCTGATTGAGCGCGATCCCTCCGATACTTGCATCTGTAGAAGATTTTACCTTTCCACCGATGATGACCGTCGGAACATTTCGCTCGACCAACTTAGTCGCATGGTGAATCGAGTTGGTCACCACGGTTACAGTTGGATTGACAATTTCTTGTACCAAAAGTTCATTGGTCGTCCCGGCATCGATAAAGATTACGTCATGATCTTTGATCAATTCCGCCGCTTTTACAGCGATCTTTGACTTAATTTGAATGTTTTTGATAGATTTTTCTTTGTTGCTTTCTTCCTCTTGAAGAAAATGCAGGCTTTCCGCACCGCCGTGAACCCGGCGAAGTTTACTTTCAGCTTCTAATTCATCCAAGTCACGTCGAACCGTTGATTCAGACGTCCCCAGCTCTTGTACAAGGGTTTCTAAGGAAACAAACTTTTCCTTCAGTACCTTCTCGAGGATGAATTGTTTTCGTTCCGACTTAAGCATTTCTCCTCCTTTTGCAATCGATTACAAGGACTATTATACTCCTTCTTCAAAAATTGTCAACATTTTTTATCACTTTCTTTCACTTTCTTTCAACCTTGGACAAAAAAAGAGCGGGAAAGAACTCTCTTTGGTAAAAGAGTTCAGTTTCCCACCCCTGCGCAAGGCAGATCACATCAACTTTCGAGCTTAAAAGCCGACAAAGAATCCAATCCACCACCGCGCTTTCCATATTTCTTACTCATTTTTTGAAGATTGTTTCTTTTTCTTAAAGCCAAACAATCCAGCAAGTAGCCCGACAGCAACACCTGTTGTTGCTACTGCATATTTGGAAGAATCAGATCCAGCCACAGCTTGGCTGTTTTCTTTTTTCGGTTTGATTTCTTCTACCTTGGCTTCTTGTTTTGGAGCCGGAGTAGCTGTTGGTGCCTGCACTTGCGGACTATTGGTAGTTGTTGGAAGAACGGTTGGTCTATCCGAGAAAGTTGTTGGATTGCTTGAGCGGATATCCATTGGCATATCTGCTGCTTCTAAAATAGCTGGATCCATCCTTGACGCTAGATCTTCATATTGGGAATTCAACAGTTCCACGACACTTTGATACGATTGAAGAGTTGTGAATTCTGCTTCCAATTTTTCTTTTTTATTCTCTAAATTAGCCACTGCAGCTGATAAAACGGATTGGGCTTTGACCAATAATTCTGGAGCATTTTTAAAGTCAGAAAGACGTTTTTCAGCAGCAACCAGGCGCTCTTGAGCTGCCTTCAAGCCCTCATGCGCTTCTTGAACGACTTGTGCTTTTTCTGCTTCTTCTGCTTTTAAAAGATCTAATTTTTCACGCGCGGCCGCTAACAAATCCTTCGCTTTTTGAAGGGCTGCTTCTTTTGGCTGGATAGCTGCTTCAATCCGACCTCGAGATACATCAAGAGTCGCTTTTGCTTTTTCAACTGCATGATCCTTGCTAACGAGAAGAATCTTGTAATTTTGGATGGTCTTTTGGACATTGGCCATCTCTACTGCCACATTTGAATTAGCATGACGGGCATCTTCTAGTTTCCCTTGCAAGATAATGATTTGAGACTCTTGATTGGCCTTGTCTAGCTTGAGATTAGCGACTTCATCAGATTTTGCTTTGACATCTGATCTTGTCGTCGTAGCCCCAGCTCCCTGACGCAATTGATAAGCGAGTGCACTGGTTGACACTGCTGATTTGACAGGACTGTGTAAGAAAGCTGCTTCTGACATGGCATTGCTAGGGTCATAAGCGACTGATAAAGCTGTCGCTTTGTTGTCTACCATTTGGAGGTAATGACCAACCTTAGCAAAGGCCTCAGCCCCAATCTTCATATAGATATCGTTGGCATCAATTTGAGTTTCGTCTGTTGGTAGACCATATTGAGCCGCTACTTCTTGATAAGCCGCTTTTTCATTGTACCAAAAGTCAACCGCACCAGCAGGTGAGAAGCCATATGCAATGTTCTCGTTTGGCAAATACTTAAACATATGCCAGTTGGCTTTTTTGAAGTATTCCAACTGTACTTGACTGGCAGGAAGGGAATAAGGATCCAGCTCCAATTCAGGCAAGCCGGCATTGCGACGATAGCTATTAATGGCATCCGCAATTTCAAGAGCTCGAAGGTTGGCTTGCAAAGATCCAGACTCTCCAACTGTCAAGCCATCTTCTTCCCGACCACGCTTGTAGAGGGCTAAAGCACTCGCTGCAGCTTCATTGCCATTCTCGGCTAAGTGTTGCAAATAACC
>OFLU01000216.1_pt1 | contig 13785 bp, 9 predicted proteins | sample 1540841 | NCBI WGS metagenome assembly OFLU01 (sample SAMEA4413044, study PRJEB24355) | metagenome | biome: human; feature: gut; material: faeces | place: United Kingdom | collected 2010 | reverse complement strand
ATAGAATGAAAAAGAGCAGAGTTTCCTGAAATTTCCACCATTTCAATAGAGCCCTGTTTCTTTTTTGCGTATGAAATGAAAATAATGTAAACCTAGCAAAAGAGTGAATTTTAGATAGGTTAAGAAGGGGAATAGATGAACATTTTAGTTGTAGATGATGAGGATATGATTAGAGAGGGAGTAGCTGCTTTTTTGAGAGAAGAAGGCTATCATGTTATTCTAGCAAAGGATGGGCAGGAGGCTTTGGAGAAATTTTATGAGTTCCCGATTCATCTGATGGTCTTGGATCTGATGTTACCGAAGCGGAGCGGATTTGAGGTGTTAAAAGAAATTAATGGAAATCATGATATTCCTGTAATCGTCTTAAGTGCACTCGGAGATGAGGAAACTCAGATGCAGGTATTTGACCTTTATGCTGATGATCATGTGACAAAACCATTTTCACTAGTGCTCCTAGTCAAACGGATTCAAGCTCTGCTTAGGCGTTACTATGTTGTGGAGGATATTTGGCATTATCAAGATGTGACAGTGGATTTCACATCCTACCAAGCTCGAGTCAAGAACGAGGAGGTTGCAATTAAGCCGAAAGAATTGTTGGTTTTAAAATGTTTGATCCAACATAAGAACCAGGTCTTGAGTAGAGAGCAGATACTCGAGTCTATCTCGAATGATTTTGCAGATTTGCCTCTTGATAGAGTAGTTGATGTTTACATTCGAAATCTTCGTAAGAAGTTGGATCTGGATTGCATTGTAACAGTGAAAAATGCCGGATACAAAATTAGCTTATGATAAAAAATCCTAAATTATTAACCAAATCATTTTTAAGAAGTTTTTCGCTTTTAGGTGCAATTGCTTTGGTCATCCACATTGCCATCTATCTGACCTTTCCTTTTTATTACATTCAGCAAGAGGGTGAGAAGTTTAATGAGAGTGCGACTATTATAAGCAGGTACTTAGAAGGTAAAAATTTTCATGAACTGCCTAGTTTGCTGGAGTCCTATTCGAAGTCTCTTCGCATCTCTGCCCATTTGAAAGATGATGTACTGGACAAGAGAATTTCCCTTGTGCATGACTTGGAAATAAAGGAAGGCAGTCCCACTAACTATATCGTAACGATTGACCGTCAGATTACGACAGCTGATGGTAAAAAGGTAACCATTCAATTTATTCAAGGTGTGGATATTTATAAAGAGGCAACACGGATTATGCTTCTCTATCTCCCGTATACCTTTTTAGCAACGCTTGTATTTGCCTTTCTCTTTTCCTACTTCTATACGAAACGTTTACTGGAGCCTCTCTTTTATATCTCAAAAGTTACAGGTAAGATGCAGGAGTTGGATCATGATATTCGCTTTGATGAAACGCGAAAGGATGAAGTTGGGGAAGTTGGAAAGCAAATCAATGATGTGTATGAAAACTTGCTGGCAGTCATTGATGAATCTGATAGAAGAAATGAACGGATTGTCAGGTTGCAAAAGCAGAAAGTTTCTTTTGTTCGCGGAGCGTCACATGAGTTGAAGACCCCTTTAGCCAGTCTTCGAATTATTCTAGAGAATATGCAGTACAATATTGGGGATTATAAAGACCACCCTAAGTATATAGCAAAGAGTATCGATCAAATTGATCAAATGAGCCACTTGCTCGAAGAAGTTTTGGAGTCCTCTAAGTTCCAAGAGTGGACAGAGTGTAGCGAGACCTTGATAGTCCAGACTATTTTGACGGATGTTTTATCTCGCTATCAGGAATTAGCACGCTCAAGAGGAATAGAAATTGAAAATCAATTGACAGATGCTACTAGGGTCGTCATGAGTCTCAAGGCATTGGATAAGGTTTTGACAAACCTGATTAGTAATGCAATTAAATATTCAGATAAAAATGGGCGCGTAATCATATCCGAGCAAGATGGCTATCTTTCTATCAAAAATACCTGCCAACCTCTTAATCAAGAAGAGTTGAATCATTTGTTTGATATTTTTTACCACTCTCAAGTTGTCACAGACAAGTCTGAAGGGTCTGGTTTAGGACTCTATATCGTGAATAACATCCTAGAAAGTTATCAAATGTCCTATAGTTTTCTCCCTTATGAACAGGGAATGGAATTTAAAATTTGCTTGCAAGCAGATTAGTTGTATAAAGCAAAAGAACGGAAATCTCTCCGTTCTTTTTTTGTTATAGTTCATATAGGGTTAACATATGGGTGTTATTCTTTGTATAAAAAGAAAGGATACTAATATGGTATTAGCAATTATTTTAGTAACATTCCTTATTCGATTGATTTTTTTAAAGCGTTCGATAGAGAATGAGAAACGAATCCTTAGCAACGGTGGGCAAGAATTTGGGGTTGAGAATACAAAACGATTGACGTTGGCACATATTATTTTTTATCTCTCTTGCTTCGTTGAAGCAATGGTGCACAAGACAAATTTTGATGGTATGAGCATGGTTGGTTTAGTCTTGCTTATTTTTTCTATGCTGATGTTGATGTTGGTGATTCACTTGTTGGGAGATATTTGGACAGTAAAGCTTATGCTTGTCAATAATCACAAATTTGTAGATCACTTCCTTTTTAGAACTGTAAAGCATCCTAATTACTTTTTAAATATATTACCAGAACTAGTTGGTTTGGCTCTGGTGAGTCATGCTTATGTGACATTCATCTTTATTTTTCCTGTATATGCTACTATTTTATACCATAGAATAGCAGAGGAAGAAAAATTATTGCAGGAAGTTATTATTCCAAATGGAAGAATGAAAGGCTAAAAATAATATACCCAATTTAATATGCAGTTCATATTGGAGGGGTATACTGAAGATAAATAAAATATTGGAGGATATCGATATGTTTAAATCTAATTATGAAAGAAAAATGCGTTATTCCATTCGTAAATTTAGTGTAGGAGTAGCTAGTGTAGCGGTAGCTAGTTTGTTTATGGGAAGCGTTGCTCATGCAAGTGAGCTTGTAAAGGACGATAGTGTGAAGACTACCGAGGTTGCAGCTAAGCCCTATCCAAGTATGGCTCAAACAGATCAAGGAAATAATTCATCATCCTCGGAACTTGAGACAACAAAGATGGAAATTCCTACAACAGACATTAAAAAAGCTGTTGAACCGGTCGAGAAAACAGCTATTACTGCTTCTCAAAATGATGAGAAGAGAAAATCAACTGAAAAAGTTACAGCAGAAAAGACGAAGGAGACAGACTCATCTAAATCAAATGATAATAAAGCCAAGGTAGAAAAATTAAAGAATCGTCTCAAAAATCAAATTAATCAGAGTCAATTATCAGAAAACGAAAAGAAAAATTGGTTAGCTAGTATTGATAATGAGGAAGATACGGACAATTTACAGACTTTAGAGTATGAATTTAAAGAGTTTATCCAAAAGAAACAGGAACAAACTTCTAAGCAGTCAGATACGAAAGTAGATCTAGGCAATATTGACAAAGAGCTTAATTATCAAAAGAGACAAGTTGAAAAAATGGCAGAGCAAAAGGGAATCACAAATGAAGATAAAGACTCTATGCTGAAAAAAATTGAAGATATTCGTAAACAAGCTCAACAAGCAGATAAAAAAGAAGATGCCGAAGTAAAGGTTCGTGAAGAACTAGGTAAACTCTTTAGTTCAACTAAAGCTGGTCTGGATCAAGAAATTCAAGAGCATGTGAAGAAAGAAACGAGTAGTGAGGAAAATACTCAGAAAGTTGATGAACACTATGCTAATAGCCTTCAGAATCTTGCTCAAAAATCTCTTGAAGAATTAGATAAGGCAACTACCAATAAACAAGCTAAACAAATTAAAAATCAATTCTTAGAAAATGCTCAAAAGCTCAAAGAAATACAACCTCTTATCAAAGAAACGAATGTGAAATTGTATAAGGCTATGAGTGAGAGCTTGAAGCATGTTGAACAAGAATTAAAACATAATTCGGAAGCTAATTTAGGAGATTTGGTTGCGAAATCTAAAGAAATCGTAAGAGAGTACGAAGGAAAACTGAATCAATCTAAAAACCTCCCGGAATTAAAGCAACTAGAAGAGGAAGCTCATTCGAGGTTGAAACACGTTGTGGAGGATTTTAGAAAAAAATTTAAAACATCAGAGGAGGGGACACCTAAAAAACGTGTCAAACGAGATTTAGCCGCTAATGAAAATAATCAACAAAAGATTGAGTTAACAGTTTCACCAGCGAATATCACTGTATATGAAGGTGAAGACGTGAAATTTACAGTCACAGCTAAAAGTGATTCGAAGATTAAGTTGAATTTTTTGGATCTTTTGACAAAATATAATCCGTCTGTAGTAGGAACTAGAATCATTCATAATTATAAGAATGATGTTGAGAATCATAAGATTGTCGAGATTACTATTAAGAATTTGAAGCCAAATGAAAGTCAAACAGTGACTCTAAAAGCTCAAGATGATTCTGGCAATGTGGTCGAAAAAACGTTAACTATTACAGTGCAAAAGAAAGAGGAGAAACAAGTTCCTAAAGCACCCGAGCAGAAAGATTCTAAAGCGGAAGAAAAGATTCCTCAAGAACCAAAATCAAATGACAAGAATCAATTACAAGAGTTGATTAAATCAGCGCAACAAGAACTGGAAAAGTTAGAAAAAGCAATAAAAGATTTAATGGAGCAACCAGAGATTCCATCCAATCCAGAGTATGGTATTCAAAAATCTATCTGGGAGTCACAAAAAGAGCCTATCCAGGAAGCCATAACAAGTTTTAAGAACATTATTGGTGATTCATCTTCACAATACTACACAGAGCACTATTTTAACAAATATAAATCTGATTTTATGAATTATCAGCTTCATGCACAAATGGAGATGCTGACTAGAAAAGTGGTTCAGTTTATGAACAAATATCCTGATAATGCAGAAATTAAAAAGATATTTGAGACAGATATGAAGAGAACGAAGGAGGATAATTACGGAAGTTTAGAAAATGATGCTTTGAAAGGCTATTTTGAGCAATATTTCCTTACACCATTTAATAAAATTAAGCAGATTGTAGATGATCTGGATAAAAAAGTAGAACAAGATCAGCCAGCACCAATTCCGGAAAATTCAGAAATGGATCAAGATAAGGAAAAGGCTAAGATTGCTGTGTCGAAGTATATGAGTAAGGTTTTAGATGGAGTTCGTCAACATCTGCAGAAGGAAAATCACAGTAAAATTGTTGATCTTTTTAAGGAACTTGAAGCGATTAAACAACAAACCATTTTTGATATTGACAATGCAAAGACTGAAGTAGAGATTGATAACTTAGTACACGATGCATTCTCAAAAATGGATGCTACTGTTGCTAAATTTCAAAAAGGTCTAGAGAAAAATACGCCAGAAACTCCAGATACACCGCAGGCTCCGGAAGCACCGCAGGCTCCAGATACACCTAAGAGCCCAGATGTACCGAAGTTACCGGATGGGTTAAATAAAGTTGGACAAGCAGTATTTACATCAACTGATGGAAATACTAAGGTTACGGTTGTATTTGATAAACCTACAGATGCTGATAAGTTACATCTCAAGGAAGTAACGACGAAAGAGTTGGCTGATAAAATTGCTCGTAAAACAGGAGGAGGAACAGTTCGTGTGTTTGACTTATCTCTTTCTAAAGGAGGCAAGGAAACTCATGTCAATGGAGAACGAACTGTTCGGCTCGCACTTGGGCAGACTGGCTCAGATGTTCACGTCTATCACGTAAAGGAAAATGGCGACCTTGAGCGTATTCCTTCTAAAGTTGAAAATGGGCAAGTTGTCTTTAAAACGAACCACTTCAGTTTGTTTGCGATTAAGACACTTTCTAAGAATCAAAATGTCACTACACCTAAGCAGACTAAGCCGTCTATCCAAGATAGTCAGACACAGATAGGAGAGAGCCAAACTGGAAAATTCCAGAATAAAGAAGTTAATCATAAACCATTGGCTACTGAAAATGAAACAGTAGCAAAAGGAAATCCTACATCAGCAACTAAGAAGAAATTGCCATCTACAGGAGTAGCGTCTAATCTAGTTCTTGAGATCCTTGGTCTCCTTGGTTTGATTGGAACTTCATTCATCGCGATGAAAAGAAGAAAATAATGATTCAGTTTTTAAAAAATATCCACTTTCGATATCTAGCATTTGATTGGTTATCTGTGGATGATTCCAAAGATGTTACCTATCGTTGGTATTTAACAATTATAAGTCATTTCATATAAAAGAGGCTCTTTGTCAACTGTAGTGGGTTGAAGAAAAGCTAAGATCTAGAAAGGACAAATTTCGTCCTTTCTTTTTTGATATTTAGGGCGATAAAAATTCGTTTTTTGAAGTTTTCAAAGTTCTGAAAACCAAATGCATTGCGCTTGATAAGTTTGATGAGATTATTAGTTGCTTCCAATTTTGTGTTGGAGTAGGGTAGTTGAAGGGCGTTGACAATCTTCTCTTTATCCTTGAGAAAGGTTTTTAAAGACAGTCTGAAAAAGAGGATGAACCAGCTTAAGATTGTCCTCAATGAGTCCGAAAAATTTGTCAGGCTCCTTGTTCTGAAAGTGAAAAAGCAAGAGCTGATAGATATTATAGTGGTGTCTCAAGTCTTCTGAATAGCTCAAAAGCTTGTCTAGAATCTCTTTGTTGGTTAGATGCATACGAAAAGTAGGGCGATAAAATCGCTTATCGCTCAGTTTACGACTATCCTTCTGTATAAGCTTCCAGTAGCGTTTGTTGGCCTTGTATTCATGGGATTTTCGATCGAATTGATTCATGATTTGAACACGGACACGACTCATAGCACGGCTGAGATGTTGGACAATATGAAAACGATCTAGAACGATTTTAGCACAAGGAAAAAGCTGCTTAGCTAAGGCATAGTAAGGACTAAATATATCCATCGTAATGATTTTCACCTGACAACGAACAGCTCTATCGTATCGAAGAAAGTGATTTCGGATGATAGCTTGTGTTCTCCCCTCAAGAACAGTGATGATATTGCGATTGTCAAAATCTTGCGCAATGAAACTCATCTTTCCCTTAGTGAAGGCATACTCATCCCAAGACATAATCTCGGGAAGACGAGAAAAATCATGTTTAAAACGGAAGTCATTGAGCTTTCGAATGACAGTTGAAGTTGAAATGGCAAGCTGGCGGGCAATGACGGTCATAGAAGCCTTCTCAATCAGTTTCTGAGCAATTTTTTGGTTGATGATTCTTCTTGATGAGAGAAGTCTCAGCGACCATCATTTTCGAGCACTGATAGCACTTGAAACGTCGCTTTTTAAGGAGAATTCTAGTAGGCATACCAGTTGTTTCGAGGTAAGGAATTTTCGACGGTTTTTGGAAGTCATATTTCTTCATTTGACTTCCACACTCAGGACAAGAAGGAGCGTAGTAGTCCAGTTTAGCGATGATTTCCTTGTGTGTATCCTTATTGATGATATCTATAATTTGGATATTAGGATCTTTGATATCAAGGAGTTTTGTGATAAAATGTAATTGTTCCATATGAATCTTTCTAATGAGTTGTTTAGTCGCTTTTCATTATAGATATTATGGGGCTTTTTTCTACACAAAAATAGGCTCTATAAGATCTATAGGGGGTTTACCCACTACAAATATTATAGAGCCTAAAATTTACCTAATCAACAATCACCCACAGAGAGATAAAATCTGTGAGGCTTACATATAAATAACTGTTTCAAACAAAAAACTGCAAGCGTTTTAAAGAAAAATTGGGAAAAGGATTGATAAAAATGAAAAGGTAGTATAGAATGGAATTATTGAGAAATAATATATTAAAAGGAGTCGTTATATGAACTACAAAGAAGTTTATGAACAATGGCTAAACAATGATTTCTTCGATGAAGAAACAAAAGCTGATTTGCTGTCTATTCAGGATGATGAAGCTGAAATCGAAGATCGATTCTACAAGGGTCTTGAGTTTGGGACCGCTGGTCTTCGTGGGAAATTGGGTGCTGGTACCAACCGTATGAATAAATACATGGTGGGAAAAGCAGCCCAAGCATTGGCTGAAACCTTGAAAGACCATGGTGAAGAAGCGATTAAAAGAGGCGTTGCAATCAGCTATGATGTCAGATATAAATCAAAAGAATTTGCTGAATTGACCTGCTCCATCATGGCTGCTCATGGCATCAAAACTTATATTTACAATGGCATTCATCCTACGCCAATGTGCTCGTATGCAATTAGAAAATTGCACTGTAAGGCTGGCGTGATGGTGACAGCTAGTCATAATCCACAAGAATACAATGGCTATAAAGCATATTGGGAAGAAGGGTCACAAATTTTAGATGACATTGCAGGCCAAATTGCAGGTCACATGGATGAAATTGTCAACTTTGAAGACATCAAATCTATTCCTTTTGAAGAAGCTTTGGAAAGTGGTCTTGCAAATTATATTGATGCATCTGTCGAAGAAGATTACTACCAAGAAGTTCTCAATTTAACAATCAATGAAGATGTTGATAAATCTATTAAGGTTGGCTATACGCCTTTGAATGGTACAGGAAATATTCCTGTCAGAGAAATTCTGAAAAGAAGAGGATTTGAAAATATTTATGTCGTAAAGGAACAAGAATTTCCTGATCCAGATTTTACAACAGTTGGTTATCCCAATCCAGAATTTCCAAAAGCATTTGCCTATTCTGAAAAACTTGGAAAAGAAAATGATTGTGATATTTTGATTGCTAATGACCCAGACTGCGATCGTGTTGCGCTGGAAGTAAGAAATGCAAACGGTGATTATGTCTTTTTAAACGGAAATAAGATCGGTGCTTTGCTTTCTTATTATATTTTCTCACAACGTTCTGCTCTCAATAATTTACCTGAAAATCCTGTCATGGTGAAATCTATTGTTACAGGTGATTTATCTAGAGCGATTGCGAAGAAATATGGTATTGAAACAGTAGAAACCCTGACTGGATTTAAAAATATTTGTGGCAAAGCCAACGAATATGATCGTACTAAAGAAAAAACGTATGTGTTCGGTTATGAAGAAAGTATTGGCTTTTGCTATGGAACTTTTGTCAGAGACAAAGATGCTGTTAGTGCTTCTATGATGATTGTAGAAATGGCTGCTTACTTTAAAAAACAAGGTAAGACTTTGTTAGATGTTTTAAATGATATTTATGCAGAGTTTGGCTTCTATAATGAAAGACAAGTTTCGCTTGAGCTAGAAGGTGTAGAAGGTCAAGAGAGAATCGCTCGAATGATGGAAGAATTTAGAGAACATCCGTTGACAACAATTGGAGCAATGGAACTTGAAAAAGTGATTGACTTTAAAGATGGCTACCTTGATTTTCCAAAACAAAACTGTTTGAAATATTACTTTAAAGATGGTTCATGGTATGCACTCAGACCGTCAGGGACCGAACCTAAAATCAAACTATACATCTATTCAATTGGTAAAGATGAAAAGGAAAGTGTTGAAAAACTTGACCTCATCGAAAAGGCTTGCCGAGAAAAAATGGATAGTGTGAAATAAGAACATATAAAAGAGTTTGGGACAAAAAGATTTCAATTTTTAAAAATCTTAATTATTAAGCCCTTCAAATCTATAATTAAATGCGAAAAGCGAACAAAGCAGAATTCTGATTACCAGAAAACTAGTTTTGTTCGCTTTTTATATTTGAGGTCGGACTTTTGTCCCAGCTTCTTTTTGCTTTTTAAAGACTGGTCGAATGTTTTGGCTGTATTTTTTGGTCGGGATAGATATAATTCATGGCGTTGTTGATAGCTGTAGGAGCTTCGCCTAGTCCTGTGGCTATCAAATCAATCTTTCCGTCATAGCTACAGCAATCGCCAGCAGCATAGATACCTGCGACAGAAGTTTCTTGTTTGCTATTGACGATAATCTTGTGGCGATTGAGTTCTATTCCCCATTTTTTTAAGTTTCCAACAGATGATTTAAAGCCATAATTGACGAAAAGCTGATCAAGCGGCAAGAGCTCCGTTTCATCGCTTTTCACTTTAGTGATTTCAAGATGAGTGAGTTTGTTTCTTTCACCTATAAGTTGACTTGGGATAAATGGTGTTTTAATCGTGACAGTAGAAGCTTTTAGTTCATTGACACTGTGTTCTAAAGCACGGAAGGTGTCTCGACGATGGATGATATGTGTCGGAGCGATTTTATCAAAAGCAAGTGCCCAATCCACTGCAGAATCACCACCTCCTAGAACCACAATGTTTTGTCCAGCGTATTGATTGATATTGGAAACGTGATAATGAATGTTTTCAAATTGTTCTACATTGTCCAAATCAAGTGAGCGAGGTTTAAAAGCACCACCTCCCATAGCAATCAAAATGGCTCTTGAAATGTGCTTCCCATTGCTAGTTGTTAAGGTAAATAATTCATCGTTTTTTTCAATATCTAATACAGTCTCATTGAGATGTATGCTTGTTTCAAATGTTTTTACTTGATCAATCAAACGCTCAATCAATTCCTCACCTGTTAGATTAGTAAAACCAGGAACATCCAGAATTTTCTTTTCAGGATAGAGAATAGCTGGCTGTCCACCGAGCTGAGGCAGCGAATCAATCAAATTCACTTTTGCTTGACGCATGTGAGCATAAAAAGCAGCAAAAAGACCCACAGGCCCCCCACCAACAATCGTAATATCAAAAAATTCAGACATGATTTCTCCTTAAAATAGTAACGTATTTCTATTTTATCACAAAATGAGGAAAACGATAGAGAAATTGTGTTAGGACACGTGAATTATGTTACAATAGTTACAGATTATATTATTAAGGAGACATACATGCAAGCAGTTGCACATTTTATTGAAACATTTGTTCCAGAACATTATGATATTTTTTTAGATTTGAATCGGGAGCAAAAAACGTTCACAGGTAAGGTCAGCATTAGCGGAGAAGCAAAAGGTGAAAAAATTTCTCTTCATCAGAAGGATTTGACAATCCAGTCCGTTGAGGTAGCTGGCGAAGCTCGTCCTTTCTCTGTAGATAATGAAAATGAAGCAGTTTACGTTGAGCTTGGTCAAGCAGGGGTTGTTGAAGTAACGCTGACTTATACAGGTAAAATTACAGACAATATGACAGGGATTTATCCTTCTTACTATACTGTTGATGGAGTCAAAAAAGAAGTTCTTTCTACTCAATTTGAAAGTCATTTTGCACGTGAAGCCTTTCCAAGTGTAGATGAGCCAGAAGCAAAAGCTACATTTGACCTTTCTTTGAAATTTGACCAAGAAGCAGGAGAAATCGCACTTTCAAACATGCCAGAAGTTGATGTAGAAAATCGAAAAGCAACTGGCATCTGGAAGTTTGCAACGACTCCTCGCATGTCGTCTTATCTTTTGGCGTTCGCGGCTGGTGATTTACAGGGTGTTACAGCAAAAACGAAGAATGGTACCTTGGTCGGCGTGTACTCTACCAAAGCTCACCCTGCTTCAAATTTGGAATTTGCTTTAGATATTGCAGTTCGCTCTATTGATTTTTATGAAGAATACTACGGAGTAAAATATCCGATTCCTCAATCTCTGCATGTAGCTTTGCCAGACTTTTCTGCAGGAGCTATGGAAAATTGGGGCTTGGTCACTTATCGTGAAGTTTATCTTTTAGTAGATGAAAATTCAACTGTTACAAGCCGTCAGCAAGTAGCTCTTGTGATTGCTCACGAATTGGCTCACCAATGGTTTGGTAATTTGGTTACAATGAAATGGTGGGATGACCTTTGGCTCAATGAAAGTTTTGCCAATATGATGGAATATGTCTGTGTGAACGCTATTGAGCCGACTTGGAACATTTTTGAGGACTTCCAAACAAGTGGCGTTCCTCTGGCTCTAAAACGGGATGCGACTGACGGTGTTCAATCTGTCCATGTGGAAGTAAAGCATCCAGACGAAATCAATACCTTGTTTGACCCAGCAATTGTCTATGCTAAAGGAAGTCGTCTCATGCACATGCTTCGTCGTTGGTTAGGAGATGAAGCCTTTGCAAAAGGTTTGAATACTTATTTTGCTAAACACCAATACAGTAATACGATTGGTCGTGACTTGTGGAATGTTCTCGGTGCAGCTTCAGGACGTGATGTGGCAGCCTTTATGGATTCGTGGTTAGAACAACCAGGTTATCCAGTTTTAACAGCGGTTGTGGAAAATGACACTCTCAAAATTTCTCAAAAACAATTCTTTGTTGGAGAAAAAGAAGAAAAAGACCGTTTATGGGTTGTGCCATTGAATAGCAATTGGACTGGTATTCCAGATACTTTAGAAACCGAAACACTTGAGATTCCAAATTATGCAGCTCTGGCAGCGCAAAATGAAGGAGCACTTCGTTTCAATACAGAAAATACGGCGCATTACATTACTGATTATCAAGGGGAATTGTTGGATAATATTTTAGCAACTATTACGGACTTGGATAATACAAGTAAGTTACAAGTAGTACAAGAACGTCGTCTGGTGGCGGAAGCTGGTTTTGTTTCATTTGCAGATTTGATTCCAGTGGTTGAAAAGTTAACCAATGAAACATCTTATCTTGTAGTATCTGCTGTGAAGGCTGTTCTAAATGGTTTGAAGACTTTTGTGGACGAAGGGACAGAAACAGAGGCAGCCTTTAAAAAATTACTCGTTAAGCTGAATGAAGATAACTTTGACCGACTTGGCTTTGAAGCGAAAGACGGTGAAACAGATGAAGATGAATTGGTACGTCAAATTGTTGTGGCAAATATGATTGCAGCTGATGATGAACAAGCGAGCCAAAAAGCGAGCCAAATCTTTGAAGCGCATCAAGAAAACTTGGAAAAACTTCCAGCAGCCACTCGTTTGCAAATTTTGATTAACCAAATCAAACACCATGAGACAAAGGAATTGACCGATCAATATCTAGCAACCTACATTACAACGGTTGACGGTAACTTCCAACGTCAATTGGCTTCGGCTCTTTCTTATACCAAGGACGAAACAACCCTCACCCATCTTTTAGAAGAATGGAAAAATAAGGATGTTGTAAAACCGCAGGATTTAGCAATGAGTTGGTATTTTACTTTCTTACAACATGATTTCACACAAGGAACTGTCTGGACCTGGGCGCGTGACAATTGGGATTGGATTAAGGCAGCTCTTGGTGGAGATATGAGTTTTGACAAATTTGTCATTTATCCAGCAAGTACCTTTAAGACGTATGAACGTTTAGCAGAATACAAAGCCTTCTTTGAACCACAATTATCTGATTTGGCAATTAGCCGTAACATTAGTATGGGAATCAAAGAAATTTGCGCTCGTATTGATTTGATTGACAAAGAAAAAGTAGCTGTTGAAGCAGCAATCAAAGCGACAGTATAACAGTATAGAAAAGAAAAGGTTGAATGCGAATTTCAGCCTTTTCTTATTGCATTTTGCTGTTTTATTAAAAAAGTGATAGTTTTTGAAAGAAAATGTTTGACTTTGAAATGAATTGGTGTATAATAAATCTGTAAACGATTGCAGGAAGAGGTGAGGTCTATCTTAAAATCAGAACGCAAACAGGTAATTTTAGAGGAAATCAATCATCATCAAGTTGTTTCTCTGGATAGCTTAGTTCGTTTGTTAAATACGTCTGAATCAACAGTTCGTAGAGATCTAGACGAATTGGAAGATGAAAGAAAACTGCGCCGGATTCACGGTGGAGCAGAAAGCATTCATTTTCTTCAAGAGGAAGAAAGCAATCAAGAAAAATCTATCAAAAACGTTCAAGATAAATTACGAATTGCTCAAAAAGCGGCGGAATTGATACAAGAACAGGATGTTATTTTTATTGATGCTGGAACGACAAATGAATTGTTAATCAAT
>OFLU01000211.1_pt1 | contig 13941 bp, 15 predicted proteins | sample 1540841 | NCBI WGS metagenome assembly OFLU01 (sample SAMEA4413044, study PRJEB24355) | metagenome | biome: human; feature: gut; material: faeces | place: United Kingdom | collected 2010 | reverse complement strand
CAAATCCGACACATCCATAAATGCATCAAAAATCATTGACTATCAAAGACACACTGTTGAGTTCTCAAGCATCACACCCACCAGAACAACCCCACCCATCACAAGCAGGACCACCCCAAGGCGACCCGACCAACCCTACCACACCAACCCCAACCCCGCAAACCCCGCAGAATCAGAACCAGCCAGCAAAACCAGCCACAATCAGACCACCACCAACAAAGGCAGCAACCCAATCAACCCTACCAGATCAACCCCGACTATCAAAGCCAGAACATCACTGCAGAAACAACCATCAGAAAATCATCCAGTCATTTCCAGCCCCCTCCACAAGAAGGGAACCCGCAGAAGCTTAAACACTCATCAAACAATCGTCAAATCGTGCCCCAACAATCCCATAACAGGACCACCGGTACTCCCGCCAGCCCACACCCACCGGGCGTCGAGCCGAGAGATAACCCTGCCACAACCACACTCACCACGCAAATCGAGACAGGCGCACCTCCAGCTGCGTCGCCACGGAAGGTAGTCGTCAGCCCCTATTCCCCTACTCATAGACTCGACTCGTGACGTTTCGAGTCAAAGGGATCCGCCGAGTTGCCGGCGTGGTCGTCAGCGGGATTGCCCTATGTCTGTGTGCAGCATGTAACTCGTCGTCCCCCACCACCCCCTCTGACGAACCCAGCCGTACTGCTCTCGTCCCCTCCTCAAAGGTCACTCCGTCGACATCTCCCCTCGACGGCATCCACACCCGAGCGATCATGGACGAGCTGGTAGCGGCCTCGGACAATGGTCCTGTCACCAAGGTGGACATCACCAAGACGGCCCTGAGCATCACTGTCCAGGCTGGCGGTTCTCCCACGGTGTGGACCTGGCAGAACGGGAAGATCGATTCCTCCGCGACCCAGAGCACGCAGACGGCGTCGCGGCCCTTCCACCCTGACAACTTCGCCGTCGAGAAGATGCCGATGATCCTGCGCAAGGCAGCTGAGATCTCCGGATCTCACATGAACCAGAACTTGCAGATCGTCGAGTACAACGAAGGCACTGTCCTGATGACAGTCTCGACCAAGCCCGAGAGCCGGACGGTCTTCTTCCGACGCGACGGATCAGTCGTCAACCACATCGATTTCGCCACTCCCACCGGTATGACCGAAGCCTTGACCGACGCCGTCTCCGGGGCCAAGGAGGTCGGTCAGATCAGTTACCAGCCCGGCAAGGGAGTCATGGTCGACACCCCCACCGCCACGTCTGGCATCGTCATGCGTCGTACTCGGTCTGCCGACATGCCGGCATGGGCTGTCCAGCGCAAGGGGGATGTCACCGCGACCTTCTCCCCCGCACTCCTCGAACCGGATACCATCGTCGACGTCATGGGGCTGGCAGCAGTCGGAACCGGGGAGAAGCCGTCGGACATGGCATGGACCATCTCCTCGGACAAGAAGCTCGACACCCCCGTCATGCACATCAGCGTCAATGGCGTCTCGACCGCCTTTGACACCAACGGCGTCGACGTCACAGACAAGATCAGGTGACCCCCTCGAAATCCCCTGTGTGATTCAGCTCATCACGGAGCTGGACCGCTTCCTAGGGCCAAGGTGGTTGAATGAAAGTGTGCTCATCACCGCAGTCGGAACGCCAGGCAGTGGGCAGACCCATGCCTTCCGCGTCCGTCACGGTATGAATCCACACGTTGAACTGTGGCATCACGGCCTCGTCATCATGGAGTACTTGTCCGCTGATCGAGTGGACGACGAGATTGTCGTCACGGCCCATGTCGGGCCCAGGACGTCCACGTCCCAGCCGCCCCGCACCCGCGACGGCGTACCTGATTTGTCTGATGATCGCCAGGCCGGCGAATCGGTTCGTCCGTACCAACGCATTGCCGCCTACGCCGTCGTGCGGTCACGTCGAGGATTGCTGGGCACCGAGTGCTCTCCCCGTACCGCCGTCCCAGGTCTGTGGGCCCTGCCCGGCGGTGGTCTGGAACCTGGGGAGTCCCCCGCCCAAGCTGTTACCCGTGAGGTCATGGAGGAGTCCGGCCAGCGAGTCCGCCTCAACCGAATCATCGACTTGCAGTCCGACCACTGGATTGGGCGGTCTCCCTCCGGGGTGTTGGAAGACTTCCACGCACTGCGGATCATCTACTCGGCAACGAGTGAGGACCCGACTGATCCCTATGTCATCGACGTCGGCGGCACCACCCAGTCGGCCCAATGGATTCCTCTGTGGCGATGGCGTCGACTGTCCTGGGGAGCAGCCACCCGGATGTGCCTCGAGACCCATCTGCGCGACGTCCCCAGTACCTGAGCATGACGAAGGGGTCCGGTCATCATGACCGGACCCCTTCTGACGTTCACGTCACTCAGAACGGAAGTAGCTGAGGATCCGCAGAATCTCGGTGTAGAGCCACACCATCGTCACGGCGATGCCGAAGGCAGCTCGCCAAGACTCGGACACGGGAGCCTGGTTGCGCACCCCCTGCTCGGCGTAGTCGAAATCCACCACGAGGTTCATGGCAGCCAACACAACGCCCACGGCGGAGCACAGAATGCCGATGGGGCCGAAGCTGGCCAGCCCGAGATGGATCCCAAAGAGCATCAGCACGATGTTGATGAGCATCGCGATGGCAAAGCCGAAGGTCGAGATGATGACGATCTGACGGAATCGCGGCGTCACCTGGATGTTGAAGAACTTGTAGGCGCCCAGGGTCACGCCAGCGGCGGCAAAGGTGCCCAGGACGGCCTGCACGACGATTCCCGGGTACATGGCTTCGAAAATGGCCGACATGGTACCCAGGACAAGGCCTTCGCACAGACAGTAGAAGATGACGCCCCCGACGGGGACCTTGCGGCGAGTACTCACGATCATGACCGTGATGAATGCGGCGATTGAGCCCACCAACAGGGCAGCACCACTGGCCATGACGTTCGGCCCGATCAAGGTGAAGCTCACGGCACCGATGGCAGCGATGATAAGCAGTACCAAGCCGGTGCGACCCAAGACGTCGTCAAAGGTCATCGCACGCTCAGTGCGCTGCTCGTGCATGTCGTCGTGCGACAGAGCCCCCCACTCGGCACCGGGCTGTCCAGACATGCCGTACTGCGGCCCGTAGCCCTGGCCAGGGTAGGCTGGCTGACCATAGGGATTGCCATGCGGCTGGAAAGCCTCAGCTCGGCTGAAGACCGGGTTGGCCATGGGATCCTCCTGTGAAAATCGTGGTGACCTCTACTGTAAACAACGCCGCGAGGACGTGAAACCTTCCCCGTACTGCGGGACGACATTCGGACCACCCCGACGACTGGGGTCGTACACACCGCATAGCTGGTGCATCTTCGGGTACCCCCGACGGGATTCGAACCCGCACTGGGACGGGTTTAAGCCGTCTGCCTCTGCCGTTGGGCTACGGGGGCCAGGGAGAAGGTCACCTCCCCTGCGCCAGCATCGCCAGCGCCATGCCGTCAAGGATATCGGTCTCCGAGACGACGAGTTCCCCCGCCGTCGTCCGATGACACACCTCGTCGATGATGAGAGCACCGCCGCAGAGAACCTCGGCACGGCGTCGCCTCAATGGCCCCATCTGCTCAACCTCGTCGACCGTCGACGCAAGCAGTGTGTCTGCCAGGCCTGCCACCTGGTCTGCTGTCAACACCGAACGGTGAACCTTGGCTCGGTCGTACTCCGTCAGCCCCTGATTGATCGCCGAAAGACTCGTGACCGTTCCGGCGACCCCGACGACGGTGTGTGCGGTGGCCATGTCGACAGGGCATTCAGTGAGCATCTCCCGGACGTAGGTGCGTGCCTCGTCGATTTGTTCGGCGGTGGGCGGATCGTCATGCAGGAAGCGTTCTCGCAGCCGCACGGAGCCGATGTTGAGGCTCACCTGGGAGTCGATCTTGGTTTCACGGCCCAGCACCAGCTCTGTGGAGCCGCCGCCACAGTCGATGACGAGGACGGGCTCCTCACTCACCTCGATCCCCGACATCGCGCCGGCGAAGGACAGACCTGCCTCCTCGCTGCCCGCGATAACCTCCGCGTCGACACCAAGGGCCTTGCGTACCCCGGCGAAGAACTCATCCCGGTTGGAGACGTCGCGGGCGGCCGAGGTCGCGACGAAGCGAACGTCGTCGCAGTGGTGTTCGGTGATGGCCCGGGCGAAGGTTCGGCAAGCCGTGAACGTGCGTTCCAGGGCGTCAGGATGGAAGGCCCCGGTGGTGTCGACCCCCTGGCCGAGTCTGACCAGCTCCAAATCCCTGGCCTGCTCGACGAGATGTCCGTCGGGGCCGGCCGAGGCAATCAGTAGGCGGATGGAATTCGTCCCGCAGTCAATGGCTGCGACGGTGCGATCACCAGTCATGTCGTCCTCCTGTCACTCCGGGTCGTGGTGTTCGGGCGAGCATGGGTTGCACCAGAATTCCCCCAGCTCCTCGACGACTTCGTCACCAAAGGGGTTGACGCCTGGGCCGGCAGCCAGGGCGTGTCCAGCCAGGGCATGAAGGCACTTGACGCGGGTCGGCATGCCGCCGGCGGAGACCCCATCGATCTCGGGGACGGGGTCCAGACCGGCCACCTCGCCAATCCGAGTGCGGTCGGCGAGGTAGGCCTGGTGGGCGCGTCGGTACTGCTCGGCGAGTCCCTCGTCCTCACCAAGTCGTTCGGTCATCTGGGTCATCAGCCCGGAGGACTCGAGGGTGCCGATGAGGGAGGCTGCACGCGGGCAAGTCAGGTAGTAGGTCGTCGGGAAGGGAGTGCCATTGGGCAGCCTGGGCTCGGTCGCAATGACCGCGGGCTTCCCGCAGCCACATCTCCAGGCCACGCCAGCGACGCCTCGTGGCTCGCGACCAAGCTGGTCCCGGACGGCCTGACGGTCGTCCTCGGTGAATTCTTCAAGCATGGTCACCTCATCGATGGGAGGGGCTCGGGGAGGACGACTTCGCCGAGGGAGTAGGTGTGATCATCGCTCTCGGGGTGGCCGTGGGCGGTGCGGGATGGTCAACGTCCTGGATCGATTCGGCGGCTTGCCTCCACCAGTGGACGTCAGCGCTGGCCTCGGTCGCGGGGTCCTTCTCATCCAGTGAGGTCGTCGATCCGATGACCTTGCCGTTCTCCGCGATGACCTGGTAGCCGGTCTCTCCCGGCATCACCCAACCGAGTTGGGCTCTCGCCTGTGCGCGTACATAGTCGGGATCATGCCACCTCCTGACCTCGTCCTGGAGGGTCGAGATGGAGGAACACGCTTCGGCCTCGTCGTCCTGGATGCGGGAGATCTGGGAGCGCTGGGAGAAGTAAATACCCAAACTGGGCGTGATCATGACGAGCACCAGCAGGACCGCAGCTCCCATGACGACTGCCCGCAGCGTCAGGCCGAATCGACGAGGCTCTTCGTGCTTGGGAGCGTGGTTTCGCGGCGGCTCCGTACGAGTTGTGCGCTCATAGTTACCGCGGTTCCTCGTGCCGGAACGATTCGGGGAGGATGAGCGCGTCCGTCCTCCGTCCGGTCGCTGGGACCGTCCGGACGGGCGATTTCGGTTGCTCGGTGTGCTGGCCATCGTGGTCCATCATGACACGACCGCCCCGGAAACACCGGGCGGTCGTGTCATGTCAGGTGCCGGGATCAGCACCTTGTGACGTCAATCAGGCCTGAAAACACGGGAAGGCAGTAGCACCGGCGGACTCGGCAGGGTCACCCAGCTCCTCATCGATGCGCAGCAACTGGTCGTACTTGGCGATGCGCTGCGCCACGAGGGGGTTCGACGTCGCGCTCCTGCGCACCCGCCCCCTGTGCTTCGGGGTCGGATACCGGGAGCCAGGAAGGCCCGCCATCGCCTCCATCATGACGCACACCAGCCGATACGGGCGACAACCAACCGCCCCCCACCCCGAAGAGGTGTCCTCACGGGGCGGGGGCGGTCCGCTGCGACAGGTGCGGCGTTCTCTCAGACCCCAGTGCGAGGAAGTGCGAGACGCATGCCGTGAGTCACACGGTGCGCACTCGTCGGGGCCATCGGCCGGTCGGCCGCCGTCACGGACGGAGCCGAGGGCGAGACCGGACTGGACGCGCTCGGCCCAGGCGAGGTGGTCGCCGGGCACGACGGCGTCCGACCAGCGCGGTGGGCGGCGATGGCCTCGTCACCCACGAGGAAGGTGAGGCACTCGGGCCGACTGGAGACCTCGTGGCCTCCCACACGGCTGGTGTAGCTCGCCTTGAGCAGGTAGGCACCCGGCTTGCTGAACGCCCATGAGGCGTGCGCGTGGGTCGGTTCCGGGATCGTCATGAACACTCGACCGTGCCGCGAATCGATGAGGTGGTCAAGACTTCCGGTCAGCGAATCGGCCGTGAAGACGTCGTAGGCACCCCCGGCCGGAAGCACGGCAGGCTCGAGCTTGAGGGTCGCCGGTCCCGCCCCGGTGCCGGCCAAGGCGTTCGTCGACCACCCGGGCCACACGTGGACGTTGTCATTGACCTGCGGCAGCATGTGGACGAGGCCGCCCTTCTTGCCGAGGAAGTCGAACCGCGGGTCGGCCATGAACCCGGCCGTCGGACGGCGTCGACGAGCCGAGTCGGGCACCGCCAGGGCGACCGAACCGATGGACCGGTCCACCGACTGCTTGGCGTGGCTGAGGGTGTCGTCACCCACGACCGCCCCGAGCCGACCGCCGTCAAAGGTCGCCTTGAGGTCGACGTGCCCATGCTCGAGCAGGACCGGCGCGGTGAGCACCGAGGAGGACGCAGAAGTGGACGCAGAAGTGGACGCAGAGGGTGTCGGAGTCGGGGTGAGGCTCGGAGTCGGGGTCACGGTCGGGGCCGACGTGGGAGTCGCGGTGGGAGTCGCGGTCGCCCCCGCATCACTCATGGGGAGCTCACCGTTGCGATGCAGGGTCAACGAATCCTTCGGCAACGGCACGGTGACGTCGATCGATCCTCCGGGGGCCTTGACAAGGGCGTGGGGAGCGATCTTGAGCTTGAGGTAGTAACCGCCACAGACGTCACCATCGTTCGAGACCGTCAACTCGCCGTGCTCGTCGGTCACCCCGTACACCTGACAGGTCGAGTACTTCGCGTCCGGCGCATCGTAATAGCCGCCGTCGATGTTCGCCCGGTACCGGGGGTCGGAGAGCTTGATTTTGGTGACGAAGGGCTTGTCGCTGTCCTCGTCGGGCTTGCCGGGAGTGACGTCGACACTCCACTTCACCGCCTTGGTCGGCATGTACTCCTTGAGGTCGAAGGCTGGCGCCGGATCCTGGGAGTGTGGCGTCGGCAGAGTATCCAGGCCCGTGGCCGACGTCGTCGAGGCGGATTTCTGACCAAACTGGTAGGCGAGCTGGCTGGAAGCCCACCGCGGAGCAGTGGACCCTGCGGCCGGCACGAAGACCGTCTGGAACTTGGAGGTTCCCGAACCGATCATCTCGCTCCAGGTGGCACGTCCTCCGTGGACCGGCACCTCGGCCAGATGGAACCCGTCGATGAAGAAGGTCACCGTGCCCTCGGCTGCAGTGTCGCCGGCGTCAAAGACGAGGTCGGTGAGCTGGTCGTCGGCGGGCTTGTCACGGCCGGTGTGCGACTTCATGGTGAAGGTGTACGGAGTGCTCGGCTTGCCCGAGTGCGCTGCGGCGAAGCGGTCCTCGAGCGGCGTCGTCGCCTTGTCGGCCGGGCGAGTACCGCCGACCTGCCACACCAGGGTCGAGGTCTTCGAGGCGATGAGACGTCCGTCCTTGCCCCGAGCGGTCGTCCGGTAGTCGACGACGTAGCGACCGGGCTTGGTGAAGGCGGTGACGTTGTGCGTGTGGTTGCCAGGCGTGAGGTATGAGGACCGGTAGCTGGGGTCGTGGCTCGACAGCAGGCGATTCAGCGAGTGGTCCCAAGCGTTGAAGGCCTCCATCCGTCCGGGCCCGGAGAACCCGACGACATCGAGCGAGAAGGACCCGTCACGGAAGGTGTCGGCCGGAATCTTGTCGTCAGCGCCGAATCCGGCCCAGATCGGGGTGTTGTGGTCACCGGCGATGTGAGGGGCTGCGTACCAGCGTCGGCCATGGTCGGACAGGGGCGCGAAGGCCGGGTCATCGGGAACGGTGAACATGAACTTCTGCTCGGGACGCAACAGGGTGCTGTAGCCACGGCCGATCCAGTTGACAGTGCCGTCGAGCGGGACCGCCGTCATGTGCGCTTCGTTCTTGAGGACGAAATGGCCGTCCTCCCAGTACGTCTTGGGGGCGTCGACGTGGGCTTCGGTCGTGACAACCTTGCCGTCGTCGGGTCCGGCATGGCCGGCCGGTGCCCCGGCGAAGAGGACCGCAGCGGCCAAGGCCGCCGACAGCGCTCCGAGGGTGCGAGTGGGGTGCATCAGAGCTCCTTCCTAGTGAGCCCGTACAGGATACCCTAGAATGATTCTCGTTTGCATCTTCGGCGGCTGGCCCGATCAAGGACATGGCTCGGCCCGGCCCCGTGGGAGCCGGGCCGAGCCGTCGTCAGTCGATCTCAGGCGTTGAAACGCGGGAAGGCAGAAGCGCCGGCGTACTCAGCGGAGTCGCCCAGCTCCTCCTCGATGCGCAGCAACTGGTTGTACTTGGCGATGCGCTCGCCGCGGGCCGGGGCACCGGACTTGATCTGGCCGGTCGACAGAGCGACGGCAAGATCGGCGATGGTGGTGTCCTCGGTCTCACCGGAACGGTGCGACATCATGCAGCGGTAGCCGTTACGGTGGGCCAGCTCGACGGCGTCGATGGTCTCCGAGAGGGAGCCGATCTGGTTGACCTTGACGAGCAGGGCGTTGGCGGCCTTGGTCTCGATGCCCTTGGCGAGGCGCTTCGGGTTGGTGACGAACAGGTCGTCGCCGACGATCTGGATCTTGTCGCCGAGCTTCTTGGTGAACTCGGCCCAGCCGTCCCAGTCCTCCTCGTCCAGCGGATCCTCGATGGAGACCAGCGGGTACTTGGCGACGAGACCCTCGTAGTACTCGATCATCTCGGCGGAGGACTTGGCCTGACCCTCGAAGCTGTACTTGCCGTCCTCGAAGAACTCGGAGGCAGCGACGTCGAGAGCGAGGGCGACATCCTTGCCGGGCTCGAAGCCGGCAGCCTTGATGGCGTCGAGGATGAGGTCCAGAGCGGCAGCGTTGCTGGGCAGGTTCGGGGCGAAGCCACCCTCGTCTCCCAGGCCGGTGGCCAGGCCCTTGTCCTTGAGGACCTTCTTGAGGGAGTGGTAGACGGCAGCACCCCACTCGTAAGCCTGCTTGAAGGACTCAGCGCCGATCGGAGCGATCATGAACTCCTGGATGTCGACGTCGGAGTCGGCGTGAGCGCCACCGTTGAGGATGTTCATCATCGGAACGGGGAGCACGTGGGAGTTCGGTCCGCCCAGGTATTGGTAGAGAGGAAGGTCAGCCGAGTCAGCGGCAGCGTGAGCGGCGGCCAGGGAGACACCGAGGATGGCGTTGGCGCCCAGCTCGCCCTTGTTGTCAGAGCCGTCGAGCTCGATCATGATCTGGTCGATGATGCGCTGCTCGCTGGCGTCGCAGCCGAGCACCTCCTCGGCGATCTTCTCGTTGACGTTCTCAACAGCCTTGAGAACGCCCTTGCCGGAGTAGCGCTCCTTGTCGCCGTCGCGCAGCTCAACGGCCTCGAACTGACCGGTCGACGCGCCGGAGGGAACCGCAGCGCGGGCCTCGGTGCCGTCGTCGAGGATCATCTCGACCTCAACGGTCGGGTTGCCGCGGGAGTCGAGGATCTCACGGGCTTCGATGAATTCGATGGTTGCCATGGACCAACCTTTCAGAGAGGATCTTTGCGTCCACCCCAAAGCGTATCGAAGCCTGCCAACCAGCGGTATTTCAGGGCGCCTCATCACTTGTCGCCGTGGCCGTCAGAGAGTTTTCGGTGATGACGAATTCGTAGGTGACGTCGGCAGGAGCCTCGATCAGCAGGTCGATCTTCTCGTTCTGTGTCCGCTTGCCGTAGCTGAGATGGGCGTAGCCCTCATGGCACGAGGTGGACTTGGCCGAGTCGTCGTTCTCGGTCACCGTGATTTGAGCGTCAGTGGTGTCGCACAGGAAGTAGTAGTCGGTGACAGTCCCGGCCTTGACGGTGATGGCCTGGGAGGTGTTCCCGGTGACGACGCGATCACTGACGATCCCGGTCAGGCCTGGCAGGTATCTGTTCATACCTCCCCTGCGCGGTGTTGCCGCCGCATCAGCGTTCGGATTGATCTCCTCCGGAGTTGGTTTTCGGCCCGAGGAGATCGGGGACACCGTAGATGCAGGAGCTTCCGGCACGTCCGAGACCTCGGTCAGACCAGCGGGGTCATTGTCGCTGCCCTTGCATCCGGTCAATACAGACATGGTGACGACGGCGACGAGCATCGTTGTCAGGGTTCGTCGCATCGTTCACCTCCTCCGTTTCTCGGTCAACGGTAGTGATGGTGGAACCTCAACACCACGTGAGGCCCGGCGTAGAGAGACCATCAGGTCTTGGTGGCCTTCCTGGCGATGCCGATTGTGTAGGTAATCTCGGGGGCGGCGTCGATACTCACGACGATCGTCTGGTCCTTGATGGGCAGAGGCTGCGCGGATCCATCGAGGTCTCCTCTCCTCATCACAAAGGATTTTCCCTCAGGTAATACCGCGTATGGTTCAGTGTCCCTCGGCGTCTCGGATGTCGCTCTCGAGCCTGCGCAATCGGTCGCGCAGAGCTTGGTCGGCGTCGACGCCGCTAGCCTGGGCACGGGCGATGAGGGTCAGGAGTTCATCTCCGGTCTGCTCGGCGGTGATGGGTTCCTCAGGCAGTTCGACGTCCACGCCCCGGCTGCGAGCCCGTGAGATGACCTTGGCGCTGCGGGCCACGCTCGACAGCGAGTGCGCGATGCCATCGAGGCTGGAGGTGCGTCCCTTGGCCGCTGCCTTGCGTGCCTCCCATGCGGCGTCGAGGTCCTCGGGGACGTCCTCGTCCGAGAAGACATAAGGATGACGGGTCACGAGTTTGGCAACGATCCCACCGACGACTTCGTCAATGTTGAAGACGCCCTCCCCCTCCGCGATGCGCGCGTGAAAGACCACTTGGAGCAATAGGTCGCCCAATTCCTCGACGAGGTCGTCGTCAGTGCCGGCCTCGATGGCATCGACGACCTCTCCGGTCTCCTCGACCAAATAGGTCACGAGGGAGCGATGGGTCTGGCTGCGATCCCACGGGCACTCGTCGCGCAACCTCGCCATGACGGCGACGAGGTCGGAGAAATCAGCCCTCGGCCGGGAGTCGTCCGACGCCATCAGGATCAGGAGCGAGAGGTGAAGGGGTCCGACAGTGAGGAGCTCCCGTGGACCGCAAGGTTCTTGGCGTCCCAGGTGCCCAACCGCGGATTCGTCTTGACCTCGACCGCGGCCAGGTCGGCCATGGCCTTCTTCTCACCCTCGCGGTCGAACAGATGGAACAGGCCGGCGAAGTCACGGACCATCGCATGGCAGACCGGGTCGGAGGTGAGTGCCGTCATGCCATTGCGGGCGATGACCTGGTCACGCTGGGCATTGGAGAGCTTCTCCCCGCTGTTGTCCAGGACCTCCTGGGCGACGGCACCACGAATGACCGTCGAGGAGATGACCTGGCGAGGGGTGAGCTCCGTGCTGGGATTGATGTACTTCGAGCAGTGATCCGCTGCCTCGTCGATCGACTTCATCGACACCGTTGTGTTCCCCACCGTGGCCGCGGTGTTGGGGGAGCTCGCGCACCCGGACAACCCTGCTATACCGAGGAATCCGGTCACTGCGACAGCGACCATGCGGATCGGCATGGGACGCGACAACGCCATGGGGCAACCCTCCTGAATTCGGTGCCGCGCCTTCGGCACGGCGAAGAAGCCTGTCAGCAGCATCCTACGACGGGACTCTCGGCTTCCGCGCCCGACCCGTTAGTGTGGCAACCGACCCGGCGACGACGGCCCCGAGGAACCACGCCGCTCCCACCGGACTCGCGCCAGAGCTGACAACCCAGTTCCACCACGCCTCGTGGCCGTATCCGCGTCCCGTTAGCACTCCAATCAGGAACATACTCACAGCAGGCATCGAGGCAAGCCCCCGCGACATGAAACGCGCACACAATAGGGTCAGTCCCATACCGATCATGACATTGCGCGAGATCACCAAACCCACCTCGATGAGGCCGGGACACACGATGGTAGCCAGCAGCGGCAAGGCTGCGGCAACCATAAGCCCAACATCGGCCCAACGCACCGGACGCCGAGATCTCAACTCCAACTCGACCGGATTCCTGGCCACTGACCAGCCGTGAGCCACAATGACGACAAGGGAACCGAAGAACACCAGCGGCGCCCGCAGTGCGACCCCTCCGAAGATGACCGGAATATCACGAATCGACCTCCCGGTGAGGACCACCAGGACCGCCATACCGACCGAACACGCCAACACAATTGCGACGCCGCGGTTTTTACACCACCAAATCATCGCACCTCACCGCCCACCGCCCCGACACCTTCACCGGCACGAGGACAGCCTAGTGGCAACAACGTTCACCGCCTTCGCCTGCTGGGCAGCAGGCTGTGTGAGGACTTCCTGCGCCCAATGCCACTGGTCTGTGGGAATACTCCCATCCCTCACGTCTTTCTCCGATAGCCCCAAGGCTCGTGCACCCGACAACTGCAGCCACGCTCGGTAACGCCCTTGGTCGACCGTGGCCCACGCCGGGGTCTCGACGTTCTCACGTTCCAGACATGGTGCAGTGGCAAGATCACTCGTCAAGGACCCCAGCAGGTCGTCCGGAGCTGGGGATGACCGCCCAAGATAGATGTACTCGATCCGGCCATCGCGCGAACCCGATGATGCGGAATCCGGGAGGCTCGCCTCGGTGATGACCTCGGGCAGTGCAACGCCTGCCTGACGCCAGACCGGAAACACCGTGGCCACAACGGGCTTGAACCTGGCGGCAGCAGCCTCGTGCTCGGGCCACACACAGACCTTTGCCTCGGCCACCACGTCACAACGCAAACCATGGGTTCGCGGCGCGATGGGATCGGGGCCCATCCCCCGAACCATGCTGGCACCACCCACCAGGCCACCCGTGACCAGAACGGCCACCAATCCGGCGACCATACGAGGACGGGGACCCATGGCACGACCACGTGTCCCCAGCACGAGGAGACTTGCCGCCAGCACACTGGCGAGCACCGTCCACGTCGCCAAAATGGCACGCCACGACAGCGTACTGTTGACGCTGCAACACGAGGGCCAGCCTCCGGTCAAGTGTCGCAGCCACAAGGTCTGGCTGGCTGGAAGCATGATGAGCCACAAGACCGGAACCATGAGACTCAGTGGCACCGACAGCGCGGGACGCACAGCGACTCCGACCGCCATTCCGGCCAAGGCCCACACCCACGCAGTGGCGATGGTCGTCACGATGACGGGCACGGCGTCAATGCTGGTAAACGCCCCATCACGGATGAAGATCACTACGTCCAAGGCGGTGGGAACGACCACCGCAGAGGTCCATGGTGCTGCCATGATGGCGAACCGAGACCGACGCGCTACTCCGGAAAGCACCCCACCGGTTTGGAGCCGATGACCTTCCCAGGCACCGGCAGCACAAGAGAGCGCAGCAACGAACAGCAGACTGTAGGCGTCGCGGGTGGCCGATGCGAGGGCGTATCCCCTGGCGGCCGGGACGTCGAAGTGTGCCATGGAGATGAGAGCCATGACCGGCGCCAGCCAGATGCCTGGTGAGACCCGGATGCGCGTCAACCAAGTCATGTCCGCACCGATTCGACGAGGCCAAGGTAGGAACGTTCGGCGCGGTTGGGACCCGGTTCCGAAAGATTGATGAACTCATCGGGCGTTCCTGTGAAGATGACGCAGCCCTCATTCATGACGACCACATGGTCGTAGAGGTCCTCGATGTCGTCGACCATGTGGGTTGACACGACGACGACCTGGTCTCCAGATGGCACCG
>OFLU01000207.1_pt1 | contig 14196 bp, 26 predicted proteins | sample 1540841 | NCBI WGS metagenome assembly OFLU01 (sample SAMEA4413044, study PRJEB24355) | metagenome | biome: human; feature: gut; material: faeces | place: United Kingdom | collected 2010 | reverse complement strand
GTTGTTCTAATTGCCCGCTGCCGCAGGCTCCGTCGAAAACAATTGGATTATTCCCGACGTATTTTCGCACTTTTTTTGCTACGTATTTTCGCAATTCTTGCCCTGTTATGTATTCAGCAAATTTATTCGCTTTCAGTCTGTTGTTGTGTTCCTCAAACGTCAACTATATTACCTCCTCCAGTTTCTTTCTCGCTTTAGCTAACTTTCTATAAAACGTACTCATGTCATATTGTTCTTGTTCACATATGTCATATTTATCTATATGCTCGATATATAGCATAGATAGCAGATTTCTGCTTTGATAATCTGCTACAGCGTCTATGTAACTTTCCAGCTCTGCACGCAGTCTAATAGCTTCAACGCTTTTCTTTTCAATGTCATCTTTGACAGTTATTAACTCAACATAGATGTCATCTTGTTTGCGTTGTACACCGCCCTTTACTTTATCTGCGCTCCATTTAGCCGTGGATAAAAGTGAAGCTTCGATTTTATCTCTGCGTCTAATCAAGCTATCAATGTATGTGTCTATGTGCTTCAAACTCGTTAAAATCGCCTCAACTTTATTCACACTCGTTCCCCTTTATGTTATAATAGTGTTGTGAAATTTATAACTAAGGGGTCGAGTGTGCGCTCGGCTTTTTTTACTTTTCGTGAATCGTCATGTATGGTTCACTTATTTTTACACGGCCGCATTTTTTGCACTCTACATAACCAAGTGGCCAACGACCATGTATCTTAACGTAATAATGCTTGCAGAAGAATCTTCTTGTGTTCGTTATAATTCTTTCAAATAATGATTTCAATTCATATTTCATTTTGTCTAAAAAATCAAACATCTCTTACTTCTCCTGTAATTCTATTTTCCAATTTTACAAATCTAGCATATTCAACGCCATTAAATGCGTAAACTTTTGATACGACTTTTTTCCACTGATTACGTGAGTATGGATAACGCTTTGGTCTGGTCATATTTCACCACCTCATGTATAAATACTTCATGTTTATATCTTGTTCTAAAATACAGTTTTTCAATGATTTTAAGCTTTCTAAAGCGCCGTTTACTGTTCCCCATTTATTTTCTGGTTCGTACTGCACATACTTTTCAGGGAATCGTTCTAGCTCGCTAATGCCGTATTCTATATTCTCAAAAATCTCATCAATATTGTAAACAACACCTTGTTTGAAATCCCACTTCATAGCCTTTCTAAACATAGTGCCCAAGTTGTATGTAGGGGAACTATGTTCTGGTTCAGCAATACAAATATAATCTCTGTTTTCTATTTTCACCAAAATTTCTAAATCGTAACTCATGTATTACGCCTCCAGTTCTTTTATTCTTCTGTCCACAGCTTACGTGCACTCTCTTTTGTGTATAGTATTTTAGTCATGCCCTACCTCAATTACTATGATGCTCTAATTTCCCTGATTCTAGTCCGCCATTAACAAAGTACGAACCGATCAGAATGGCATCTGCTTCATCATCTTTGACAGTCTTATTAAACTCTCGCTCGACAGTCTCGATAGATTGTTTTTTCATTAACTTCTTGCTGCGGTCTTTGTAGCTAAACTTCCAATGTTTCCGCCACGTTGACACGTTTACAAAGTAAACCTCATCTGCAACTAATCTACTTAAAATCATTCCTGTTACAATCCCTATGCTCATCATAGATTGTTGATTCGGGCCCATAACGTTATTTTTTTCAATCACAATATAATCAAATGGCTTTTTGTAAGATTCTATAGCTCGTAGCTGAATCATCTTTAACTCATTAGTCATCAAGCGCCCACGTTCGTAGAATGTTTTTGATTTTGATTTTGGCTTTATTGCCCCGCTCTGGACAAGGGTTGAGCCGTTGAATACAGCCCAACCAGTCACAGATGTAGAAGCATCTAATGATAGTGTTAGATTACTCATTCGAGTTCTCCTTTGAATCCACATAAATTAAAGAGGTTTTGCTTGTTATCTTCGATAAATTCAAAAAACTTCTGTAATTCTGTCAAGTTCTGCTTTTCTACTTTAACTGCTGAACTAGAATGATACTCGCTAGATTCCTTAGGTTTAGCCGTTACATCTAGCCAAAAGAGAGGTTCGAATACATCTCCGTTTGTGTCTAAAGACGTTTCTAAATCTTGATTTTTAAATTGCATTTGAATGTCATAATTGATTTTGTTTGTCACCGTGATAACTTTATCAACAATTTCGAGTGTTATTGTTGTGTTTGGTATATCGATTTTGTTTTGCATTTTTTACTTCCTTTCATTTCAATTCTTTTGCTATTGCAGCAATAACGTTGACTGTCACGCTGTTTCCTGCTTGTTTATATAGCTGGCTGTTGCTATTGACTTCTTGAGCTTTATCAAACGCCCAATCAGGGAATCCTTGTAACCTCCAGCACTCACGAGGTGTTAGCTTGCGAATACGATAGCCATCGGTTACTCCAAAACTACCAGCTCGAACAGTGCTACCTCCACCACTTGATGTTAATGTTCCAACCTCATCTTTTGTGATTTTGTTGTAAAAGTCTACAACTTTGACCAAGTTATTCTCTTGATAGCTATTGCTGGTCAGAGTAGGTGCTATGCTGTGCTGAGCGCCTTTATTAAATCCCCTTGCCTTTTGAATAATCTTTGGTTCTTGCCCTCTTCCTTGCATGGTTGAAAGAGTTGGCGCGAGACCTCTGGGGTTGTACACTCTTGAGTTTTGGTCGTGATTACCTGGCAATTTCCCTGCAACCACAATCCCGTGCCTGTCTTGACTGGTCAAGGTAAACATAGGCTCTCCGTCCTCTTTAAATCTGCGACCGTTTTGGCGTTTTTCTGGTCTTTCTGGTGTTAAGACTGGAATAGCGATTTGTTTGGGTTCTTTATAGTCTCTTGCGCATAAAGTTCCGATTAAACCTTTAGAACCATAAACAACGCTGCTTGTTCCTAGGGCTGTACTATTTGGATTTTTGGTGTTGCCGACAATGTCAATTTCTAGCTGTTCGCTATCAAATTTTTGACCTTCTCCTCCGAGAGGAAATACTCCTTTGGTACATTCTCCTCTAAGATGTCCGATAATGAACACACGTTCCCGATTTTGGGGGACTCCAAAGTTTTTGCTGTTAAGCACTTGCCATTCAGCGTCATACCCCAGTTCATCCAATGCTGAGAGTATGGTCTCGAACGTATCCCCCCCATTGTGGTTGAGGAGTCCTTTGACGTTCTCAAGGAATAGCAAGCGAGGTTTGAGAATAGATGCGAACCTTGCAATTTCAAAGAACAAAGTTCCTCGTGTATCTTCAAAACCTCGTCTGTTTCCTGCAATGCTGAAAGCTTGGCACGGAAATCCTCCGCAGATAATGTCAACGTGTCCAATTCCTCGAACAGTGTCGTCTGATACTGCTGTGATGTCATGTAATTCAATTTCTCCTTTCGTATCGTGAATAGCTTTATAACTAGCTCTAGCAAACTTGTCTATTTCACAAAAGCCTACGCATTCATGGCCGGCCGCTTCCATCCCAAGACGAAAACCGCCGATACCCGCGAATAAATCTAAAAATTTCATTCCTTTATTTTCAAAAAAACAGCGACTGCCATTTTGTGAATTTGGCTAAATACGGGCGGTCGCTCCATTCGCCCAAACGGTCACACGACCGATTGACGTTTCTAGTTCGCTTTTTACGTGGTTCACGGCACGTTGTTTTTTATTCTGATAATTGATTAGGTATCACAATATGGATGCCCGGAGCGGTTTCGTGCATACCAATATCAATCCGCTCCGGCCCTGACACATCATAACCAGCTTCTTCGTATTTTATCCTTAGTTGTTGCACAATTTGGTTTGTTACTTCTATGCTACTTCCTACTAGATTCGTCAAAAATAGCGGCCCTCGTCCCGACCAAGACGTAGTATTAGGGACACCGACTACGACTGAAAAACCTTTGTACGTCTCGTTGTCATCCAAAACCGTCATCTCAATCCGTTTATCGATCCTCTTTTCCGCATCGCTGACACATTTTTGTATCGAACTTCGCTCTTGAAGATTTTTCAACTCATTCATTGCAATTACCATAGTTTTCTCTCACTTTCTCAAATTTAAAAGTCACTTTCAGTCCAGTCGCTCGCTGGATTTCTTCGTCTGAAGTACCAGCCGCCAAGGTGGTTTTCGTAGAGATGAATCATCAAATCACCTCCACACGCTGGGTCAATGCCTTCGTTTTGCAGTATTCACAATGACCGCACGGCTTCGCCTTCTCTTCGCCTCGTTTGACCTTATCAAAATGCTGAATAAGCACAGACAGCTCTGATAGCTCGTAATCCAGCTTTTCTTGCGACTGAAACACAATAGCCCGTGTATCTGGTGCTGCCTCTTTGGTCACGGCGTAAATAATCGGGACAAACTTTCGATTGTACTGTGCTTCTAACATCTTCTTATACGCTGCCATCTGAAGGACATATCCCCAAGCTTCGAACCAGCGAACTTGAATATTTCGTCCGCTTGCTTCATCCTGAACCCAAACCATACTATCAATGTCTGATTTTGTGGTCTTAATATCCACGAAATACCCTTTTTCGACATTGAGACAGTCAATCTTGCCTTTGAATTCCACGCCTTTGATGTTTCCTGTGACAGCAACTTCTTTCTGGCCAACATAGTAGTCCATGAACTGCTTGACAGCTTCTAGCCTCTCAATCATTCGCTGGCCGACCAGAAAGTCAGATTTGAGTTGCCCTTTGGTCTTGCCTGCTTTGGAAATCATGGCTTCCACATTGTCGTCCATGAATTTCTTATGTGCTTCTGGACTTTCAAAATAGCTGTGTACCATATTCCCGACCAAAAGAGCTGTGCTGTCTCTTTGGTCTTCCCATTCTCCTTCCAGCTCCGCCAACGCTCGTGCCTCACACTCTCTAAATCGCTTGTATTGCGAGATAGACCAGTAGCGACGTGCAGAAGCTGCTGAATAGTAATCTTTACCAAGTAAATCCTGCGTCATTTCATTTCCACCTTCACAGATTTTGATTTTGGTTCAAATTGCACACCGTGACAATTAAGCCATTCCTTGAACTGCTCTTTGATTTCCTTTGCGTTCTCTGCTGGGAAAATCAAATCCACAGTAAATTTGTAACCATATTTTTTAGCTACATCGTCAGAAGCAGTATTTTGCGTTTTAAGCCCCTTGTCTTGTTCAGCGGTATAATTGCCCTCTGAAACAGTTTCCGCCTTGAATTCAGTCTGATTTTGGGCGCAGGATTGATTCTGAGTGTTTTGTTCCGCTTCAGCTTGCGCTTGTCTAAGCTCATCTGCATCTGCGTGCAAAATATTGATAACGTCCAGAGCAGAGCGACCTTCATTGAGCAAATCAACATATTTTTCAGGATTCAAGCCTTTGGCTTCTGCAATGGCTGTTATCTCAGAGATTCGCTTTTTGAGTTCCGCTTCTGCCTTAGTTCTATCCGCTAACTCTTTATCATCAAGGATTGCTTGCAAAATATCAGCTAGCTTTGCCCCTTCATTATATCTGCGAATATAGACAGCAGGACCAAAACCAGCCTTGGCAGCCGCTTCTGTAATCTGGACAAGTCCAGCTTCACGTTGTTGCTTCTTTGCTGCTTCTTCTGCTACTAGATCAACAATCATCTTAGAGGTTGCTTGATTGATTCGCACGTTGTCAGCCATAAAACATTTTTTCTTGCTGAAATCATCAAAGTAGATGGCAAATAGTTTAATGTCAAGGTCTATTTCGCTTTCTGCGATTGCTGCTTTAAAGGCTTCTTTTACAGTTTCCTTGCGGGTTTCTGTAGCTTTTGCTTCAAATTCTCTAATCTGACCATCAATGCCCTTCTGCAAAGTTTTGATAGGGGTCAAAATTTCGTCTACCCACGTTTTCGCTTCATCAAGCGGCTTAGAGTAGTCTTTGAGTTGAGCTTTAAGTTCTTGTTCAATTTGACGTTGTACACGTCCTAGTTCGTTTTTGACTTCGGTATCATCTTTTAGAGTAGCTTCTGTTACAACGTAGCCAGCGTATTTCTTTTGATAGGCTGCCAATGCTTGCTCCAGAACTTCCTTGCCTTGAATTTCGATTTCGGCAGCTTTTAAATTAAATCCGACTTGTAATTCTGAAACGGGTACAAGTTCCAGACTATCTGTTACATCTTTTAATTCTTCAGTCATTTTAGAAATCCTCTCCTTCTAGCATATCCATCTGGCCAGTTTCTGGCTCTTGGTCGATTACTTCGCCTGTTTCTTCGTCGACTTTTGGTGTGGTTGTTTCTGTTTTGGAAACAGCCACTTTATTTTGTGGCTCTTCGACCGCTGGATTCTCTTGATTCTCAGCGCTTTTCTCTTTGGAAACAGTTGGATTCCCAAGAACGTCATCAAGGCTTTCGGTTTCTTGCGGGGTGACGTCCTTTGTTTGTCTGCCGTCTTCGTACTCGTCAGCAATCGTGTTGTTGATGGCTCCAGCAAACAAGTCGCTATCATTGCTTGTATTGATAAACATTTTGGCCGCGCGATTGATAACAGTCCTCATAGCCATTTGGTCAGGAAAATCAATCTGCACATTCTTTGTCTTCGCCTTAGACCAAGACTTATCAATTTGTTTTTTAGTCATGACTTCCAGAAACTCTTCTCCATCCGTACGAGTGATAATACAATAAGCAGCAATTATTGGATTATCTGCGTTCCGCCAGTCCATCTCATGTTTAACTAACTTCTTACGGCCGTTTTCGGCTGCTACATCTAGCGTATCTCCTTCATAAACAACATTTGCAATAACATCTTTAACATCTTGCAAGTCCTTAGTGACTTTAATAGTCCCAAAATATGACATTCTAAGCTGAACATCCGAACCATATTTGATAAAGTAGCATTGTTTTTTAGCCGGACTTAGTCCTTGCGTAACCATTTCTAGCAAGGCATTATAAACGCTATCTGGCGTGCACTGCTGGAGCAAATTCCCGTTGCTGGAGTTTTTTAGTGCATAGTATGCTGAGCTCAGAGCATTACTTACGCTGTAATTCGGCGCAATCAGCAACCCCTCGCCTTTCATAGCCTCGATGCGGTTAGCTACGTTCGATGTAACTTGTTTCTGCGTTAATTCATTTGTCATTTTTGTTTTCTCCTATGTATTCATGTTAATTCTGCGTCTATAATTACTGTTCAGGGCATCTGATTCATTATTGTAGTCTTGAATAAGTTGCAAATTCCTGTCAATAAAACGTTCTACAACTTGACCTAAAAGCTCTTGCGTTGTCACGCCTTTTAGTCCCGCCAAAACGTTAATATATTCTCTCTGCTGTTCAGAGACTGCCGCTCTAATAAATGATTTCCCTTTGTTATATTCGTTCATACCTCATCTCCTAAATAAATCCAACGTCCGCCCCTGAATATCCATAAATCAGGGTCGTGCTCTTCGTGTTCTGGTTCTGGCTGTAAATAGTCGCGGTCATAGTCGAAGATTCCGAATAGTCCTCTATCCATGATGCGGTCTCCCTAATCTGTGTAGATTTTAATTTTTCCATATTGTGTAGAATAGCCAAAACATAAATTGCCGTCATCACAAATTAAAGCTAACTCTTTTGTAGTCAAATTAGGAATATTCTTATAAACTTCATAAAGTGAATGTGCATAGCCTCCACCCGCATTATCATATACAATATCAACGGTTTCTTGTTCTTTTTCGCTCATTTTGTCATATTCCCATTTGTATTTGATGTTGTACTTTTCTTTTAGCTCTGCCAGAGCCGCTAAATTAGATTGTTGTTTTAGGTCTTCATTTTCCGTAAATGCCCACGGCGAATAAATTTTGTTTTCTGTCATTTGTCGCTCCTATAAATTATTAAAATCATTTTGCCCTCTAGCTTTTGCAATTTGACTGTTTAAGTAGTCAATAACTGTGTCAAAATGAATGGTTGGTATATCGTGGAAATCACGTATTTTATAATGCTGTAATACATAATTTTCAACTTGGTCAAAGTTAGCATTTTTGAGCTGTGCCCAAGTACGAACTTTGCCATAAACTGCCTTGTACTGCTCATTGTCAATAAAATCTGATTGAGCCGCATTATTTTGTTGTGATTGCTGATTATTTTGAGATTTTTGATTGTCTTGCTCTTGATGTTGCGGCAGTTGTTGGTTTTCTTCATCTGGATACTCATCAACATCTTTCTCGCCGATAGCAAATAAGCCCTGTAAAGCGTATTTTCTAGCGTATGAGCCTACCGCTCCCGTCCATTGAGGTTCTTGCATTTGTTTAAACTGTCCTCTCTGTGTATTTAACACTGGTACTGGACTTAATTCAGCAAATGCTGTTGATTGATATTTTTCGTTGAGCTCATCATTAAGAGCTACTGCTGTTGCTTTGATGAAAATCTTATTTGATAACTCGATCAGTTCATCGGTGACAATTATAGACCAATCGCTCTTTAACGCTTTAAAAACTGTATAGATGTCCTCTGCATTTCTAAATGCGTACTTGACATCTCCTTTTTTCTTCTTCTCTAACTGCATTTTGCGTTGAAGTTCTGCAAAAGTTAAATCTGCCATAAGTTTATCCTCCTAGATTGCTAAAAGGCACATCCCATGAATAATCTGAAAAATCATCGTTACAAATATCTTTGACTATATCGCCTTTTGAAATTTCAATTTCTTGGGTAAATTCCATACCCATTTCAAAGGTAAAAATTTTAATATCAACATCAAACTTACTAGAAATCTCTTGATAATTTTCTGCGATAGCTGCCCACGCTTGTTTGAAATCTTGTATCTCAATTATTGGCAAATCATCATATAACCAAATTTCAATAGTATCACCCTCGATGAATGCTCGCCTTGTTCCGTTGATGTAAAAGTAAGAATTGGCACTTTTGAATACCAGCACTTGACCATCGTATTTTTCCTCAACTGTTACGCCTTTGTCCTCAGCAAGCATATATTTTAACGCTGATGTGATATTGTCAGCCTTACCTCTTAATTTAATAGTTCCCTCTGCCCAATTTGGCATAATATTCCTCCTAAGCCACTTCTGTTTTTGCCATGCGCTTGTAAATTCGCTGCTCTTTGTCAATATCGTCTAGCATTTCTACTAGCGTTTCTTTTTTTGCTTTATATCTATTGCGAGATTTCCATTTTACAAACAACCTGAACCCCTCATAGTCAATAAATACAATCTTGTGTGTTGGGTTATTTACAAACATCCGAAAATCTGGATGCTTTCGCATTTCATCAACCCATTTTTTGGCGGTGCTAATTCCTAGCCCCTCCCATTGCTGGAGCAAATGGGCATAATCACCATGTGTTGCTTTCTCATTTACTCCAACAGGTTTGTAAGTTATTTCTGCTTTTGGCATTTTAAGCCCTCCTGTGGATATTTTTTGTGAAATCTATATATATTATTTATTTAATTATTATTAGATTATTGTATTAGTTAGTATTTATTACTAAGTTAGTAATTATTATTAAATTAGTATTTATTGTATTAGTTAGTATTTATTAGTTCGTAAATTTTCAAAAATGAATTTTTTAAGATTTGAATTTTTAGGATTTGAATTTTTCAAAAATGAATTTTTTAAGATTTGAAAAATTACGAATTGAATTATTTTTGCGAGTTATTAACGGGTTATCCACAACTTATCCACAAGCTAATTAGATAAACTTTTTTCTAACTTCGGTAAAATATAATCCTCAAAATACCAATCTACTATCTTAAAATCTGCCGCAAATCTATAAGTTTCAATCCCCTTTTTATACCCTTTGCTCTTTTTAACAGTTCTCATATAACCGACTTTTTCAAGTTGTTGGAAATACTTATCGACCGTTGAACGTGATAGACCTGTACGTTTAGCAATTTCCTCTGGATAAATCCTCCAATCAGGTTTATTGATCAATATCACAAGCATAATGCCTTTTGCCGTAATATCTATTTCAGGGTCATTGATTAGGTCGTTATTGATAACTGTATAATTTGCACCGCTGTTCTTATGGAAAGATATATTGCAAATCCATTATTTGCTCACCTCCCATCTATCTCTGAACATGTTTTCTTCCTTTCTAGCATGCGCTAAAACTGTGAGTGTATCGACAACATCTAACCCTACCAAACTGTTTATCAGAACCTCGCTCAATTGATAGTATTTTCGCTGCCAATTTGTAACTAATTTTTGTTGAATAGTATCTAATTCTTTCATTTTGTGATATACTATAAGTAGTTATTTTTGCTTTTGCGCCTCACTGGGATTGTCGTCCCGTAGGCGCTTTTTTTGATATAATTGACTTATCCTAGATGAAAGGGGGATAAGTAATGATTGCTTGTAATATTGTGATTTATGGGCAAGTTGAACCTGTTCAAATGACACTACCCGCTATTCCTACTATCGGCTCTGTCATTGCAAGATCATCAGACCCTAAATCTGAACATTATTTAGTCGAATGTGTTGAATATATCAACGGACATGATACTGTCAATTTACATGTTCAACCATTTCCTAATCAAGTTAGTGCTGTCAACGCTATTGATGGTTTCAGGAATAGTAGGTAAATCTACTACCTTAAACCAGTAGTTATCTAGCACTTTCTTATCAACATAGACCGCTTGCTCGCAAAGACCAATGTCATTAACAATATTATCTATCAACTTATTACCTCGATAGATATTTCTTTTGGTAACAATTGCTCTACGAACAAGTAGGTCTTTTTCATTTTCTTGTTCAATTCGTCCCGCAATCTCTCCAGAAATTTCAAGATATTTGCCGACTAGATTATTTTCCAGTTGACAAAGCCTCTGAGTAGATTTGTCTAACTCCTGCCCAGACTTTTCTTGTTGTTTTTGATTTTCAGCAATAAAGTCTAAGTAAGTATTTTCCCAAACCTTGGCTACTTCTATAGTCGAGGTTTTTATTTTTCCGCTATACGGATAATGTTTAGGTCTCATACCGCTCCTTTCTAATTTGTTTTTTGATATAATTGATATAAAAGAGGTGTTACTAATGGAAATCGTATCTAAAGAAGCTAGAAAGTTATTAAAGAATATGGCCAAGGTTGCCAATAATTTCTCCTATGTTATATATCAAGAACATTCAAAAATGATTGATAAAGATATTCTCGCTCTCCGTGAATTGGTACTTTTAAAATTTGTTAAAAGTGACCAAGAATACAATTTCAGAGTTACAGATGAAGGCTTGATTTTCTTGCGTCAATATAAGTCATATATCAGACAAGTATGTCTTACCAGTTTTTGGATTCCCCTTTTAGTATCAATGCTAGGTACAGCTTTTACTTTGACTATTAAGTTTTGGTTATTTAAAAAATAGCCAAAATACAATTGTGCCTCCCACAATACCAAACAAACTTCCGATAATTGCAAGTGCAATTTCATAGCCATCTAAGTTGTCCTCAAAGAACTCTTTGAGGTTTTTTAGTCTTTTTACCATGACTTATCCTTTCTATGCCGTTTGTTGCGTTTTTGCAACAAAATCTGCAAAAAAAATCTCCATAGCTTCATTTTCAGTTAGAGGTACAGTTTCTGCAATCAAGCCCGCCTCTTCAAGCGAAAAGTTCCCACCGTTTTTCATCTTTCGATAAAATGTACTTCGATCAATGCCGATGCTATCTGCAACAGCTTGTTGAGTAGTCCCTTTTTCAACTATCAAACCTTTTAACTTTTGAACGTTAACCATGTAAGCCTCCTTCCTTGTTGCGTTATTGCAACTTTTGATACTATTATACATCTTATCTTTTTCCTTGTCAATGGAAATGTAACTTTTTTGCAACATTTTTTTGTTGCAATTTTGCAAAGTTTAGTATATAATTAAATTATCCTATACGAAAGGAAGTGAAACATGAGTATTGGTTCTAAGATAAAACAACGTAGACAAGAAATGAGTATAAGTGTTGATGAGTTGGCTCAAAAATTAAATGTATCTCGTACTACCATATACCGTTATGAAAAAGGAGAGATTTCCAAGATGCCTACTGAAACATTAGAAAAAATAGCTCGAATACTTAATACCACACCCGCTTATTTTATGGGTTGGAATGATAGCCCAGAAGTTAAATCAAACATCTTATCTATCTACAACCAACTTGAGCAACCGCGGCAAGAAAAGGTTGTTGATTTTGCGCAAGAGCAGTTAGATGAGCAAAATAATAAGGTTACTACTCCTACTATTGATACAATAGATGAAGATATAGAATATATAACTGATTACGTTGAGGGGTTAGTGGCTGCGGGTCATGGTGCTTATCAAGAAGATAACTTACACATGGAAGTTAGTTTATTAGCTGATGAAGTGCCTGATAGTTATGATACTATCGCCAAAGTGGCTGGTGACTCAATGGAGCCTCTTATACATGATAATGATTTGTTATTTATTGAGGCAAGCAGTCAAGTTGATCCAAATGATATTGGGATTTTCCAAGTAAACGGCAAGAACTTTGTCAAAAAGTTTAAGCGTGACTATGATGGAACATACTACTTACAAAGCTTAAATGGAGCTAACTACCCAGACATCTATCTGAATGAAAATGATGAGATTAGAACCATTGGGCGCGTGGTTGATATTTATAGAGAAAATTAAAACAATGTGCAATAACTGAACCACATAAAAAGCTGATGTGAAAGGAAACATTATGAAAAAATTATTGAGTTTAGGTGTACTAAGCCTATCCATTATCTCTCTTGCGGCATGCTCACAAAGCACAAGCAAGTCAACTAATACTAACTCTAAATCAAAGGCGAAAACAGAACAGTCAAGTTCAAGTGAAGCAAATGTGCCAGCAGAATATAAGACTGCAATCAAAAAAGCTAAACAGTATGCTAACACAGTTCACATGTCTAAGGAAAGCTTGCGTAACCAATTAGTAGAGTTTGAGAAATTCTCGCAAGAAGCTGCTAATTATGCAGTAGATAATGCTAATATTGATTATAAGAAACAAGCGCTTGAAAAAGCTAAACAATACCAAGATACTGTTTCAATGTCTCCTGAAGCTATTCGTACCCAATTAGTTGATTTTGAAAAATTTACGCAAGAAGAATCTGACCACGCAGTGGCCAACTTAAAATAAAACAAAAAGCCCACGCTCTCCTCGACCAAAATTTGAGCATGGGACTTAAATCAATGTGAAAAAATAACCAATTTCCAAAAAGGGCATAGGTCTTTTTTCTATACCCTATTTTACCACAAAAGCTACAAAATGGGGAGGAAAATATGTGGACAGAACAATTACCTAATGGAAAAATTAAATTCTTTGAAAGATATAAAAACCCCTATACTAACAAATGGAGACGCGTATCCGTTACTCTTGAAACAGATACTAGTAGGGCTAGGAAAAAAGCACAAAGGATATTAGATGAAAAAATTAAGTTAAAACTTATATCTCTTTCAACAAGCGATATGACCTTACTAGAATTATACAATATGTGGTTTCCGTATTATAAAAAGCTAGTCAAGCGCTCTAGCTGGATAAAAGTAGAACCAATGATGAAACATATCTATCGCTATATTCCTAAAGATGTTTTGATAGCAAAAATTGACGAGGATCTAGTTTATAAACTGATTGATAACATGTATACTTTCGGGACGTTATCATTAAATTACACCAAACAAACTAGAACAACTTTATCTACTATGCTTAATTTCGCCATTTCTAAAAAATTGATCTCCTCAAACCCTGTTTTAAAAACAAAGGTAGCACCCAAGAAAGAAGAAGAGGCGAGAATCAGAAAACGAATTGAGGATAAATATTTAGAAAATGAAGAATTTAAGCAGATTTTAGAATATATGTACTCAAAACCTAAAAGAAAGACCCACGCGCTAATAAGCGAGGTACTCTATTTAACAGGCTTGAGATATGGAGAATTACAAGCTCTGAGAGTGAGAGATTATGATGGGAAAACCTTATCTGTCAACGGAACTCTTGATTATACTTCTGTAAAAATAAGTGAGGCTAAAAAAACTACTCCCAAAAATCTCTACTCTTATAGAAAGATAGACTTACCGAATAGAGTTATTGAAATCATTGAGGAGTTTTTGCTCGAAAATAGGTTATTGGTAAAGGGATATAACGATGATTCTTTTATCTTTCTTGCCTCTCATAAAAAGAACCCGCTCTCCCTTCGTTCATTTAATTCTGTACTTGCATCCACAGAAGAAGAGTTACATTTCAAAAAGCATTTAACTAGCCACATATTCAGACATTCTCACATCTCTTTGTTATC
>OFLU01000177.1_pt1 | contig 16243 bp, 16 predicted proteins | sample 1540841 | NCBI WGS metagenome assembly OFLU01 (sample SAMEA4413044, study PRJEB24355) | metagenome | biome: human; feature: gut; material: faeces | place: United Kingdom | collected 2010 | reverse complement strand
GTATGGATCAGCACCTCTAAGTCAATGGGCTTTTCCTCGTCTCGGACACGACTATAAACCTTTTGTGGTTTCCTTTTTTCACCTTGCCAAAAACGATTAAAACGATTCAGTTGCTCTGCTGGGAAAAAGGCAGCGATAATGATAGGCAGGTTAATCCGAATACGGCGTCGAAGTTGTTTTTTCTCCACATCGGTGTTGAACATAAGACCGTCTCGAACGTTAGAAAAGCCTAGTAATATCAGATAAATACCAATAATCAAAAATTGCATCCTACCGTCCATGCTGGGAGAAAAGACAGGTGTCAGGCCAATCCCACCATAGAGAAAGGTATCAAAAAGATAACGAAAACCACCTTTTAACTTATTCTGCCGATAAAGAAGATATGTAATACCATAGATTGCCGCTGTACACAGCTGATAACAGCCCAATATAATAATGACAATATTGACTGGCAGATTGCTGGCACGGTTAAGAAAGCCAACAACCAGCCCTACCAAAACATGGAGGAGGGCAGAACCAAGACTGATACGATTTTGCTTCACTAAGAAACGGAAAAAAAGATTGATAACTCCAACAAATAAAAAGTAAATGACCAATAAATCTAGGGCAAATTTTGCAAAATCAACACCGTTTGCAATAATAATAACGCCAAAAAGAATCGCCAAAATACCGAACAATAGAGTCCGTCTCCCACTTAGTTTATCTAATTCCATTTCATCTCTCCCAAATAAAAGGTAGGAATGAGACAAAAATTGCTACTTTGAAAAAAATCAGTTTTGCTGTCTCACTCCCATTACTGTTGTTATCCTTACTCTTTAGTATAGTATTTTATCTTAGCAAGCGTCTAGTCACTTATCTATTTTTTCGCTCAATCTTATCTCTTCGTTATCAAAAAACGGCTCGTAACGAACCGTTTCTTTTTTGACAACTTATCCATAAATTATCTTGTAAAGTGCTACTGCAGCAATACCGGCAAGAATTGGAGATACGACTGGCACCCAAGCATACCACCATTTTGAATCTCCTTTGTGCTTACCAAGAACTGATTTTGGAAGAAGGAAATGAAGAATACGCGGACCTAAGTCACGTGCAGGGTTCAAACCTGGACCTGTAGGACCACCAAGTGACGTTACCAATGCCATGACAAGGAAACCAAGTGCTAAGTGGGCAACAGCAAGTCCGGCATTGATGTGAGAACCAATTGCAACTTTTCCTTGGATTTGAGTAGCATCCACTCCACGAGTAGCAGCATATTTAACAACTTCTGCACCAAAATAGTTTTTGGTCATAGCCATTGCTGCAAAGAACAAGATAAATGAACCAATAAATTCATTGACAAAACCATTTATCATAGAAGCAGCATGTGATTTCTTGCTTCCGTCATCCGTATTTACAATAGTTGAGAATGATCCCAAAATCGCATTAGGATTTGTTGTTTGCAAATAGTAAGGGCGGTGACTTGCTACTACTAACGCTTGTCCAAATATCGCTCCCAATAATTGTGCAATAATGTAAGGCGCAACTTGTGCCCAAGGGAAGTATCCGCTAATCGCAAGTCCTAGTGTGAATGCAGGATTGATATGATTCCCTGATACATTTCCAAACATAAGAGCAGGAATCATAACCCCCATACCATAACCAACTGCAATGACTAACCAGCCGCTTTGATGACCTTTGGTTCCCTTTAATTCAACGTTGGCAACAGCCCCGTTCCCCAAAATAATGAGAATTGCCGTTCCAAGGAACTCTGTAATATATTTCACAATCCATGTGACATCCATTTTTGTTCTCCTCTTTAATTAAAAAATTTTTAGACAAATCTTATTTTATCAGTTACAATGTATAATGTAAAGGTTATTTTTTGACAAAATGTAAAAAAGGAGTAAAAATATGCGTTACAACCAGTATAGTTATACACCAGAAACAAGCGAAAAAATCCTAGCTGAAATGGAAAGCATTGGATTTTCTTTCCGCCCAGAGCATTCTGATAAAGAAAATTTAGAAACTTTTGTACGTAGAACTTTTTTTAATTATAAAAATACAGACTATGCTTTAAAGTCTTTGGTTGCCAATTCAAATACAGACTTACTCAGCTTTTTTACGTCCAAGCAAGAATTGACAGCAGAGATTTTTTATACGATTGCTTTTCAATTACTGGAATTTGTGCCCTTTGTTGACTTTGATGAAGTAAAAACATTCCGCAAGGACATAAACTTTCCCATTACCTATGGAAATCTACTCGAAAATCTCTATCAATTGCTCAACACACGCACCAAAAACGGCAATCTCTTGATTGATAAACTAGTGAGCGACGGCTTGATCCCTGAAGACAATACCTACCACTATTTCAATGGTAAAAGTCTTGCGACCTTTACTAGCCATAATGCTATCCGCGAAGTGGTCTATGTGGAATCGCGCGTGGATACCGATGAAGATGAGCTGCCTGATTTGATTAAGGTCAGCATCATTCGTCCTCATTTTGATGGACAAATTCCTGCTGTCATGACTGCTAGCCCTTATCACCAAGGAACCAACGACAAAGCCAGCGACAAAGCACTTTATAACATGAATGTGAATTTGGTTAAAAAAGAGACCGAAAAAATCACCATCCATGACTCTGAAGTTTGCTTGGTTGAACCACAAGGCCAAGCAGTATTGGTGGAGCAATCAGAAGAAACACTCGGTCATATCGGTACTTACACGCTCAATGATTATTTGCTTTCACGCGGTTTTGCTAATCTATATGTATCGGGTGTGGGAACCAAGGACTCTGAAGGCCTCATGACCAGCGGAGATTATTATCAAATTGAAGCCTATAAAAACGTTATTGATTGGCTCAACGGTCGTTGCCGTGCGTTCACAGACCATACCAGACAGAGAGAAATCAAAGCCACTTGGTCCAATGGAAAGGTTGCTACAACAGGAATTTCTTACCTTGGAACCTTGTCAAATGGACTGGCTACGACTGGCGTAGATGGTCTTGAGGTCATTATTGCTGAAGCTGGAATTTCTTCTTGGTACAATTACTATCGTGAAAATGGCTTAGTGACGAGCCCCGGTGGCTATCCCGGTGAAGATTTTGACTCTTTGACAGAATTAACTTACTCACGCAATCTTCTAGCGGGCGAACGTCTTCGTCACAATGTCGAGTATCAAAAGAGCCTCAAAACATTAAAAGCAAACTTGGAGCGCGAAACGGGTGATTATAATCAATTTTGGCATGACCGCAACTATCTGATTCACGCACACAAGGTCAAAGCCGAAGTCGTCTTCACTCATGGCTCCCAAGACTGGAATGTCAAGCCGCTCAATGTGTACAACATGTTCCACGCCCTGCCACAAGACATCAAAAAACATTTATTTTTCCACAACGGCGCTCACATTTACATGAACAATTGGCAATCCATTGACTTTCGTGAATCTATGAATGCACTTCTCAGCAAGAAACTGCTGGGCTACAATTCCCACTTTGAATTGCCAACTGTGATCTGGCAAGACAATAGTCAAGCACAAAGCTGGCTGTCACTAAAGAATTTCGGCAATCAAGAGCACTACACTCATTTCAATCTAGGTAGTACTACTCAAGATATTCAAAATGCTTACTCTGATACAGACTACAAGCGTTTCAGCAAGACCTATCAAACCTTCAAAAATGAACTCTTTGACGGAAAAGTCAATCAAGTGACCGTTGACTTCACCTTAGAAAAAGACCTTTTCCTTAACGGTCCCGCTAAGCTCAATCTGCGCCTAAAATCCAGTACCGATAAAGGCTTGATTTCTGCACAGCTATTAGATCTTGGGCAAGCTAAACGCCTCACCCCAATTCCTGGCGTCCTTACACCAAAAGTCATGGACAATGGTCGCGTTTATATGCTGGATCATTTAATGGAATTACCTTTCAAAGAGACACCGCATCGCGTTGTGACAAAAGGATTTCTCAATCTGCAAAACCGCAACGATTTGCTAACAGTTGAAGAAGTCACACCAGACCAATGGTTAGAATTTTCTTTTGAATTGCAACCAACCATTTACAAAATGAAAATAGGCGATACACTTCGCCTTGTCCTCTACACAACCGACTTTGAGCACACCGTCCGCGATAATACCGACTATCATTTGACCATTGACCTAGCAAACTCTAGCTTAGATGTGCCAGATATGGTAAAATAAGATGTTAATGTTTGAAAATTAAGGAGAACCAAAACAATGATGAATATGCAATCAATGATGAAACAAGCACAAAAATTGCAAAAACAAATGGAAAAAGGGCAAGCCGAGCTTGTGGCGACAGAATTTGTTGGCAAATCCGCTCAAGATCTCGTGGTCGCAACTCTTACAGGTGACAAAAAAGTCGTCAAAATCGACTTCCAAGAAGCTGTTGTTGACCCAGAAGACTTAGAAACTTTATCTGACATGACAACCCAAGCTATCAACGCTGCCCTCGTAGAAATTGATGCCGCAACTAAGAAAAAATTAGGTGCCTTTGCAGGTAAAATGCCGTTTTAAAACAAATCTCAAAAAACTCACCCCCTCCTAGTTCATTGCTAAGAGGGGGCTATTTTATGTAAAATTAAAGAAATCAAAGGCTTTATTAAGGAGTAAGTCTGTATATTTTGGATTGTCTTTTAGCTCTTTAATGGAACTTTGTACCAGTTGAACATCGTCCGTTATGATACCGTCAACATTCAAGCGGAAAGATTTTGCAATGCTATTTACATCGTTGACCGTCCAATCATAGAGCAATTTATCTGCTTGCCACAACTTAGAAACAAAGTTTTCATCTAGTGTGGAGTATTCCATAGTATAACCACTGGCTTTGGTTCGTGGGAAGATTGTATTATAAGGCAGGATAAAAAAGCTTTTAATGCTAGCATCGTATTTCACAACTTTTTCAATCACGCGATAGTCCAATGAGTGCATTTGATGACCGTACTTTTTAATCGTTGGGCCATATTTTTTCAAAAAGCGCTCCATCATATCCGAAGAATCTTTTTTGCTGGTTTTGATTTCAATGAGCAACCGCTGTCCCAATTCGTTGGCACGTTTGAGATACGCATCAAAACTGGAAATTTTGGTCCGATAGCCATTTTCTGAAACATCTAAAGCAGTTAGTTCTGCCATGGTCAAATCCTGTGAACTTGCATTGACACCCGCCAAATTGAAAAGATTAGCATCATGCATCATGACAAATTGACCATCTTTTGTTTCTTGTACATCCATTTCAATGTAATCTAGTTTCAGCAAAGCCGTCTTTTCCAATGACTGAATCGTATTTTGTACACCATTTTCCTGCGACACTCCTCGGTGAGAAATCGTAACAGGAACCGTTTCTAATGGAAAAATGAGATACATATAACCTTCCACAGCAAAGAATATAGAAGCAATGGAAATCACAAGCCAGCGCAAAACGCGATCGAACTTCCTCCGCGGATAATCCGCCAAACCTTGTTCAGTCAGAAAAGAAACAAATTTAATCAAGAAATAGCTCAACATCAGATAGTGAGCATTCTTCAGCAACACATAATTCATCACACCAGCAATCGTTGCCACTTGATTGGAATGACCGTCTGCAACATGCTGTAAAAAAAAGAGAGGAAGAGCCATTCCAAAAAAAAGAGAAAAGTCTTGGTCACAATCCAAAACAACTGCCAAGAATAAAAGAAAGTTCGTTTTTTGGTCTTTTCTAAGCTGAACCGCACCGCTTCTCTTACGGAAGAATTTTCAAAAAAGATTTTGGGCAAGGCGAACATCAGCTTGACCGCAATCAATAACATCAGCCATACAAGTAGGGGCAGGACGACAGCACCCCCAAAAATACGTCTCTTTCAAATAAGTTAAGATAAAATTTGGAACTAAAATCTTGTTTAGATAGTAAATTTTGAGGATTTTTCGGAGAAAATGAAAGAGCAGAGCGATGTAGAGCAAGACAAACAAGATTTTACTAGGACGTGCCTGCTTTAAGATGAGTAAACTGTCTGCTATGGTTTTCTTGGTAAACTTCAAGAGGGTTCGCTTGTCTTGAGTCAATAGATTGTGCGCTCCTAAAAAAAGAAGTGTGATTTGAACATAAGCGACCAACAGATTGGCTAAAAACAAGAGGATAAAAGCCAGAGTAACTAGAGGATGACTAGACAACACTCCAACTACATTGTTATACGACAGAAATTTAACCCGTCTGACGAAGCAAAGTACCTGCCGCAGCATAAGACGGATTAAGTCAGCATAATCTTGTTTTAATGCTTCAAAAGCTATTCTGACCTCTGTCGGAATCTCCACCCACTAGAATACTCCTACTAAACAGCACCCTGACATCAGCCTGTTTTAGGCTATATTTATCTTCTAAAGCTTTCTGTGTTAATTCTGGTAAATCTCGCTTCCCGCAAAAAGAAGCAAGAATATTGATATTTTTTGCGACTTTTTCTTTCATCACATCTTTCATTCTATAAAAAAATCTCAGTTTCTTCAACCGAGATTCTCTCTATCGTCCAAACAATCTTGCAAAAAAACCTTTCTGCTCTTGTGCTTGCACTTTTTCTTTAGCTTCGTCCAATTCTAATAGCAAAGTTTCACGCTCACTCATGGCCTTAGCAGTCAATTGCTGCTGCTGGTCTAATTGCTTGTCTTTTTCAGCAATTTGCACATCTTTCACGCGCAATTGCTCATCTTTTTTAGCTAATTGAGCATCTTTTGCTTTTAACTGGTCATACAAACGCACAATTTCTGCATTTTTCTCATCTACCAAAATTTCCATGAGTTCACGTTGCTTGACATCTTCGCTGACCGGTTCATCTTCAAAAATCGTCTTTTTGTAAATTTCTTCCAGCTTTATCAAACCGCTGCGCGTCACAACGGTGACCCCTTTTTCATTCTTGTCGGTATCTTCGGGCGCAAGAGTTTTGACCCGATTGTTCATCGCCTGACGGCTAATCCCTAAAATCTCGGCTAGCTCGCTGACTGTCTTTTCAATTGCCATAATTTCCTCTGAAACTTTTTCTAGATATATACCTAAATCTTATCATATCAAGGCTTAACTGTCAAATTCGCTCTGGATTTCAAGGAATTTCATCACATTTATGATACAATAAATTTGACATATTCATTTAAAGAAAGAAGCACAATGAACCATTTTGATACAATCGTGATAGGCGGAGGACCAGCTGGTATGATGGCTGCTATTTCCAGCTCCTTTCATGGACAAAAGACACTGCTCTTAGAAAAAAATAAACGCTTGGGTAAGAAGCTCGCTGGAACTGGTGGCGGACGCTGCAATGTGACGAATAACGGCACTTTAGAAGATTTATTAGCTGGCATACCAGAAAATGGGCGCTTTCTCTACAGCGTCTTTTCCCAGTTTGACAATCATGACATTATGAATTTTTTCACTGACAATGGTGTTGCACTCAAAGTAGAGGATCACGGGCGAGTTTTCCCAACAACAGATAAATCTTTTACAATTATTGAAGCATTAGAACGGAAAATGAAGGAGCTAGGCGTCACCATCATGACCCAGACGGAAGTGGTTTCTGTAAAGAAAAATGCGGATTACTTTATCATCAAGTCAAGTGAGCGCATTTGGAGCTGCGATCGATTGATTGTCACAACAGGTGGAAAATCCTATCCCTCAACTGGCTCTACTGGCTTTGGCTATGAGATTGCGCGCCATTTCAACCATACAATAACAGAGTTAGAAGCTGCAGAAAGCCCACTTTTGACAGATTTTCCACACAAGGCTTTACAGGGGATTTCATTAGCCAATGTCACCCTTCGTTATAATAAACACATCATTACCCATGACTTGCTTTTTACCCACTTCGGCTTGTCAGGTCCTGCCGCATTGCGGTTCTCCAGTTTCCTCAAAGGCGGTGAAACCATTTATTTAGATGTCTTACCACAGTTTTCTGCGGAAGATTTGGCAGCATTTTTAGAAAATAACCGAGAAAAATCGCTCAAAAATAGCCTCAAACAATTACTTCCTGAACGTCTGGCAGACTTTTTCGCGCAGCCATTCCTTAAAAAAGGCAAACAATTGACTGGAAAAGAAAAAGAAGAGCTCATTCAACAACTCAAAGCTCTACCAATTCCTATTACCGGCAAAATGTCTCTAGCTAAATCTTTTGTGACCAAAGGCGGTGTCAGTCTTAAGGAAATCAATCCCAAGACTTTAGAAAGCAAACTAGTTCCTGGGCTTTATTTTGCTGGCGAAGTGCTGGACATCAATGCTCATACTGGTGGATTTAATATTACAGTCGCTCTCTGTACTGGCTGGGTCGCTGGAAGTGTGGAATACTAAAAATAGAGCAGATGCTACCATGCAGAACATCTTACCTCGCTTTTTTCTATTGGTACAAAAACGCTGAAAAACCTATTACATGGGTACTCAATAGGATATAACTTTTTGAATTTTTGCCTATAAAATCACAAAAGTTTACTCCTTTTGCCCCTTTTTTGCCCCTTATACATCTCTAAAGAGTGCCTGACTAAATCACGGTAGCACCATTCTTTAATCACGTAGTCCAAGACTGCTTTATCTTTGATTTCAAAATCCATAATAAGCAATAGTTTGACTGTGTACTCATTTTTCAGTATTGGCACTTGATAAGTCACAGCTACCCAGTGCTCAAAGCCCAGATCTGTATGGTTAATGTTTGTAAGTTCAATATTCAAGATTTTCATTTTCCACCCCAACTTAATTATTCGTAAAAAAATTAGAAAAAAATAAAAAGTTTCAGAATTACTGAAACTTTGTCATGGTTTATTCGTTTTGTGTTTTGGATCAATACGTGTAATATTAAAATAACCATCTTGATTGTAATAACCAAAAATTCTAAAAGGACTCTTGTTTTTTCCATAATGTACTACATCTCGACCGTTAATGTTTTGTTTCACAGCACCCTTGGTTCTCAAAAACAAATTATCCACTTTAGAAATAGTTAAACTTCTTCCGACAGTATCATCAATAAACCTGTGCAAACTTTTTATATCTGCGCTTGTTAAATTCTTAAAACAAAAATTATTATCTAGTTGTTCACAAATGGCAATTTTAAAAGGTGTTTCATTTTTAGAATTAGTTAAGCGAGTTCCTTGTTTGGATGAAACTCGCTTTTTGTTAGTTAAGTTTTTCAAAAAATTAATCTCCACTATAGATAGAAAGATAATACTCTCTCATATCTTCAGCTAAAATTTCATTATCACTAGGTTCTGTTTCATCTAAGCCTTTTCGAGCATTTTTCCAAGGAGTTTCACTATGCGTCAAAGCCTCTAATTCATTAGCTGTTTTATCACCATAGGTCATCCAAACAGACTGTAATAAATCTAACGCCTTAGGTTCAAATGTTGATGAGTTATCTCCAGTTTGTTCAATGTCATTCCAACCGTAATCTCTATATTTACTATAAAGTTCTGGAGATACTGGACCATGTATCCATGCTTCAAAGCGTGTATCATTTATCAGTGAACGATTAAACAACGCATGACACCATGCTTCAAAATAATAAGATAGTTTTTGCAATTTCTTAGGAGTCATTGATTCTTTGGACAAAAACCATTCAGAAACATCAAAAATACTGTATTGTTTCATTTTATTACTCCTCCTTTTATATAATAATTCTATTATATATTTTAATTGTAACATATTTTTACATAAAATCTAAAAATTTTTAAAACTTTTTTCAAAAATAAAAGAACCCTCTGGATTTTCCAAAGGGCTCTACTTATCTTATTTTATCCTATAAGTTACACCTGCATAAATGAGGTCGCTTGATAGTCCATTTAGTGCTTGGATATTTTCTACTGTTGTGCCATATTGAGCTGCCATGCCAGAGAGCGTATCGCCCCATTGCGCAGTATGATAAGACACATTTTGAGGAGCTGATTGTCCTTGTCCTGTCAGTTTTAGAACTTGTCCTACATAGATATAGTTTGGATTGCTAATGCCGTTCAGAGCTGCTAACTGTTGATAAGTCGTGCCATATTGAGCGGCAATTCCAGAAAGGGTATCACCCGGCTGTACCGTGTATGAGCCGGACTGCTGAACGGTTGGAGATGGTGCAGGTTGACTATTAGTAGTAGAGATAATCTCTGCATTTTTCTTATAAATCCAAGAGTTAATACCAGCCAATAACACCTTATCACCGCTTACTTCTGCCACTTGATAAGAACGACCTTTGACCCAATCAGGAATCCCTTCTCCTGTCGCCCAGTTGGTAGCCGAGAAATTAACCTTGACTGTGTCACCAGCTTTAATATCACTTTTTGGTGTATTGTCAGCTTTTTCTCCCTCTTTGATAGCTGGTGTCTGTGTTTTAGGCGTGTTTTTGCGACCGTAACCATTATCTGTGATACCCGTCAAGTCTACATTGCCATCAAGTCCACCTGCAATATAAGTCGACGTAAATTGAAAGATAGCAATTCCCGGAAGAGATGGGAAAAAGTTATAATTTGGTGATGGCGTCACGTTGTAATCTGGATAAGCTGCTATCCAGAGACTATTCGGAAATTCAGCTAGAATCCGGTTATAATCAACGTGATCAAGTGTGTAAGGCTTGTATGAGTAGTATATAGGCGTGTAACCCGCTGTCTTAATCATACGCATCCCATGCAAAATTGCATTTGTATTAGCTTCTTTGCTGGCGCTCGCTCCGCTCTCATAGTCCAGAGCTACAATTGACCCTTTCGGTGTTTGAACCTGCGGCAGGAAGTTTTTAAGTACTTGTTCTCCTAAAGCAGCATTGCCGCCTACTTCATACCAAACATAAGTGTGAGCACGTTTTCCTTGTGCAATAGCGCTTGCTACCTGAGTTTCGTAAGTTGACTGTCCGTACATACCATAGGCATTGATACCGCCGATTTGGATAATAGCAAACTTATCATGCCCGTAACCAAAGATACCGTTTGTCCCCTGATAAACAGACCAGTCCACGCCTTGATCTCCTACCGCTGCTTGTGCAGCAGTAGGAAGCATAAAACCAAGAACAATTGTAACAAGAGCTAAAAGCTGCTTAATTTTCTTTTTCTGTGTCATCCGCCGCGTCTCCTTTTTTATTTTTAAAAGCCAGTTCGTAATAACCGATGGCAGATAAGCCGGCAATTAGCCCGCCCCAACCATACGCAGCATAATCACCATGTACAATAGTTGCTGCGTATGCAAGGCCTACAATAATCCCCAAACCGAGAGCTAACGTAGATACTTGCTTTCCATTTAGTTTAAACTGTGTCTTAACGACGTTCACAATCGCTGAAATTATGGGGGCGACAATCCCTGCTGTAATTAAAATTTGTTGCATGTTTTACTCCTTTATAACTTTCCGATGGTATCCTTGATTTCGCTCATATCGTTTTTTAAGTCGCTAATATTACGACTAAGACTATCAATGCGCTCAACCAAAGCTAACGTGATTTTTTGTTCTTCTTCCTGCTTATCAAGTCGTCTATTGTGACTATCGATTGTTTTCTCCTGTTGCCGATTAATAACCTCAAGCTCTGTCAGTCTGTGTTCTAGGTCTGCCGTGCGGTTTTTTGATGCTACATAAAAACTAGCACCCGTAACCAGCACAGGAAAAACAACCGTGATAAGCCAGTGCATAAGCTCTTTTTCTGGCATATGTCCTCCTTTCAAAATTTAATTAAGTTTTGGCATAACAACACTCAAAGAACCTTTCTGCAGCATTTCTTCAACACTTTGTCCCTTGTACGTATATCCATCACCTTCGCGAGTGGTGAATTTAAAAATAGTCGCTACCCCTTGCGGCCATTTTGGATTTGCATCAAACGGATAAGGCATAGCCACAATATCTCCGTTTGTGTAACGTTTGTCTTGCGTAAGAGGAGCTATAAGGGCGGCAACTTTAGAATATGCTGTTCTATCCATACCACCCTGCACAGATATAGCAACAGAAACCAACACATCTGTCAAAGCTTTAATGTCTGCCACTTTCTTCTGATTGTCTCCGGCAGCTTTTTTGTTTTCTGCCAATTGTTCGTCGATTTTATTTAATTTCTCGTTCTGTCCCTTGTCGGGAAAATTCTCCATCAAAACGGTATCCATTGCCCGTTTGTACAGCACGCCCGCTTCTTCTGCTATGGCGTCCGGAGCAAAAAACACTGGATAAATAGCACCTTCTGAGTTACCTAGAACAACACGAGTTTTGTAAGGTTCTCCGCCTTTATAGTCTACTGATTTACTTAAAAATTCTAGTTTCATTTTTCCTCCTTTTGTAAATATTATCCTCTATCTAGTAAGGGATTTTTTACGCTGTTCTGCGCCAGCGATATATTGTGATGTAAGGCTGCAAGTTGTTGTGTGGCTTATCTCCACCAGCCGCGCCTGTATTCATTCCTTGGTCGTAGGCTTTACTAGCTCCGTCAGAACTCCAGTCTCTACGTATCGAGTCGTTGCCGTTGTTAGCCGAAACATATTGTCTGTGGCTGTGTGACGGCATTTCGTCAATTGTCAAAGTGTGAGTTTTCTCGCCGCCTGTCTTATTAGCTGTGTTAAAGTCTGCGTCTGCCTCATCAACGCCAACTAGCACCCTACCGTTACCAAATCGTTCCCAGACACCGCCCATAAATGTTGTGGGATTGGTTGGCGCGGTAGACTGGTAGATAGAGCCAATAGGATAAAAGTTGTCAATGCCCTCTACTATCCAAGGTGTCCAGTTGCCGGTCTGATAATGTCTATAACGATACCAGACTTTACCCCCATTCCTATGGGTAAAACGTTGAGTCGCTTCTTTTTCCGATACGTTACCTATCTTAAATGTTTCTAAGACACCCCAGTCATTGTTTGGTGTATCCTTATTCGTCCAAGCGTCACCACCTTCGATAAGGTCGTTCGTGCTAACGTTACCAGACCGTTCAATACAATGCCGCAAGAACCCGTCAATATATGTGTTTCCCTTGACGTCAAGCGCTCCACGCTCTCGTATTTTACCAACACCAATGCCATATCTATCATAAGACAACACCACTTGCTCGGTCGCAACATTAACCGCGAACTCACTACTTGTGAACTTGTCTTCTAATATACCCAGTACAGTCCAAGAGCTGTTAGCGGCATACTCGCCTTGTAAATTAGCGTTTGAATTGACTAGACTAGATACAGTCGTCCATGTGCCACCCGCTGAGCCTGTGTCAACCTTATAATCATTCGAGCCAAATTTGGCAACTTTAAATGTTAACTTCATTTGGTTTTTTTGCACACCGTTTACGGTTAGCGGGGCGACTTTAGCATTACGCGTAATTGTTAAAGTGCTAGATTGCGCGCCCGAACGTATGGCAGATATGCTCAGAATTGGTGCGAAGTATTCTAGAATGTTGACCGTTCTCTCAATCGTGTTACTAGTACGTCCTCGGCTATCGGTCACGCTAGCTCTAATTGTCACGTTCCCCGAATAATTCATAATTCCCAAGCTACCACCCTGCGTTGTCGTAGACTGGTTCTTTCCGACAATTTCTGCGTAATAACCTGTAATCGTTGAACCGTAAGCGCCTGTCATTTGCCCAAAATTGACCTTAATATTAGACAAGATTTGAATAAAGGCTTGCTCGCCCGGCACAACGCCAGCTGCTGCGGTATTGGTGTCAGTTAAGGTAAAGCCGGTCAATTTAGGCTTGACATCATCTGGCACGGTTGCGGTGAAAGTTGTTGATTTCTCACCAATCTTCTTCCCGCCACTATATGTCTCGACTATTAGCGTACCCCATCCGCTTTCTGAATTGGGTATATCATTAGCGAAATCTTTCGGAATTGTCCAAGCAAAACTCGTATCAACATCATTAGCAATGACTGTATTCTTCCCGTACCACGCACACCTTATCGCGTGTTTAAAGGTATTGGCAGCACGATTGACCGTGATGTTAATATTACTTCCTATCACGCTATTAGGCGCTGTGATGGAGCTGGCGCGTGGTATGTTTGTTAGCGGTAGATTAAAACTTGCAGTTGCCGAACCATAATTGCTTATGTCGGCATGCAAAGTGGCAGAGATAGTAATGCTCTTAGTGCCGTCTGGGTTATGATTAACTAGATAATCTTTAGCCCATAAAGCCTTAACCTGTCCCTGCGAAATAGACATATCCACTCTTGCGTCCTCACGAATACCGCCAACGTTGAGTGACAAGAGCTTGCCTGTCGCCCCCCAAAGAGCCGCATAACCGTTCGCAATTAACCGCACTTGTACATTAACTACCGAAAAGTTCCCCTCAACATTTGGCGCGTTCCATGCTGAGAATACCTCTAGCTGTAGGTTATGCCCCCATGCGCCGCTGAAATTACTTCTTGCCATTAAATACCTCCTACATATCTAATTACGTTCATGTCAAGATTTAAATGATACTGCTCTTCTCTAAAACGACCGATTTGAATTGATTTAGAGAAAATACCATTTTCGATAAATAGTGTTCCTTGCGATATATACATAACTTCTGTACCTGCCGAAAATATCGAAAATCTATTATTACTCATTTTTGCACAGGTATTTCCGTTCTGTTCACCAAAGATAATACCTTCGTTCCCGACTTGAAAATATTTATCAAGAAAGTTCCAGCGCTCTGCTAATTCCTTTAAATTTCTAATATTTTCAACCAGTCGTTGATTAAGGGAGATCAAATCTTTTTCCGACTTCGCCTTGTCTTTGTTGTTTTGCAGTGTGTAGCTCTTGTACTCCGCGATTGCCTTATTTAAGGTACCAAGACTGGCTTTGGCTTCCAGTTCAGCCCGCATAATGCTGTTTTTTTCATTTAAAGCATTTATTTGCTCTTGAGTTAAAACACCATCAGCTTTTGAGTTGATGTTCTGTTCGATTTCTTTGAGCTTCTCTTCGTCTATCGCTCCCTTATCACCTTTTGGTACAACAATAGACTTATTATCGCTAAAGGTGACTTTCACCCCGTCCGCTTGCTTTTCAGCCTTAGTAACCGTAATAGACTTACCGTCTGAGCCTTTCACGCCGTCATTGACGTTAGTAAAAGTAACTTGTGTACTGGCGACTTCCTGATTATCTACCCAAGCGCATATTGTCAAAACAAGCTTGTCTGAAACATCTGACCCACGCACAATGTATGACGGGCTTGTTGATTTGATAACCCCATCAACGACATAGCGCCAGCCACAATCAATAGTCTTGTTCCCTTTGGTTAAAATCGGGCTAACCACTGATTGGCCTTTGTTGTTTTTAAAAGTAACGCCAGTATCCGTTGCGATTGTCACAACGTAGGGCTGTGCGTCATCGACCATTTGTTTCAACCGCTCTTGGATTCCTTGCGACAACTCGCTTTCGAGTTGCACGACGTTTGAAAAGGTTAGCTGGTTATTTTTGGGATTTGAAAAAGATATGACCTGTTCTATCACGCGTGCGCTTAAGTTAAGTCCGCCCACAAAATTCTTATCGTGTATCATCACGGTATCACCCAAATTTACCGCTGAAATATCCAGCCAATTGGAAAAGGCGTTAATCGTATAAGTAACGATTGGATAAGCGTACTTTTTTAGCGTTCTAAAAGCGTATGCGACAAGTTCGTTGACGTTCGTGTATTCAGTCTGAAAATCCTTGCGTGTCCATTGGTCTACCCCATTTTTGCGTGTATGAGAGGGATAATCAACCATAGATAACGGAGCATAGACCATAACGTTACCTTTGCGGGTGTAGAACTCCTCTACCCCGTTTTTGTTTTTATCAGACCGTTCTATATCTTTGATAGTAAGCCCGTCTGCTCCAGTAAATTTTCCAGCATTAAAAAGTTGGGTCTTATCAATGACACGCTGTACGCCCTTTATGTTCTTGCCATAATGTAGCGATATGTCACTTCTGATTTTCCCAACTCCTTGATGATTGTCATCATGCGCCTTATAGACGTTTAAAACTAGTTTGTTAAAACTATAATCATCATTTAGCTTTGTTACAAACTCAAATTCTGCGTCAAATTTATTCAGCAGGCTTCGCAAGCGTTCGAGCTTGGTTTCTTGACTCTCAAAAGTCAAAGTCAGCTTTGCATCTGATACCTCGTTAATTCCCAGTTCCAACTCTGCGAAGTAAAACTCCATTTGCTTAAAATACCACTCAAAAGATTGAGCAGATGTCGAAGTAAATGGATTTGCGTATTCATTTTGTAATTCTAGGTTTAGACTGTTACACGACAACTGGATAATAAAATCATCTTCTGTTATCGTCATCACATAAAACAGATAATCTTTTCCCTCGTAACGAAAATGAAAATACGCCTTTTCGTTGATGTATTGGCAATAATC
>OFLU01000162.1_pt1 | contig 18087 bp, 17 predicted proteins | sample 1540841 | NCBI WGS metagenome assembly OFLU01 (sample SAMEA4413044, study PRJEB24355) | metagenome | biome: human; feature: gut; material: faeces | place: United Kingdom | collected 2010 | reverse complement strand
GACAAAAGGAATGCGAACGTATTTCTCAACGACAAGAGAAAAAGCAAAGGCAAAGACAGTCGCAATACCCGCTCCAATCGCATCATAGAAATTTCCTCCAAACATGATGGAGAAGAAAGGCGCACTGAGGGTTGCCGCAATGGTCAACTGGAGATTGGTATAAGGAACGTGCTTCATTTTCAACTCGCTCAGGGCTTGGTAGGCTTGCTCGAGATCGATCTCTCCAGAGACGAGTTGACGAGAGATCTGATTGACATCACAGACCTTTTCAATATTATAATTAGTCCGCAAGATCCGTTTCATGCGCGTGACATTGGCATTCTCAATTGAAAAGAAAATAGCGACTGGCATCGCTAAAACATTACAATCGACGATTCCCTGTGAATGGGCGATCCGGATCATGGTATCTTCGACCCGGTGAATCTCAGAACCGCTCTCTATCAGGAGGGTTCCAGCTAACATCAGGACGTCGATCACTTGGTTGATCTGTTTTGACTCTTCCATAATTTCCTTCTTACTAAATAATCTGTTTCTATTATAGCAAAAAAGGACGAGAGACAGAACTAAAATTTGACAATTCTAGTTTGTTTCTTATCCTTTCTGAATTCGTTTAGAATAGCTATTGTTTAGGCTTATCATTCGTTAACTCGGGTGGTGGTGCTGCACGGTGCTATCCTGGACGAGAAGGGTTGCTAAAAAGATCAGTGCAATCAGGATAAAGAGCCAAATAATAGCGAAAATAAATGTTAAAAACATAGGATCACCCCTTCTATCTTATTTACAGCTCTACTATAACACTTGGAGAAAGCGCTGTCAAACCCTATATAGTAAGCTCTTAAACTCTTTCAAAATTCAGAATACTCTTGCGATGGGGATGAAAAAAACCAGCCGTTTCCGACTGGTTTTTTAAGATCTATTTGAATCTTAGTTCAAGGCATCATCCATTGAAAGAACTTCGTGGAAGACACGTTGTGTCAATTCAGTTTTTTGTTCTGGAGTGAGGTATTTAGTGTTTACACAGTATCCAGAGATACGTACGATTACGTCTTCACCTGACATGATCTTTTCGTAAACATCGTTCAAGTCCATAACGTTCAAGTTAACGTGTTGTCCACCGTTTTCGAAGTATCCATCAAGGATGGTTACCAAGTTATCAACTTGTTCGTCACGAGTTTTACCAAGAGCACGTGGTGAAACTTGAGTAGTGAGTGAGATACCATCAGCTGCATAACCAAAGTCAAGGCTAGCAAGTGAGTTCAAGTTTTGCAACCATCCACCTTTAGCTTTGTTAGATGGGTTAGCACCTGGTGAGAAGAATTCCAATTTAGACAAGTTCACAGAACCATCTTCGTTGAGGTATACCCCTTTGTGGACTGGTGAGTTACCAGTTTGTTTAGAGTAAGCAACGTTAGAAGTGATGGTAAGAAGTGAAACAGTTGCTTCAGCGTTCTTGTAAAGTTTGTGGCTGCGAAGACGAGTAGTGTAAGCTTCGATCAACCATTCTGCCAATTCGTTAGAACGTGGGTCATCTTCACCCCAACGTGGGTATTCACCGATTGTTTCGTAGTCGTAGATGTAGCCATCTTCGTCACGGATTGGTTTAACAGTAGCGTATTTGATTGCTGACAATGTATCAACAGTGTTGGCAAATCCACAGATACCGAATCCCATGTTTGCGCGTTGGTGAGTTGGCAAGAAGGCCATTTGAACAGCTTCGTAGTTGTACTTATCAGTCATGTAGTGGATGATGTTCAAAGCATCTACATAAGTGTCAGTCAACCAGTCAAGAGATTTTTCGAAGTTTGCTTTCACAGATTCGAATTCAAGAACTTCGTCACGGATAGGATCGATGTCAAATACTTTGTAGTCTTTATGAACATCGTCGTAACCACCGTTCAAACCAGTAAGAAGAGCTTTAAGCACGTTAACACGAGCACCGAAGTATTGGATGTTGTGGCGTTGTTCTTCGTTTTCTGGGTCAAGTGGAGATACACAACATGAGATACAGCTCATTTCACCGTATCCGTCTTTAGCCATTGTTGTAACACCTTCGTATTGGATAGAAGAGTGTTTGTGGCTCATGTGCATACAGTAGCGACGGAAGCTATATGGCAATTTGTCAGTCCAAAGAACTGTCAAGTTTGGTTCTGGAGAGTTACCGATGTTGTCCAACGTGTTCAAGAAACGGAAGTCCATCTTCGTAACACGGTGACGTCCGTCGTTACCCATACCAGCCATAGAAGTTGTGATGAAGGTTGGGTCACCTGAGTACAATTGGTCGTAAGCTTTTGTACGAGCAAATTTAACAGTACGCAATTTCATAACGAAATCGTCAACGAATTCTTGGATTTCTGATTCAGTGTAAGTACCACGAGCCAAGTCACGTTCTGCGTAGATATCCAAAACGATTGGCACACGTCCAAGAGAAGTAGCAGCACCGTTGATGACACGGCAGACAGCCATGAAGGCAATGTTTGTCCATTGGATTGCTTCTTTTGTATCGAAGGCAGGACGACGAACGTCTACACCATAAAGGTCACCCAATTTAACAACTTCTTTCAAAGCTTGGTATTGAAGGTTTACTTCTTCACGAAGGCGGATTGATTCTTCATCGATTTCAGTGATAGAGTTCCAGTCGCTTGCTTTTTCAGCCATCAAGTAGTCAGCACCGTAAAGAGCCAAACGAGCGTAAACCCCAATGATACGTCCACGAGAGTATGCATCTGGAAGACCAGTTACAGTGTGAGCGTGGCGGGCACGACGGATATTTGTAGTGTAAGCGCGGAAGATACCATCGTTTACAGTAGTCACATATTTAGTGAAGATTTCATGAACAGCTGGATCTGGTTCATAGCCATTTTCTTTCAAAGTAGTTTCCGCCATACGGATACCACCACGAGGCATGAAGTTCAATTTGAACAACTCATCATTTTGGATACCGAAGATCACTTCGTTTTCTTTGTCGATGTATCCAGCATCAATATCAGCGATAGAAGTTGGACGTGTATCGTATGGGAAACGAGTTTCTTCATAATGAGCTTTCGTTTCTTCAACAATTTTCTTGATATGAAGAGAACGTTCAGTTGGACCAGCTAAGAAGCTTTCATCTCCATCATATGGTGTGTAGTTAGCTTGAACGAAGCGAGAAACGCTTGCTTTTTCTTTCCAATCTTCACCTTTGAAGCCTTCCCAGGCTTTGTCAAAAATATCTTGTGCTTCAACGACTGTTTTAACAACCATTTTTATTTTCCTCTATTGTCTTTCTAGCAACTATATCTGTTGCACTTACAATAGTAGTATACCATACAGAAATCGGTTACACAAAGGCGAATTGCGAAAAACAACAGATTCTTTTGTAATACAGTTTCAAATCCTCTGCGATACTGTACTATATTTTTGAAAACAAACACAGTTTTTCAACAATTTTCATGTTTTCTGGAGAGCCGATTTTTGCAATTCTGAAATTTTCTTCCTATAATAGAAAGAAAGGAGGGTGAAAAATGCTGATATTTCCATTAGTGAATGATACCAGTCGCAAGATTATTCATATTGATATGGATGCATTTTTTGCTGCCGTCGAAGAAAGAGACAACCCTAATTTGAAGGGCAAGCCTGTCGTGATTGGCCAGGACCCTCGTCAGTCAGGAGGGAGAGGTGTTGTCTCGACTTGTAACTATGAAGCAAGGAAATATGGCATTCATTCAGCTATGAGCTCTAAAGAAGCACTAGAGCTTTGTCCTCAAGCCATTTTTATCTCTGGAAATTATGAGAAATACCGAGAAGTGGGTGAGCAGGTCCGTGAGATTTTCAAGCGTTATACAGATCTAATCGAGCCGATGAGTATTGATGAAGCCTATCTAGATGTGACGGAAAATAAAATCCAGAGCAAATCAGCTGTCAAAATCGCCCGCTTGATTCAGCATGCTATCTGGGAAGAGCTGCATCTCACAGCTTCAGCGGGTGTTTCTTATAATAAGTTTTTGGCCAAGATGGCAAGTGACTACCAAAAACCCCGTGGCCTAACGGTGGTTTTACCGGAGGACGCTGAGGATTTCCTGAGCCAAATGGACATTGCCAAATTTCACGGGGTAGGAAAGAAGACAGTAGAGCGACTACATGAGATGGGTGTCTATACTGGCGCGGATCTTTTAGCCATCCCGGAGATGACTTTGATTGATCGGTTTGGGCGATTTGGCTATGATCTCTTTCGAAAGGCGCGAGGGATTCACAATGGCCCTGTCAAAAGTCATCGCATCCGCAAGTCGATCGGAAAAGAGCGGACCTACCGCAAGCTCCTTTATGCAGAAGATGATATTTTAGAAGAAATTGCCAATCTGTCCAGTAAGGTGGCCCAATCGCTGGAAAAACACGGCAAGCAAGGAAAGACCTTGGTCTTAAAAGTGCGCTATGGAGACTTCACCACCCTGACCAAGCGAATGACACTGACGGAGCCAACACGAGAGGCTGAGCGGATCAATCGTTCCGCTCGCCATATTTTTCAAGAAATTGAATCGACAAATACTGGAATCCGCCTCTTGGGTGTCACCATGACCAATTTCGTCGATCATACCGAGTTGCCTTTGGTGGAAGAAAAAGAAAACGACTAGTTTGTTCACTAGTCGCCTAAGATTGATGACAAAGTCATCTTAGAAACTTTCCTTAGGTGAGTACGGACGTCAGCGAACTTCTACGAAGTTCCATGACTTAGTTTTGAACCTAAAGTTTCAAAACTCCCGAGTGCTAGAAACTGATTTTTTTCTAGCACTTTTCTCACAGCGGAAAGTTTCAATATTTTCTTGATTCATTTTAAAAATTGAAAATCATTGTTGTTCCTTTTTAGAAACGCTTTACTTATTTTATTTTAAAATAGTTAGTCTATATTCTAAGCATTTTCAGATTTGAAAATGCTTTTTTAGGTCTAAAAAACATCTAGCAAAATTGCTAGATGCTTCAAAAACCACTATTTTTTAAACGTTTAGAACCTTATCCAAGAATTCTTTCAAGCGTGGGTGTTGGGGGTTGTCGAAGATTTGGTCTGGTTTGCCATCTTCGAGGAATTCACCGTCTGCGGTGAAGATGACGCGGTTGGCTACTTGGCGGGCAAATCCCATCTCATGGGTAACGATGATCATGGTCATGCCTTGCTCTGCTAACTCTTTCATAACGTTCAATACATCTCCGACCATCTCAGGGTCAAGGGCAGAAGTAGGTTCGTCAAAGAGCATAATATCTGGATTCATGGCAAGTCCACGTGCGATAGCCACACGTTGTTTTTGACCACCGGAAAGACTATTTGGATTGGCATCGGCTTTATCTGCAAGACCAACTTTTTCCAACAATTCCATTCCGACTTTTTGAGCTTCTTCACGGGTCATTAGTTTGTGCTCTACTGGCGCAAACATAATGTTTTCAAGGACGCTCATGTGAGGGAAGAGGTTGAAGTGTTGGAAAACCATCCCGATATTTTCACGGACCAAATCAACATTGGTTTTTGGATCGGTTAGATCATATCCATTTACGGTAATTTGACCTTTTGTAACTTCTTCGAGGAGATTGAGACTACGAAGGAAGGTCGATTTACCAGAACCGGACGGTCCGATAATACAGACTACATCCCCTTCGTAGAATTTTGTTGAGATTCCTTTTAAGACCTCATTTTCACCATAGTATTTGTGGAGGTCATGGACATCAATTTTTAATTTAGCCATTAGTTAACCTTCTTTTCTAATTTTTTTGCAAATCGTGTTAGCAAGGTGATAATCACGAGGTAGAAGACGGCAAGGATCGCATACATCTTGAAACTTTGGTAGTTCCGAGCGATGATGATCTTACCAGTTTGGAAGAGTTCTACCAATCCGATCGCAGATACGATCGTCGTATCTTTCAGGGCAATGACGAATTGGTTAACAAAGTTTGGAAGCATGAGTTTGGTTGCTTGTGGCAAGATGATCTTGCGCATGGTCTTGCCATAAGAGATCCCAAGACTTCGGCTAGCTTCCATCTGTCCAATCGGTACAGCTTGGATCCCCCCACGGACAATTTCTGCGATATAGGCAGCAGCATTGAGAGAGAGGGCAATAGTACCTGCGACAAAGTCGTTAATTGGGGATTGATGACCTGTGACCGATTCAATCAAGTTTGGAATTCCCCAGAAGATGAAGGCGGCGAGGATCATGAGTGGGATCCCACGAATGACATCGACAAAGATTTCAGCTGTCCAGCGGAGCCATTTATAAGGGCTAACACTAAACATCCCGAAGATAACACCGATCACCATAGCAATGGCGAAAGAGAGAAGGGCAAGGGCAAGAGTAACACCCAAACCACTTAACAATTGTTTGTAGTTGTTTTGAAGCAAGCCCCAGATCGTTGTTTCATCTGCTGTTGTACTTGAAGTACTTGATTTGCTATCTGCTTTAAGGTATTTATCGAGAATCTTTTGGTATTGGCCATTTTTCTTCAAGTTTGCAAGACCGTTATTGAACATCTCGATCAATTCAGGATTTTCACCTTTTTTAACGGCAAATGCTAGTTGACCACTTGGAGTTCCTTCGATAGGTGTTTTGAATTTACGTCCTTGTTTAATAGCGTATTTGATAACAGGTTCGTCATCCATGATCGCCGCAACAGAACCAGAATTCAAACTATCATACATAGAAGCTCCGTCAGAGAACGTTTTGATCTTGTAACCATATTTTTTTTGGTTTTCTTCAAGGAAATTTTGTGAGGAAGTACCGTTTTTAACACCGACTGTCTTTCCTTTTAGGTCATCATAAGAATCAATCTTGCTACTTTCTTGAACGGCTAGAATAGAATTGGCCGTGTAGTATGGTTCAGAAAAATCAAATGTTTCTTTCCGAGCATCTGTTACGGTCATTCCTGCGATCATTCCTTGCGCATGGCCGGATTGGACATCACTTACCGCTGCGTCAAATCCAGGGTTATCAATCTCGATGGTAAATCCTTGGTCTTTGGCAATCGCCTTGATCAAGTCCATATCGATTCCTGTGTATTTGTTTTTTCCATTTTGGAAGACAAATGGTGCAAAAGATGAGTCACTTGAAATGCTATATTTTGATTTTTTAGGAGTTGCTTTTTGACCGGCAGGAGTAGTGGTTTCTGGAATGGCACTGTTACTTGATGATTGGCTTTCACCAGTCCATTTCTTGATGATCTTATCAAGTGTTCCATCAGCTTTCATTTGAGCGAGGGCCTTGTTAAATTCAGTGATCAACTTTTCATGATTTCCACCTTTTTTAACACCAAAGGCAAAGCCACCGACTGCTTCCCCGTCCATATTGATAGCTAGGTCCTGACCCTTTTGGATGGCGTATTGAATAACAGGTTGGTCGTCCATCACCGCATCGACCGCACCAGCTGATAAACTGTTATACATGAGATCACCAGTATCAAAAGTCTTGATCTTGTAGCCGTACTTGTCCTTGTTTTTATCGAGGAAGCGTTGGGCTGCAGTTCCGTTTTTAACACCGACTGTCTTCCCTTTTAATTGGCTGTACTTCGTGATTTTGTCAGCTTTCGTAGTCGCGATGACAACTTTTGTATCGTAGTAAGTATCAGACATGGTGAAGACTTTTTCACGTTCTGTTGTTTTGGTCATTCCGGCCATGATGGCATCCGCTTGACCAGCTTGAACTGCATTGACCGCTGCATCAAATCCAGGGAAGGATTTGTCCAAATCCCAGCCGTTGATTTCAGCGACCTTGTCTAAGATCTCTACGTCGATTCCTTTATAGGTTTGATCTGAATCCTTAAATTCAAATGGTGCATACGCTGTATCGAAAACGACCTTGATCGTTTCAGCATGAGCATGACCAGCGAATGCAACGATTGGAAATAAGAAAAGCAAACATGCTAGTAATTTTTTCTTCATTTCTGTCTCCTTTAAATTCTTTTCTCTTAGGGGATTTGACCCATGAGCACATTGACCAAAGGATGGCCTAAAAAAAACAAATCATTCATACCAAAACGAGTATGAATGGTCTTATGTTTTTCTACAAGAGCTATTATATCAGAAAATAGTTTGCTTTGCAAGAAAAATCCGGTTTTCATGTTAGGTTTTCTAACACGAAACGATATTGCAGCTCTAGATTTTCTTTGCTACAATGGAACTATCAGATAAATGGAGGTTGATCATGAAGAAAGGAAAGATGATTCAGGATATAAAAACTAACACCTCATGGCCAGTTCTTATTTCTACACTATTTTATGTATTATTAGCATCTCTCTTTATAGAAGGAGGCCTTTGGATTGGTAGTGAACTTGTGGGGCCATTTTCCTTAGTTATAGGTTTTCTAGTGGAGTTCTTTTCGCCAGGAAATGGGACAGCAAGTATTCAAGAATTTTTCTACCATTATCTTCTCTATTATGAGCTTTTCAGTTTTGTAATCATACTATTTCTCTTTATTTTTTGGGTGAAGGTCATAGAGAAGAATGCTTTATCAAGCTTAGGCTTTGTAAAAAGAAATTGGCTCAAGTATCTAGTCTGGGGGATCATGATTTCACTTGTTCAAATGGGAGTGATCGCGCTTGTCTACCAAGTAAGTGGCATCGGGTCTTTTGTGTTAAACGAGCTCAGTTTAGAGCCCTTGCTTTTTATCCTAGGATTATTTCCATTTTGGCTTCTGCAAGGGGGGACGGAAGAAGTAGCGACGCGAGGTTGGCTTCTGACTCGGATTGCTGCAAGAACTAATTTGCCTTTCGCAATCGCGATTTCTAGTAGTCTCTTTGGCATTCTGCATATGGGAAATGCAGGAGTGACCTTCTTATCCGTTCTGAATATCATCCTCGATGGAGTGCTGGCTGGTCTGCTTTTTATCTATACGGATAGTATCTGGCTAGTGGTCGCACAACACGGCACTTGGAACTATGTACAAGGAAATTTCCTTGGTTTTCAAGTCAGTGGTACGGGAGCAGATGCCTCGATTTTTAGCTTTAGCATGGGATCTGGTCCTGATTGGTTGACCGGAGGGGCATTTGGAGCAGAAGGATCAATCATCACTACTCTGGTTCTTCTTGTATCCCTAGTGATTGTCTATCGCTTAGGAGAGAGGAAAGAAAGAGTTGATAATGAACAAGTGTATCATGACTGACAGGAAATGATGATGAAAATGAAGACCGGTACTTGAGCCTGGTCTTTTTCTATGTGAGGATTCTGTCCTCAAAAGTCAGAGAAATATCATCTATTATGGTAAAATAAGGGAAGTATAATCAAAGGAAGAAAGTATGATTAATCGAGTAACAGATAACAAATTTAAACTAGTATCGAAATACCAACCGTCTGGGGATCAACCGCAGGCCATTGAGCAACTGGTGGATAACATCGAGGGTGGTGAGAAGGCGCAAATCCTGATGGGGGCGACTGGTACGGGGAAGACCTACACCATGAGCCAGGTCATCGCTCAGGTCAATAAGCCGACCTTGGTCATTGCCCACAATAAAACCCTAGCAGGCCAGCTCTATGGAGAGTTCAAGGAATTTTTCCCTGAGAATGCGGTTGAGTACTTCGTATCTTACTACGATTACTACCAGCCAGAAGCCTATGTGCCATCGAGCGATACCTATATCGAAAAAGATAGCTCGGTCAATGATGAGATTGATAAACTTCGTCACTCCGCGACATCAGCCCTCTTAGAGCGCAATGATGTCATCGTTGTGGCTTCTGTCTCTTGTATTTATGGTTTGGGTTCACCTAAGGAATATGCCGATAGCGTAGTCAGCTTGCGTCCAGGTCTGGAGATTTCTCGTGATCGTCTGCTCAATGACCTGGTGGACATCCAGTTTGAGCGCAATGACATTGACTTTCAACGGGGGAAATTCCGTGTTCGTGGGGACGTGGTGGAGATTTTCCCAGCTTCGCGTGATGAACATGCCTTCCGGGTGGAGTTTTTCGGGGACGAGATTGAGCGGATTCGTGAGATTGAAGCTCTGACTGGCCAAGTTCTAGGAGATGTGGACCACTTAGCCATTTTCCCAGCCACTCACTTCGTGACCAATGACGACCATATGGAAGTAGCCATTGCCAAGATTCAGGCTGAACTAGAAGAGCAGTTGAAGGTCTTTGAAAAAGAAGGGAAGTTGCTAGAAGCTCAACGTCTAAAACAACGGACCGAGTATGATATTGAAATGCTGCGGGAGATGGGCTACACCAATGGGGTCGAAAACTACTCCCGTCACATGGATGGCCGGAGTGAAGGAGAGCCTCCCTACACCCTTCTTGACTTCTTCCCAGAAGATTTTCTCATTATGATCGATGAAAGTCACATGACCATGGGACAGATCAAGGGCATGTACAATGGGGACCGCTCGCGCAAGGAAATGCTGGTCAACTATGGTTTCCGTTTACCGTCTGCCTTGGATAACCGTCCACTGCGTCGGGAGGAGTTTGAAAGCCATGTCCATCAGATTGTCTATGTGTCTGCGACACCGGGTGATTATGAGATGGAACAAACCGATACTATCATCGAGCAGATCATTCGTCCGACAGGTCTTCTCGATCCCGAGGTGGAAGTGCGTCCGACCATGGGGCAAATGGATGATCTCTTGGGTGAGATCAATGCGCGTGTAGAACGTGGAGAGCGGACCTTTGTCACCACCCTGACCAAGAAGATGGCAGAAGACTTGACCGACTACTTCAAAGAAATGGGGGTCAAGGTCAAATACATGCACTCGGACATTAAGACTTTGGAGCGGACAGAGATTATCCGCGATTTGCGTCTGGGCGTTTTTGATGTCTTGGTTGGGATTAACCTTCTTCGGGAAGGGATTGATGTACCAGAAGTCAGTCTAGTTGCTATTCTCGATGCAGATAAAGAAGGCTTCCTCCGTAATGAACGTGGTCTGATCCAGACCATCGGTCGTGCTGCCCGTAATAGTGAGGGTCACGTGATCATGTACGCAGATACTATGACTCAGTCTATGCAAAAAGCCATCGATGAAACGGCCCGCCGTCGGAAAATCCAGATGGCTTATAATAAAGAGCATGGCATTGTACCACAAACCATCAAGAAGGAAATCCGTGACCTGATCTCTGTTACCAAGGCGGTGGCCAAGGAAGAGGACAAGGAAGTGGATATCACCAGTCTCAACCGCCAAGAGCGCAAGGAACTGGTCAAGAAACTGCAAGGTCAAATGCAAGAAGCAGTCGAAGTGCTTGATTTCGAGCTGGCAGCGCAAATCCGCGATATGATGTTGGAAGTCAAGGCTTTGGATTAGATAGGATAAAGCGAATGAAGATTATCATTAAAACAATGGAAACTCCTGAAGAGATAGAAGGAAAATCTCTCGTTCATTGGCAAACGTGGAGAGAGGCTTATGACGATCTTTTACCCGCGGAATTTCAGGAGACGATGACATTAGAAAAATGTCGTTTCTTTAGTCAAAAGTATCCAGAAAATACCTTGATTGCGATGGATGGAAAAAAGGTCATTGGATTTATCAGCTATGGAAATTTTCGTGATGAAGCTATTCAAGCTGGTGAAATCATTGCCTTATATGTTTTAAAAGATTACTATGGAAAAGGTGTGAGTGAACAGTTAATGCATGCTGCATTTGTTGCTCTTGATCAATTCTCTGAAATTTATTTATGGGTATTGAAAGATAATAAGCGAGCCATTGCTTTCTATCAAAAAATGGGTTTTACTTTTGATGGCCAAGAACAAATACTTAAACTTGGAAAACCTGTTAAGGAATTGCGGATGATGTGTTCTTCAAATAAAAATTCCTAAAGGACCTATCTATCAACCTTTGAACCATTATCAATTAATCAAGTAAAAAAATAAAAGAGATAGAATGAACCAAAGAAATGAAGGAGAAGACGAATGAAGATTTTAGTCATCAATGGGCATCCGGATCAGGAAAGTTACTGCCAGGCTATTTTTCAAACCATTGTCGAAACTATTGACTCAAATCGCCACGAGCTCCAAGTGATCAATCTCAATGAAGAGGACTTTGATCCGGTCCTTCGCTATGGTTATCGAAAGCGGATGGAGGAAGATTCCTTTATCCTTCGTTCTCAAGAATGGATCCAGTGGGCGGATCACCTGATCTTTGTCTATCCCATCTGGTGGAGTAGTATGCCGAGTCTTATGAAAGGTTGGATCGATCGGGTCTTCACACCTGGGATTGCCTACTCTGCTAATGATCAGGGAAGCTTTATCTGGAATTACCTTAGAGGCAAGCAATTTAAGAAGTTACTCAAAGGAAAAACGGCCAGTATTTATGCGACCTCCATGGCGCCTACTTGGTGGTACAAGATTTTTTCAGGCCCTCTCAATATTCCGGATAGTTATGGCATCTCTGTTTTGAAGAATGCAGTTTTGAACCACTGTGGGATTAAAACCAAGCGCGTCTGCATCTTGGGAGAAGTCGGCCGCGATGTGAACACCGCTAGCATGCGAGAGAAGCATCTTCAAAAGGTAGCAGAAGAAGTAAAGAAGCTTTGATCAGAGATTGGAGACTACTGATAAGTTAGTGTCTTTTGTTGTATTTTGATTGGCTTTTGGTTAAACTATTAACATAATCTATAAAACATAGGAATGATTCAATATGCTACTTTTTATCTATATGATCTATGTCATTTATTCACTATCAAAAATGAAAAATGAAGGTAAAAAGGTCTCTATTCTTACGAAGATTGTCGTCTATGGTTTATTGGTTTTATCATTGATTATGATGTATTTCAGTTTTTTGGCATTTTTATTTTCTCCTTTGCCATTTTTTGGCTTTCTAGCCTCTCTTGTTCTTGGCGGCATGATGCTATCTCTGAAAATTGTTATTGCCCTTGCATTACTATTGTTATCACTAAGTCTATTATTAGACAGCAAAAAAAGTGATCCGGATACGCCTCTAATTGATCATTGGCTACGGTTGGCAGTCCATATTCTGTTGATCATAATCTAAGATAAGAAGATTACTGTTTTTTTAAGCTTTGAACCAATGTTTACATAGGAGAGCTCAATTATGGGAAAGTATTTGTACCTGTTTAGGATCCTGTATCTTATTCTTTTACTTTTCATGCTAGCTAATTTTCTTTTAGGATTCTTTGGCTACGCATTTACTCCACTTCTTTGGAATCCCTGGCTGTATCTTGGAGCTGTGACGGCTATTAGTCACATTTGGTATCGTTTCTATCGAAAACATACTCCAAATTGGAAGAACCTTGTTAGTGTTCTTTTGAGTCTCTTTGCTATGGTGATTCTGGTATTTTTCATTGAGTTGTTCTTTACCTTTGATGGCCATGGTCCGGTAACAATTCACTCGGAATATTCGTTAAAAGAGAAGACCATTGTCTTTGAGAGAGGCTTTCTTTTGGATATTTTTGATGAATACCATGAGCTGGTAAATCCCTTTGTGATGAAGAAAGAGATACAAAAGAAGGTTTATATTGATTAATTGTTAATATCATAGAAAGGAAATTTATGTCACGCGCAACATCTACTGTACTTACTAATCTTTGTTTGGTAGAAGATCCTAAGGATGGAAAAGTAGTCCTCCAATACCGCTCGCCAGAGCGTTACAAGAAATGGTCTGGCTATGCCTTTCCTGGAGGTCATATCGAGGAAGGTGAAAGTCTTGCAGAATCCGTCATTCGTGAAGTTTACGAAGAGACAGGACTGACAATTGCAGATCCAAAACTCGTCGCAGTCAAAGATTGGCCATTAGACGATGGAGGCCGCTATATTGTCTTTTGCTACAAGGCAACAAGATTCTCAGGCCAACTCAGATCATCTGAAGAAGGAGAAGTTTCTTGGGTTGAGAAAGACCAATTAGAAAAGTTGGATTTATCCTACGACATGCTTCCTTTGCTGGAAGTGATGGAAGACCCAGATTTGTCCGAGTACTATTATCGCAAACGGACAGATGACGGCTGGGAAAAATTAAGATTTTAAGCAAAGGGCTAGAGGGATCTAGCTTTTTTTGCTTGTAAGGTAAAAGAAGAAAGAATATTCTATTCGTGCTTGAATCTGCTCAGAAAAAGTACTATAGTATAAGCATAAAATACAATTGTAATCTTTCATACTGTGAATAGAAAGAAGGCAAGATATGAAATTACAATTTAGAATCCTGATAGGAATTTGCTTCTTGATCGGTGCCTTAGTCTTTGCCTTTAAAAAGGAATGGTTATACGCTTTGCTGTTGCTTTTGGTTGGGGCTTATTACCTATATAAAGGAGTACGTCGATGAAGAGTGAGTGTTTAAACATCAAGGGGCTAAATGTTTGGTATAAAAAAGACAAGCCCGTTATAAAAGACACGAATTTGCTTGTACCCAATCATTCTGTAGTAGGGTTGATTGGTCGAAATGGAGCTGGGAAGACAACCTTGCTAAAAGCTTTAAGTAGTGTTTTTGATCATCGGCAGTATGCAGTTGAGACTGTTACCATAGAAGACAAGGCAACCTCTTTTCATACGAATTTCTATAAGAGCCGTACCTATACAGTTTTTACTGAAAACAATAGTTTTTTAAACTGGGATTTTGTTCACTATTTTAATTTTGTCTGTCGTTTGTATCATCGAAAGAGAGATGAAACGTTATTGCAGGACCTGATCTCAGGCTTTCATTTTGAAGAATTTCTCAACATCGACATTGGTAGTTTGTCAACGGGAAATAAGAAGAAAGTCTTCTTGATCACAGCTTTTTATCTCAAAACTCCTCTCCTTATTTTGGACGAACCATTTGATGGCCTTGATTTTGATGCGACAGAATTTCTATATGGTTTGCTATTGCAGTATAAAGAAGAAGGCTCTATTCTGATGAGTTCGCATATCGCAGAGAGTATCGTTCGGGTGTGTGATACAGCTTATTCTATTGAAGATGGTCACCTAGACGCGATCGAATCGAATTTAGAAGATTGGTTTCGTGACGTCAATCGTCAGAGGGGGTAGAGCATGCTACTAGCTATTTTTAGAGATTTGGTATCCAAAAATCGGCTCTTCTTGTTCTTAACTTCCTTAGCCTTTGCTCTTTATTACCATCTTGTTGGGGCAAAATTTTCTACAAGCTTTCAAGTCTTGCTGATCAGTACGGCTATTGTTACTGCTCTATCAACCTTTCAATTACTGTATTCCTATTTTTCGATGGACAGGGTCCAAGCATACTACCAGCTTCCTTTGTCTCTCAATCGTTTTAAAGGGTCTTTTCTGACGGTAACCTTTCTTCTCAATTTACTAGAGCGCGTGCTGTTATTGATCCTCTTTTTAGGAGTCAGGTTAGACCTGCTACAATCCTTTAAGCTCGTCCTTCTTTCTTTACTGGTGATACTAAGTGTGTTATATGTCTTTATCCAGTTCAATACCAGGCCAAGTCTTCTAGGAGGGGGTATCATTTTTGTAACGACTGTTCTCACAGTATCTTCTTTATGGGTCCAACAAGTGTCCTATATGATCTTACTTTCAGCCCTCGTTGCTGTCTTTATTTTTAAAAATGAGGACTTGATCGCGATTTCAAAAAATGATCAGCTGCTCGTTTCAAAGAGAAGAAGTGGAAATTATTTTTGGATTTCCTTGTTTCAAGAGCGCTATTTTTCCATCAATTTTATCTTTACTCTCATCTTCCTCCTTCTCATTCTGATACAGGATTATGAGGCTCCATTAAAAATCATCATCCTTTTAACGATTGCTTCTGTCAATACGCCATTAACCACTCTCATTTCCGCTGATAAAGATTTGATTGATCATGTTAAGTCACTTCCTAAGAGTCGGTTCTTTTACTTGATGTATTACCGTGTATTGCTGACTTATTTCTTAGCTGTGAATCTATTTGTTGCTCTATTATTAAAAATGGTGGTCATGCCTAATTTGGGGATTCTATTTTTACTAGGAGTCATGATTCTAGCAGTAGTGGAAGCTTTTTTGCACTTACTTATTGAAATCTATTTCCCTTTAAGAAAATGGAATTTAAAGAGGGAATGTTGGAAGCACCCAAGAAAATACATTGTGCCTAGTATCGTCTTCTTACTTAGTTGGAGTCTCCTTTTCTGCTTCTAAGGAATTGCCCCTTTGCTTGTATCTGCTTCTTAATTGTAGTATGATAGAGGAGTTGAAAAGATGCTAGAAAAGGTGGCAAGTAATATGAAAGATTTTCACTTTGATGCAATTGCTGCATTTGAAAATTACGAAATCGAAAAGATGAGAGATGGTCATGTAGTGGTGACAACCAAGGTCGTGGAATCATCTCTCAATTATTATGGAAATGCGCACGGAGGCTATCTCTTTACCCTGTGTGACCAAGTTAGTGGGTTGGTCGTGGTTTCTCAAGGGGTCGATGGGGTGACCTTGCAATCCTCGATCAATTACTTGAAAGCAGGGCGTCTGGGGGATGTCCTCACGATCCATGGCGAATGTGTCCACAGTGGACGGACGACTCGAGTAGTGGATGTCGATATTACCAATCAAGACGGGGCCAATGTCTGCAAGGCAACCTTTACGATGTTTGTTACGGGAGTGAGAGATGAATCCGCACAAGTACGCATTTAAAAACTATATTTTTGATTTTTATGGAACCTTGGTCGACATCGAAACCGATGAGTCGAGTCCCATTTTATGGGATACCATGGCTCAGATCTACCAATCCTACGGGGCAAGCTATACAGGAGAAGTCTTGCGACTGCGTTATAAAGAGTTGGTGCAACAAGCCGAAGAAGACTTGGCTAAGGAAAAACAAGTTGCCTACCCAGAGATTGATCTGACGGTCATTTTTGTGCAATTGTATTTAGAAGGTCATCCAAGCGGGAATAGTGTTTCCCACCTCAAAGAGTGGGGACGTTTGATTGCGCGGACTTTCCGTGTCCTTTCTCGCAAACGGTTGGAGCTTTATCCTCACACGAAAGAAGTATTAGAGGATATGAAAGCCGCAGGTTGCCGAATCTTTCTCTTATCCAATGCTCAAGCAGTTTTTACCAATCCGGAGATTGATTTGGTTGGCTTGAGAGAACTTTTCCATGCCATTTACTTGTCGTCTGATGCAGGTATTCGAAAACCTCAGCCAGATTTTCTCTTGGAAGTGATGAAAGAACACCAGTTGAACCCTGAGAAAACGGTCATGGTGGGGAATGACTTTACAACAGATGTCGCTGTTGCCCAAAGTATCGGGATGGAGAGTATCTTGATCAATACCTTCCCGTACTCTGATGCTGAACTGCGCGAGAAGAATCAAGCAGGTGTGCGGGTGATTCGAGATATTCAAGAATTGCAGGAAGATTGAGAAATATCATCCATGTAGGGAGGCCAAGTCGCCTCTTTTTTTCATGAAAATGCTACAGTCGAGCAGGATTTGTCAAATTTTCGCTTTCATGGTATACTATGAAAGTTAATTTGAATAAGGAGATAAAAATGAATAACTTACCAAACTGTCCAAAATGTAACTCTGAATACGTCTATGAAGATGGAGCGCTCTTGGTGTGCCCAGAGTGTGCGTATGAATGGAACCCAGCTGAGGTCGAAGAAGAAGAGGGTGTCGTAGCGATTGATGCCAATGGAAACAAATTGGCTGATGGCGATACGGTGACCTTGATCAAAGATTTGAAGGTTAAGGGTGCACCGAAAGATTTGAAACAAGGTACGCGCGTGAAAAATATCCGTATCGTGGAAGGAGACCACAACATCGATTGTAAGATTGATGGCTTTGGTGCAATGAAACTCAAATCAGAATTTGTGAAGAAAATCTAAAGATGAGAAGAAGGGCCTAGCCCCTTTTCTTTCAGGAGAATACCATGAAATTCAAACTATTATTTAGCTATCGTTTTCTATTGTTTATTTTGAGTGTACTTGGCGTTTATCTACAACTGACCAAGCATGGTGGTTTTGGCATGATGCTCTATTACACCATTTTATCCAACATGTTGGTCATGTTCTTTATGGGAGACATGGTTTGGCGCATGGTTCGAGGTCGTTCGACCCAGACTCAGGGCTACCTTCGTATGAAGGGGGCTGTTACCATGTCTATTATGATCACCTGTGTCATCTACCACTTTATGCTAGCACCCATCGCGACACCTGAGAAGTTTTATCGTTTGGAAAACTTCCTCTGTCATTACATCGTTCCTTTGATGTTCTTCTTTGATACCCTAGT
>OFLU01000159.1_pt1 | contig 18532 bp, 20 predicted proteins | sample 1540841 | NCBI WGS metagenome assembly OFLU01 (sample SAMEA4413044, study PRJEB24355) | metagenome | biome: human; feature: gut; material: faeces | place: United Kingdom | collected 2010 | reverse complement strand
ATTCTCAAAACGTTAATCAATACGATACTATCAACGTTTACAGACATTCAAGAGTATTCTCTTGGATGTCTTTTTTGTCTAAAAAATAAGAGTTTCCCTGAGAATTTCCCTGAAATTTCCCTGATTACTTTTTAATATTTAAAATTCATTTTGAGTTTAAGTTTTTTCTTATTAGTAGTATAATATATTAAAAATTGTTATAAAATTTAAATACTTATTTTAATTTATAAAATACTAAGATAAGTATTAGCTTTTATGGAGGTTTTCATTATTTTATGGTGAAGTATAAGAGAAAAAAGGATGAACTGAAAGAATATTGGGATGACCAAATTAATTTTTTGATTAGAGAGGTTAATGAATTTGATAATGGTAGTGAAAATGAAGCAAGACGAATCGCTTCTTGTTTAAGGATATTACTGCATGAAACTAAGTATTCTAAGTCCTTGGTAGGACAAATAGGTATTAATTTAATTTATTTTTCGTCTAGCAGTTTTTATAATCCTGCTAATTTATTGACATCATGGACATTATTAACACTAAGGCTTGGCCCTGATGGTATCCAGTATTTACCAAATATTATTTATGATAAGGATAGTCGCTATTTTTGTTATACATTTGATGACTGGTGGAATGAAGTGATATTTGACGATAAGAGTAATGTTTTTACTAGAAAGGACATTATTCTATTTGTAGCAAATAATGATGGTGGTGCACATGTTGACCCTGAACTAAAGGAATCTTTTTTCTTGTTATCAAAACAAAATTCTCTTGGTATTGTGGATAATTTCGATCAGGCTCCAGAAAATAATCCTATTTATCAGGCTGTCAGATCAATAGCAGAGGAGTTTTTGATAAGTTTGAAAATAAGGGAGATAGGTCTTAAAACGCGAAAGCAGTGTAAAGATAAGACTTTTGAAATGAGATTTTTTGATGATAGTAGAAGATATAAATGGTCAAGTACGGAGATTAATGTTTCAGAAGAAATAATGGAAATTGTAAATCAACACAGAGTCGAAGATAGAAAGCTCTATTTGCAAGTATTAGGGAATGGTATGAAAGTAGAATTTGTTGGGAAATAAAATATTTTTGTAATCAGAAAATTTTATCGAAAAAAAATTAGTACTAGGAAAAATGTAAATAGTCAATTGATCTATTTCATTATTTTTTCAGATTTCTAAAAGCAATCTCCCCAACTGTTTGATTGACTGTGTCTGTTGTATTCACGTAGATCTTGGTGACTTGTTTATCACTATGGGTAAGTGCTTCTGAAATATCTTCTAAGGATACGCCAGCACGTCTTGCCAAAGTAGCACCAGTATGTCTTAATTTGTGTGGGGAAGCTGGTGAAAGTTCAGGATGTCGTCTTCGTATAGAGTTCATTCTATGATTGAGATAGTCTATATGAAGAGGAACATTAACTCCATTTGATCGATTGTTGTATGTGAAGAGAAATTGTTTTTCACTCTGCTTAATTCCATATAATTTAAGTTGTCTTCTTTGTTCTTTTTTCCATTCTTTTAGAATATCTATAAGTTCTTTTGGTGCTCTAAACAAAGTTATTTTGTTACCTTTTGTAGATTTTAATTTTCCAAAACGATCTAATGCTTGTTCAATTAAAATTTCGTTATTATTAAAATTTATATGTTTCCATTGGAGGGCATAGGACTCAGATTTTCTATCTGATAAGAAGAACGTAGTATAGAATAAAGCATAATCTTTTAATTCTATCTGATCATGTTTTAGATCTTCATCAATTGCTTGTAGCCATTGTTTAAGTTCCTCCTCATTTAAAGTTAAATCTTCATATTTTTTACTCTCCTTTAGAGCTAATTTTTTGTTAGCTTTTATCCTGCTGATAGTCTTTTTTAATTTATTGACTTGAATATATTCAAGTTCTTCTGCCCAATCAAATACAGAATTTATATATCCTCGTATAGCCTTAAAATTAGCATATGAGTTTGATAAGGGGGTGAGGAGTGAAAGCATTAATTGTTTGCTTTCATTAAGATAATTTATGGAATAATTGCCTAATAGTGGAATAACTTGAAGGCGGAAGAGATTTTCTGTTTGAAAAACTGTAGCTTTTGTGGGTGGTTTAATAGTGGTAGTTGCTTGACCAGCTTTATAGGGTTCTAACCATACATTTTTGTAAAAGTCTTTAAACAAGATGTCTCCCTTATTTTTGGAAGTAACTGTAGATCGTCCCAGTCGAGTATTTTCGATATCAACAGATATTTTTAATTCAGCCTCTTTTGCTTCTCGACGAGTCTTATATCTTTTTTCATAGTATTGACCTAAACCAAGTTTTCCTTGTACATCTGAAGGGATATATATTTTTACTTGATATGTTCCATTTTTCGTTTTCTTAATAGCCATTTTTACCTCTTTATGCGCTGATTTCTAATCGAGTCATCCATTGATTTATACTTTCTTTGTTGAAACGAATAGATTTTCCAATTCGAATATAGGGTAGCCCCATTGCAATCCAAATATCTAAAGTATTATTAGATACTCCTAAATAATTACAAGTCTGCTTTTTGTTCAGGAAAGGACTATCTGCTCCAATATCTTCTTTAAAGTGATGGATTTCATCTTTGATTAGTGTTGCAATCATTTGCTGAATTTCTTGAGTTTGTTCTTGTGGTAATATTACCTGCATAACGTCCTCCTTTAACGCAAAAAAGCCAAGGTACAAGACCTTGACTAAGGAGATTATGAAAAGAAAAATTTTTAGGATTGATACAATTATAGTATAATTAAATGAAGTAGTAAAAAGGGATGGATTATATGCAAAAAATTATTAGAACAGTTTTTATAACAAGACCAATGACAATAAATTATATATCTACATTAGTATTGAATTTAAGTGCTTTGTCATTTTTATGTTATTTAATGTTATTTGAACATAATATGATTGATCTAAACTGGTATAAAGTTTTAACACTTATCTATTTTATTATAGTAGTCGTATTTGTAATCCATTACAGAAAGGATTGTACTATTAATTTAGGAACATACAGTGAACAGTTGAAAGTAGATTTTAAACCGTCACTTCCTTTTTATGTTATAAAAAGTTTTTTAATATCTTCGTACTATATTTTTACTAATATAATTATAGTTTCTTTAATAGAAAAAATTTCAACTGATAAATGTTGTGAGAAACTCCATATCTTAATTCCATGTATATCCATATTTGTATTTGTTTTAGCAATAACGAGAATTATTTTTGAATTAACTAAAATTTCGCCATTTATACTTTTAGGTTTTATAATAATTCCATTACTAATGTTTTCTTTTGTCGGTATTGAAAAAGCTATATTAGGTTGGACATTTTTAGCAATGTTTTTAGGAATGATTGCAAATCAATTCCTAAGCATGGATTTAAGACAGTTAGTACCTGAAAAATTTAAAATTTTTATCAAAAATGAAGAAGAATTAGAAGAAATAATAAATAAAAAGAAATACACTCTGATTGTTTTCATACCAATTTTATATGTATCGTTATTAATTGCAGAAAAAATTTTGGATAGCGCTCCATATATATATATGATAAATGCTATTCATTCGAAGCATTTTCAGTCTGTTCCAACAGATTATTTTTCAGAGTTTTTAATTTGGAATGCTTTCTTAAAGTTACTCATAGTACTGGTAGCTTGGGCATGTTTTCAAACTTGTAAGGACTGGATATTTGAAACGTTATCTATGAAATTATTAAATGTTAATATTTCCTTAAATGATATTTCTCTCAAAAATGGTATATATTATCTTGTTAAATATAAAAGGTTAAATCATAAATGGAAAATCAATGAAAATCATTATTTTTATCTTGCAGGAAATGTAATTATAGAAAGAAAATTAAAGAGGAAGATACACAAAATATACAATATATCAGATAATCTTCTTCTGCCTGAAAAAGGGAGAAGTAAAATAATCAAATATGTTTCTAATGATATTCTAAAAATCGGAGATGACTTCTTTGTCTTAGATAAGTCAGATTCTAAAAGTGAAATATCAGATTCAAATAGACAAGTTGGTTTAAATATACTTCAGATTAACCACTATAATATTTGGAGTATTTTATTTTCATTTATATTTATATTTTCAATTTTGACTATGTTGATAACCTGTAGTATGAAAAATAGTTATAGAGGAGAATATTTTTATAACATTTCTGGTGATATCAACAAACCAAAACTCGATAAAAACGATCAAATTTTTTTCTGTAGAGAAGATATTTATATCATTAAAAGAAATAAATTATTTGGTAACCATGATATTGTATCAAAATATAAATATGACGATGTAACTTTGACAATAAAAAATAGCAAAGGAGAGAGAATTGGTGAGATTGAAACTAATCAAAATAATACATATGCTCAGAGGTTAATAGTAATTCATGATAATAATATTAAAAAGAAATATTATCCTAAATAGTCAAGTGAAAAAAATAAAAATCATTCCTCTGATTGATTAGGTGTTTTCCGAGTTGTTTGAGTTAACTAAAATATCTTTTTGTGGACAGCTAACCAGGAGCTCATTTTACTCTGTCATTGATATCTTCTGTGTGTCCTCTATAAGGGGGTGGATTTTGTTCTTTAAGTGAAACTTTCGTTGAAACGAACTCTTTTAGTTATCCATTGAAATTCACATTTATGCCTCGTTCATAAGATGTATTAATTGTACAACAAATTATAAGCAATTTTTTTACTTAACTATTAGATAAGAATTCTGAACTATTCGCTTCAAAAAACATCAAATAAAAGTTTGAAAATAATCTATTGTGCGCAAAAAACTACCTATTCGATTAAAGTAGGTAGTTTTTTCTTATTTGTAACCAAATTCTCTTAGAGCGTTATTATATGCTTCGCTATCTTTAAGATAGTAGTCGTGCTTAACTCCACTAATGTCAACAGAAAAGACCCCATCTTTAAATGAATATTCTTCTGTTCGACTTGCAATATTTTTTCCAGTTAATTCGATCGTATTCTTTTGTTTGTTAATGGTAAAGCTATCGGCTTCTCCATGCTCAATGGAAGCATTATCTCCTTTAATAGTAAACGCTAACTCGTTTCTTTCACTTGAGATCCAATAATACTCACCATCTAAAGATTGGTAGTTATTTTTAGAGCAAGCAATTAACGTAATAATTGATAATGAAAGTAGTAGTATACCTATTAATTTTCTCATAATCTTTGCCTCCTTCTATAATTTTAATTATACCAAAATATTATTACAAGAGTATATCAGTGTCTGTTATAACGAAAAAATGGAAAAATGTCTATTATAACAACAAATATTAAACTGTCGGGAAAAATGATATTTCTTAGAAAGAAAACTAAAAAATTGATATAATTAGCTATATTATAAACTAATCAAAGGAATTTCTTCTATGACTACATCAATAAATGTTGACAAAAGAAGCGTCAAACAACTATTAGAGACTGGAAAGAATAAAAGATTTATTATTCCTGAATATCAAAGACCATATGCTTGGTCAGACGAACAAATCCAAGTTTTATTCGATGATCTTACTGAATACACACTCAATACAACAGAAGATGAAAATAATACTTATTTTCTTGGCACAATAGTTTCATATGAAAATGATAATAAAGAACAGGAAATAATCGATGGGCAACAGCGTATTACAAGCCTGTTTTTGCTGTTGAGAGCTATCTATACTAAATTAGAAAGTGGCGGTCCTGAGACTAATTTCTTGAAAAGTCAAATCGAACCAACAATTTGGAAACAGAATCCAACTACAGGGGTAGTTAACTTTAATGAAATCCTTATTAGTTCCCGAGTTATGGGAGAGGAAGGAAATCAAGAATTTGCTAATATACTAGTCTCTGGAAAAGCAGATGAAAAATCAAATAGTAACTATGCTAAAAATTATAGATTGCTCCAGCAACTTGTTAATGAATATGCTGCAGATAATCCATTGTCCTTTTATAACTTCATCAGTAATATATTAAATCAAGCTATTCTTCTTCCTATTACAGCCGATAGTCAAGAAACAGCACTAACTATTTTTTCAACTCTAAACGATAGAGGACTAGCATTATCAGATGCCGATATTTTTAAAGCAAAAATTTATAATCACTTGAATTCAGATGAAAAAAAGGGATTTATAGAACTCTGGCAAGAACTAGATGAACAAGCTACAAATGCTGGGGAAAGTATTCAAAAGTTGTTTTACTACTATATGTTTTACTTGAGAGCAAATGAAAACGATCGCAAGACAACCACTCCTGGTATTAGAAAATATTATGCAAAAAATAATTTCGGAAAACTGTACTCACAAGATTTAATGCAAAATTTAAATACTATTTTAAATTTGTGGATTGTGATAAATAATAGAGTCTCACTAGAAAATGAAAAATGGTCCGAAAATATTGAAATAAAACAAACTTTGGATACTTTGACCTCTTATCCTAATGAGTTTTGGAAATATCCTGTTGTCATCTATTACTTACACTATCATTACAAAGATACATTTGAAGGTGACTTTCTTATTTTTTTAAAAAGATTATTAGCAGTTCTATCGGCAAAATACATCATAACACCTACAATTAATGCCGTTAAAACTGGAATCTTGAATTTAAATGCAGAAATAATTAACTCAGCACAACCCAAATTCAATTTCGGCGAAATTGATGAGAAAGAATTATCGGATAAAATCAAAACTGCACATCGTAATACAGTGAGGATGATATTAAAGATCTTAGCTTATCAGCATCAATCAGAGTTATTACCAGAAAAATGGGAGATTGAGCATATCCTTCCTCAAAAATGGCAATCAAGTTATTTTCCAACGAATTCAAATTCTGAAGTCAAAGAATTGATTGAACATATTGGAAATAAGATTCCCTTCGAAAAGAGGCTCAATATTATCGCAAGTAATGGATACTTTGCTAAGAAAAAAGAAAGCTATAGGAAATCTAAAGTTGGTATATTACTTGAGCTTTCTCAAAGTAATAACAACTGGGGACTTGATGAAATTAGAGAACGTGATATTCGTATTTCTGATGAATTAGTTGGAATACTAAACGACTGGGGCCTGAATCAATCTGAAGCTAATGTTGAAGAATTATTGATATGTATCCCAGAAGAACGATTTTCAGACTATCTTGATTTTATAAGAATTTTCAAAATGGAAGATTCAAATGAGGCAAGAGAAAAATTTTTGAGCATGTAGCAATTTAACAAAGCACTTTAGCTGATAACACATACTCTGTTACTATCGACTAAAGTGCTTTTTCATGCATTTAGTGGCAATTATGGATACGATTATCTATTTGTATCGTCCCCAATAGTTAATAAGTTTCCGAAAAATAGGTCTTTTTCGGAAAGTTTATGAATATCATAAAACACATTGAAGCCTTTCAAGAATTGTATAATAAAAAATTTAAGATTATATGAATTAAAGTTACATAATTATTTAGAGTAATGCATTATTCTTTTAGTAATTTCTCATGTTTTTCACGTATTTTTTGAAGTTGGTCTCCGTGTAGTTTTTTATGTACTCGTTTATCTATGAACTCTTTGATTTTGTTGAATTGATTTTCATCTATTACTATCTTAGGATAACCTCTAGGACCTCCTTTTATGGTTGAAAAGTCTAATTCGGGTATTTCATGGCAGAGCTCATCCATGCAAATTAAGTTATTATCACTATCTAGTGGTTGAAAACTTTCTTTCGGGTTTGCAAAAAGAGTAATTCTTTTATGGGCATTTTCCCCCTTTGGATGATCTATACCTGCCCAATAGAAATGATCTCTTCCCTCTCTTTTGTGAGTAATATATTTAGTGATATCTGATAATCTATAATCGTTTTTATAATCAAAACCACCATAACCTGGTAAAGGGTTCCAAATTTTAATTTCATCGATAACGAATATTAAATCACAAAACCACTTTCCTTTTTGCGAATTGTCTTTAGTAAGCCATATAACTGTATCCCCTTTTTTCATTTTACTAATGGGTAAGCTGTTAATTTTACAATAAGAGTGTAGGAATCTCGGGGCAAAAATATAAGGATCTTGATTCCCCTTGAAACTGTCACAATAACAAATATTGTTTTTTTCTAAAATTAGTTTATAGCGCTCTGCATGAAACATTATAAATACATTCATTAAATCGTCTTTCTAATAAAAATTACTGTATCGATGGAGTATGCAATATATTATTTTAAAAAATTTAAAATTATAGCCTTTTCGACTAAAAATGTATCATAAATCCCAAAATATAAACAAAATATTTTAATTTATTGATAGAACTAGAAGCATAATTTAAAATTAAATGTGTGATATACTTGGAGTAAATAGTTGGTTAAAAAAGGAGATATTACTAATGGTTAAAAGTCAAATAATTAAAGATCTTGCCCAGGATAAGATAACAATTGAAAGTGCCCTTCGAAGATTGTTGGTTATTTCTTATGAATTAGATAACTCCGAACTTCAAAAATGGATAGAAAATGAGTTGAATGGTTATACGAATAATAGTATTATACCTGATTACCGTAAGAATGTAACTTATATGATTATGTACAGTGGATATAATGCTAGCACTTTAATAAGACAACAACCCTTATCAGAATCATATTTTGATAAGGAATTACAAGATATTATAAAAACTAGAGTAATAAAAGATGGAGTGAATATATTGGAAAATTCGATTAAAAGCAAGAGTGAGATTATCTTTAATTTAATAGATTTTGCTGGAGTTGTAAGTCATAACAGTGGAGGTTTGATAAGATGCATAAGATTAGAACAAATCATCAGTAAGACAACATTTTTACAAATTTTAAGTAACGTTAAAACAAAGTTAATACAGTTATTATTGGAGTTAGAAAAAGAATTTGGTTTGCTGGATGATCTTGATATCGACCTCTCTGACAAAAGTAAAGATGAACTTAGGGAGGTAAATGACAAAATTACAAATAAGATATATTTTAATGGAAAAAGTGAGGAATTTTTCTAATGGGAATTTTTAAAAATAAAGAATTTGTTTTGCTCATAGTGGGGGCGTTAATATCTTTGGTTTCAACTTTAATTGGCTTCTTTGCTCAAACTTATTTTACATACTTACTATCTAATAAAGGAAAAGTCATTATCTATATAAAATCTGTCTATAGTAAGTCAACAAAAATGGCATGGGGTTTTAGCGCAACATCAGATGGAATTTTATTTAATGTTCCTTTATGGATTGAATTACATAATACAAAATCTACTAAACAAATTATTAGAAATGTCAATCTATCTCTTTACTCGTGTAATAAATATGTGTGTACTATGAAACAAGCAACTCATTATAGTACTAAAGAGGAAAAAGAATATTTTGGAGATAATGGTTCAAATTCTTTCTTACTAGATGGTGGTGAAATAAAAAGATTTGATCTAGAATTTTTTTTACTACAAAAAGATTTTAAAGGTGAAAGTTTTGACGATGTAAGATTATCATATTATGATACATCGGATAAACATAAAGAAATATCTATTTTTAAGATTAATTCTGCTTGGAAAATAACTAATAATAGTATTGATGAAGACTGGCGCAAATTAAACTAAGTAATAAATTTTGTTACTTAGTTTAATTTTACCTTCTGAATCAAAAGTTTTTTAATAGTTAAAAGATATTAATTAGTATTTTGTTATGAAGCACTCCGAAAATGATTCATTACCGCCTAATCTATGATATAATGAATCGATTATGAAAAGTCATTTTGTAGGGAAGGCCCTTTAGCATGAATGCTATAAGAAGAGTTTTGAAATGGAGAAAATAAAGTATGTATGATTTTAATAGAAAATTACTTACAGGGTGGGCTACATCTGTTGTAGTGATTGCTATCATGATTGTCAGTTTAATAAATTCTGGTAGTACCAGTATGAGTTATTCAGAGCGCCAAGAACAATTATTAAGAGAACAAAATAATCCATTGGGATATCAGGATAATGAGATTATGGAGAAAATCATTATAGATAAATGGACTAACAACTCTTATATCGATCATAATAAAGAAGATGAAGATAAGATGAAACGCTATTATATTGTGGTATGGAAGGAACTTAATAGCATAAAATACTATGAAAAAGTTGACAGTGATTATTTTAAAACAGTAAATATAGGAGATACATGGGACGGAAAAACAACATTGGAAGAGGTATATGATGATGACTATAGTTCAACCGATCCTGACGAATGGTAGAATTGGGATCAAACCTTTCTAATTGGTGATGTACCATAGGTCGATTATGAGAAAGGAGCTAGAAATTTGAATATGAGTAAAGAAAACAAATTCATTCTAATCGGACTGATCTCCACTGTTATATTAGGTATCATTCTTATATTTCCTTTGATAAATACGATGAAAAAAAACGCAGCGATTAAAGAACGGATTGAATACTTAGAAAAGAGACAGACAAAGCCTAGTTATAAGGATGGAGAAGTCATTGGATTTGCAGATTTAGATGGTGATAGTTTTGTTGTGTATTGGGATAACCTGAACAATGCCAAAGTATACGGATATCCATCTCCCCAAACGTTTCCAAAGGTTGGTGAGATTTATAGATGATTAAATTATATGTTGATGAATAATATATTCGGTACTATTCAAAGCAGATGAGAAAATAATTTAGTTTAGAAGAGGAAGTGAGAACATGGTATTATGGGAAGTTTCAATCATTTCAGAAAAAATGATTAAGCGAATTAACTCACGATGTAAGTTTCAACATAAAGGATATACACTTTGTACAGTTTGTCAATTTTGGCATTATTTTGGTTGCATCCCCTACTCGGAGGTGGTAGGAAAAATTGATGAAAAATACATGGAAGAAATATTCTATTGGCGTTGCTATCCTATGTCAACTAAAAAAGAGGAAGAGGAACTCTCGAAAAAATATATTTTTATAGAGCCTCTGAGATTTTGGAAAATTTTTCAGAGAAAATTTCCAAATGGTTATTTTGATACGTTCAAACAAGAAATTCAAAAAGATGAATTATTAAGTCAAATGCATGATGGTTTTCAAGGTTTTGTCGATGAAAATTACGTTTGGCTAGCATTAATGTTGTCAATAACTGTAAGAGAACAAATAACAGGATCTGAAGTATGGAGAGGTATGGCTTTACCGAATGATTGGTGGGAAGATAACATTGGATGGGAGAAATTATTAAAAGATATGGATGAATCTAGCTGTGAAGGTTTAGCTCAGGATGATGTTTTAGTATTCAGAAAACTTGAGTCGTAATAAAATAGAGTATAAAAGAAAGCATTTGTGCTTTTGAGGTGAAAATATTTTATTATTTAGTTCAGCTAATAGAAAGTTAGGATGTTTACATTCGGTACCGCATGATACAAGAAAAACTTTTCTATGAAGTTAAAAAAATAGATCGTAATTAATATTAGTTACTTTGTTCAATATCTTTCACTTGGAATCATATAACCTATTTATAAAAATCTGTTTGAGAGAAAAGTAGTGATTGATTTTATAAAGTGGAATATTTCATATTTGATAAGAAGAAAAATAGTTGAAAATATGCTATTTCTTCATCAGAAACAAAAGGGAAATTTCCCTCATACAATATAACTTATACAAATTTTTTGAAATAAAAAGGCAGTAGAAAACTATCGGATATTGAAATCAAGGTGTTTTGAAATCGCCTAAAACAGAACCTTGTCAAACCAGGTCTTAAGAAAGCTCGTAAAGCTTCACAATTTAGTAAACGTTAATTCGAAAGAATTACAATACTTACAAAGAGCACCTTTCGAGGTGTTCTTTTTGTATTTTCATACTAAATTGTGGTAGTTGACGTAGTTGTTGTGGCTTTAGCCGCTTACAATTACGGCTGTCATTCGACGAAGTCAATTACCTCAAAACGTTAATCAACACGATACTATCAACGTTTACAGACATTCAAGAGTATTCTCTTGGATGTCTTTTTTTGTTTCAAAAATACAAAGTTGACCCCGTTATTTTTTTGATTTTAAGTATCCATTTCACCTCTATTTAGAAAAATATCAAATCAATTCTTATTCAGGATAAGAGTCTTGACCTAAATCATTTACAAAATGACAAAAATAATGATATTTTTGACTAATATCATTGTCAAAAATAAAAAGATATGTTACAATGTAATCAAGTTAAAGAAATAAGACTTTGAACGGAGAAACTATGAGGATATCGGTAATAATATCTTATATAATAACAAAGGAGGAAAAATCAGATTCTACCATTTTGGGGATATCTAAGCGAAGTGGCTGAATTTGATAGACAATCGGTAAATATGAAGCTAAAAAATCGTTTAAAAGAGCTTCGCGCTCGTGATGGTTTAAACCAAACTGAGCTTGCCAAGCTAGCAGGTATATCTAGGCAGACCATTAGTTTGCTAGAGCGTGATGAGTATACCCCCTCTATTATTATCGCCTTGAAAATCTCTCAGATATTTCATGAGCCAGTAGAGTCGGTATTTCGCTTAGAGGAGGAAGAATCATGAACAAATATAGAGTAATTTATTATCTTTGTATCATTGCCTTTATAGCAAATGTTTCGATGATGATCGGGACCTTGCTGGGATGGTTTCAGATTTTAGACAGTAATTATTTTTTCTGGAGTAGCTTGATTTTTAGTTTAGTATTTGAGCGGATAGAAAAGAAAGTAAAAGAAAGAGTATAAAAGGAGTAAGATTATGAAAGAGTTTTTGGCAGATTTTCAAGTAGATACCGAACATAAAGAAATTGCAGGGGTTTGTGCCGGTATCGCCCGTTATTTCAATGTAGACCCTCTGATGATTCGTGCATTAGCCGTTTTGCTTTTTCTATCTTCGATAGAAATTAGTCTTCTCACAGTGATAAGTTATGCTTTTTTAGCTGGCTGGATGGGAAATGAATCTCTTGAAGTAGTCATCAAAAAATCAGGGTACAAGATTCTATTTTTCTATCTAGTTGCCATTCTCCTGAATAGTTTTGGTGATCAAGTTTTAACGGCTACTTTTGGATTTGGGCATGCTCTGGTTCAAGGACTGCTAGGTTTATTTTAGAAAGAAGATAGAAAATGAAAAAGAAACATTTATTACTATTGTTAGGAAGTTTATTGTTGGGTGGTTTAATCGGAATGTTTGGTGCTACCTTTACGAATCTTCATTTAAACATTTCTCAAGAGCAAGTACAGTTTATTTTGACGACCATCTTTTTCTGACTGGGAATACTATCGACAATAGTAGCTCTCTATTTTATCATGAATAGTAGGAAAGTTTATGCTAGCTACCTAGCAGAAGAAGATGATGAATTAAACGAGCTAGCTTATATTAAGATGTATCGCTCTCTAGATTATGGGACAGTTGCTTACAATGTTTTGCAAGTTAGTATGCTTTTTAGCTTGCTTACAGTGTTGCCTAGCCACGATTTACCGATATCAGCTTTTCTCTTAGCAGTATTAACCATTCTTGTTGGAAGTTTCTGCATCAAAACAACGAGCAAAATTCGTAATTACCAACTCTCTATTTTAGCCACACCAAAAGAGGTATTAGATTATCTAGAAACCTATGACGAGGGAGAGAAACAAGCGGAAATGGAAGAGGCTTATTTAATCTTGTTCAAACTCAATCAGCTAATCTTACCATCTGTCTATATCATCTTGTTTGCCCTATCCATTATTCTTGGAGAAGTACAGTTAGTTGCTGCCCTTATAACTGCTGTCATCCATCTCTATATCAATATTGCACAATTAAGAAAAACAAAACGTTACTTTAAATAACAGGGGTTTCTATGAATCGTGTCGCAAATGTAGGTGACGATGTTGAAAGGAATGAATCAATCAAAATAAATCTCATTCCAAGATAGAGCTAAACACAAAATTCTAAAAAGTTTGTAAAGTAGCTTTAGTAAACGTTCTTTTAAAAGAATGCTAATCATTACAATGAGCACCCTTCGGGGTGTTTTTTCTACACCCAAACTAAATGAAAGATAAACAAAAACCCACCCTATCTTTCACAGTCAAATGTGACTGTAGAAAATAGAGTGGGTCTAGGATGTTAAAGACTATTTGTCGTCTTTATGAAAGATATTTTTAACGCCCTTGATAGCTCCTTCAACAGCTTCTTTTGCATCCTCAGCAACTTCTTTTGCTTTTGAAGCAACTTTTTCAGCAGTGCCTTCAGCTTCTGTTTTTGTATCGCCGGTTAATTTACCAAAGCCTTCTTTAACAGAGCCTTTTACTTGGTTCAATTTTTCTTCTAATGACATAGCGTCACCTCCATGAAGTTAGTCGTTTATTTCTCTGAATGCAATACTGTTGATTTAAAAAAATAAAAAATATTTGTTTCAGATTAGAATGAGTATATTCTTTTTAAAATGGAAAGTCAAATTTTTGCTACGGCTAAAAAACAGGATCGCTTTCCGGTCACGAATAATGACCGACTAATAAGTCACGATATTTCGTTTTTCCAGCAAAGATTTGAAACGAAAGAAGCAAAAACTTTTCTGTCTACAATGAAATAAATGGTATAATGGTCGTGAATGGAGACATCGTAACGCTGTTTTTTGAAAAAGAGAAGATAAATATGAAAAGAATCCTTACAACCTACCCTGTTATCAGTACTTTAGCTCTAATCTGTTTATCGCTCGGTCTATTGACTTCCTTTTATGGGGATGCTATGTATGACCTATTGGCTTTTCATTCAAAGCCGGCCTATGCTTGGCAATATGTCAGTGGGACCCTGATGCACGGTAGTAAAGGAGCCCCTATCTGGTTTTTATGGGTCCATTTGTTGTTAAATGGACTCATGATCCTTCCCTTCGGAGGACTGCTAGAAAGAAAAAGAGGCTCCGGACAAGTCTTAATCGTTTTTGTGACGGCGACAGTCCTCTCTTCCATCGTTTTTCACTTTTTAACCCAGGAGCAGGACATTCAGGCAACAGGGATCTCTGCTGTAGGATACGCCTTTGTGACCGGAGGGATTATGCTCCTGCCAAATGTGTGGAAAGAGTTCTCACGCACCGTAAAATGGTTTTATCTATTTTTAATTTTTCTATCTGGCCTCATGCTCTTACCAGTAATCACCGGATGGATCTCAACGCTATTGCATCTTTCAGGGATTGTTAGTTATCTGTTGGTCTTTATCGGAAGTAAAGGCTTGAAGAGGAGAAGCTAACTATTAAGACAGCTCCTCAGTAAGGTTTTCATCGTACTTCCTTGACTCTTCTTCTACCAGGCCGTATAATATTCTATATCAATGAAGAAATCACCTTTTGTCATTGTGCAAAGGGTGATTTTATAACGAAAAAAAGGAGACACAATGGGGTATATCTCTACTATTAAAACGGCTGTTCAGCTCTTTCCTTTCCTGGCATTTTTGCTGACCTTGCCCTACATGATTTTGAATTATCGAAAATATGGTTCGGTCAATAAATTGCGGGTGCTGATTTTCTATTCTTTTATGCTTTACTTGATGACGGTCTATCTCTTGGTGATCTTGCCTCTGCCAGATCCAAGTAAGATTCATACTAGCTACTCGGAAATGGTCAATCTCCATCCCTTTGCTTTTGTGGTGGATTTTTTCAAGGAGAGCCCCTTTGATTTAGCGCAGACTGGTACTTGGATTCAAGCCCTTAAGCATCCAACTTTTTATGTGCCTGCCTTTAATGTCCTGATGTTGATTCCTTTTGGGATGTATCTGCGCTATTATTTTAAGTGTGGTTTTAAGAAAACGATTCTTCTGACAGCCCTCTTTAGTCTCTTTTTGGAGCTGACCCAGTTATCAGGTCTCTATTTTCTGTATCCGGGTCCTTACCGCCTAGCAGATGTCGATGATATTATTCAAAATACTACCGGTGGTGGAGTGGGCTATTTGCTCGGTTGGTTCCTGGTTTGGTTATTGCCAACACGAGACGAAATTGACGAACATTCTTTCCGAGTAGGGACCAGAGTATCTGGTTTTCGGATGGGTCTTGCCTTCTTGATCGACTTTGTGATGCTATCCTTGCTTTACGAGGTAATCGAGCGTTTGGAGACGATTCCTTATGTAGCGGTTTTGGCTGTTTATTTTGGTTTGATTCCCTTGTGGCGAGGCAAAACCTTGGGAATGGCTTTATTGAAATTCCGCTTGCATTTTGACAAGCAAAAATGGCTTCGCACCATCTGGCGGGGAATCCTAGTAGTAGGTTATTTCTATCTGATTCCTCAAGGGTTGTTCTATTTGATTTCGCTCTTGAATAGCGACTTGACGGACAATTCCCTCTTAACCCTGTCCATGATTTTATTGCTCTTCTTTATGCTTTTATTGTACCTGATTCTCACTCTTGCCATCGTCTTACTCAATCGTCGCTTTCCCTTTGACCGTCTAGCTGGGGCTGAGTATGAGAGTACGGTGCGCGTGAAGAAAGAGCTCTTAAAGGATGAAACTGAATCATCAAAATAGAGAGAGTGGGACAGAAATCGGTAATTCGTTAGAATTTGATTTCGTCGTCTCACCTCCGCACAGTTGAGTAGGGCTGTAAAAGCTGATGAAATCAGCGTAGTAGAGCCCACTCAACCACTGCGTCTTGCTCGACAATCCAAAAACAATTGAGAGGCTAGGACTTTTGTCCCAGCCTCTTTATTTTTTTATACACATAAAAATATACGAACGTTCCCAGTTGAGAAGGGCGATTTTAAGGGGATTGTGCTACAATGGAAGCAAATAGATAGAATGGAGCAGTGAAATGAAAGCAATTATTACAGTCGTTGGTAAAGACCAAAAAGGAATCGTAGCGGGTGTTGCAACGAAAGTAGCAGAATTAGGACTCAATATCGATGATATCTCTCAAACTGTATTGGATGAATACTTTACCATGATGGCGGTCGTATCGTCAGATGAGAAAAAAGATTTCACACAGCTTCGTTCAGAGTTGGAAGAATTCGGTCAGTCTCTGCATGTGAAAATCAATATCCAAAGCGCAGCGATTTTTGATGCTATGCACAATTTGTAAGATAGGGGTTGAGAATTTATGGACATTAGACAGGTAACAGAAACCATTGCCATGATTGAGGAGCAGAACTTCGATGTTCGGACCATCACCATGGGGATCTCCCTTCTAGATTGTATCGATCCAGATATCGAAAAGGCGGCAGAAAAAGTCTACAATAAGATTGTGACAAAGGCCAAGGACTTAGTGGCTGTTGGGGATGAGATTGCGGCAGAACTTGGCATTCCAATTGTGAATAAACGGGTTTCAGTCACTCCAATTTCCATTATTGGGGCAGCAACCAATGCGACAGATTATGTACCCTTTGCCAAGGCACTAGATCGTGCGGCCAAAGAAGTTGGGGTCAACTTTATCGGTGGTTTCTCAGCCCTTGTTCAAAAAGGCTACCAAAAAGGGGATGAAATCCTCATTAATTCCATTCCTCGCGCCCTTGCAGAGACGGATTTTGTCTGCTCTTCAGTCAATATTGGATCGACCAAGACGGGGATCAATATGACAGCTGTCCGAGATATGGGCCGTATCATTAAAGAAGCATCCCAAGCAGATCCAATGGGGCCTGGTAAGCTCGTAGTTTTTGCCAATGCAGTAGAAGATAATCCTTTTATGGCGGGTGCCTTCCACGGTGTCGGTGAAGCGGATGTTGTCATCAACGTTGGGGTTTCAGGACCTGGTGTCGTCCAAAGGGCGATCGAAAAAGTTCCAGGAGCTAGCTTTGATGTATTGGCTGAAACAGTCAAGAAGACAGCTTTCAAGATTACCCGTGTCGGTCAATTAGTCGGTCAAATGGCTAGTGAACGCCTAGGAGTAGAGTTTGGAATTGTCGACTTGTCTCTCGCACCAACACCAGCTGTTGGGGACTCGGTTGCCCGTGTCCTTGAAGCCATGGGGCTTGAAGTGGTAGGAACCCACGGAACTACCGCAGCGCTGGCTCTGCTCAATGACCAAGTGAAAAAAGGTGGCATCATGGCTTGTAACCAAGTCGGTGGGTTGTCAGGTGCCTTCATTCCGGTCTCAGAAGATGAAGGGATGATTGCGGCGGTCCAATCAGGTCATATCAACCTGGAAAAATTGGAAGCCATGACAGCCATCTGTTCCGTCGGTCTAGATATGATTGCCATCCCAGCAGATACTCCAGATACAACCATTGCGGCCATGATTGCCGACGAAGCAGCTATCGGGGTGATCAACCAAAAGACAACAGCCGTTCGGATCATTCCTTATGGTAAGGAAGGCGATATGTTAGAGCTCGGTGGACTTCTTGGGTCTGCTCCGGTAATGAAGGTCAACAAAGCTTCTTCAGCTGATTTCATTGCCCGTGGTGGCCAAATTCCAGCTCCGGTTCATAGCTTTAAAAACTAAGAGAAATCTAGTATAATAGTAGAAAATAGAAAAGTCTGTGATGATGAAACTCCAGACTTTTTTCTTGAAAAAGGAGACAAGATGGCTAAAACAAGATTATTTGTGATTCGTCATGGGAGAACCATGTTTAATACCATTGGCCGTGCTCAAGGTTGGTCAGATACACCCTTGACAGCAGAAGGAGAACGAGGGATTCAAGCTCTAGGAATCGGC
>OFLU01000136.1_pt1 | contig 23131 bp, 28 predicted proteins | sample 1540841 | NCBI WGS metagenome assembly OFLU01 (sample SAMEA4413044, study PRJEB24355) | metagenome | biome: human; feature: gut; material: faeces | place: United Kingdom | collected 2010 | reverse complement strand
ATGAGGAGCAAGAACGCTATCAAGCCATGCACCACCCATTCACCCAAGGAATTTTTGAAAATGAGAAAGAAGATTTAGCTTCAATCAAAAGTCATGCCTATGATATTGTCCTTAATGGCTATGAAATTGGAGGCGGTAGTTTACGAATCCATGATCGAAAGAGTCAAGAAGCCATGTTTGAACTCTTGGGCATGGAAAAAGAAGATTACGAGCGTGACTTTGGCTTTTTCTTAGAAGCGCTTGATTATGGTTTTCCGCCGCATGGTGGTCTAGCACTGGGCTTGGATCGACTGGTTATGATTTTAGCTGGTGAAGAAAATATCCGTCAGGTCATTGCCTTTCCTAAAAATGGAACTGGTTTTGATCCTATGCTAGAAAGTCCCAGTCAAGTAGATGCGAGTCAAGTGAAAGAACTTCATTTGGAATTGAAGAACTAAGCCTATTTGTGATAAAATAAGAAGATGATTGTTTTTCGGTTACACTGAAAAATAAAAGAAGAGAAAGGAAACAGAGATGAAAATTACTCAAGAGGAAGTAACGCATGTTGCTCACTTGTCAAAACTAGCTTTTTCACCTGAAGAAACGGCAGAATTTGCGACAACTTTGTCAAAAATTGTGGACATGGTGGAGTTGTTAAACGAAGTTGATACGACTGGTGTGCCTTTTACATCAAATGTTGCGGAAAATGTCAACTATATGCGTGAAGATGTAGCAGTTGCAGGTTGGAATCGAGAAGAACTTTTCCAAAATGTACCTGAAAAAGAGCGAGGCTATATCAAAGTGCCTGCTATTCTAGATGACGGAGGAGACGCCTAATGACTTTGAATCAAAAAACAATTGAAGAATTGCATAATCTCCTTGTCAAAAAGGAACTTTCCGCAGTTGAGCTGACGAAAGCTACTCTGGAAGGTATTAAGAGTCGAGAAAGTGCAGTTGATAGCTTTATTACGATTAGTGAAGAAGAAGCCTTGGCGCAAGCAGCAGCAGTAGACGCGAAGGGAATTGATGCGGATAATTTTATGAGCGGGATTCCACTGGCTGTTAAGGACAATATTTCTACTAAGGGGATTTTAACGACAGCTGCGTCAAAAATTCTTTACAATTATAAACCAATTTTTGATGCAACCAGTGTGGAAAAACTCCATGAGAAAGACATGATTGTCATTGGTAAGACCAATATGGACGAATTTGCCATGGGCGGCTCTAGTGAAAATTCTTATTTTAAGACTACGAAAAATGCTTGGGACGCTACAAAAGTTCCCGGTGGTTCATCTGGTGGTTCAGCAACAGCAGTTGCTTCTGGTCAGGTTCGCTTGTCTTTAGGTTCTGATACCGGTGGCTCTATCCGTCAGCCAGCTTCCTTTAACGGAGTGGTCGGACTGAAGCCAACTTATGGCCGTGTTTCTCGTTTTGGACTCATTGCTTTTGGGAGCTCGTTGGATCAAATTGGACCTTTTTCTCGGACGGTTAAAGAAAATGCTCAGCTTTTGGGCGTAATTGCAGGAAATGATAAAAAAGACTCAACCTCTTCTCAACGAACTGTTCCTGATTTCACTAGTAAGATTGGTCAAGATATTAAAGAATTGAAAATTGCTCTTCCGAAAGAATATATGGGCGACGGGATTGATGAAAAAGTCAAGGAACGCATTTTAGCGGCTGCCAAGCATCTGGAAAGTTTGGGAGCGATTGTTGAAGAAGTTAGCCTGCCCCACAGCAAATACGGGGTAGCAGTCTATTATATCATCGCTTCTTCTGAAGCCAGCTCTAACTTGCAACGTTTTGACGGGATTCGTTATGGCTATCGGGCAGATGAGATTGAAAACTTAGAAGATGTTTATGTCAAGTCTCGTAGCCAAGGTTTCGGTGAGGAAGTGAAGTGCCGAATTATGCTAGGAACGTTTAGTCTATCGTCTGGTTATTATGATGCTTATTTCAAGAAGGCGGGTCAAGTTCGGACACTCATTATGCAAGATTTTGCCAAAGTATTTGAAAAGTATGACTTGATTTTAGGACCAACTGCGCCGACGGTTGCTTACGACTTAGGAACTCAAAGTCACGATCCAGTAGCTATGTATTTGGCTGATCTTTTGACCATTCCGGTCAATTTAGCAGGGCTTCCTGGCATTTCCATTCCAGCAGGCTTTGCGGAAGGTCTGCCGGTTGGGCTGCAATTGATTGGAAATCATTTTGATGAAGAAACGATTTACCAAGTAGCAGCAGCTTTTGAAGCAACGACAGACTACCACAAGCAAAAACCAGTCATTTTTGGAGGTGAAAAATAATGAACTTTGAAACGATTATTGGACTAGAAGTCCACGTTGAATTAAAAACAAATTCAAAAATTTTCTCACCAGCACCGGCTCATTTTGGGGAAGATCCAAATACCAACACCAATATCATTGACTGGTCTTTCCCAGGTGTCCTGCCGGTGATGAACAAGGGAGTTATTGATTACGGTATTAAGGCTGCTCTGGCACTCAATATGGATATTCATCAAAAGATGCACTTTGATCGCAAGAATTATTTCTATCCAGACAATCCGAAAGCCTATCAAATCTCTCAATTTGACGATCCGATTGGTTATAATGGCTGGATTGAAATCGAGCTAGAAGACGGGACGACTAAGAAAATTCGCATTGAGCGGGCTCATTTGGAAGAGGATGCTGGCAAGAATACCCATGGCAGCGACGGTTATTCTTATGTTGACCTCAATCGTCAAGGGGTGCCTTTGATTGAGATTGTTTCAGAAGCTGATATGCGCAGTCCAGACGAAGCTTACGCTTACTTAACAGCGCTCAAAGAAATTATCCAATACACGGGTATTTCCGATGTCAAGATGGAGGAAGGCTCCATGCGGGTGGATGCAAATATTTCTATCCGTCCTTATGGCCAAGAAGAGTTTGGAACCAAGACAGAATTGAAAAATCTTAATTCCTTCAATTTTGTTCGCAAGGGCTTGACTTTTGAGGAAAAACGTCAGGCTGAGATTTTGCGTAGCGGTGGTCAGATTCGTCAAGAAACTCGCCGTTACGATGAAGCAACAGGTGAAACTCTTTTGATGCGGGTCAAGGAAGGTTCAGCTGATTATCGTTATTTCCCAGAGCCAGATTTACCAAACTTTGAGATTGATGACAGCTGGATTGAGGCGGTGCGTTCAGATTTACCAGCCTTTCCAAAAGAACGTCGGGCTAAGTACAAGGCAGATTTTGGATTGTCAGACTATGATGCTAAACAATTAACAGCGACGAAGAACATCTCAGATTTCTTTGAAGCTGCGGTGGCAGCAGGCGGAGACGCAAAATCTGTGTCAAACTGGCTCCAAGGTGAGGTCGCTCAGTACCTCAATGCAGAAGGTGAAACCATTGAAGAAATCGGTTTGACACCAGTCAATTTGACTGAAATGTTGAGTTTGGTGGCAGATGGTACGATTTCCTCTAAAATTGCCAAAAAAGTCTTTGTTCATTTGGCGAAAAATGGTGGTTCAGCCAAGGAATACGTTGAAAAAGCTGGCTTGGTGCAAATTTCTGATCCAGCACAACTATTGCCAATCATTCAGGACGTTTTTGCTAACAATGAAAAAGCTCTCAACGACTACAAGGGCGGCAACAAAAATGCAGCCAAGTCCTTGATTGGTCAGCTCATGAAAGCGACTAAAGGTCAAGCCAATCCACAAGTAGCTCAAAAACTACTTAATGAGGAATTGGCGAAGTTGTAAAATCTAAAAAAATCAGTCGTTTCGGCTGATTTTTTTGCTATAATCATAGAATGGAAAAGTTTGGGGGTAAGATATGTCAAAAATAGCAAAAGGCACCATTTTAACCTTAGTCGCAGGAATTGCATGGGGATTATCTGGAACGAGCGGACAATACTTGATGGCGCATGGATTTTCGGTTTTAGTTTTAACAAATGTCCGACTTCTAATCGCAGGGGCTTTGTTGGTATTGTATATGGTGCTAACTAATCGTAGAAAATTGATTGAGATGATAAAAGACCCAAAGGCGATGATGCCTTTGGCACTGTTTGCTTTATTAGGATTGTTGCTTAATCAATTTGCTTATTTAAAGTCTATTTATGAAAGCAATGCAGGAACGGCTACTGTTTTACAATATGTCTGTCCGGTGGGAATCCTTGCTTACACTTGTCTCAAAGACCGTGTTGCACCTACTGTGACAGAAGTATTGTCTATGATATTAGCGGTTGGTGGAACCTTTTTGATTGCCACCCATGGACAACTCAATCAGTTATCTGTCACACCTGCAGGACTGTTCTGGGGGCTGTTTGCCGCATTCACTTACGCTTTGTATATTCTTATTCCGATTCAGCTGATAAAGACATGGGGTAGTATTCCGGTGATTGGAGTGGGCATGATGCTAGCAGGCATTGTCTTAACGCCATTTAGCGGTATTTTGCGTTTTCATTGGCAGTTGTCAATGAAAGTATATCTGGCTTTAGTGGGGATTATTTTAGTGGGGACAATCCTCGCCTATACACTGTTTCTCAAAGGAACCAGTTTAGTCGGGCCTGTGAAATCTAGCCTTCTAGCGGCTGTTGAGCCTATATCGGCTGTATTTTTCGCCTTTCTCATTATGCACGAGCAATTTTATCTCGTAGATTTTGCTGGTATGTTTATGATTTTATCAGCGGTCGCTTTGATTTCTATAAAAGATTTGATATTGGAAAAAAGAAAAGGGATCTTATAAAAAGACAGAGCTGTTTATTTCACTCTGCCTTTTATTTTGAAAATAATTGCCAAAAGAAATCAATAATATACGTCACACCGTAAGTATAAATAACCAGTGTGATTGGTTTGCATAATACAATAATTATCATATATTTTTTAAAAGTCATTTTCGTAAGGGCAGCCAGCATGCAGAGAAAGTCTGCTGGGCTGATAGGCCAAATCATCATAAAGATGAAAAAACGCTCAAAACGATTGCCCTCATCCAGCCAGCCAATGTATTTGTCATAGGTGCGTTTGCTAACGACAGATTGGACAAAAGCCGGACCGTAGGTACGCGCCAGATAAAAAATAATAGCACAGCCGATGACGATACCGACATAATTATAAATGGTACCAATGATATGACCATAAATGAAGACACCAGCAACCGAAGTCAAAGCTCCAGGAATAATAGGAACAACTGTTTGTAGGATTTGCAGGAAAATAAAGAGTGGCGGTCCCCAAATGCCAGCTTGCTTAATAAAGGCTGACAGGGTTTCTTTGGATTGTAAAATGCCAGCATAATAGGCCCAGATACAGAAAATCACCGTACCAAGCGCTCCAATAATAGAAGACCAATTGATAAATTTTTGTAAAAAAGGGGAGACGGCAGCCATTTTCTTGCTCGTATTTGCCATAATGTCCTCCGTGTCAAATTCTCTATTTTAACTATAACATTTTTAAACAATTTTTGGCAAATTGTACATAAAATCGATGAAAAAATCTAGGGTGCGAAAACTCTTTTTTTATGTTAAAATAGGTAGAAGTATAATGTTTGGAGAGAAATGTGGCGATTGAAAATTACATGCCTGATTTTGCGATTGAGGCAGTTTATGATTTGACAGTTGAAAGTTTAAAAAAACACGGTATCAAGGCTGTTTTGGTGGATTTAGATAATACTCTTATCGCATGGAACAATCCCGATGGAACACCAGAAATGAAGCAGTGGCTCCATGATGTGCGCGATGCAGGGATTCGGATTATTGTGGTGTCCAATAACACTAAAAAACGAGTAAAACGAGCAGTTGAAAAGTTTGAAATTGACTATGTCTGTTGGTCTATGAAACCATTCACTTGGGGGATTGATCGGGCGCTGAAAGAATTTCATTTTGAGAAAAATGAAGTGGTCATGGTGGGAGATCAGCTCATGACTGATATTCGAGCTGCTCATAGAGCAGGAATTCGTTCGATTTTGGTCAAGCCACTGGTCGAGCATGATTCGTTAAAGACCCAGATTAACCGAGCTCGTGAGCGTCGTGTGTTGAAAAAAATCACTGAAAAATACGAACCGATTGAGTATAAAAAAGGAATTTAAACATGGAAGACATTCTTTGTATTGGGTGCGGAGCGCCGATTCAGACAAAATATAAGGATAGGCTTGGCTATACTCCTCAGTCAGCTTTGGAAAAGGGACTGGAGACGGGCGAATTGTATTGCCAGCGCTGTTTTCGTCTGCGCCACTACAACGAAATTACTGATGTGCAACTGACAGACGATGATTTTCTCAGACTTCTCCACGAAGTCGGCGACAGCAATGCTCTCGTAGTCAATGTAGTAGATATTTTTGATTTTAATGGTTCAGTCATTCCGGGTTTGCCACGTTTTGTGGCTGGTAATGATGTGCTGTTGGTCGGGAATAAAAAAGATATTCTTCCCAAGTCGGTCAAGACGAGCAAGGTTACACAGTGGCTGATGGAGCGGGCTCACGAGGAAGGACTGCGCCCTGTTGATGTAGTTTTGACTTCAGCTCAAAACAAGCAAGCGATTAAAGAATTGATTGAAAAGATTGAGCAATATCGAAAAGGTCGAGACGTTTATGTGGTCGGCGTGACCAATGTTGGTAAGTCCACACTTATCAATGCCATTATTCAGGAAATTACCGGGGATAAGGAAGTTATTACGACTTCACGATTTCCAGGGACGACACTGGATAAGATTGAAATTCCGCTGGCTGACGGCAGTCATATCTACGACACACCAGGGATTATCCACCGTCACCAAATGGCTCATTATCTGTCTGCTAAAAATCTCAAATATATCAGTCCGAAAAAGGAAATCAAGCCCAAAACTTACCAACTTAATCCTGAACAAACCCTCTTTTTAGGGGGCTTGGGACGCTTTGATTTTGTGTCGGGTGACAAACAGGGTTTTACGGCTTATTTTGACAATGAGCTCAAATTGCATCGCACCAGGCTTGCGGGAGCGGGGGAGTTTTATGAAAAACATGTTGGCTCTTTACTAACACCGCCCTCTAAAAAAGAAGTATCAGATTTTCCTCAGTTAGTCAAACATGAGTTGAAAATTGAAGCTAAAACAGATGTAGTTTTTTCAGGCTTGGGCTGGATTCGTGTAACAGGACCAGCAAAGATTGCAGCCTGGGCACCAGAGGAAGTAGCAGTGGTTACCCGCAAAGCCATTATCTAAGAGGAAATGGCTGTTAGAAAAATAAAGAGAAGATAAACGAAATAAGAAACAAAAGAGGAATCTATGTCATTAACATCAAAACAACGGGCTTTTTTAAATAGCCAAGCTCACAGTCTCAAACCCATCATTCAGATTGGCAAAAACGGTCTCAACGACCAGATTAAAACGAGTGTCCGTCAAGCTCTAGATGCTAGAGAATTGATTAAAGTAACTCTTCTACAAAATACAGATGAAAACATCCATGAGGTAGCAGAAATTCTCGAAGAGGAAATAGGTGTGGATATTGTTCAAAAAATTGGTCGTATTTTAATTCTCTACAAACAGTCTAGCAAAAAGGAAAACCGCAAAATTTCAGTAAAGGTAAAAGAAATTTAGAGGAAGCAGCCTATGGCAATTGAATTACTGACTCCCTTCACCAAGGTGAAGTTGGAACCAGAAGTAAAAGCAAAAAAAAGAAAGCAAGTTGGGATTTTAGGTGGAAACTTCAATCCAGTCCACAATGCCCATTTGGTCGTGGCTGATCAAGTTCGTCAGCAATTATGTTTAGATCAGGTCTTGCTGATGCCTGAGTATGAGCCACCACATGTTGATAGAAAATCAACGATTGATGAGAAGCACCGACTGAAAATGCTGGAGTTGGCAATTGAAGGCATTGAAGGTCTGGGAATTGAAACCATTGAGCTGGAGAGAAAAGGGATTAGTTACACCTATGATACGATGAAATTTTTGACGGAAAAACATCCAGATACAGATTATTATTTCATCATCGGAGCGGATATGGTAGATTACCTTCCCAAGTGGCATCGGATTGACGAATTAGTCGATTTGGTTCAATTTGTTGGGGTTCAGCGCCCCCGCTATAAAGCAGGAACATCTTATCCAGTTATCTGGGTAGATGTGCCGTTGATGGATATTTCTTCGAGTATGGTTCGAGCTTTTCTGGCTCAAGGTCGGACGCCGAATTTTCTCCTACCCAAGCCAGTTTTAGACTATATTAAGAAAGAAGGGCTTTACAATGGGATATGAAACTTATGTGGGAATTTCTCGTGAGCAACTTTTAGTCAAAATGCAGCAGCTTTTACCAGAGAAACGTTTTAAACATTGTCTGGGAGTGGAACAAGCAGCGATTGACTTGGCAGAGCGCTTCGGAGTAGATGTAGAAAAAGCTGGTTTGGCAGGTCTGCTCCATGATTATGCGAAAAAGCTCTCTGACGAAGAATTTCTGGCGCTGATTGATAAGTATGCTCTGAATCCAGCGTTGAAAGATTGGGGAAATAATGTCTGGCATGGCATGGTCGGCATTTATAAAATTCAGGAAGATTTAGGGTTGACAGATCCAGAAATTTTACGAGCTATTGAGATTCATACCGTAGGTTCTGCCCAAATGTCCGATTTAGATAAGGTGGTCTACGTAGCAGACTATATTGAGCCTAATCGGAACTTTTCAGGAGTGGAGCGGGCGCGTGAAATTGCTCACGTTTCGCTCAATCAAGCTGTGGCTTATGAAACGGCACATACAGTGGAACACTTGGCACACAAGGGCTTGCCTATCTTCCCACAAACTATTGAGACTTATAATGCGTATGTCGGCTTTATGAAAGATGATAAATGAAAACAGCTCTGTTAGTGATTGATATTCAAACAGCCTTGATAGAGGCTAAACCGTATGCTGTTGATAACTGCTTGTCTGTCTGGCAAAAAGCAATCGCCACTTGTCGTGAGACAAACATTGAGGTGATTTACGTCCGCCACAATGACGACGAATTACTGACAGGAAGCCATGGCTGGGAAGTTTACGGAGCTATTGCTCCAGAAGCTGACGAGAAAATCTTTGATAAGCATTATAATAGTGCTTTTAAAGAAACTCATTTACAGACTTATCTGGATAGCCAAGCTATTGAGCGGCTGATTATCATTGGCATGGCAACGAATTATTGCATTGATACGACTGTTAAGGTGGCGTTTGAATTTGGCTATAATTTGGCAGTTGTTAAAAATGGCACGACCACCTTTGCTGAAAGAGAAATTACAGCAGAACAATTAATGCAGCACTATGAAAACACTTGGAATGGACGTTTTGCCCAAGTGGCGGACTTAGAAGAAATTTTAAAAGAGGATTAAATGGATAAAAAAGAATTACTAGAATTGGTTGTCAAGGCAGCTGATGAAAAACGAGCAGAAGACATTACTGTGCTAGATTTGCAAGAATTGACGACGATGACAGACTATTTTGTCATTGCCAGCTCTATGAACAGCCGTCAACTAGAGGCTATTGCTGATAATATTCGTGAGAAAGTCACAGAAGCAGGGCAATCAGCTAGCCATGTAGAAGGAGACTCTGCTGGAGGCTGGGTGCTTTTGGATCTAGGCGAGGTGGTTGTTCATATTTTTTCTGAGGAAATGCGGAATCACTACAACCTTGAAAAACTTTGGCATGAAGCAACAGGTGTTGATGTTGCTGCTTTGTTGGAAACAAATAAAGGGTAAGGCTGGGGAAATTCCTCGGCCTTTCAATGACTAGAAAGGACAAGTGCCGTTTCGGTGCGATTTAATGTATGACAACTTATGAAACCTTCGCATCAGTCTATGATGCTATTATGGATGATAATCTTTATGATAAATGGACCGATTTTTCGCTCCGCCATTTTCCAAAAAATAAGAAAAAGCTCTTAGAATTAGCTTGTGGAACAGGAATTCAATCCGTACGCTTTGCCAAAGCTGGCTTTGATGTGGCAGGACTTGATTTGAGTGACGAGATGCTTGAAATCGCTCGTAAACGTGCCAAAGAAGCAGGTGAAGCCATGGAATTCAAACAGGGGAACATGCTTGATTTATCGCATGCTGGGAAATACGACTTGGTGACTTGTTACTCTGATTCAATTTGCTACATGGCCGATGAAGTTGAAGTCGGTGATGTCTTTCAGCAAGTTTACAACTGCTTGAATGAAGGTGGCGTTTTCATCTTTGACGTGCACTCAACTTACCAAACTGATACCGTTTTTCCTGGTTATTCTTACCATGAAAATGCTGATGAATTTGCCATGGTTTGGGATACATACGCCGATGAGGCGCCCCATTCAGTTGTGCATGAGTTGACCTTCTTCTTGCAAGACGAAGACGGGCGCTTCACACGTTACGACGAAGTCCACGAAGAACGCACGTACGAAATTCCGACCTATGATATTTTACTAGAACAAGCTGGATTTAAAACTGTTAAGGTCTATGCAGATTTTGAAGACCAAGCACCAATAGAAACAAGCAAGCGTTGGTTCTTTGTGTGTGAGAAGTAGGGGGAAAGAAAGCTTCTCGAAAATGGTGGGCTTTTTCTTTTGTGATTAGTTTGCTGTGGTATAATAGAAGTATTAAGTTGAAGTAGGTATTCTCTGAATTAATTTCTATAATTATTAGCGAATTGTTGGTTGTGCACGAGTGAAAGGAATCTAGCGATGCAAGAATTAAGAATAGATAGACACGAAGCTCAATATAGATACTATATTAATAGTCTCTTAGAGTTAGACCCAACTGATAAGGAGGTTAAACTGATTTATGATATCAAATTTTTAACTCCTTTTGTAGGAGCACTAGTTGCATCCTTTTTGAATAGCCAAGAGTATCATGTGATAAGTGAAATTAATGATGAGGGAAAGTAATCAGCTAGTTATGCGAAGAATAATAATTTCTTCCATTTTGCTGAAAGTGACAAAAACATTGATAATAGAAACAAGGATTTTTCAGGTTCTTTCACTCCTATTATGAAGACACCATTGGATACTTATTATCGAGCTGAGGATAATATAGTTGAAAATGTCTCTAAAAAAATTTCTAATGTATTATCTGCTGGTAATGATAAGGTATATAGAATTTTAGAGTATATTATTTCTGAATTATTCAGAAATATTCCGGAACATTCCCAATGTCTTGAGGGGTGGCACTGCTCACAGCATTGGGTACATGATGATTATATTGAAGCCGAGATTGCTTTAATTGATTATGGAAGAGGTTTTCGAGAAAGTTTAAACTCTACAAGTAAATTTCAAGTATTAGACGATGTTGAAGCGATACGACTAGCTTTAGAACCTGGTATAACTGCTGGTATCGTAGATAAGTCACATCTACGCGAAGGTGAAAAAACGGAATACCTTAATTCAGGTTATGGGCTATATGCTATTACAGAACTCTGTAAAGTTTTAAAAGGTCAATATGTTATTGTGTCCAGGGGGGCTATAGCAACTAAAAATGGTATTGAATATTTACGGGGAAATCTAGTCTTTCCAGGTACAGCTATTAAAATTAAATTAAGAATTCCCAATAAACTTAGCTATGATACTTTCAATTCAATATTACAAGGAATTATAAAAAAAGGTCAACATAGCTCTAAGTCAATAAAGGGAGCAATAAATATTGCTTCACCTAAGTCGAGAAGCATGGTAAATTATTCATTGATAATATTGCTTCTTTTATGCGGATGCATTTATATATATACTAAGGTATATGGATACTTTTTCAGTTTTTGGTACCCTGAGCGCTTTACTTAAGCAACAAAATTATTTTAGAATTGATGATATTGATATCTTTGACGGAAAAGTAGTAATTTTAGCCATTTTTTGAATTAATAAAAGAATCTTGTATGAATTTGTAAAGGAATGTTTTATGGTTAGTACCAAAGAGTTAAAATGTTATTTTTATCAATTAAATTCAAATTTTGAAATTAGACAAAAGATAAATAGCTATTTTTCAAAGTTAGCAAATCAAAAAAAATTAAAACAGAAACAATTTCTGATTTTAGCTACTATATCAAACATGATATTGTCAAAAAGGAGGAATACGTCTTATTTACAATCGCTAAAGTTGATACTCTTGAGGAAGTTAAATTAGATGATGTTGAAACTCAGGAAAGAAGTATTATTGATAAAGAAGAGACACAAGGATTAGCTAAAGATGCTCAATTTCTTTATAATTTTAAATCTGGAATATTAGTGCAAAAACGAGGTCAAGGACAAATAAATATAAAAGATTTTCAAATATTTATTTCTCAAAAACTTAATATTGACGATAGTGCATTCAAATTTTCACTTATTAAAGATGAAAATGGTTTAAAAAAACTTGATAATCTTAATCAAATTCACGACTTTGTTTTAAATGTTTCGATTCCAAAACAATTATCTCTTTTTGCAGATGATGTTGACGGCATCAATTCTGGTATAGAGTTAGCTAAAAAATGCAAGGAGACAGTGTAGATATTGCTATACATGGTGAAAGTTTATGTAAGCGAACTATAATTGATTCTGTTAAATTAGTAGGAGAATATCGTAAAAATCAAAATATGAAAGTAACCTCTCTTTCAATATATGGTGATAATGAAGTTATTGATTTGGTAAAATATAAGTTACAATATTACAAGAAATATTGTATAGATGAATTTTCGACAGAAGATATATATTCTTTTTTAGAAGAAGCATATGCCAATAAAAAAGATTATTTGAATTATTATGAAAATGAAGATAGTTAAAAGAAATATTCTAAAAATTGGTTACATAATAGTAGTTTTCTTTTTATGGAATGCCAAAGTGTATATAACTGATATAAATAATATAAAAGAAATTTCAGCAGCTTTTCAAGAAATTTTTATTTTCTTGTCAGGATCATTTTTAGCAATAGTTGGTGTAAACTCTTTTTTTCCTGAAAATAGGTTTATTAGGTCTTTGAGACAATTGAATGTAGATTTACATTTACTTAAGAAATTTATTAATTTAACGTTTTTTTCCATTGTTTTAGTTTTTTTGCCTTCTTTTTTGTTATTTTTTGATAAAAAAGATAATTCAATTTTAGGAAGAATACTGATAATTTTTGAAATAGTGGTATTTCTAATATTTTGTGTTGAATTAATTAAATTAGCAGTTCAAGTCAGAAAAATATTTAAACAAACGATTGAAGCTGAAATTACTGAAAGAAAAAAATAGTTGTAAAAGGAGCACCACATGACCATCACAGGCATTATCGCAGAATTCAATCCCTTCCACAATGGTCACAAATACTTGCTAGAGCAGGCTAAAGGTTTGAAAATTGTTGCCATGAGCGGCAATTTTGTCCAACGTGGTGAGCCTGCGATTGTGGATAAGTGGACACGCGCGGAAATGGCTCTGCGAAATGGCGCTGATTTGGTGGTTGAATTACCATTTTTGGTGGCTGTTCAGTCAGCTGACTACTTTGCACAAGGAGCAGTAGATATTTTAGAACGCCTTAGTGTGAATAAGTTGACCTTTGGCACGGAAGAGGTCTTAGATTATCAACACTTTTCACAGATTTATGGGGACAATCAACAGAAAATGGTGGACTACATACAAGATTTGCCAGATGATTTGTCTTATCCACAGAAAACGCAGAAAATGTGGGAAAAGTTTGCTGGTGTGAAATTCACAGGCAATACACCCAATCATATTTTAGGGCTTTCTTATGCCAAAGCTTGCGCGAATAAGGCTATCGAGCTTCTCCCAATCAAACGTCAGGGAGCTGGTTATCATTCACAAGAAGAAAATTTAAAATACGCCTCTGCTACGGCTCTTAGAGAGCGTCTTAATTGTCCAGATTTTTTGGAGAAATTTACCCCGGCTCATGAACTGCTGATTCAGTCTCCCAAAGTGACCTGGTCAGCACTCTATCCTTTGCTGCGTTACCAGATTATCAGTCATCCCGATTTGACGAGTTTTTATCAGGTTAATCAAGAACTTGCGGTGCGCTTGCAGGAAGCAGTGAAAACCAGTTATAGCGTAGAGGAGTTGGTCGAACAAGTCGCAACCAAGCGATATACGAAAGCACGAATCAGACGAATTCTGACTTATATTTTGGTCGGTGCAAGAAATGATCAGTTGCCTAGCGTTATTCATATCTTGGGCTTTACTCAAGCAGGTCGAGAACATCTTAAAAAGATGAAAGGGAAAACAGACTTCATCAGTCGCATCGGTCAAGAACCATGGGATTCCTTAACCCAGCGAGCTGATTGGATTTATCAGCTAGGGCACGCCCAACTAGAGGAGCAGAATTTTGGAAAAATCCCGATAATAGTAGATTGATACAAAATTATTTTATAGAGCTAGACATTGTCAATAATTTGCTAGTGAAATTCAACCTGACTTGTGATATAATAAGAAAGATTGAAAAAGTGAAAATCTAAAGGAGAATATCCAATGGGACGTAAATGGGCCAATATTGTGGCAAAAAAGACTGCCAAAGATGGTGCAAACTCAAAAGTTTATGCTAAATTTGGTGTTGAAATCTATGTAGCAGCTAAAAAAGGAGAGCCAGATCCAGAATCGAACTCAGCTTTGAAATTTGTTATTGAACGTGCGAAACAAGCGCAAGTGCCAAAGCATGTCATTGACAAAGCACTGGATAAGGCAAAAGGAAATACAGACGAAACCTTTACAGAGGGGCGTTATGAAGGGTTTGGACCAAATGGTTCTATGCTCATCGTTGATACACTAACTTCAAATGTCAACCGTACGGCAGCCAATGTTCGCTCTGCCTTTGGTAAAAACGGTGGAAATATGGGAGCAAGTGGCTCAGTGTCTTATATGTTTGATAATAAAGGTGTGATTGTGTTTGCAGGAGACGATGCAGATAGTATCTTTGAACAACTGTTAGAAGCAGATGTAGACGTAGATGATGTAGAAGCAGAAGATGGAAGCATTACAGTTTATACAGCACCAACAGATTTGCACAAGGCCTTGACTGCTCTCCGTGAATCTGGTGTAGAAGAATTCCAAGTCACCGAATTGGAAATGATTCCGCAATCTGATGTGACCTTATCAGGTGAAGACTTAGAAACATTTGAAAAATTGTATGCTGTGTTAGAAGATGACGAAGATGTCCAAAAGATTTATACAAATGTAGAAGGATTTTAATAGTGAAGAAAGAGGTGCTTAGATACTCTTCTGAGCTTAAAAAGCAAATGAAGAGTCCGACAGCTACTGCGTCAAGAGTTTTTTACTAATACAGATTGAGACTGAGATAATTTTGTCCCAGTCTCTTTTTTTGTTACTTACTAATCTCTCAGTGTTTTTTAAGAAATTTAGTTATAAGACCGTAACGTAAATATGTTGAGCTAGTATCTTCTTTACTTTGATAGAGTAGATATGAAGTTTAGTAGAAAAGGTGGCTAGCTAATAATATGTAGTTGAAGAGTGAGGTTGTTTTCCAAGACTGCTTGTTGTAGCTTAGTTTATTCTAAAAATTCAAATAAGGAGCGTAAAAACAGACAAACCAGTGATAAACTATAAGTTGAGAGAAGTAAACTATTGGTCGATTGAGTTTGTAAGAAAAGGTGCTACAATATAATTAGCAAATGGAGGGAGGAAAAATCTAATGAAAAAACAAACACTAGGTATGATGATTTCATCATTAAGGAAAGCAAAAGGGATGACACAATTAGAACTGGCTGAAAAGATGGGGTCACTGATAAGGCTGTTTCAAAATGGGAAAGAGATTTATCCTATCCAGATATTAATACCATTCCTAAATTAGCAGACCTGTTTGATACATCGGTAGATGAGCTGATGCAAGGACAGACAGTGATGAAAGAAAACAAGAAAAATAGAAAATCTGATATTGTTGACACCGTGTTGAGAGGACTTGGAGTAGCCATGGGGATTGTTGTAGTGGTTTTATCTGCTTTAGGAAAAGTGGACACTAAGGCTGCACTGACAATGCTTGGACTTGGTTTAGCCAGCCTTTTCTATCTCCTCACTAAAGGATAGAAACGAATGAGAATAATTGTTAAAGGCGTTGGTGAAATAACTATCGCCTTTTCTGGTAAGTTTTCATATTCAGGTCATCTAGAGATTTTACATGGGGTTATATTACAATGGTAATAAGATTCTCGCAAGCGTCTGGGAACAGGGAAAAAGAGGAGGGGAAAATGGACGCTTTTAAGCATATCAATCCTAAGTTTTTAGTATGGTAAAGAATTATTCGGGTGCACAATTTGTCAAAGACCTTGTAGCTAGATTATCGTGGCAATTATTGCCTTACCATTGTCAATTGCTTTAGCGATTGTTTCGAGGGTCAATCCAGAGCAAGATCTTTATACAGCTGTTGTAGTTGGTTTTTTCATTCCCTTTTTTAGGTGGGAGTCGTGTTCAGATTGGTGAACTAATAGCTATTTTGTTGTTATCATTTATGGAATTATTGCGCAGTACGGTCTATCTGGTCTAACAGTGGCTACTTTCTTAGCTGGTCTAATGATCATCGGTGTGGGTTTGTTGCATTTTGGTGACCTGATTAAATTTATTTCAAAGACCATCACGGTTGGATTTGCCCTTGGAATAGCCGTTAGAATCATCGTTGGACAAATCAAGGACTTATTTTGTCTGAACAAGGTAAAAATGTCTTAATTCTTCGTATGCGCAGTGTGTCTGCAATGGATATTTCGGGATTGGATGCTCTTGAAGAGATCCTTGGCAAATGTCAACGAACAACCTTACCATGTCATGGAAAAAGCAAGCTTTATTGATAGAGTTGGTGCAGACAACTTTTGTGCTAATATTGATGTCGCTTTAACGCGCGCAGCTAGTTTAGAAAAGTAATTGAGTTTTCCACTATTCGTCAAATGTATCAATGTTTGGTAAAAATCGGATTTCGTTTAGCTCTACTTGATAAAGAAAATCTATCACTTTGATAAAAATCAAATAATAGTCAAGAAGGAAAATATTTGATATGATAGGATTTATCTTAATGAAAGAGGTTATGTAGGAATATGAAAAAAGTATTGAAATACTCTTCTTTAGTCGCTCTTGGATTTTTAACAGCAGGAATGTTAGCAGCGTGCTCTAATTCAAAGTCAGCTACTTCATCTGGGAAAACGGAAGTCAAAGTTGCAACGAATGCTTCACCCAAACCATTTAACTATGAAGAAAATGGTAAATTAACAGGTTATGAAATCGAAGTAGTTCGTGCAATCTTCAAAGATTCTGACAAATACAAGGTAAAATTTGAAACAACAGAGTGGTCAGGTATTTTCGCTGGTCTGGATAGTGATCGCTACAAAATGGCGGTCAACAATATCAGCTATACAAAAGAACGTGCAGGAAAGTATTTGTATGCAGCTCCAACTGCTAAAAATCCAAACGTTTTAGTGGTGAAAAAATCTGATAAAAGCATTCAATCGCTGGATGATATTGGTGGTAAAACAACAGAAGTCGTACAAGGGACAACGACTGCCGCACAATTAGAAAAATACAATCAAGCACATGCTAACAATCCAACAAAAATTAGCTATACAAAAGCGGATTTTCAACAAATTATGAGCCATTTAAACGATGGAAAGTTTGATTATAAGATTTTTGATAAAATCGGTGTTGAAACAGTCATTAAAAATCAAAAACTGGACAACTTGAAAGTGATTGATTTACCAAGTGATCAACAACCTTATGTTTATCCGCTTTTAGCAAAAGGACAAGATGAGTTGAAAACATTTGTTAATAAGCGCATTCAAGAGTTGTATAAAGACGGAACTCTGGAAAAATTATCCCAAAAATTCTTTGGTGGTAGTTACTTGCCAGCTGAAGCAGATGTGAAATAAGAAAATGAAAAGCTAGCTGGTTTTCTTACAAAAATAGTTATAGTTGATAACTATACCCTTTGTTATGAAATAACAATTTGTCAATCAGCTAAATATGTGCGATACTATTTTCATAAGATTTTTAAAGGAGACAGAAAATGAAATTAAAAAAATGGTTTGGAATAACAGCTCTAGCATCTGCAGCAGTGATTGGTTTAGCAGCTTGTGGTTCAGGAAATAAAAGTGATAACGCCAAAACGGTTAAGATTGGTGTGATGACAAAGAGCGACTCAGAAGAAAAACGCTGGGACAAGATCCAAGAATTGTTGAAAAAAGACAATATTAAATTGGAATTTACAGAATTTACGGACTACTCGCAACCAAATAAAGCAGTTGCTGATGGTGCAGTGGATATCAATGCTTTCCAACATTACTATTTCTTGAACAATTGGAACAAGGAAAACAAGCAAGACTTAGTCGCAGCTGCTGAAACTTATATCTCACCCATTCGTCTCTACTCTGGTACCAAAAATGGAAAAAATAAATATACAAAAGTAGACCAAATTCCAAATGGTGCAGAAATTGCAGTTCCAAATGATGCGACAAATGAAAGTCGGACGCTTAATTTATTACAATCTGCAGGATTGATTAAATTAGACAAGTCTGGAAATGAATTGGCAACTGTGGCAAATATCAAAGAAAATCCGAAAAAATTGAAAATTACAGAATTGGATGCTAGTCAAACAGCTCGCTCATTGACTTCAGTAGATGCAGCCGTTGTAAACAATACATTTGTAACAGAAGCAAAATTGGACTATAAAAACGCTTTGTTCATTGAACCAAAAGATAAAAATTCAAAACAATGGTTTAATATCATTGCAGCCAAAAAAGATTGGGAAAAATCTTCAAAAGCCGATGCCATTAAAAAAATCATCAAAGCTTGCCATACAGATGAAGTGAAAAAAGTGGTTGAAGAAACATCAGATGGCTTAGACCAACCAGTTTGGTAATCTTGATTCTATTAGCTGTAGTTCAGTCTAAAAACTCAGTTGGTAATTCCAACTGAGTTTTGTCGCCATTTCTATGAGGAGAAAAGATGACATTTTCAAGTGAAGAAGAACAAATTAAAAGATTTGAAGAGGATATGGTGGCACAAGACTATATTGCCGTTTTACGGGCGTTGATTGCTAAAAAATCAATCTTCGCTCAACAAGTCGGTTTACAAGAAGTTGCTGCTTATCTGAAAGAAATTTTTACAAAAGCTGGTGCAGAGGTGGAATTAGATGAAAGCTATACAGCGCCATTTGTGATAGCAACATTTAAAAGTCAGAATCCAACAGCTAAGACAATTATTTTTTACAACCATTATGATACAGTTCCGGCAGATAGTGATCAAATTTGGACAGATGATCCGTTCACTCTATCTATTCGGGATGGTAGTATGTATGGTCGTGGAGTCGATGATGATAAAGGGCATATTATCGCACGTTTGACGGCTGTTCAAAAGTATTTACAAAAGCATAAGAGTTTGCCTGTCAATGTCATTTTTATGATGGAAGGAGCAGAAGAGTCTGCTTCGGTTGATTTAGAGAAATATCTAGAGAAACACAAATCTCTTCTACATGGAGCAGACCTGTTGGTTTGGGAGCAAGGAATTAAAAATTCTTTAGGTCAACTTGAAATTTCTGGCGGAAACAAAGGAATTGTGACCTTTGATATGAAGGTCCAAAGTGCGGAAGTGGATATTCATTCTAGCTTTGGTGGTGTGATTGATTCAGCTTCTTGGTACTTGTTGAACGCCCTTGCTAGCTTGAGAGGTAAGGATGGACGTATTCAGGTAGAAGAACTTTATGATCAAGTAATCGCACCTAATCAACGAGAGTTAGCTTTAGTAGAACAATACGCTCAACGCAGTCCAGAAGAAGTACAAGCTATTTATGGTTTGGAATTACCTTTATTACAAGAGGAGAAAAAAGCTTTTTTAAATCGAATTTTCTTTGAACCATCTTTGAATATTGAAGGAATTACTTCTGGTTACCAAGATCAAGGAGTGAAGACGATTCTTCCGTCAGAGGCTTCAGCAAAAGCAGAAGTTCGTTTAGTGCCAGGACTGGAACCACATAGAGTGTTAGAACTGATTCGCAAACAACTCGACAAAAATGGTTTTGATAAGGTAGAATTAGTTTATACTTTGGGAGAAATGAGCTATCGTAGTGATATGAGTGCACCGCCGATTTTAAATGTCATTGAACTAGCTAAAAAATTCTATCAAAAAGGAGTTTCTGTCTTACCAACTACAGCAGGTACAGGACCGATGCACACGGTATTTGAAGCACTTGAGGTACCAATGGTCGCCTTTGGACTTGGAAATGCGAATAGTCGAGATCATGGAGGTGACGAAAATGTACGCATTGCAGATTATTACACCCATATTGAATTAGTAGAGGAGCTGATTGCAAGTTATGAGTAAAGAAATGATTCAGTTAGATCACATTGATGTAACCTTTCAACAAAAGAAACGTCAGATTCAAGCAGTTAAAGATGTGACGATTCATATTCAAGAAAGAGATATTTATGGAATTGTCGGTTATTCTGGGGCTGGGAAATCAACCTTGGTTCGTGTCATTAACCTACTGCAAGTTCCAACGAGTGGGAAAATTATTGTAGATGATGATGTTCTTTTTGACAATAAAGTAACTTTGACAGCAGAACAGTTGCGTCGCAAACGTCAAGACATCGGCATGATTTTTCAACATTTTAATCTGATGAGTCAACTGACGGCAGAAGAAAATGTCGCTTTTGCGCTCAAACATTCTGGCTTATCAAAAGAAGAAAAGAAAGAAAAAGTGCGTACACTGTTGGAGTTGGTCGGTTTAGCAGATCGTGCTGAAAATTATCCTTCTCAGCTTTCTGGAGGGCAAAAACAGCGGGTTGCAATCGCGCGTGCCTTAGCAAATGACCCTAAAATCTTGATTTCTGATGAATCAACCTCTGCCTTAGATCCAAAAACAACTAAACAAATTTTAGCTCTTTTACAAGATTTAAATCAAAAGCTAGGATTAACAATTGTTTTAATCACCCATGAAATGCAAATTGTTAAAGACATTGCCAACCGTGTCGCAGTTATGCAGGACGGTCAATTGATTGAAGAAGGTTCTGTCTTGGATATTTTCTCTAATCCTCAGCAAGACTTAACAAAAGACTTCATTTCGACTGCAACAGGAATTGATGAAGCTATGGGCAAGATTGAGCAACAAGAAATTGTCAAACATTTGGCGAAAAATAGTCTCTTGGTGCAAATGAAGTACGCAGGAACCTCTACAGATGAACCCTTACTGAATGAAATTTACAAACATCATCAAGTTACTGCCAATATACTTTATGGGAACATTGAAATTTTAGGTGGAACGCCTGTTGGAGAACTGGTCGTTGTTTTATCTGGTGAAAAGGAAAATCTAGCAGCTGCTAAAACAGCCATTCGTGAAGCTGGTGTTCAATTGACAGTATTGAAGGGAGAAGCATAGATGGAAAATTTTATTCAAACATACTTGCCGAATGTTTATCGAATGGGTTGGAGCGGTCAAGCTGGCTGGGGAACAGCTATTCACTTGACATTGTATATGACAGTCATTTCTTTTATTATCGGCGGATTGTTAGGCTTAATTGCAGGGCTTTTTCTTGTTTTGACTGCTCCAGGAGGTGTCTTGGAAAATAAAATAGCTTTTTGGATTTTAGACAAAATCACATCTATCTTCCGTGCTATCCCATTTATTATTTTGTTAGCTGTTCTTTCACCTTTTTCACACTTGATTGTGGGGACTAGTATTGGACCAAATGCAGCTATCGTACCTCTTTCTTTTGCAGTATTTGCTTTCTTTGCTCGCCAAGTTCAAGTTGTACTCGCTGAGTTAGACGGCGGTGTTATCGAAGCAGCGCAGGCTAGCGGAGCGACTTTCAGTGATCTAGTAGGTGTCTATCTACGCGAAGGTCTGCCAGATTTGATTCGTGTGACAACAGTCACTCTCATTTCTCTCGTTGGCGAGACTGCAATGGCTGGTGCAGTCGGTGCTGGAGGGATCGGGAATGTTGCGATTGCTTATGGCTTCAATCGTTATAATAACGATGTAACGATTTTAGCAACAGTTATTATCATTGTACTTATCTTTGCCATTCAGTTTTCTGGTGATTTTTTGACTAGAAAATTAAGCCATAAATAGGATAGCTGAGATGATTGTTAGAGATAAACAATAAATATATAGAAAAATAATATAAAAGTTCTATGATAATAGGTCATAGAATTTTTATTTTATACATATTTTCTCTTTCGTATGACCAGTATAAGTATTTAGCAGTTTACAGGAGATAAGAAAGAGGAGGAAGGAAAAATTGGAAGAAAAAGTTTAAGAAAAATAAAAAAAGATGAAAAAAGGTATTGACAAGAAGAGAAGGAGATGATATACTAAGATAGTTGTCGCTTGAGGGGCGACAAAGACCTTTGAAAACTGAACAAGACGAACCAATGTGCAGGCGACTGTTTAAGAAGACAGTCCGTCAAACATTAAGAAGAAACAATAAATCTGTCAGTGACAGAAATGAGTGAGAGCTCAAACTTTATATGAGAGTTTGATCCTGGCTCAGGACGAACGCTGGCGGCGTGCCTAATACATGCAAGTAGGACGCACAGTTTATACCGTAGCTTGCTACACCATAGACTGTGAGTTGCGAACGGGTGAGTAACGCGTAGGTAACCTACCTATTAGAGGGGGATAACTATTGGAAACGATAGCTAATACCGCATAACAGTATGTAACACATGTTAGATGCTTGAAAGATGCAATTGCATCGCTAGTAGATGGACCTGCGTTGTATTAGCTAGTAGGTAGGGTAATGGCCTACCTAGGCAACGATACATAGCCGACCTGAGAGGGTGATCGGCCACACTGGGACTGAGACACGGCCCAGACTCCTACGGGAGGCAGCAGTAGGGAATCTTCGGCAATGGGGGGAACCCTGACCGAGCAACGCCGCGTGAGTGAAGAAGGTTTTCGGATCGTAAAGCTCTGTTGTTAAGGAAGAACGAGTGTGAGAATGGAAAGTTCATGCTGTGACGGTACTTAACCAGAAAGGGACGGCTAACTACGTGCCAGCAGCCGCGGTAATACGTAGGTCCCGAGCGTTGTCCGGATTTATTGGGCGTAAAGCGAGCGCAGGCGGTTAGAAAAGTCTGAAGTGAAAGGCAGTGGCTCAACCATTGTAGGCTTTGGAAACTGTTTAACTTGAGTGCAGAAGGGGAGAGTGGAATTCCATGTGTAGCGGTGAAATGCGTAGATATATGGAGGAACACCGGTGGCGAAAGCGGCTCTCTGGTCTGTAACTGACGCTGAGGCTCGAAAGCGTGGGGAGCAAACAGGATTAGATACCCTGGTAGTCCA
>OFLU01000111.1_pt1 | contig 28987 bp, 30 predicted proteins | sample 1540841 | NCBI WGS metagenome assembly OFLU01 (sample SAMEA4413044, study PRJEB24355) | metagenome | biome: human; feature: gut; material: faeces | place: United Kingdom | collected 2010 | reverse complement strand
AGCAGGAGAAGCCTTTAATGTTGTACCTGCAAAAGCAAGCTATACGGGAAATTTAGCAGATTCATTAGAAGTTGAATTGAAAAAACAGGCTTTTGAATACGAACGAACTGCAGATACAGTAACAGTCATTGGTGTCCCTAAGCATTCAAAAGATGCAGCTGAGGGAGTGAATGCTATTGTACGTTTGGCAATGGGGCTAAATCCACTTGTTCAACACTCTACTATTCAATTTATGGCAGAAGCAGTTGGTGAAGATGCTACAGGCAGCAGCTTGTTTGGTGAAATTTCAGATGAGCCTTCAGGAACCTTGTCGTTCAATGTTTCTGGGCTAACTATAAATCAAGACGAGTCCGAGATTCGGATTGATTTGCGGATTCCAGTTCTTGCTGACAAAGATAAATTAGTACGAGAACTAAGTCAAATTGCTGAAAAATATCAATTACGTTATGAAGAATTTGACTATCTTGCACCGTTATATGTGCCACTTGATAGTGAATTGGTCAGCACCTTAATGGCTGTCTATAAAGAAAAAACCAATGATGATAGCCCTGCTGTGTCTTCTGGCGGTGCTACATTTGCTCGTACTATGCCAAATTGTGTAGCTTTTGGTGCACTTTTCCCTGGTGCTTTGCAAACAGAACATCAAGCCAATGAACGAACTGTGATTGACGATCTGTATAAGGCAATGGATATTTATGCTGAAACGATTTATCGCTTGGCTGGAAAATAGTTAGAAGAAAAAAGCTGAGAGTGGACAAAAATGTCCATTCTCAGCTTTTTCATACTTAAAAAGGTTATTCTTTACTAAAGAAGAACGGGGGTGCAAATTGTTTTAATTTGTTAAAACAGTCTTGTGCTTTTTGATTGTCCTCGCAGATAATCAAGCAGACATCATCACCGCAGACCGTTGCGACAATTTCGGAAAATTCTAGAGCATCTAAGATAGAGCCGAATGATTGTGCCAATCCAGGAAGAGTTTTCATGACAACTTGATGTTGAACAGGACGCAACATAATCAAGGCATCTTCCATATAGAGACGCAGGCGTTTTTCCCAGCGTGAAGGTGCCATGCTATTGATAATATAATAAGAAATATCTGCTTCATGTACTTTTACTAAGTTCAAAGCTTTAATGTCTCGAGAAAGTGTGGATTGCGTCACTGTAACGCCATTTGCTGAAAGCAAATCTTGTAATTCTTGTTGTGTGTGAATTTTTTTCTCTAGGACAAGCGAGCGAATGAGTCGATGACGGCTTTCAATTTTATTCATATTTCACCTATTATTTTATAAACATAGCATCTCCAAAGCTGAAAAAGCGGTATTTTTCATCAATGGCATGTTGATAAGCGGAGAGCACCAATTCTCGCCCTGCAAAGGCTGAAACGAGCATGACGAGAGTGGACTTTGGAAGGTGGAAATTGGTAGAAAAAGCATCTACGATTTTCCAATCGTAGCCAGGTTTAATAAAGATGTTGGTCCAACCAGAGTCAGCTTTGATTTCCCCGTTAAACTTTGAACCAATTGTTTCCAGTGTACGGATAGAAGTTGTTCCAACTGCAACGACATGATGTCCACTAGCTTTGACTTGTCGAAGCGTGTTAGCTGCTTCTTCAGACAATGTATAGAATTCTGAATGCATCTCGTGTTCGTCTACATTGTCTACAGAGACAGGACGGAAGGTTCCTAGACCAACATGAAGCGTCAGATAGACTAATTTTACGCCTTTAGCTTCAATCTGAGCCAGCAGCTCTTTGGTAAAATGAAGTCCGGCAGTAGGAGCAGCCGCTGAGCCATTTTCTTTAGCATAAACAGTCTGATAGCGTTCACGGTCTTTTAATTTTTCATGAATATAAGGTGGCAAAGGCATTTCGCCCAGACTTTCAAGCACTTCCAAGAAAATCCCTTGGTAATGGAAACGTACAATTCGTCCGCCGTGTTCTAATTCTTCTAAGACAGTTGCTGTTAAGCGCCCGTCACCAAAAGATATAGCTGCTCCGACTTTTAAGCGCTTGGCTGGCTTCGCTAGCACTTCCCAATCATCTCCTGCGATGTTTTTCAACAGTAGTAATTCAACATGTCCGCCTGTTTCAGACTTTTCACCATGAAGGCGTGCTGGCAAGACGCGCGTATCATTCATAACCAAAGCGTCTCCAGGATGTAATTGATCAATAATGGCATCAAAGTGCGTATCTTCCATTTGACCAGTTTCGTGATTGACGATTAAAAGGCGGGAAGCATCTCGCTTTTCTAAAGGGGTTTGTGCAATTAATTCTTCTGGTAAATGAAAGTCAAAATCAGCAGTATTCATACATTCTCCTTAGGCTGTAATTAAAATCCATAACGAATAACAACAAGCAACAAGTGGCAGGCACATGAGTAAAATGCCTAAAATCAATAGGGTATAATACCAGATTCGCTTGGTTTTGAAAAGGAGCGCAGCGATAACAAATGCAACTCCCAGTAAAAATAAACAGAGTAAATAGACTAACATTCTTCTATTATAGCACGATTTTTCGTGCAAACAAGCTCGGATTTTTTAAAAAGAAACAAATTCTCTTGACAAAAATCGGTCTATACCATATAATGTAATTAAATAAGGAAAAGGAGTTTAGCGATGAGAATTATTCAAGTGGAAAATCAAGTAGACGGCGGTAGAGTAGCCTTTGAATTATTAAAAGAAAAATTAGCTGAAGGAGCTAAAACGTTAGGCTTAGCGACAGGGAGCAGTCCTTTGAGTTTTTACGAGCAAATTGTTGAAAGTGACCTTGATTTGTCAGGCTTAACCAGTGTGAATCTAGACGAGTACATAGGATTAAGTGGGGAAAATCCTCAGTCTTATCGTTATTTTATGCAAGAACATTTATTTAATCAAAAGCCTTTTAAAGAAAGCTTTTTACCAAATGGTGTTGCTGAAGATGCGGAAGCAGAAGTGAAACGCTACAACCAAATTTTGGTAGAACATCCTGTTGATTTGCAAATTTTGGGAATTGGTACAAATGGTCATATTGGGTTTAATGAACCAGGGACGAGCTTTGATAGCACGGTTCATGTAGTGGATTTGGAGCAATTAACTATTGAAGCGAATGCTCGTTTCTTTGATAAAATAGAAGATGTACCGACGCAAGCTTACTCAATGGGGATTCGGAATATTCTCGATGCAAAATCTATTATTTTATTTGCTTATGGTGCTTCAAAAGCTAAAGCGATTGCAGGAACAGTAGAAGGACCGATTATAGAAGAACTACCAGGAAGCGTCCTTCAAAAACATGAAGATGTTGTCATTATCGCAGATAAAGAAGCTTTAAGCATTTTGAAAAAATAAGAATCTATTTCCTATCTAATTTTTAGGTAGGTTTTTTGACATTTTGAAAAAAGTTCGTTATCCTATGGATAAAGTGTGCTATACTAGAAGATAAGTGAGAACTTAGGAGGATTCTAGTGAAAAAGCTGTTAGCTATTGTTTGTCTTTTTGTGTTGTATGTGGGAGTAACTGCTGCTCGTGCAGATGAGTTGGTTGATATGGCACAAAAAATGTATCCAAACGAGAAGATCAATCCAATCAATCGACCTAAATCGTCCTTGATTGTAGATGCTAATACGGGAAATATCCTTTGGCAAGACAATATTGATGAAGTTCGTGATCCTGCCAGTATGAGCAAATTGATGACCTTGTATTTAGTTTTTGAAGCAATTCAGCAAGGAAAGTTGAGCGAAAATACAGTTATCAAAGCAACACCACGTGATGAAGCAATTGCCAAAATTTACGAAATTTCCAATAATAAAATTGTGGCGGGAGTAGATTATACTGTCTCTGAATTGATTACGATGACAGCTGTTCCATCTTCAAATGCGACAACTGTTATGTTAGCCAATTATTTATCTAACAATGATCCAGATACATTTTTGGACATGATGAATGCCAAGGCAAAAGAATTAGGTATGACCAATACAAAATGGTTCAATGCTAGCGGAGCTGCAGCTGTTTCTTTCAAAGGCTTGTATACTCCACAACGGTATGATAACAATGCAGCCAATCAGACAACGGCGCGCGATTTAGCCATTTTAGGGTACCATTTCGTCAAGAATTATCCAAATATTTTAAATTACACCAATAAACCAGTCGTAACGGTAAAAAAGGGAACGCCGTATGAAGAAACCTTTGAAACCTATAATTACTCACTTCCCGGTGCCAAATATGGCATTGAAGGCGTCGAAGGTTTAAAGACGGGGTCAAGTCCACGAGGAGCTTTTAATTACATCGCAACGATTAAGCGAGGGGAACAACGTTTGATTAGTGTTATCATGGGAGTTGGGAATTGGTCTGACCAAGACGGAGAATATTACCGCCATCCATTTGGCAATGCCTTGATTGAGAAAGCTTATGCTGATTATGAGTACAAAAAAATTTTCAAGGCTGGAGAACAAACAATCAATGGAAAAAGATATAACCTGTCAAAAGATTTCTATGCAACAGTGAAAAAAGACACAGCAGCAAAAGCAGTTGTGGAAAATGACGTATTGAAAAATGATAATGGTTTGGAGCAACTTTCTTCGCTTATTTCAAACGGAGATAATGTCACAGAAGTAAAGAATACAGCAATTAAAAACAGTACAGCTAAATCAACTGTAAAAACTACAACAGCAAAATCTAGCGGAAAAAGTTTGAAGCAACTCTTTTTAGATTATCACATTCTGGTCGCAGTTCCGTTGCTTATTCTTTTGCTCATTGTCGTTTTTGAAGCAACGAAACGTAAGCAAAGAAGAAAACAGCGTACGACTAACGATACACAATTATCTCGTCGTCAGAAACGTTAATTACTCATTTGTAGAATAGAAAGCTCGATTGGTTGATCCAATCGGGCTTTGTCACCTTTTTAGGGAGAAGGAAAAATCATGTTTAGGAAATTTCAAAATAGCTATTTTGCTTATTTTTTGATGTATAATTTTTATTTTTTATCATACTCATTGTTTTCAACTTTAATTTCAGTTTATATGCTGGATAAGGGGTATTCGGCTAGTCAGGTTTCACTTGTTGTCTCTGCCTCGTTCTTTTCTTCAATGCTTGTACAGCCTATTATGGGTGTTTTGAATGATGCGATTGGCATTAAAAAAGTAACCATTTATAGCTTTCTTTTCATCATCGTTGGAGCAATTTTTTTCATGCAAGCCAATAATCTCTTGCTCTTGACAATTTGGTACAGCGCTGTTTTAATGCTAATCAACGGTGTGAATCCTGTTATGGACGTTCTAGCTGCTAGAAGCCCTTATACTTATGGGAAAATCCGTATCTGGGGGACTTTTGGCTATGCAATGGGCTCACAATTAGCAGGGCTGATTTATAAGTTCATCTCTCCGCAAGCGATTTTCATCGTGTTTATCGGTATGATGTGTGTGAGTATTCTTGGAGTGCTGGGAATTGAGCCAAAACAAGATCAGCGTCCTAAAAAAACGACACAAACGAAAAATGATTCCTATATTGGACAGATTTTTAAAAATAAAACATATTTGTTTTACCTCGTTATTGTAGCGCTCTATTCTGGAGTCGGGAATACTGGTCACACTTATATACCATCTATGTTAGAGCATAGTGGTTTAAGTGTCAATGTGGCGACGACTGTGGTAGCTATTTCTGTTATTTGTGAGTCGCCCTTGATCTTCTTTTCTTATCTTTTTATGGATAAACTTCCGATTAAAAAATTGCTTTATATTTCCCTGCTCATTTTGCTCTTACAGTATGTGATTTATGGTCTGGATTTTGGATTGACTTCCAAGATTCTTTTGACCTTGATGTCAAAGCACGCCACAGGAATGTTGTTGATTATGGTGACTTTAAAGATTGTTGCTAATGTAGTAGATGAAAAATATATGGTGACAGCTATTGTCCTTGTTCAAACAGCCCGAAATTTGGGAACCATTCTTATCCAAAATATTGCAGGAGACATTATTGACAAATCTGGCTATGAAATGATGAGCTTTTTCTTAGCTGGTGTGATGATTGTAGTGCTTGTTTTAGCCTTCTTTTTGAAAGTGCCAAACAAGCCAAATCAGAAATTATTCGGTTAAAATAAGAGAGGTATAAAAAATCTGGATTGAAAGTCTCCAGCTTCATAGCATATTGTATAATAAAGCAATGACGAATTAGTTACCGGATAAGGCTCATGAAACGAGTCTTAACCTTGTTTGCTTTTTAAGCTCGAAAAAACACTTTTGATGAAAACGTCGTTTTTGTCATTCACCATCTCAACTGTCTCTCAGGCTGTGGGGTGAGACAGAACTAAAAATTTTCAAATTTTAGTTCTGTTTCACTCTTTTTAATTTACTCATTTAGTTTTTTCTTAAATAAAAAGAGCCAAACATAGGCAATCAGGCTGACACATCTATAAACGACTAAAAATGGAAGTGTAATACTAACAGGCTTGATACCAAGTAGAAAAAGTCCTGTTTTTAAAACTCCGTCTATAAAACCAGCAAAGATAAAAGTAGAAACTTTCTTTTGCTGAAAGAAAGGAGGTAAGCTAAAAGGAAAAGTAAAGAGGGAAAGATAAAACGGGCGTGAATCAATGGGTAAAAAGTACAATAAAAAAGCTATCATAGTACAAGTTATAGCAATAATAGGTATATAAATCAAAAACTTTTTGTAATCATAGCGGAATGAGATGACCTTTCTTAGATAGAGAAACATAATGTAGATTTTATATTCTTTTCCTTCATTATAGAAAGAAATGAGCCGAAAAAGCAACCGCTTTCACAAACTTTGGATTTATTTTCCGCATTGCTGTGGCAAAAATATGGGTTTTAAAAGCGCTTTCTTAGGAGTATAATAAAAGTATCAAAATCAGGAGGACTTTAGACATGTCAACATTTAAAGACGGATTTCTCTGGGGTGGAGCAGTTGCAGCTCATCAACTAGAAGGTGGTTGGCAGGAAGGCGGCAAGGGCATTAGTGTGGCTGATGTGATGACAGCAGCTCGCCATGGGGTTCCGCGTGAAATTACGGCTGGAGTGTTGCCAGGCAAATACTACCCAAATCATGAAGCAATTGATTTTTATCATCTTTATAAGGGGGACATTGCTCTGTTTGCGGAAATGGGTTTCAAGTGCTTCCGAACTTCTATTGCTTGGACGCGGATTTTTCCTAAGGGAGACGAAGAGCAGCCCAATGAAGCTGGTTTGCAGTTTTATGATGACCTTTTTGATGAATGTCTCAAATACGGGATTGAGCCAGTTATTACTCTGTCGCATTTCGAAATGCCTTATCATTTGGTGACCGAGTATGGTGGCTGGAAAAATCGTCAGGTGATTGACTTCTTTGTCCGTTTTGCAGAAGTTGTTTTTGAGCGTTATAAGGATAAAGTCAAATACTGGATGACTTTCAATGAAATCAATAACCAAGCTAATTATCAGGAGGATTTTGCTCCCTTCACTAACTCTGGGATTGTCTACAAGGAAGGCGATGATCGCGAAGCAATCATGTATCAGGCGGCTCACTATGAGCTGGTAGCTTCTGCGCGAGCAGTTAAAATCGGTCATGAGATCAATCCTGACTTCCAAATCGGTTGTATGATTGCCATGTGTCCGATTTATCCAGCTACTTGCAATCCTAAGGACGTCCTCATGGCGATGAAAGCTATGCAGAAGCGTTATTACTTTACAGATGTGCATGTCTTTGGCCGATATCCTGAGCATATTCTCAAATACTGGGAAAGGAAGGGAATCAAGGTGGACTTTAGCGAGCAGGATCAAAAAGACTTGCTAGAGGGCACTGTTGACTATATTGGTTTTAGCTACTACATGTCCTTTGCTATTGACTCCCATCGGGAAAATAATCCTTACTTCGACTATATAGAGACTGAAGATTTGGTTAAAAATAACTTTGTCAAGGCTTCTGAATGGGAATGGCAGATTGACCCAGAAGGCCTGCGCTATGCTCTCAATTGGTTTACGGATCATTATCATCTACCGCTTTTCATTGTGGAAAATGGCTTTGGAGCTATTGACCAAGTGGAAGCAGACGGTATGGTACACGATGATTACCGGATTGACTATCTGGGTGCTCATATCCGCGAGATGAAAAAGGCCGTGGTAGAAGATGGTGTGGATCTCATGGGCTACACGCCTTGGGGCTGTATTGACCTAGTATCAGCAGGTACGGGTGAAATGCGCAAACGCTATGGATTTATCTATGTCGATAAGGATGACGATGGCAAGGGGAGTTATGAACGTTCACCGAAGAAGTCCTTTAACTGGTATAAGGAAGTCATTGCATCAAATGGAGAAACTGTAGACTAGATAAGGGATTTTATGAGTAAAAAAATAACCTATGTCATCAAATTTTCTAAAGGAGTCGCTGTGCCAGACTTGGCTGCCAATCCAGCTATCACTCAGCATTTGACGATTAAGTTGAAAAATGCAGACGGCTTTTTCGTAGACAGTGACATCAATGATGCCAAGATTCGCGAATTGATTATGGAAATCTATGGTTTGGAAAAGAAGGATGTCCAGGTCCTGTTAAAATATCCAGGTATCATGAATGCCTACATCTGATGGAAAGACACTGATCCCAAAAGGAGTGGAAGAGGAATGGAGATTTTTCTTCCGCCCATTTTCTTTGAGAGGAAAATGTACTTTTCTTCGTCAAACTCTTCAAAATAGATGGTTGGTGGGTATTTCCAGTCAATAAAATTTGATACAAGTTGAAGAGTTTTTCGTAGACTATGCGTCACTTGGCCATAGGCTCATCAAGAGCGCTGGTCGTTACTTATTATTCAGGAGATAAACATGATTGGCAGTATTGCTGCTATTTTAACAACCTTTGCCTTTTTGCCCCAGGTTTTCAAAGTCATCAAGACCAAGGACACAGAGTCTATTGCGCTTGGCATGTATCTGATGCAAGTTGTTGGTATTGCTTTGTGGCTGTTTCATGGCTTGGTGATTAACGATCTGCCTTTGATTATGGCTAACAGCGTTTCTTTGGTTTTATCAGGAACTATTCTCCGTTATAAGTTAAAATATAAGTAAAAAAAGTGACTAAGGAAATGTTTCCGTTTAACTAAGGAAAAAAATAAGATGGAAGTTGCAACCGTTTTCATATATAATGAGTTTATAAAATAAATTTTATTTATAAGGAGAAAATCTTATGGCTAAAGCATTGATTATCTGTGCAGCAGGTATGTCATCTTCTTTGATGGCAAAGAAAACAACGGAATTTTTAAAGAGCAAAGGGCATGACATTGAAGTAGATGCTATTAGTGCGACAGAAGGTGGAAAAGCCATTGCTGCTGCTGAATTTGATCTTTATCTCATTAGCCCTCAAACAAAAATGTATTTCAAGCAATTTGAGGATGCTGGAGCAAAAGTCGGCAAACCTATTGTACAAATTCCTCCGCAAGCCTACATTCCTATTCCAATGGGAATTGAAAAAATGGCAAACCTCATCTTGGAAAAGATTTAAATTTTCAGCTCAAAAAGGGTAAAATAGTTCTTATAAATGCGGAAGGAGAACTGTATTGCTACATCAGAAAGAAAAATTGATTCTTCAATCTTTGTTGGAAAATAAAGATCATTATATTACAAGTAAGGAATTAGCTAGTCAGCTTTCTTGCTCTGATCGTACGATAAGAACTTACCTGAAATCATTGATGGATTGGAAGCCTGATGAAACTGGTTGGAAGATTACAGCCAAGCAAGGTTATGGTTATCGACTTGAACTTCAAGATAAAGCTCTCTATCGAAACTTTATAGAAACAGAATTTTTTACAGAGCAAAACTCTGCTAAGACTGAAAATATAGAGGATCGTTACAATTACATTTTAAATAAATTGCTCTTTGAGCAGGAAAAACTTTATTGTGATGACTTAGCAGAAGAGCTGTTTGTCAGTCGTTCAACCTTGTCAGCAGATTTCAAGAAAATCAGACAAGACTTGGCAAAGTATGATTTACAAATCGAGAGCAAAGCCAATCGTGGTGTTTATGTAAAAGGCAGCGAACGGAATAAACGACGTTTTATCATGGATTACTTTTTTCGTGATAATTTCTTTCAAAGTTTGCACAATTACATTAACATTGAAGTTCCAGGACGGCAAATCAGCTTAGAAGAATTGACGATTATCGTATTGGACGAATGTCGTGAAGGTCACTTAAAGTTGTCAGATTTTGTGATTCAAAATTTAGTCATTCATATTGCCTTATCGTTTAAAAGGATTGCAGAAGGCTTCCAAATTAGCAAGATTGAAGACTGGGAACAAGGTAATTATCTGGCAGAACGAAAGATTGCTGAGAAAATTTTACACAGAGTGTATTTGGCAACTGGGCTGGAATTTCCCAAAGAAGAAGTAGACTATATCACGCTCCATTTGATTTCAAAAGCTTCTTGTCAAGAAAGCCAGAATACCAAAATAGACACCAATCAAGAAATTCGCAAGCAGCTACTAGAGGCGTTAGAGCAAGTCGAGCATGTCAAGGCTTATCAATTTCAGCATGATTTTCAATTAGTTGAAGGAGTTGTTGTTCATTTATCTACTTTCTATGTGCGTTTGCAAAATCATGTGATGCTTGAAAATCCCCTTTTACAGGATATTCAACAGCAAGCACCAGCAGTTTTGGAAATGACACGAGAAATTTTGCAGGAAATGCCGATTTTTTCTAAGGAAGACTTATCAGATGATGAAGTGGCTTATGTGGCACTGCATTTCATGGCTGCTTTGGAGCGATTAAAGGAAAAGCAAAAGTTTAACATTTTGGTGATTTGTGCTACGGGTTATGGATCGGCATTAATGCTAAAAAATCGGATTGTCAATGAGCTGGGTAACTTAGTTCACATTGTAGATGTGATTGGTTATTATGAGTTGGATGATGAACGTTTGAAAGATATTGATTTCATCATTTCGTCTATTGACTTGTCAAATTTAGTCTTTAGTGTTCCTGTTTTTACTGTTAGTATCTTTTTAAATGCAGAGGAATTAAAGTCCATCAAGCAAAAGGTCAGTCAGTTAAAGCCGATTGGAACCTGTTTGCCAGTTAAAGCGATGATAACATTTGATAAAGATAGTGAAAGGATTTTTGATGAATATTTCTCTCCATCTTGTTTTATTCTCATGCAGGATGCGTCAAAAGAGCAGATTTTGCAAGAATTATTAACAAAAATGGAGCAGGGAGAAGAAAAGGATTTTGTTACACATATGCAAGAGCTAATCAAGCAGCGTGAAAAGATGAGTTCTGTCGTTTTTTCAGAACAAGTTGCGGTGCCTCACCCGATTAAGCCCCTTGCAAAGAATCATAAAATTGGTGTTGCCATTGTGAGAAATGGCGTGCAGTGGAATGAAGAAAGTCCTAAAATTCAACTCATTTTTCTCCCTTCTCCGTCCGTTTATGGGAATGAAGAAATGGCAACGTTGACATCAAAGATTGTTGATTTGTTAGAGCAGCCTGACCTGCAAGCAAAGATATTGAGCTGTCAGTCGTTTACAGAATTTAAAGCATTATTTTTAAACATAAAGTAAAGGAGATTGTCTATGAATCAGGAAGAATTACAAGTTGCAGCTTTTGAAATTATCCTGCATAGTGGTTCAGCAAGAACAACAGTTCATGAAGCATTTGCAGATATGCGCGAAGGGCATTATGATGAAGCTGCTGAAAAGTTAGAAGCTGCCAATGCAGAACTATTGGAAGCTCATCATGCACAAACAAATTTGCTACAAGAATACGCAAGTGGAACGGAAATCAAAATTGAAATTATCATGGTGCATGCTCAGGATCATTTGATGACAACTATGACCTTGCGTGAGGTAGCACTTGAAATGCTCAGTCTTTATCGAAAGATTGAAAAGTAAAAGATGAATGAAAGGGGAAAACATGACTGAAAAAGAGAAACAAGAACTAGAAGCAAGACGAAAAGAAGCAGCAATAAAAAACATGTACTACACGCGTTTCTTTTCAGTCCGCTACGCGACAGCATTTTTCTTCTTTGCTAATCTTTATTGGATGCTAATGCTGTATCTTTCAAAGGCTGGTTTAGTTTTGCTGTTGCCTTTGTTGCTAACTGTTCTAGCGGCGTTGGCAATGTGGGAACAAACACGAATGTACAGCGTTCATCAAAAAGAAGCGACATTAACGCGGTTCTTTTACAATATTTCTGCTTTAGCAAATGTTTTGCTACTGATAATTGTTTTTGTGGGACAGTATCATTTCCTCTTTCCATTTTTTTCGATTAGTACAACCACTGTAACCGTTTTAACGGTTGTACTTTTATTGGGGCTACTTTTAGCCATTCTAATGTTAAGAAAATTAAGTCGAATTCATCACCATACAGATAAGCAATATAAACGCATTCAAGAATATATTGCCACTGTTCAACGTTAGTTTATAAATTATATTTCAAACATCATAGGAGGATATATTATGAATAAATTGTTTGAATTTCTAGAAAAGTACCTCATGGGACCAATGGGGAAAGTCTCTACTTGGCGTCCTGTTCGTGCTATTGTTGCTGCCGGGATGGCCAGCATTCCCTTTACAATCGTAGGGTCTGCTTTCTTGGTTCTTAGTGTTATACCGCAAGCCTTTAATCTTCAATTTATTGTTGATTTGTGGGCGAATTCATTTGATAAGATTCAAGCTCTATACTTGTTAGCTTATAAGTGTACAATGGGGATTTTGTCTCTCTATTTTGCCATCGTTATTGGGTATGAATACACAAAAATTTATGTCGAAGAAGAAGGGCTCAACCTCAATCCACTCAATGGTGGTCTCTTAGCGGTATTTGCTTACTTTTTGACCATTCCTGAATTAACTTATTCTAAAGGAGTGATTTCAGCCGTTACAGGAAAAGCAACAATTGGTGGTTGGACTGTTGGCGGAGATAGTTTGACACGTTTATCTACATCAGGTATGTTTACTGCGATTCTGATGTCCATTCTCGCTGTGCAACTATATCGCCTTTGTGTGCAGAAGAATTGGGTCATCAAGATGCCTGAAGCTGTTCCAGAAGGAGTTGCTCGTTCATTTACAGCCCTCATTCCAGGTTTTGTCATTGCATTTGCAGTACTCTTCATTAACGGTATCTTTATCCTATTTGGTACAGATATTTATAAAGTTATTGCAATTCCGTTTGCCTTTGTTAGCCATATCACTAATACATGGCTAGGTATCGTTGTGATTTACTTATTGGTTCATGCTCTTTGGATTGTCGGTATTCACGGTGCTAATATCGTTATGGGACTGGTTAATCCGATCTTGCTTGCTAATATGGCACAAAACGTTGACGGCAAATTCATTGCTTATGCAGGTGAATTTACCAACTCTTATGTAACAATCGGTGGTTCTGGTGCGACCTTATTGCTTTGCTTCTATATTGCTTTCCGTGCGAAGTCAGATCAATTACGTATGCTTGGAAAAGCAGCTATGGGTCCAGCTATTTTCAACATCAACGAACCCCTTATCTTTGGTCTACCAATTGTGTATAATCCAATGTTGACCATTCCGTTTATTTTGGCTCCAATTGTCTCTGCTTCAATTGGTTACTGGTCTGTCCGACTTGGACTAGCTGGTAAAGCAATTGCCCAAACACCATGGCCAACACCTATTGGTCTTGGAGCTTATGTTGGTTCAGGTGGTAATATTGGTGCTTTCGTAGTTGCACTTGTCTGTGCTCTGTCTGCCTTTGTGATTTGGTATCCATTTATTAAGATGTATGATACGAAGTTGTACAAAGAAGAAATGGGCGGCGCTGAAGCGATTCAATAATTTTGTTTCCCCTTATAAAAAATTTGAAGCTGGAACGAAAGTCTCCAGCTTCAATTTATATAGTGCAATAAACCAAGGTCGCAGTAGCTGTTTGCTCAAAGCACTACTTTGAGGTGGAGGATGAGAGTGGGGCAGAAATCAGTAGTTTTGTAGAAACTTGATTTCATCGTCCCACCTCCGCACGGTTGAGTAGGGCTGTAAAAGTTGATTTATCAACATATTAGAGTCCACTCAACTACTGTGTCTTATAATTCTAACTATATAAACAAAGGAAGCTGAGCACTTTGCCCCACCTTCAAAGTTCTTCATTTTTCAAGCTCAGAAAAGCACTTTTGATAAAAACTTTGTTTTCTTTATCCACCAGCTCAACAGTCTGGAAGACTGTTGAGCAACTTTGCGGGGGTGAAACAGAACTTAACTTAAAATTTTTAAGATGAGTTCTGTCTCACTCTTTTTTTACGAATAATTTAAGTAAAAGGGGAAAATAATCTATGTTAATGGCTTGTCAGGAAAACGGAAAAATGCTAAATGCTGTGGAAGATACGGTAAATCCGTTGGATAGGTTTCTCTGCCCGGCTTGTAAGGAAGCGGTGCGATTTAAGAATGGCAAGGTGATGCGATCGCATTTTGCTCATATTTCCTTGAAAAACTGCCATTTTTCTACGGAAAATGAAAGTGCAGAGCACCTAAATCTGAAAACTGCTTTGTTTACTTGGGCTAGAAAATCCAATCATGCGATTCAAGTAGAAGCTTATTTACCAGAATTGCAGCAAATCGCAGATTTGTTAGTTGAAAAACAAATTGCGCTTGAAGTTCAGTGTAGCTCGCTTAGTCAAAAACGCTTAAAAGAGCGTACGGACAGTTATCGTCAGCATGGTTATCGCGTCTTTTGGCTCTTGGGAAAGAAACTTTGGCTGAAAGATTCCTTGACCAATTTACAAAAGGACTTTCTCTATTTCAGTCAAAATATGGGCTTTCATCTATGGGAATTAGACGAACAGCAACAGCTCTTGAGGCTTAAATACTTGATTCATGAAGATTTGCATGGCAAGGTTCAGTATAAGGAGAAAAGTTTTGCTTTTGGTAAAGGAAACCTTTTAGACATCTTTCGTCAGCCATTCTGCAAGCAGGAAATGACGAGTTTTCTGGCAAAAGAAGATAAAAATATTTGCAGTTATGTGCGCCAGCAGCTCTATTATCAGCAGCCCAAATGGATGAAATGGCAGGCAGAATTGTATCAAACGGGTGATAATTTATTAACCAAAACGGCTAGTGACTTTTACCCGCAAGTCCAACCTGTTCGTTCCAGCTCTTTCTGCCAGATTTTTCAAGATCTCACACCTTATTACCAGCAATTTTCAGCTTATTATGAAAAAGAAAAAAATAAAAATTTCCAAATTCTCTATCCTCCAGCTTTTTATGCAAAGATTTTTGGCAATATTTATGATAGAATAGGAAGGACGGAGGAAATTTTATGGCAAAACAAAGAAATGAAATTGAAGAAAAATACACTTGGGACCTAACAACGATTTTCACAACAGATGAAGCTTTTGAGGCAGAGTTAACTCAAGTTTCAAAAGAATTAAAAGAAGCCAGCAGCTTAGCAGGGCATCTTTTGGACTCATCTGACAGCCTTTTAAAAACAACAGAAATCCAATTGGACTTGATGCGTCGTATCGAAAAACTCTATTCCTATGCTCACATGAAAAATGACCAAGATACGCGCGTGGCAAAATATCAAGAATACCAAGCCAAAGGAATGGCCATTTATAGTGAGTTCGGACAGGCCTTTGCTTTTTATGAGCCAGAATTTATGGCAATCACAGACGAGCAATATCAGACTTTCTTAGCTGAAAAGCCCGAATTGCAAATCTATCAGCATTTCTTTGATAAGCTACTGCAAAAGAAACCTCACATCCTTTCTCAACGTGAGGAAGAATTGTTAGCAGGAGCTGGTGAAATTTTTAGTGCTGCGGGTGAAACTTTTGGAATCTTAGATAATGCTGATATTGTCTTTCCAACCGTGCACGACGAAGAAGGAAATGAAGTGCAATTGACGCACGGAAATTACATTAGTTTAGTGGAGTCGAAAAATCGTACAGTCCGCAAGGAAACTTATGAAGCGCTTTACAGCGTCTATGAGCAATACCAACATACTTATGCTAAGACACTCCAAACGAATGTTAAAGTTCATAATTACAATGCCAAAGTTCGTAATTTTTCTTCTGCGCGTGAAGCTGCTTTGTCTGCTAACTTTATTCCAGAAAGTGTTTATGATAGCTTAGTGTCTGCGGTCAACAAACACTTGCCACTCTTACATCGCTACATCGCCCTACGTGCAAAGATTTTAGGCCTTTCTGATTTGAAAATGTATGACCTCTATACACCATTGTCAGAAGCAGATTACAAATTTACTTATGAGGAAGCCTTGATGAAAGCAGAAGAAGTCTTAGCTATCCTTGGAGAAGATTATCTAGGTCGAGTAAAAGAAGCCTTTTCAGATCGTTGGATTGATGTTTATGAAAACCAAGGTAAGCGCTCTGGGGCTTATTCTGGTGGTTCTTACGATACCAATGCTTTTATGTTGCTCAACTGGCAAGATACGTTGGACAATCTTTTCACGCTGGTTCATGAAACAGGTCACAGTATGCATTCTAGCTATACTCGTGAAAATCAGCCATACGTTTACGGAGATTATTCTATTTTCTTAGCTGAGATTGCTTCTACGACCAATGAAAATATCCTGACGGAGAAATTATTGGAAGAAGTAGATGACGATCAAACCCGCTTTGCGATTCTGAATCATTTCTTGGACGGTTTCCGTGGAACTGTTTTCCGCCAAACTCAATTTGCCGAGTTTGAACATGCCATTCACAAAGCTGACCAAGAAGGTCAAGTCTTGACGAGTGAATTTTTGAATGATTTGTACGCAGATTTGAATGAAAAATATTATGGTTTGACGAAAGAAGACAACCCACAAATTCAATACGAATGGGCACGGATTCCGCATTTCTACTATGATTACTATGTTTTTCAATACTCAACCGGTTTCTCAGCTGCTTCTGCCTTAGCAGATAAGATTGTTAACGGAACGCAAGAAGATAAAGAGAAGTATCTCAACTACTTGAAAGCAGGAAATTCTGATTATCCGCTAAATGTCATTAAAAAAGCTGGTGTAGATATGGAAAAAGAAGACTACCTCAATGCTGCTTTTGCAGTCTTTGAACGTCGTCTTGATGAATTTGAAGCACTCGTAGAAAAGTTAGGACTGGCATAAAATGGTTGAATCCTATAGTAAAAATGCCAATCACAATATGCGTCGTCCCGTTGTCAAAGAAGAAATCGTCGATTTTATGCGGACACGGCAAAAGCAAGTTTCGGGCTCCTTAAAAGAGCTCGAAACTTTTGCTCATGCAGAAAATATTCCCATTATTCCTCACGAAACAGTTGCCTATTTTCGTTTTCTGTTAGAAACTTTACAGCCACAGAAGATTTTGGAAATTGGGACAGCCATTGGTTTTTCAGCTCTTTTAATGGCAGAACATGCACCGCACGCACAAATCACAACGATTGATCGAAATCCAGAAATGATTGCTCTTGCCAAAGCGAACTTTTCCAAGTTTGATAAGCGCAGGCAAATTACATTGCTGGAAGGAGATGCAATGGATATTCTTCCTCATTTGAAAGATTGCTATGACTTTGTCTTTATGGACTCTGCTAAGTCCAAATACGTTGTCTTTCTGCCAGAAGTTCTGAAGCGCCTTTCTTCAGGAGGAATTATCATCATAGATGATGTTTTTCAAGGTGGAGATGTCACAAAGGAGATGAGTGAAGTTCGCCGAGGTCAACGAACGATTTATCGAGGGTTGCACCAATTATTTGATAAAACACTGAATCAGCCTGAATTGACTTCAACCTTGCTACCACTTGGCGACGGCATTCTGATGATTAGAAAAAAATGAGATTCTTAATATTTTCCTAAATTTTCAAAGTTTTTAGGAAAATTTAAGATATTAAATCTATTTTATGGTACAATAAGAAAGTGAATTAAAAAAAGGAGTTTTCATAATGAAGAAAAAAATTCTAGCAGGAGCCATTACGCTTTTGTCAGTTGTAACATTAGCGGCATGCTCGCAAGCTGGTGGTAAAGATATTATCACGATGAAAGGAAATACAATTACTGTCAATGATTTCTATGACAAAGTAAAAAATAATGCAGCTGCTCAACAAGTACTTCTCAATATGACCATTCAAGAAGTTTTTGAAAAGAGCTATGGTAAACATGTTACAGAAAAAGAAGTCAATGAAACGTTCAATAAGAGTAAGAGCACTTACGGAACTGCTTTCCAACAAGTATTGGCAAGAGCAGGATTGACGGAAGATACTTATCGTGAACAAATCAGAACCAATAAATTGGTCGAATATGCTGTCAAAAAAGCAGCTGAAAAAGAATTGACAGATGCAAACTATAAAAAAGCATACGAATCTTATACACCAGAAGTGACTGCTCAAATCATCAAGGTAGATAGCGAAGATAAGGCAAAGGAAGTATTGGAGAAAGCAAAAGCTGAAGGTGCTGATTTCGGACAAATTGCCAAGGAAAATTCTACGGATACGAAGACCAAAGATAAGGGTGGGGAAGTGAAGTTTGACTCAGCTTCAACAGATGTTCCAGATGCTGTTAAAAAAGTGGCTTTTTCCCTTGAAGCAAACGGTATTTCTGATGTTATCACCGTTAAATCATCAACCTATTCTTCAAGTTATTATATTGTGAAACTAAATAGTAAGTCTGAAAAATCAGCAAACTGGAAAGACTACAAGAAACAACTGAAAAATGTTATCTTGACACAAAAACAAAATGATCGAACCTTTATCCAAAAAATTGTTGCCAAAGAATTACAAGCAGCCAATATTAAGGTGAAAGATCAAGCTTTCCAAAATCTGTTCTCACAATATGTCAAGTCAGATAGCAAATCAACATCTAGCTCGTCATCTTCATCAAAATAAGTTGACGAAAAGCTCATAAGTGAGTATAATAGGACTATTGAGAATTGATTTTTGACCTCTTAGTTCAGAGAATTGGCGGTGCTGCAAGCCATGTAAGAACGAAAATCATGCTACTCAAAGGAAAAATTGCATATATAATGAGAATGACAAGTTCATTGAATGAAGGTGGTACCGCGGTTTTTCGCCCTTCGTCTAGTGGACTTGTCTTTTTGCGAGGAACCGTCATGAAGACTTATCTTGTAAAACAAAAATTTCGCTTTGGTGGTGAGAAATTTGACATCAAAGATGATCGTGGGAACATTGATTATCAAGTGGAGGGAAGCTTTTTAAAAATTCCCAAAACTTTTACGATTTATGATGACAAGGGTGAAGTGGTCAGCCAAATTCAAAAGACTGTGCTAACAGTCTTACCTCAATTTGAAATTCAATTGCGCAATGGTTCGAGTTTTTATATCCGTAAAAAATTCACTTTTTTACGAGATAAATATGAATTTGATAACTTAGATCTGCGCATCGAGGGGAATATCTGGGATTTAGAATTTCGTCTGCTGGATGCGCAGGGACAAGTGATTGCAGAGATTTCAAAAGAACTCTTGCACCTGATGTCCGCTTATCAAGTTGTAGTTTATGAAGATGCCTACGCGGATTTAGTGGTTTCATTGTGTGTGGCTATTGACTATGTAGAAGCTCTTGAAAGTAGTTCTTAAAACTCACATGGGCAATAGAAAAATCAGTTAGAGAAATGTTTTAAGGAGAAGAAAATGAAACAATTATCAAGTGCTCAAGTACGCCAAATGTGGCTAGATTTTTGGGCCTCAAAAGGACATGCTGTCGAACCGTCTGTTAGTCTAGTACCGGTCAATGACCCGACTCTACTCTGGATTAACTCTGGCGTTGCAACATTAAAGAAATATTTCGACGGGACTATTATTCCAGAAAATCCACGGATTACCAATGCGCAGAAAGCGATTCGGACGAATGACATTGAAAATGTCGGAAAAACAGCACGTCATCATACTATGTTTGAAATGCTGGGGAATTTTTCTATTGGTGATTACTTCCGTGATGAAGCGATTGAATGGGCATTCGAGCTCTTGACTAGTCCTGATTGGTTTGATTTTCCAAAAGACAAGCTATACATGACTTACTATCCAGATGATCATGATTCTTATAATCGTTGGATTTCAGTTGGTGTCGATCCAAGTCATTTGATTCCAATTGAAGACAATTTCTGGGAAATTGGTGCAGGACCTTCTGGACCAGATACAGAAATCTTCTTTGACCGTGGGGAAGCATTTGACCCTGAACATCAAGGAATTCGTTTGCTTGCAGAAGATATTGAAAATGATCGTTATATTGAAATTTGGAATATTGTTTTGTCTCAATTCAATGCTGATCCAGCTGTTCCAAGAAGTGAATACAAGGAGTTGCCGCACAAAAATATTGATACGGGTGCAGGTCTAGAGCGCTTAGTAGCTGTTATTCAAGGGGCAAAGACCAACTTTGAAACAGACCTTTTCATGCCGATTATTCGTGAAGTAGAGAAGTTATCTGGTAAGAATTACAATCCAGATGGTGACAATATGAGCTTCAAGGTCATTGCAGACCATATCCGCTCTCTGTCATTTGCTATTGGCGATGGTGCGCTTCCAGGAAATGAAGGACGTGGCTATGTTCTGCGTCGTTTGCTCCGTCGTGCTTCGATGCATGGTCAAAAATTAGGAATCAATGAGCCTTTCCTTTATAAACTTGTTCCAACTGTCGGAAAAATTATGGAAAGCTATTATCCAGAAGTGCTTGAAAAGCAAGATTTTATCGAAAAAATCATTAAAAGTGAAGAAGAATCTTTTGCTCGCACGCTTCATTCAGGTCAACACTTTGCACAAAGTATTGTAGAAGAGTTAAAGGTAAAGGGACAGTCTGTTATTTCAGGAACGGATGTCTTTAAACTGTACGACACCTATGGTTTCCCAGTAGAATTGACCGAAGAAATTGCCGAAGAAGCTGGTATGACAGTAGACCGCGAAGGCTTTGAAGCTGCTATGAAAGAGCAGCAAGAACGCGCACGGGCTAGTGTGGTTAAAGGTGGATCTATGGGCATGCAAAATGAAACCTTGCAAAACATTACAACTGAAAGCCACTTTAACTATGAAAAAGAGGCTTTATCTGCGGAGTTGGTTGCGATTGTGGCAGATGATAAAGAAGTAGAAGAAGTGGCTTCTGGTAAAGCTTACCTCGTTTTTACAGAAACGCCATTTTATGCTGAAATGGGCGGACAAGTAGCAGACCACGGACAAATCTTTGACCTTGCAGGCAATCTCGTTGCACAAGTCGTAGATGTTCAAAAAGCGCCGAATGGACAACCGCTCCATACGGTAGAAGTGGTGTCACCACTCACGCTAAACCAAGAATATAAGCTTGAAATTGACCACAATCGTCGTCACCGTGTTATGAAGAATCACACAGCAACACACTTGCTTCATGCGGCTCTTCACAATGTTTTAGGCAAACACGCAACGCAAGCAGGTTCTCTCAATGAAGTAGAATTTCTTCGATTTGACTTCACTCATTTCCAAGCAGTTACAGCAGAAGAGCTACGTCGCATTGAGCAAGAAGTTAATGAAAAAATTTGGGAAGCGATTGACATCAAAACGATTGAAACAGACATTGATACGGCTAAAGAAATGGGTGCGATGGCTCTCTTTGGAGAAAAATACGGAAAAGAAGTTCGTGTGGTGACAATTGGAGATTACTCTATTGAGTTGTGTGGCGGTACTCACATGAAGAATACTTCTGAAATTGGTCTTTTCAAGATTATCAAAGAAGAAGGAATTGGCTCAGGAACTCGTCGTATCCTCGCTGTGACGAGCAAAGAAGCATTTGAAGCTTACCGTGAGGAAGAAGATGCTTTGAAAGCTATTGCAACGACACTGAAAGTCCCACAAATGAAAGAAGTTTCGCATAAGGTTGAAGCCTTGCAAGAACAACTTCGCCAATTGCAAAAAGAAAATGCTGAACTGAAAGAAAAAGCAGCAGCAGCAGCTTCAGGTGAAGTCTTCAAGAATGTTCAGGAAGCTAATGGACACAGCTTTATTGCCAGCCAAGTTTCTGTATCTGATGCGGGTGCTCTACGCACTTTTGCAGACACTTGGAAACAAAAAGACTATTCAGACGTTCTTGTCCTTGTGGCAGCCATTGGTGAGAAAGTGAATGTCCTTGTGGCTAGCAAGACAAAAGATATTCATGCTGGCAATTTAATCAAGGAACTTGCTCCAATCGTAAATGGTCGTGGTGGTGGTAAACCAAACATGGCTATGGCTGGAGGAAGCAACCAAGCAGCTATTCAAGAATTACTTGCAGTTGTTTCTGAAAAAGTATAATGTCATATACTTTAAGTGAGATAGATCTGTGCTTGTCTCTACAAGGATTTCAAAAAATGAAATCTAAGAGAGTTGCATAAAAATCATACAAAAAACGAACAGTTTCGATATTCTGTTAGTCAGAACATCGGAATTATTCGTTTTTTTATTTATACGATTAAGTTCTGGCGTTTTATAAATCCAAAAATAGCTTTCATATTTTTGATAGTTACAATTTTATAAAAATATGGTAAAATAGTTTTGGAGATAAAACGCTTTCATACAGCTAATTATGTTGCGATAAAAAGACAAATATTGCCAGTTAGCGTATGATTTTTTGTAAAAATTTACAAATTTATGATAAAGGAGATGATGTCGTTCAGTAGTACAGTGTATGGTAGCGGAAACATGCTTTTTAAAGAGAGAAAGGAGATTCTTATGGGACTCATTAAAGCAGGAATTGGTGCCGTAGGCGGCGTATTGGCTGACCAATGGAAATAATTCTTTTACTGTGATGCCATGGACAAGTCCGTCATGGTGGTCAAAGGACAAAAGCAAGTATCTGGACGTTCATCTAATACGAAGGGCAGCGACAACATTATTTCGAATGGTTCTGGAATTGCTGTTGCAGATGGTTAGTGTATGATGATTGTTGAGCAAGGAAAAATTGTTGAAGTCTGTGCTGAGCCTGGTCAATTCACTTATGACACTTCTAGCGAGCCGAGTATTTTTACAGGTAATTTAGGTGATTCCATTAAGAAGACCTTCAAACAAATCGTAAAACGGTTCACTTATGGTGGTGACACAGGCAAAGATCAACGTGTTTATTATTTCAATACAAAAGAGCTGATTGATAATAAGTTTGGCACACCAAATCCGATTCCGTTTCGTGTGGTGGATTCAAAAATCGGCTTAGATGTGGATGTTTCTGTCCGTTGTTCTGGTGTTTATTCTTATAAGATTGCAGACCCACTTCTTTTCTATACCAATGTCTGTGGCAATGTCGAAAAAGAATATTTGCGTGAAGAATTAGAATCACAGCTAAAAACCGAATTTATCAGTGCCCTCTAACCAGCTTTCGCTGCATTATCTGATCTAGAATTGCGGCCAAATCAAATCGTTAGCCACAATACAGAACTTGAAAATGCTATGAATGAAGCACTCTCTAGCAAATGGGGGGAGCTTCGTGGCTTGAAAGTCGTCAGTGTAGCTCTTGGTTCAGTAACTCTTCCAGACGAAGATGCTGAAATGATTAAGCAGGCTCAACGTGTGGCTATTATGAAGGACCCAACCATGGCAGCGGCTACCTTAGTCGGTGCACAGGCAGATGCTATGAAAGCAGCGGCTGAAAATCCAGGCGGTGCGATGACTGGCTTTATGGGAGTAGGAATGGCAGCGGGCGCAGGCGGCATGAATGCTCAAAATCTTTTTGCGATGGGATAAGAGCAAGCAGCTAGTCAGCAAACGCAAACAGCGAGTGCAACCTCTCAAACCCAAACTACTGCAGATAAATTGACTTGTCCAAATGGACATGAAGCTTCAGGTAAATTCTGTCCTGAATGCGGTTCACCAAAACCTGTGAGTGACAGCTGGACTTGTACTTGTGGGACTGTCAATAATGGTAAATTCTGTTCAAACTGTGGTCAACCGAAACCAGAAACCCGCCGTCAATATCGTTGTAGCAATTGTGGCTGGCAACCAGAAGATGCTTATAATCCACCTAAATTCTGCCCTGAATGTGGCAATGTATTTGATGAAAATGACCTTGTTTAAAAGCTTTTCTAACTATCTCATAGCTCGATGACAGTAGAAAGGAGGTCATCATGGCTGATTTACAAGAATATAAATGTCCAAATTGTGGTGGTGCTCTTGAATTTAATAGTTCAATCCAGAAAATGAAGTGCCCTTATTGTGATTCCGAATTGGATATGTCAAGTTTGAAGGAATTGGATGAACAATTAAAAACCCAGACTGATGAAAATATGACTTGGAGTACGCAGGCTGGTGGTGAATGGGATACGGGCGAGATTGATCAGCTATCAGTTTATGTCTGTAAATCTTGTGGTGGTGAAATTGTTGCTGACGAGTCAACAGCAGCCACTTCGTGTCCATTCTGCGATAATCCTGTTGTTATGATGGGACGCTTTGCTGGTGATTTAAAGCCAGATTATGTGATTCCATTCAAATTAGATAAAAAGGCAGCAAAGGCGAATCTGAACAAGCATCTCATGGGGAAACGTCTCTTGCCAAAAGTTTTTAAAGACCAAAATCATATTGATGAAGTAAAGGGGGTTATGTTCCGTTCTGGCTTTTTGACACAGAAGCAGATGCGGATGTTCATTATAAAGCAAGCAGGATTAGAACATGGAGTGATAGTGAGTATGACTATACCGAAACAAGCTATTTTTCAGTTATTCGTTCCGGTCAGTTAGCGTTTGAACATATCCCGGTAGACGGTTCAAGTAAATTGGATGATCAATTAATGGAATCCATTGAACCCTTTGATTTTTCAGAAGCTGTTGATTTTCAGACAGCTTACCTAGCAGGATACCTAGCAGATAAATATGATGTCGGAGCCGAGGAGAGCATTACTCATGCTAACAGCCGTGTCAAGCAAAGCACGGAGGAAGCCTTTGAAGATACAGTTACGGGGTTTTCTACCGTTACCCCAGAATCTTCGAATATTCGCTTGATAAATGGTTCAACTAAGTATGTTCTCTATCCAGTTTGGCTCTTAAATACGACTTGGAGGGGCAAAAAGTTTGTCTTTGCAATGAATGGTCAGACTGGTAAATTCGTCGGAGATTTGCCCTTAGACAAGCAAGCTTATAGACGTTGGCTAATCGGACTGGGCGTGGAGGCAAGTATAGTTAGTTATGCGGCTGTATGGCTGATTCACTTACTGTAAGAAGGGAGGATGAGATTATGTTGAAGAAATTCATAACATTACTGACAACTCTTCTTCTCTCCTTTCTCATGATTGGGACTGTCTGTGCAGAAGAAACCAGCTATATTCGTGATGAAGTCTCAGCCTTTTCAAGCAAGGAAATAACAGAGATTAACAAAGCGGCTAAAGCTATTGAAGAACAATATCATTTTAAAGTTTACTTTTTGGCAGCAAAATCAGTAGGTGAAGATGGTATTTTGTCTGATGCTGAAAAGGTTTATCAAGAATCTGCAGGCACAGCTGAAGGTATTCTCCTTGCTGTTGATAAAGAAAAAAAAGAATGGATCCTATATTATGCCGGAAACGCTAAAGAAAAGCTAGGAGCAAAGAGTGACGACATACTTTGGAAAGCTTTTGAGAGTGGGAAAAATATTTATAGCGGTGTTCGGTATTATCTCAATAAAGTAACCAAATTGCTCAATGCATCGGCCAATCCATTACTGGTAGATGAAGCGGACTTGCTGAAGCCGGATCAAGAAAAAGCCTTGTTAGCAAAGCTCAAAGATGTTAGCAAACGCCAAAAATGTGATGTCGTTGTCGTGACCGTTAAGAGTCTGGAAGGAAAAAGTGCTCAAGACTTCGCAGATGACTACTTCGACTACAATGGCTACGGTCAAGGAAAAAATCATGATGGGGTGCTTTTCTTAATCAGTATGTCAGAACGGAAGTGGCATATTTCAACGACAGGCTACGGCATCACTGCTTTTACCGATGCTGGCTTAGACTACCTATCAAAGCAGTTCTTGCCTGATTTAAAAGATGGTGACTACAATGCTGCTTTTACAACCTACGCTGAGCAGTGTGATGAATTCCTCACTCAAGCACGAAAAGGGCAGCCTTATGATGTAAAAAAGTCTCCCTAAGGAGCCTTTAAGTTGGTACTGGATTCCTGGAGCATTGGCTATTGGCTTTGGTATCGCCTTTCTCATCGTAACAGGAATGAAAGGTCAGCTCAAATCTGTCTATCATCAAACCGGAGCCACTGATTACATCAAGAAAAATAGTCTCCAGATTACCAATGCTCAAGAATTCTTCCTCTACTCAAATGTAGATAAGAAAGCAAAACTGGAGCCTAGCAGCTCCAGTGATTCTGGGGGTAGTAGCACACATACATCTTCATCAGACAGAAGTCACGGGGGCAGTGGTGGAAGTTTTTAGATGGATAATAGTGGAAGTTAAAAAAGGTCAGGATATTTATGCTAGCCTTTTTATTACACTTCATTTTACAACGGGGCGAATTTTAAAATTTTCAAACGATGTTGTCCACAATAATTTTATTGCTAGGGAAATTCAACGAGGAATGGTAAAAGATATCAATTTGCTTTACATCATTTTCCAAGTCAGAAAGAATATCTTCATTTTTTGCACTTAGATTGTAAATTCAAGTACAAAAAAGTAGCAAACATCTTTCCTTTTATATTTGCATTGAAATCTGCAATGACTTTTGCATAAAAATAGCGTTTGCCTACTAAACCTAAGACAATCAGCATATTTCCAAAAATTCCCAACATCAAGATTTGCCAGAGAATTTTTAAATTTTTCGTTTGAAAACTATCAATAATCATCCGAACGAGCGTTGGGTTTAAAACTGACTCAATCCATGTCAGCACGATAAACAGAAAGTAAATCGCTAGTAGTTTTTTTGAAATAAATCGTTTCAGCATATTTGATAAGTCCTATCTAAAATACGAATATTTAAAAACTCTCAAAAAGCTGTTTGAGAGTTTTAAGCGCGCCGTAGCAGTTTTTTAATCAAACTGAGAATTTTAAATTTAAGTGGTTGTGGATAATAGCGGAAGGTCCCCATTTTGCGAACAATGTAGCCATTGAAATTTTGCTTGAAACGGAGCACGCCGTCTGAGCCATCGAAAATTCCTGTAATACCAAGAAAATTGTAAAAGGGAATATGTCGCTTGATAGCTTCTTTCATGACATATTCTTGGAGAAGCGCTGGGGCATAAAATTTGTTAAATTCAGGATAGGAACCACTAAAGAGGTAGGTCGCTTCTTGTGGTGTATAGAGGAAGAGGCTGCCAGCAAGCACTTGGTCTTCCATTCCATATTTATCTATCAATTCTTGTGCTCCGGCTTTACGTGTTTCAAAGCTTTCAAATTGGCTGGAGAATTCACGCAGTTGATTGTGTTTTTTCTCTGACTGAGGATTTTTTTCTAAATCCGCTTTTAATTTTTGAATTTTTTGTTTTAGTTTTTCTTGATCATGTTGCAGATGTTGCAGATAATCTTGAAAATTAAGCGTTGCAATCATAAAGTCCGCTTGATTGCCAAAAGCATCGTAGAAATCTTGGTAATAATCCAAAGGTTTGTCACTATATTCACGCCGTTCGGAAGTGGCAGAAGTGATTTCCTTGAAAATATTTAATTCATCTCGCTTCAATTTTTTTAATTGAATGCCGAAAGTATTGGCTTTTTTTACAGTCGATTTACCATTTTTGCTGAAGGATTTGAGCAGATCTTTTTCAGTTAGTTCAGTCAGGTCTTTGACATAGTGCCAATCAGGTTCGCCGCCTGGATAACCTGTCTGCAATCCATCAAATTCATAACCTAAGTCTGTCAACTCTTTTATCAATTCTGTTTTTTCGGGCGAAGTAGGTTGACCATTGCTGTCAAATGTTTGATAAGTTTCATAAGGTTTGATAATTAGCTCTAAAGCACCATTTTCTTTGGCGTAGGTCTTGAGTTCACGGTAAAAAGCTTGTAGGTCGTGAGGATTTGTTGAAACAGGACCGCAATTGATTTCCATGTGCAGTCCGCCTGTCATGGGCATACTGTAGAGCACGGCTGAAACGGTTAATTCACCGTGTTCATCTGTGTGACCGACATATTGGCAAGTAAAACCGCGTTTCGCTAAGAGCATTTCCATTTCTACTGTTTGCATAAAAGAATGTTGAGTGCAAGACGCGCTATGGTTTACAAATTCTTCCTGACTAAGTCGTTTGAATGTCATACGATTCCTTTCTTAGTGTTTGCTGCGGAATTTCTTTCTCAAAGTATAGGCAAGGTTAGAGAGATGATAGAGTGGATTGGTTGGCAAGTTAAACTCACCGACAAACTCTTCAATGGTTGGATTGAACTTGGACTTAAAGTGATAAAGTCCGCCGTCTAAATCATTTTCAACACCACCCATGTTTTGCCAGTTCGCCCCACGGTCAAAGGCGTGCTTTGCTGTTTCATACCAAGTGAGGAGAGCTGGCTGGTAGCGGCGGTATTCTTCATCCATTCCAGCATAGATATTTTCAGAAGTGGCACCATATTCGAGAACCAAAGTTCCAGAGAGAGGAACAATAGTTGCTCCCTGTGCTATTTTTTCTGACAAGAAATCCATTTCTTCTTGCAGTCGTTTTTGTTCTTGCTTATTGTTTTCAATTTTACCAGGTTTAGTTTTTTCAGTGAATTTGCTGGCTTCTTTTTCAGCTTTGGCTTTTTGAGCTTGAAGACTTTCTAGACGCTCATTTAGGTCAATGCTTGCAAGTGTGATATAGGAATGCTCTGGGTAAGTATCAAGGAGTTTTTGATAATAGTCCTTCCCCCGCAAGTGAATACTCTTTCGATTCTCGGTTTTTTTCATCAAAGCAGAGAAATCATCCAAAAGTTCTTTGCCACCAAACTGGACTTGAATGCCTTTGTTTCGTGCAGTGCGAATGGCTTGGCGTGTACTTTTTGATAAAAGTTCTTCGCTGAAATTATCCTTATAAATATTTGCTTGAAAACGTGGCTGAATCGTTTCATCAAGTGATTCTGTTCGCCCCACCCAAATAGCTCCCGCTTTCTGGAGATTTTGAATCACGTCAAGTGTTTCTTGCTGTTCTTTTCTGTTTTCTCCGATTTGAGCCTGCACGAGGAAAAGACTCGGATCAAACTTGATAAAAAGGGCTTTTTTAGTTTTAGCAAATTGTTTCAAGGAAGTCAGGACAAAT
>OFLU01000078.1_pt1 | contig 42573 bp, 44 predicted proteins | sample 1540841 | NCBI WGS metagenome assembly OFLU01 (sample SAMEA4413044, study PRJEB24355) | metagenome | biome: human; feature: gut; material: faeces | place: United Kingdom | collected 2010 | reverse complement strand
ATTGTCGTAAATTTGTCGACACTATATTAGAATTTATTAAGAAATAAATGTAAATCAAACATGCAAGTACCTACTATATATGAATTATGATAAAATAATTGTAAATATTTAAGTCGATTGGAGATGTTAAAGTGTACCAATATAACGACGATAGCTTAATGTTACACAATGATTTATATCAAATTAATATGGCTGAAAGCTACTGGAATGATGGTATCCATGAAAGAATAGCAGTGTTTGATTTGTATTTTCGAAAAATGCCATTTAATAGTGGATATGCGGTATTCAACGGATTGAAACGCGTTGTGAATTTCATCGAAAACTTTGGGTTTACAAATGAAGATATCACATATTTAAAATCGATAGGTTACGAAGAAGATTTTCTAAACTACCTAAAAGATTTGAAATTTACAGGGAATATTAAATCTATGCAAGAAGGTGAAATTTGTTTTGGTAATGAGCCATTATTAAGAGTTGAAGCACCTTTAATCCAAGCGCAACTTATTGAAACTATTTTGTTAAATATCATTAATTTCCAAACATTAATTGCAACTAAAGCCAGCCGAATTCGTCAAATAGCAACTCATGACACTTTGATGGAATTTGGTACAAGAAGAGCTCAAGAGATCGATGCTGCACTGTGGGGCGCTAGAGCAGCCTTTATTGGAGGGTTTGATTCTACAAGTAATGTTAGAGCAGGAAAACTTTTTAATATACCTGTATCTGGCACACATGCACACGCACTAGTACAAACATATGGTGATGAGTATATAGCATTCAAAAAGTATGCTGAGCGACATAAAAATTGTGTGTTCTTAGTTGATACTTTCCATACTTTAAAATCAGGAGTACCAACCGCAATTAAGGTTGCAAAAGAGTTAGGAGATACTATTAATTTTATAGGTATCAGATTAGATTCTGGTGATATTGCGTACCTATCTAAAGAAGCTCGTAGAATGTTAGATGAGGCTGGTTTTACAAATGCTAAAATCTACGCTTCTAATGACTTGGATGAAAATACCATCCTCAACTTAAAAATGCAAAAAGCAAAAATTGATGTTTGGGGTGTAGGAACCAAGTTAATTACAGCTTACGATCAACCAGCGCTTGGAGCGGTATACAAAATTGTCTCTGTTGAAAACGAAGCAGGAGAGATGATCAATACCATCAAGCTTTCCAATAATGCGGAGAAAGTTTCTACTCCAGGTAAAAAGCAAGTCTGGCGGATTACCAGCCGTGAAAAAGGTAAATCAGAAGGGGACTACATCACTTATGATGGAGTAGATGTTTCACAACTGACTGAACTTAAAATGTTCCATCCGACTTATACCTACATCAATAAAACGGTCCAAAACTTTGAGGCCATTCCTCTTTTAGTGGATATTTTTAAAGAGGGTCAATTGGTTTATCAACTGCCAACATTATCAGAAATTCAAGAATATGCTCGTAAAAATTACGATCAATTATGGGATGAATACAAGCGCGTCCTCAATCCACAGCATTACCCAGTTGACTTGGCCAAAGATATTTGGCAGGATAAGATGGATCTGATCGAGGAAATGCGTAACAAGGCCAATGGAGAAGGAGAAGCAAAATGAGTTTGCAAGAAGAGATTATCCAACAATTGGGTGTCAAGTCTAGCATTGATCCTCAGGAAGAGATTCGCCGCTCGGTTGATTTCTTAAAAAGATATCTAAAAAAACATCCCTTCTTGAAAACATTTGTATTAGGGATCTCAGGAGGACAAGATTCAACGCTTGCTGGACGATTAGCTCAATTAGCCATGGAAGAAATGCGCGCAGAAACAGGAGATGCCTCCTATCAATTTATTGCCGTTCGTCTTCCTTATGGGGTACAGGCAGATGAAGCAGATGCACAAAAAGCTTTGGCCTTTATCCAGCCGGATGTTAGCCTGGTTGTGAATATCAAGGAGTCTGCTGACGAAATGGTACGAGCAGTAGAGGCGACTGGAACAGAGGTTTCTGATTTTAACAAAGGCAATATTAAGGCTCGCAGTCGTATGATTGCTCAATATGCTCTAGCTGGAGCACGTAGCGGAGCGGTGATTGGGACGGATCATGCTGCAGAAAATATTACTGGCTTCTTTACAAAGTTTGGAGATGGTGGTGCAGATATTTTGCCCCTTTTCCGTTTGAATAAACGCCAAGGAAAACAATTGCTTAAGGCCTTAGGAGCCGATCCTGTTCTTTATGAGAAAATCCCAACAGCAGATTTGGAAGAAGAAAAACCAGGAATAGCAGATGAAGTAGCGCTGGGTGTCACCTATAATGAAATCGATGATTACCTAGAAGGCAAACAAGTGAACCCAGAAGCTCAAGCCACTATTGAAAAATGGTGGTACAAAGGCCAACACAAACGCCACTTGCCAATCACAGTATTTGATCATTTTTGGGAGTAAAAAGGTCCAGTGGACCTTTTTAGCCCGAGTCTTAAAATAGGAAAACGAGACAGAAATCGGTAACTCGCAGAGTTCGATTTCGTAGTCTCACCATACAATATTGTGAAAAGCATCAAAAAGAAGGGCGATTTCATCCGTCCTTTTCTTCTAGATTAAAGTAACCAACTTGCAACGTTCAAGTTGCATGAAAAAATGAAGGGAGACAATCTATGAATCATCTTGGAAGTCTTGTCATAGAGACAGAGCATTTATACTTGAGGCCTTTCGTTTTGGAAGATGCACCAGCGATGTTTGAAAATTGGGCTTCGGATCCTGAAACCCTGAAATATGTCACTTGGGATGCCCATGCATCTACTGAGAGAACCAGAGAATCGATCAAAAGATGGATCGAACAGTATCGTAAACCAGATACTTATAAATGGGCGCTTTGTTTGAAAACATCACTGGATCAGGTAATTGGAGATATTAGTGTGGTTTCTCAAGACCAGGAAAGTCAATCATGCGAGCTAGGTTATATCCTTGGCAAGAAATTCTGGGGGCGGGGATTCATGACAGAAGCCGTCATAGCTGTTTTGGAATTCTTATTGAACAAAGTCGGATTTAAAGAAATCAAAGCCACTTATGTCAGTTTAAATCCTGCTTCAGGGAAAGTCATGGAAAAGGCAGGAATGCAGTATGTAGAAACCATCCCTCATGCCATTCAACGCAAAGGATATTGCGGGGATAAAATCATCTATTCTAAACAGAATCCCTCTCTATAGGGTGATTTTTACTTGAAGATTCTGCTCAAAGGATTATAATAGTAAATAATGAAAAAAGGAGATTGCTATGTCAGAATTAACGAAAGAATTTACAGACCAGCTCTATGCTAATTATGAAGCAAATGTGAAATATGCGGCTCTTGAAAATGCTGTTACCCACAATGGGATCCATGCATCGCTTGAAACGCGCAAGAGTGCAGTAGAAAATACACCAGTTTTTTCACTTGATTTGACCAAGGATAAGGTGACAAACCAAAAAGCATCTGGACGTTGTTGGATGTTTGCGGCTTTAAATACCTTCCGTCACAAGATGATTTCAAGCTTCCAATTGGAGGATTTTGAATTGTCTCAAGCACATACTTTCTTTTGGGATAAGTATGAAAAATCAAACTGGTTTTTGGAGCAAGTGATTGCTACAGCAGATCAAGAATTGACCAGCCGTAAGGTGGCTTTTCTCCTACAAACCCCACAACAAGATGGTGGTCAATGGGATATGGTGGTATCCCTCTTTGAGAAATACGGAGTGGTTCCAAAATCAGTTTATCCGGAATCGATTTCTTCAAGTAATAGCCGGGAATTGAACACCTACCTCAATAAACTCTTGCGTCAAGATGCGCAAATCTTGCGTGACTTGATTCACTCAGGCGCAGATAGTGAGGCAGTTGCGAGCAAGAAACAAGCGTTGTTGCAAGAAATCTTTAACTTCTTGGCTATGTCTTTAGGATTGCCTCCGCGTGAATTTGACTTTTCATACCGTGATAAGGACAACCAATTCCATACCGAAAGTGGCTTAACTCCACAAAGCTTCTACAAAAAATATGTAGACCTTCAATTAGACGATTACGTCTCTATTATCAATGCCCCAACTACAGATAAGCCATATGGAAAATCTTACACCGTAGATATGCTGGGCAATGTGGTTGGTAGCCGTCCAGTCCGCTACCTAAATGTTCCAATGGATCGATTGAAAGAATTAGCTATTGCTCAAATGAAAGCAGGAGAAACTGTCTGGTTTGGTTCAGATGTAGGCCAAGTCAGCAACCGTAAAGCCGGAATCCTGGCAACAGATGTCTACGATTTTGAAGCAGGCATGGACATTCATTTGGTTCAAGACAAGGCGGGTCGCTTGGACTATGCAGAAAGCCTCATGACACACGCTATGGTCTTGACAGGGGTTGATTTAGACGAAGCAGGTCAGCCTCGTAAATGGAAGGTTGAAAATTCATGGGGAGACAAGGTCGGTACAGATGGTTACTTTGTGGCTTCTGATGCTTGGATGGATGAATATACCTATCAAATCGTGGTTCGTAAAGAATTCCTAACAGCAGACGAATTAGCAGCCTATGAAGCAGAACCAATTGTCCTAGCACCGTGGGATCCAATGGGAGCTTTAGCAAAATAATGATATAGAAAAGAGCCGAAAGGCTCTTTTCAGATTGAAGACAAAATATCTTAAAAACTTTCCTTAGGTGAGTACGGACGTCAGCGAACTTCTTTAAAGTTCCATGACTAATTATTGAGTCTAAGGTCTCAATAATTCCGAGTGCCTGAAACAATAACGTTTCAAGCACTTTTCTCACAGCGGAAAGTTTCAGTATTTTCTTAAATCGATTTAAATATTGGAACTCAATTTTGTTTTTTGCAGAATCACTTAACTTATTTTGCTTTAAAATAGTTTGTCTACATTCTAATAAGAGCCGAAAGGCTCTTTTTTTTATATACTCAAAAATAAAAAAGCTGGGAAGTCTAACTAAATAAATCAGATTTTATTCGTTCTGGTTTTTTAACCATTGTTAAAAAAAAGCCGGGCGAAAAGCCCGACTTCTCCATTCTATTATTCGTTATGATTGTTAGAGTCTTGTGAAGAAGGCTCAGATGGTTTAGATGGATTTTCTTCGTTCGAAGAGCTAGACGATGGTTCTTCATACGAATACTGATCAGTGGAATAACTTGGCTCATAGTAGTAGTTATTGTAGTTGTTCTTACCATTGTTTAAGTAGAGATAAGAACCACTTCGATACAGTCCACTTGGTTGCGTCCAATCCGTATGACCAGAGTTATTATTATTAGCAAGATAGAGCATCATTTGACGGTAGACATCCGTTGCGACCTGTATTCCATTATCCAATACTGGTGTAAAGCGATTGGAATAACCCGTCCAGACGGCCATAGCATATTCAGGTGTGTATCCTACGAATAATTCATCTGGTGTCACAATACTTGAATAACCTATATTTTTTGTTAACTTATTGACCTCGTTATCATCATAGTTTGATGTACCAGTCTTACCAGCTTGGTAGATTCCCGAAATGGCAGCATTTGTACCGGTACCAGACAAGAGAACTGTCTTCATCATATCTGTCATCATGTAGGCAGTTGTTGCTTTCATTGCACGAGTTCCTTCGGACTCAAATTCCTTGGTTGTGCCATCACTAAAGACAACCCGACTAACATAGGATGGTTTGTAATAGGTACCGCCATTGGCAAAAGCAGCATAGGCAGCTGCCATTTTCTCACTGCTGGCTCCGTATTTGTTGCTAGAATCGCTAGTGTTACTCGAGATAGCGTTGGCGTAAACCATTTCTGGGTAATCGATCCCTAATCCATTGAGGAATTTCTTAGCTTGTTTAAGACCAACTTTTTCCAGGGCCTTCACCGCAGGCACGTTACGAGATTGTTGAATTGCGTAGGTAATGGACATGCTACCATAGTATGAACGGTCCCAGTTGTAGACAGGCGTTGATGAATGAGGGAAGTTGTATGGCGCATCTGTTGTAGTAGCTGCTGTAGAGGTATATTCCTCATGTTCAAGAGCTGGTGCGTAATCTGTGATTGGTTTCATTGATGAACCCCAGTCACGGTTCGTTTCAACCGCTTGGTTTGTACCAAAGGAAACATTGCTGGATTGGTGACGAGAACCCAGCTGAGCAATGACTTTACCAGTATTGACATCAATAACGGTAGAAGCTACTTGCATTTCATCATCCGGGTAATTGACATATTCATCTGTATTGTAGATATCCCATAGTTTCTTTTGAGCTTCTGTATCCACGTTTGTATAGACATCCATTCCGGTTGTCAACAAATTGTAGCCCGTTTCTTCTTCGACTTGCTCGATCACTTCTTTTAGGTAATTATCCATATAAGCTGGATAACTGCTTGAAGAGCTAAGACTTTGAAGACCATCTGTAACAGGTGTATTCACTGCCGCTTCGTATTGTTTATTGGAAATGGACTTCATATCGAGCATTTCTTTTAAAACTAAGTTTCGGCGTTGAAGTGCCGCTTCGGGATGAGAATAAGGATCGTATTGGTTCGGCGCTTGAGGCATCCCTGCTAGAAGCGCTACTTGAGGGAGCGATAGATCTTTTAGGTCTTTTCCATAATAGCTTTTTGCAGCTGTCTGCATTCCATAGTTCCCATTCGCCATAAATACTTTATTAACGTAATAGGTCAAGATTTCTTGTTTGGTTGCTTTCTTTTCTAGTTGGGTTGCTAACCAAGCTTCTTGAATCTTTCGTGATAGGGTACGGTCAGAGGCTGAAGTGGAGAAATAGGTTAATTTGATCAATTGCTGCGTTAAGGTTGATCCCCCTTGGCTTCCTCCTCGCAAGTTGTGAAGGAAGGAGCCACCAATCCGAATGATATCGACTCCACGGTGATTGAAGAATCGGTGGTCCTCAATCGCCACGATAGCGTTAACCAAATCAGTTGGGATTTGGTCTGTTGAGACGTTGATTCGTTTCTCAGCACCTAAATCCGCAATCAAGTTATTTTGATTGTCATAAATCTTACTAGATGTTGTGGCAACCAGATCTTTTTCAGACAAGGTTGGTGCTTTCATGGCATAATAACCAAATATCAGTCCGCCAAGGACGAATAAAAGTAAGAAAAATGAAATGGCTGCTATGGCAACATATTTCAACCATTGAATGACTGTTTGTTTATTCATTTAAATACCGCCTAGAAGTTTCTGTTCGATAATATCAAGATAAGGAACGCTTGGAAGTCGATTCTTATCTACTAAAAAGCCGTGCTCCTGAATATAGGAGAGGGGCATGGATTTACTACCATGATCGATGTTGTAATAGTGAATTAATGCAGGAGCAGGAAGTAAGTAGGTTTCACTCAACTTTGCAAAATGCAAGAGAACGAAACAGATACCACCTTGCTGGACAACCGCTTCCATATGATCGATCTGATGTTGATGAAAATTTTTCATCGGCATGGATTGCTTTTGCTGTGTTTCCTTAGCTTCAAAATCGATATAGCGTCCCTTGTATACTCCAGAGTAGTCCGTCGTTGAGGCTTGCCTGAAATAGGCTTCAACAATCTTTGCCCGACTGCGACGTGGATAATCCACTTTCACGATTTGAATCGGGGTTGGTTTTTTGTGGATGACTGCCAGACCACGAGAAAGATAGTATTGATTGCTTTCGTTGATCATTTTTTCAAATGTCATCCCACGATTCGCAAAGTCGATCGGATGTTTCTTTTGTGTAGAGACCAAGGTTTTTTTGGCTACTTTATGTGGATAGTTGACCATAGTTCTCCTTATTGGTACAATTACATCACTCTATTATATCATAAATTAGAATAATGAGGAAAAAATGAATACCATACTTGTTGCAGGTTATAAGAGTTTTGATGTGGGAGTCTTTTCCAATAAAGACCCTCGATTGCCCATCATTAAAAAAGCTATTGAAAGAGATCTTCGTCGTCTATTTGAAGAAGGAGTGAAATGGCTGGTCTTTTCTGGTAATTTGGGATTTGAGGCTTGGGTACTAGAAGTTGCTTTTGAGTTAAAAGAAGATTACGATTTTCAAATGGCGACGATCTTTCTATTTGAGAATGTTGGCGAAAATTGGAATGAAGCCAATCAGGAAATGTTGGCACGTTTCAAACAGGTGGATTTCGTGAAATATGCCTATCCCCACTATAGCAATCCGGGTCAATTAAAAGAATACAATCAGTTTTTGATAGATAATGCGGATGGAGCTTACCTTTTTTACGATCCAGAAAATGAAACCAATTTAAAGTATCTTTACAAAATGATGCAAGAAAAAAAACTATTTTATGTCAAACAATTAAGTTTTGATGACTTAAATGAACTTGCTGAAAATTTTTACGAAAACTAAGTGTTATACCTTGATTTTTCTTACCAATTTTTTATATAATTGAGATGATGAACTAGATTGGAGAGAGTAATGGCAAGTATTATTTTTACTGCGAAAGATATTTTTGATCAAGATTTCAAACGTGAAGTTCGTGGTTATAGTAAAGATGAAGTAAATGAATTTTTGGATGATGTTATAAAAGACTATGAAACCTATGCTGCTTTGGTGAAGGAATTGCGTGAAGAAAACGCACGCCTTCGTGAAGAACTTGCCCAAAAAGCACAGGAAACACCACAAACATCCCCAATTGCTAGTACAGCTACGCAAGAATTCCCGCAAGTGTCAACAGCGACGAACTTTGATATTCTTAAACGACTCAATCGTTTGGAAAAAGAAGTTTTTGGGAAACAGATCGTAGATCGCGATTAGTAATCCCATAGATCGTGCAATTTTTGGATAATCGCGTGAGAGAATATTCTCATGAGGAAAGTCCATGCTAGCACAGGCTGTGATGCCTGTAGTGTTTGTGCTAGGTGAATCCATAAGCCTAGGGACTTGGTATTCAAGTTACGGCGAGTGAAGGAGCTAAGTCTAAGGATAAGCTCTAGTAGCTCTGAAAGTGCCACAGTGACGTAGTTTTTAGGGAAACCTAAAAAGTGGAACGCGGTAAACCCCTCAAGCTAGCAACCCAAACTTTGGTCGGGGCATGGAATGCGTGGAAACGAACATAGCATTCTGACTGGAAACAGTAGACAGATGATTATCAAAGGAAATGGTACCTAGTCATTTCTGGAACAAAACATGGCTTATAGAAAATTGCATATAGGTTGATGAGGTGGAGAGAGATCTCAACCTCCTTTTTTAAAGTGATAGGAATAAGATGAAAAAACAATTTGAATTGATTGCAACGGCCGCTGCTGGTATAGAGGCTGTTGTTGGTCGAGAACTACGCGATCTTGGCTACGATTGCCAGGTTGAAAATGGACGGGTTCGATTTCAAGGAGACCGTCGAGCAATCATAGAAACCAACCTCTGGTTGCGAGCGGCTGATCGAGTGAAAATTGTGGTTGGGACTTTTCCAGCCAAAACCTTCGAAGAACTCTTTCAAGGTGTCTTTGCTTTGGATTGGGAAAATTATTTGCCTTTAGGAGCACGTTTTCCTATTTCTAAGGCTAAATGTGTCAAATCAAAACTTCATAATGAACCTAGCGTTCAGGCCATTTCGAAAAAAGCAGTGGTTAAAAAGTTACAAAAACATTATGCCCGGCCAGAAGGTGTTCCTCTCATGGAAAATGGGGCAGAGTTCAAGATCGAAGTATCGATCCTTAAAGATCAAGCCACTGTCTTGATTGACACCACTGGTAGTAGCCTCTTCAAACGTGGTTATCGGACTGAAAAAGGGGGAGCCCCTATTAAGGAAAATATGGCAGCGGCAATTCTTATGCTGTCAAACTGGTATCCAGATAAGCCCTTGATTGACCCGACATGTGGTTCTGGAACGTTTTGTATTGAGGCGGCGATGATTGCGAGAAATATGGCACCTGGTTTACGTCGGACCTTTTCTTTTGAAGAATGGAACTGGATGGATGATCGCTTGATTCATGAAGTCCGTCAAGAAGCAAGTAGAAAAATCAATCGCGAGATCGAATTGGATATTATGGGAACTGATATCGATGCACGGATGGTTGAGATTGCCAAAGAAAATGCCCAGAAAGCGGGCGTTAGCAGTGACATTACTTTTAAACAAATGCGAGTCCAAGATCTTCACTCAGATAAGATCAACGGGGTGATTATCTCCAATCCTCCATATGGAGAACGATTATCTGATGATGAGGGTGTGACGAAATTGTATACTGAAATGGGGCACGTATTTGCACCTCTCAAAACCTGGAGTAAATTTATCTTAACCAGTGATGAAGGTTTTGAATCTAAATTCGGTAGTAAAGCAGATAAAAAACGAAAACTTTATAACGGAACCCTAAAAGTTGATCTCTACCAATATTTTGGGGAACGAGTAAAACGGCAGATTAAGGCATAGAAAGGATTTTTATGACAGAGAAGGATAAAAAGCCATTAGAGCAAGAAACAGAATCAATTTTAGATTTTGAAGATGCTAAAGAGATGACGATTGGGCAGGCCAATCGAAAGGCAGAAGAAATCGAAGCAGGTGTAACTGAAGGTGATAATGTCTTAGACAAATACATCAAACAACACCGAGCAGAAATTGAAGCTGAAAAATACGACACAAAGATTTTGGCCAAAGAAGAATTGGCTAAAGCTGAAGAGTTGGCAGCTACAGAAACAGTTGCTGAAGTAGCTGAAGCAGTGGAGGCGCCGGAAGTGACGGAAACGGTCTTGGAACAAAGGCCTGAAATGGATGCTATCTCAACTGAATTACCTGCTAAGATTAAATTTGGTCCCACACCAACTGAACCAATTGTAGAAGCTGAGGAACTTCCTGAGGAAACACCAAGCAATGCGGGTAAACGAATCAAAGCGGTTCTATACTCTGCATTAGGTCTTGCGATTGTCGGTTCGGCCATTTTTGTGACCTATAACTGGATGCACAGTCGTGGAAAATCTGGTGGTACAACTGTTGTGTCGTCTTCATCTAGCAAGTCATCTTCTACTTCTAAATCAAGTAGCAGTGAAACACAAGCTCAAAAATTGGAAGAGTTTACCAAAGCCTACGATGCCTTTTTTGTAGATGAATCAAAAAGTGCTCTTAAAAATGATAAATTCGGAGACTTGGAAAATCTGAAGAAACTGCTGGACAAATTAGAAGGAAGCAGTGATTATAATGCGGCTAAAACAAAATATGAAGACCTTGTAAAGCAAGTTTCTGCTATTCAAAAAGTGAATTCTCAATTTAGTTCTCCAGTCATCAAAGATGGAGTTCTTGATGCAACTGCCAAAGCGAAAAGTGATGCGACCTTTGCAGAAACAAAGACAGGCAATGAAAAATTAGATAGCTTATTGAATGAAGCGGTTGCGCAAGGACGTTCACAACAAGTTGCGACACCGGCACCAGTGACTGGAACAGGTGGTACAGATACTTCTAATGCAACCCCAGCCCCAGCTCAAGCAGCAACACCTACGGCCCCAGCTGTCAATGCTGCTACAGGTAGTGCAGGAACGGCAAGTCCAGGCTATTCAGGGTACGGTCTTCCAAGTGATGGTGTCCCACTTCAGCGGAACTTGAGTCGTGTGCCATATAACCAAGCAGCTATCAATGATGTCAATAACCCAGCTTGGGTATTTGGTGATGGGATCCTTGAAAAAGTATTGAATATTGCTCGTAAACGTGGACATATCACTGGCAATCAATACATTTTAGAGCGTGTCAATATCATTAACGGTAATGGCTATTACAACCTCTTCAAACCAGATGGAACCTATCTCTTTAGTATCAATGCCAAGACTGGTTATTTCGTAGGAAACGGAAAAGGTCATTCAGATGCTCTGGATTATTAATGCTTGATCAGACATCCCCTTTTTGGGAAAAATGACAATAAAAAAGAGAGTGGGACAGAAATCGGTAATTCGTTAGAATTCGATTTCGTCGTCCCACCTCCGCACAGTTGAGTAGGGCTGTAAAAACTGATGAAATCAGCGTAGTAGAGCCCACTCAACCACTGCGTCTTGCTCGACAAGCCAAAAATAATTGAGAGGCTAGGACTTTTGTCCCAGCCTCTTTTTTGTCTCAGAGTGGCTATTTTCAACCCTGTCGCTGAAGCGTATGAATATTACTTTTTGGGGGATTTGAGTGTATCATCTGCCATTTTTCTTGTAAATTCGTTTATAATCTGCTATAATTGTGACTAATCGAATCAATCCTTTAATACTGTCCAGAGAGGCAGGCAAGGAGCTATGGAAATGAAAGGCCTGGGAAGACCAGCCTATATTTTGTGTATCTCCTTGTTGTGGGGGATTTTTTTGTATATTGAAAAGTGGTTTGATAAAAAAGAAATCGTCGATGATGGAGCATGAAGCACTCCCTTACGATTTGGTCATCGAAGGTAGACGTTTTTGTTCAGCCATAGCTTGTCGCATCTTAATTTTAGGAGGTTTTTACGATCGTGAATGACGTTAAATATGATGTGAATGATATGCCAAAACCTGGTTTATTGGTTGGTTTATCTTTCCAGCATTTGTTTGCCATGTTTGGGGCGACAGTGCTGGTGCCGATTTTGGTTGGGATTGATCCTGCCATTGCTTTGTTCTCATCTGGTTTGGGGACCTTGGCTCACTTGACAGTGACCAAGTATAAGATTCCTGCTTATATGGGGTCTAGTTTTGCTTATATTGCAGCGATGCAAATGCTGATGAAGTCAGATGGGATCGCGGCAGTTGCCCAGGGTGCTATGGCGGGTGGTTTGGTCTACTTGTTTGTAGCTCTGATTGTTAAGCATGCGGGTAAAGATTGGATTAATAAGGTCCTTCCACCAATCGTGGTTGGTCCCATTATCATGGTAATTGGTTTGAGTCTTGCGAAGAATGCCGTCACTGATGCGACAACCTTAAATAAAAGCTATAGTGGTTATGCTCTATTGATTTCGATGGTGACCCTCTTTGCGGTTATCCTCTTTAACATGTATGGCAAGAAGATTGTCGGTGTCGTCCCAATTTTACTTGGATTAATTGTGGGCTATATTTTCTCATTGGCTCTTGGTTTGCTGACAGGACATAGTTTTGTCAATTTCTCAGAGGTAAGTGCGGCGCATTGGATTCAAGTTCCAAACTTTGACATTCCATTTGTGGATTATAGCTTTAAGCTCTATCCAAGTGCCATTTTGACCATGGCTCCAATTGCTTTTGTGACGATGACAGAGCACTTTGGTCACGTGATGGTCTTGAATAGTCTGACAGGTCGAGATTTCTTCCAAGATCCTGGTTTGGACCATACTCTTACAGGAGATGGTTTGGCACAAATCATTGCAGGATTTTTCGGAGCTCCTCCGGTTACATCTTATGGTGAAAATATCGGGGTGATGGCCTTGAATAAGATCTATTCAGTATATGTTATCGCAGGTGCAGCAGTGATTGCGGTTGTCATGAGCTTTATTGGTAAAGTATCAGCTCTTTTGAATTCGATTCCGACCGCTGTTTTGGGTGGTATTTCGATCGCCCTCTTTGGAGTAATTGCGGCCAGCGGTTTGAAAATCTTAGTTGAAAACAAGATTAATTTTGATAATAAAAAGAATCTCTTGATTGCAAGTGTGATCCTAGTATCAGGAATCGGTGGTTTGGTTTTCCAAATTGGGGGACTTCAAATCACTGGTGTCGCAACGTCAACAATTCTTGGGATTGTGTTGTATCAAATCCTTCCAGAACCAAAAGTTGATGAGGCTTAGTCCATTCTGGTAGTGAACAAGTTTGAATGGATTCAAACATCATAAAAAACGAGGAACAAACTCTGATGGCAGAGCTGGTGTTCCTCGTTTTTTATGATGGATCGGATTTCCAAAGAGGTCTTCCTTCATTAGTTGACTGCGTTTCTTAAATGGTAATAATTGTTATCGTGGTGGAAGACCAAGGGCGATGCGCCCGTATCGGCTGATTCGTGTAATTTTCCAAGCGGGTGACCAGGTCACTTCGACCTTGACATCTTCGATCCCTTCGATCTCTTTTAGGCGAGCGACGATTTCGATCGGAAGGCTCTCAGCACAGCTACAAGCCGTATCGGTAAAGGTCATAACCACCTTGCAAGTGCCGGCTTCATCTAGATGGATCTCGTAGATCAGTCCCAGATTATAGACATCTAACTCAACATCGGTATCAAATACAAGCTCCAATTTTTCGATTAACGACTTCTCTAGTGCCAGGGCACGGTCATTGATTTTGATATCCTCTCTCATCGCAAGATCCTTTCAGTGTAGTATGGATTCCATTTTCTCATAATTCAGGCTATAAGGCAAGAAGAGAAAGAGGTTTTGAACGTGTCGAACGAAGGAAATTCGGTCCAGTCTCCATTTCTCTTCGAATTTGTGGTAAAATAGAGGCAAAAGTAAGACAAAGGATGAAGGCTATGAAATTACAAAAACCAAAAGGGACCCAGGATATCCTTCCTGGCGATTCAGCGAAATGGCAATATGTAGAAGGCTTTGCACGCAAGGTCTTTGCGCGATACCATTATGATGAAATCCGCACACCGATCTTCGAACATTATGAAGTCATCAGCCGTTCAGTAGGGGATACGACGGATATCGTTACCAAAGAAATGTATGACTTCTATGATAAGGGAGACCGTCATATCACGCTTCGTCCAGAAGGAACAGCTCCTGTTGTCCGCTCGTATGTAGAAAATAAACTCTTTGCGCCTGAGGTACAAAAACCAAGTAAGTTCTATTACATAGGCCCAATGTTCCGTTACGAACGTCCTCAAGCAGGTCGTTTGCGTCAATTCCACCAAATTGGGGTAGAATGCTTTGGATCGAGCAATCCTGCAACGGATGTCGAAACCATTGCCATGGCAGCGCAATTCCTGAAAGAACTAGGGATTGATAATGTGACCTTGCACTTGAACACCTTGGGAAGCCCTGCTAGTCGTCAGGCTTATCGTCAAGCCTTGATTGATTACCTCTTGCCAATGAAGGATCAATTGTCTAAGGACAGCCAACGTCGCTTAGAAGAAAATCCGCTTCGTGTCTTGGATTCAAAAGAAAAAGAAGACAAGGCGGCGGTTGAACAGGCTCCTTCCATCCTAGACTATCTTGATGAAGAAAGCCAAGCGCATTTTGATGCGGTTCGTCGGATGTTAGAAGACTTGGGGGTAGCCTATGTCATCGATACCAATATGGTGCGTGGCTTGGATTACTACAACCACACGATTTTTGAGTTCATTACAGAAATTGAAGGCAATGAATTGACAGTCTGTGCAGGTGGTCGCTATGATGGGTTGGTTGAATACTTCGGTGGCCCTGCGACAGCTGGTTTTGGATTTGGTATCGGTGTGGAACGGATCCTTCTCGTTCTTGAAAAGAAAGGCATTGAATTACCGATCGAAACAGGCCTAGATGCCTATATCGCTGTCCTAGGAGATGAGGTCAATGAAGCAGCGCTTAGCTTGGTTCAAGCCCTTCGAATCCAAGGTTTCAAGGCAGAACGTGATTACCTTGGACGCAAGCTCAAGGCACAATTTAAGTCAGCAGATGTCTTTGCGGCCAAAGCCTTAATTACCTTAGGAAGTAGTGAAGTTGAGAGTGGTCAAGTTACTGTGAAAAATAACCAAACTCGTCAAGAAGTAACGGTAGCTCTTGAAAGCTTGAAGAAAGACTTTCCATCTGTTTTAGCAGAGTTGGGATTGGCTTGATCAAATCTTTCAGACACCTGTAAAACAGATTCGCATGGGAGTAGGAGCAAAATCGTTGCACCTGCTCTCTTTTATCTAGCTTCTGTTTGCCGACCTTTGCCAAGATTTGGCGAAAAGCCGTTAAATTTTCTGACATTTATGATATAATGAGAAGACTACTAGTAAAGGAATGAATCAGTCATGACATTAGTTTACCAATCAACACGAGATGAAAAAAATACTGTAACAGCTAGTCAAGCCATCCTTCAAGGATTGGCGACAGATGGCGGTTTGTTTACCCCAGTCTCTTATTCTCAAGTAGAGCTGGATTTTGATACCCTCAAAGACGCTTCTTACCAAGAAGTGGCCAAGCTTGTTTTGTCAGCCTTTTTGGACGACTTTACAGCAGAAGAGTTGGACTACTGTATTTCTCATGCTTATGACAGCAAGTTTGATACTCCAGCTATTGCTCCTCTTGTCAAACTCGATGGGCAGTACAACTTGGAACTCTTCCATGGTTCCACCATTGCCTTTAAAGATATGGCTTTGTCGATCTTGCCTTACTTTATGACAACAGCAGCTAAAAAGCACGGTTTGGAAAATAAAATTGTCATCTTGACGGCGACTTCTGGAGATACAGGAAAAGCTGCTATGGCAGGTTTTGCCGATGTTCCAGGGACAGAGATCATTGTCTTTTATCCAAAAGATGGTGTCAGCAAGGTGCAAGAATTGCAAATGACGACTCAAACGGGGGACAATACCCATGTCATCGCGATCGATGGAAACTTTGACGATGCCCAAACCAATGTCAAACACATGTTCAATGATGTGGCGCTTCGTGAAAAATTAGCAACCAACAAGATGCAATTCTCATCAGCCAACTCTATGAACATTGGTCGTTTGGTGCCTCAGGTTGTCTATTACGTATACGCCTATGCGCAATTGGTGAAGACAGGCCAAATCACAGCGGGAGAAAAAGTCAACTTTACCGTCCCAACAGGAAACTTTGGAAATATCTTAGCAGCTTTCTATGCCAAACAAATCGGTCTTCCAGTTGGAAAATTGATCTGTGCGTCAAATGAAAACAATGTCTTGACAGACTTCTTCAAAACACATGTCTATGATAAGAAACGTGAGTTCAAGGTGACCACTAGCCCATCAATGGATATTTTAGTCTCTTCAAACTTGGAACGCTTGATTTTCCACTTGGTAGGCAATGATGCCACAAAGACCAAAGAATTGATGGAAAGCCTCGTTGCAACAGGTCAGTACCAATTGTCCAACTTTGATGCAGACATCTTAGATTTGTTTGCGGCTGCATACGCAGATGAAGCAGAAACTGCTGCAGAGATCAAGCGAGTTTATGAAGCGTCTGATTACATCGAAGACCCTCATACAGCCGTAGCATCAGCCGTTTATCAAAAATACCGGACCCAAACAGGGGATACTGCTAAAACAGTTATTGCCTCTACAGCAAGTCCTTACAAATTCCCAGTTGTAGCAGTAGAAGCGGTGACAGGCGAGACAGGTCTAGGCGATTTCGAAGCCTTGGCTAAATTACACACACTCTCAGGTGTTCCTGTGCCACCGGCTGTAGACGGCCTTGAAACTGCACCGGTTCGCCATCGTACAAGCGTGGCAGCCAAAGACATGCAAGCAGCCGTAGAAGACTACTTGGGACTTTAATTCTCTGTATTAGAAAGATCAAAAGAGCCGTTTGGCTCTTTTATATACTCATGAATTCGTACAAAAAAATCTTAAACATCGCCCTTCCTGCCATGGGTGAAAATTTCTTACAAATGCTGATGGGCATGGTGGATTCTTATTTAGTGGCTCACCTGGGCTTGATTGCCATTTCAGGTGTTTCCGTCGCAGGGAATATCATCACGATCTATCAAGCCATCTTTTTGGCACTGGGTGCGGCAGTTGCCAGTGTCATGTCCAAAAGCTTGGGTGAAAAAAATCAAGAAAATATTGCCTACCATGCGACAGAGTCACTGAAGGTGACCTTACTGTTGAGTGCTCTCTTAGGAGGGGCTTCGCTGTTATTTGGACGCCAGATGATTTCGCTGTTAGGGACTGAAGCTGCAGTAGCCGAAAGCGGGGGGATTTACCTTTCCTTGGTCGGCGGGACCATAGTTCTCTTAGGATTGATGACGACCTTGGGCTCCTTGGTTCGGGTGGCCAACAATCCACGTATTCCTATGTATGTGAGCCTGTTAACCAATCTATTAAACGCTCTGTTCTCCTCTGTGGCCATTTTCCTTTTTGGCTGGGGCATTGTCGGCGCAGCTTTGGGGACGGTGCTGGCCCGTCTGGTGGGCGTCATCCTCTTGTGGCAAAAGGTCCAGCTACCTTTTGCACCCCTTCGTTGGGGATTGGATCGTAAGCTCTTGAACTTAGCACTTCCAGCTGCCGGAGAGCGGCTGATGATGCGGGCCGGAGATGTGGTGATCATTGCGATCGTGGTTGCTTTTGGGACCGAGGCAGTCGCAGGAAATGCTATCGGAGAGACCCTGACCCAGTTTAATTATATGCCTGTATTTGGAGTGGCCACAGCGACGGTTATGCTCGTAGCACGGAGCCTGGGTGAAGGTGATCTTGAGCAGATTGCCCGCCTTCGAAAGCAGTCTTACTGCTTGTCCTTTGTATTAATGTTACCTATTGCCTTGGGAATCTTTTTTGGGGGCACTCTTCTGACCCATCTCTACACACAGGATGTGAAAGCGGTAGAAGCTAGCCTATCGGTTGTCCTCTTTTCTTTGTTGGGAACACCATTTACAGCAGGAACGGTCATCTATACAGCTGTTTGGCAAGGCTTGGGAAATGGGAAACTTCCATTTTATGCAACGACGATTGGTATGTGGGTCATTCGAATTGGAGCCGGTTATCTGCTTGGGGTGACCCTTGGCTTTGGCCTTCCAGGGGTCTGGACTGGGACGCTACTGGACAATGGCTTTCGTTGGCTATTTTTGAGTCAGCTATATAGACGAAAAGTAGGAGAGGAGAAAAAATGACAAAACGAGCCTTTATTTGGGATTTGGATGGGACCTTGCTGGATTCCTATGATGCTATTTTAGCAGGTCTTGAGGAGACCTATGCAACTTATCAGCTTCCGTTTGACCGAACCAGCATTAAAGATTTCATCTTGAAGCATTCGGTTCAAGATCTTTTAGTAGCCGTGGCAGAGGAGTATCATCTGGATGTGACCGACTTGAATCATCGCCGAGCAGAAAGTCTAGCGGAGAAAAATGCCCAGGTCCTTCTGATGGATGGGGCGCCTGATGTCCTATCCTGGGGACAAGAAGCTGGAATTGAGCAGTTTGTCTTTACCCATAAGGGAGAGAATGCCTTTGTCATCCTGCGGGACTTGGGCTTGGAATCTTTTTTTACAGAGATTTTGACCAGTCAAAGTGGTTTTGCCCGCAAGCCTGACCCAGAAGCTACCATGTATCTGATGGAGAAGTACGGGTTGGAGCCAGAAAATACCTACTATATTGGGGATCGGAGCCTGGATATTGACTTTGCAAGAAATAGCCAGATTCAGAGTATCAATTTCTTGACGTCTGACTATCAAGGCAATCATCAGATGAACACCTTACTAGATATCCCAGGTATTTTAAACGCTGAAAAGAATCTGTAAAGAATTTGTTTTCATTTTGAAATAAAATCGTAAGCTTTCTTTAAGAAATGTCCGCTATAATAAAAGCATAAACAAAGACCTCCTAACTTTGTTTAGAAAAATCCTAAAACTTTTCTTTTTCATAATAATCTCCCTAAGAGTCGCCAAATCAGGCGGCTTTTTTTGTGTAAAAAAACAGTGCAAGCTCTTTTCCTTGCAAGAGGATATGAAATATTTTATAATTGATTAGTCAATTATTGATTTATCAAAAATAAATAGAGGAAGGGACATGGCAGAAATAAATGATTTACTCTACCAACTACGCTTGGCAGATCAATCAACTACACAGTTATTTGAAAAGCGACTAGGGATTAGCTTAACGCGTTACCAAATTTTGCAGGATTTATTAGAACAATCACCTTGCAATCAGATCGCGGTTCAGGAACGTTTGCAAATTGATCCAGCGGCTTTAACCCGGCATTTCAAAATATTGGAAAAGGAAGGATTTGTCCATCGGAGTCGAAATCCAAAAAACCAGCGGGAAATCTTAATTCATTTGACGGATACGGCCTATAATCGTTTGGTCAAACATCCTCCTCGCCATCATGTGGCGGTGAAAGAACAGATGAGTCGGATTTTGACCACTCAAGAACAAGAGCAATTTTCTTACCTGCTGGACAAATTAGTATCTGGCATTGAACAAATAACAGTTGAATAAAAAGGAGAATCTACGATGTCATTACTGACGATTATTTTAGCGAGTCTTGCTGCACTGGAGCATTTATATATTTTTTATTTGGAGAGCATCAGAACCAGATCTGATACCACAAGTCGGGTTTTCAACATGGATAAAGAAGAACTCGCTCGCCCATCAGTGACCTCTTTATTTAAGAATCAAGGGATATACAATGCCTTGATTGGTGTGTTTCTCTTGTATGGATTGTTTGTCTCTAAAAATAGTGAAGTTGTTACGATTTTTGTGCTTTTTATTATTGGAGCTGCGGCCTACGGTGCGATGACAGCCAATAAAAAGATTATCTTGACCCAAGGTGGTCCTGCAATTTTAGCTTTATTGAGTATCCTATGTTTTGGATGAAAAGGACGTGCCGCTAGGAATCTTTGAGCTGATTTTATTAAATTAGTGTAGAAAAAAGTATAAAAAAAGACTAAAAATTTTATTGACTTTCGAAGAAAAAGGGTTATAATGGTAGCAACAGAAAAGTAATGAGTCGGCTATTTTCAGGGAGCTTGTGGGAATTGTGAACAAGCAATAGCGACTGATGAAAATTGGACTGTTATGATCAATGAATTCTAACCCATGTGAATTCGGTTGGCACCCCTTACCGTGCAACTCCTTGATAGAGGAGATAGAGATGTAGGGAAAGACCAGCTATTTTTCCCTATAAAAGAGGTGGCACCGCGGACACTACGCCCTCACACAGTTTTTGTGTGAGGGCTTTTCTATATGCCTTAGCAAGCGAAGCGAGCTTAGGCACATTGATCCCAAAACGAGAATTGAGCGATGGGATACCCTTGATCGCCTTAGCAAGCGAAGTAGGGTACGGTTGAATTCCTTAGAATAAAAGAGTTCTAGAAGAGAGGTTTCTGATATGAAAAAAGTTTTATCTGCTGATGTGTTGAGTCCAATTTTGGCTTATATGCGTTTGGATGCGCCCCATAAAATGATCTTAGAGTCAATTCCTCGTGAAAAAGAGAATGCGCGTTTTTCAATTGTAGCCTATCGGCCAGTCAGTGAAGTCAAGTTTGAAAATGGCGTCCTCTATAACAATGATCAAATTGTTAAAGAAGATCCTTTAGACTTTTTGAATCGCATCACGGTCAAAAGGAAAACTTCAGAGGAACTCCCTTTTAACGGTGGGGCGATTGGATTTGTCGGCTATGACTTGATTGGTCTCTATGAGAACATTGGTTCCATTCCTGAAGATACGATCGGCACACCAGATCTTCACTTTTTCTTATATGAAAGCTATGTGATTTTTGATCACAAAAAGGAAAAGGTCTATGTGGTGGAAGAGAACCTCTATAGTGGACGAGGTGAAGCAGAGCAAGCGTCGAGCTTGGAGCAAGTATTAGCACAGTTGGCAAGACCTGCAAAAGAAGAGTTTCAGGACAAGGACCTGCATGCGCTTCATTTCCACAATCATTTGGAGCAAAAAGAGTTTGAGGAAATGGTGGCCCTAGCGCGGGACTATATTCGAAAAGGAGATATGTTCCAATGCGTGCTTAGTCAACGTTTTTCAGCTGATTTTTCAGGTAAACCATTGGATTATTACCGCAATTTGCGCGTGACCAACCCTTCGAATTATCTCTACTTTTATGATTTTGGGGAGTACCAAATTATCGGTGCCAGTCCAGAAAGTCTGGTGTCAGTCAAGGATCGAGTGGTGACGACCAATCCCATTGCTGGCACACGTCCCAGAGGGATCGATGAAGAGGCTGATCGGCAATTGGCAGCTGATTTGGCAGGGGATCCAAAAGAAGTCGCAGAACACCGGATGTTGGTGGATCTAGGGCGAAACGATATTGGTCGTATCGCTCAAAATGGGTCGGTTGAAGTGACCAAATATATGGAAGTGGAGTTCTTCCGTTATGTGATGCACCTGACGAGTGTGGTCAAGGGTCAATTACTTCCTGGACTAGCCTCTATTGAGGCACTGAAGGCAACTCTTCCAGCTGGGACCGTTTCGGGTGCTCCCAAGATTCGAGCCATGAAGCGAATCTATGAGGCAGAAAAAGAGAAACGAGGAGTCTACGCAGGTGCTATTGGCTATCTCTCTGTGACGGGGGATCTCGATTTTGCTATTGCGATTCGAACCATGATCCTCAAAAATAAGAAGGCTTATGTGCAGGCTGGAGCAGGAATCGTTTATGATTCGATCGCTGAAAATGAATACCAAGAAACCGTCAATAAGGCAAAATCAATGACTAGGATTGGAGAAGAAGGATGATTTTATTAGTCGATAATTACGATTCATTTACCTACAATTTAGCACAGTATATCGGAAAATTTGATGAGGTCCAGGTGCTTCGAAATGATGATCCGGATTTGTACCAAGTTGCCCAAGAAGCAGATGCCTTGGTCTTTTCTCCAGGTCCAGGTTGGCCAAAGGATGCGGGTAAGATGGAGGAGATGATCCGAGATTTCGCGGGGGTCAAACCAATCTTGGGGATTTGCTTGGGGCATCAAGCGATTGCGGAAGTTTTTGGAGGGCGCTTGGGATTGGCGCCACAGGTCATGCATGGAAAACAAAGCCAGATCCAGCTAGAAGCTCCCTCTCCGCTATACGCGGGTGTCGCAAAAGAAGTCCCAGTCATGCGCTACCATTCGCTGACGATTGAAGACATGCCAGAGGATTTTGTCATTACCTCTCGGACGACGGATGATCAAGCGATTATGGGAATTCAACACCGTAGCTTACCAATTTATGGTTTTCAATACCATCCAGAAAGTATCGGGACGCCAGATGGGCTCAAGACCATCGAAAATTTTGTCAAACTAGTCAAGGAGCGGAAGATGAAACAAGTGCTTGCAAAAATAGCGGAAGGAATGGATCTAACCAGTGCAGAGTTAGAAGCTGCTATGGAGGAAGTTGTTGCTGGTCGTGCTTCAGAAGCACAGGTGACGGCCCTTCTTCTAGGTCTCAAAATGAAGGGCGAAACGGTTGAAGAGCGGACGGCTATTGCAAAAGTGATGCAGGCCTATGCAGTCGCTATTCCTACAGAAGTTCAAGGAGCGATGGACAATTGTGGAACGGGGGGCGATCGTTCGTATAGTTTCAATATTTCAACAACAGCTGCCTTCGTCCTTGCTGGTGGTGGCATCAAGATGGCGAAACACGGAAATCGTTCAATCTCTTCTAAATCCGGTTCTGCGGATGTGCTAGAAGCTCTAGGGATTAACCTTGATTTGGGTCCAAAAGACTTGGGACGAGTGTTTGAAAAGGCGGGAATTGTCTTCCTATTTGCCAAAAATCTACATCCTGGCATGCGCTATATTATGCCCGCTCGCTTGGCATTAGGGGTTCCAACGGTGATGAACTTAACTGGTCCTCTTATCAATCCGATTCCTCTAGAAACCCAGCTATTGGGAACCAGTCGTCCTGACATGCTAGAAAGTACGGCAGAGATTCTAAAGAATTTGGGTCGAAAACGCGCAGTGGTGGTGAGTGGCCCACAAGGCTTGGACGAGGCAGGCCTCGATGGGGAAACCCAGCTCGCTATTCTGGAAGATGGACAGGTTACCTTATCCAGCTTTCAACCAGAAGATATAGGAATGGAGCGCATTGAAATTGATCAAGTACGAGGTGGAGACGCCAAACGCAATGCGGAAATATTGCTCAGTGTCTTGAAGAATGAAGCGAGTCCCTTCTTAGAGGTGACGGTCTTAAATGCAGGCCTTGGTTTTTATGCCAACGGCAAGGTAGATTCTATCAAGGAAGGAATTGCCTTGGCACGTGAAGTGATTGCCAGTGGGGCTGCCCTTGAGAAATTGAGATTATTACAGGAGTATCAAAAATGAGTCAAGAATTCTTGCCAAAGATTCTAAAGGAAAAGGCGCGTGAAGTGGCTGCGATGAAAGAAGAGGAACTCCAACCGTTGCGTGAGACCTACCGCTTGTATGATTACCTAAAGAGTCATCCAGAAAAGCTTCAGGTCATTGCGGAAGTGAAAAAGGCTAGCCCGAGTCTGGGAGATATTCATGTCGATGTGGATATCGTCGCGCAGGCTAAGACTTACGAAGAAAATGGGGCCGTGATGATTTCTGTCTTGACTGATGAAGTGTTTTTCAAGGGCAGTATCGAGTATCTCCGGGAAATATCTAGTCAGGTGCGTATCCCCACCCTCAACAAAGATTTCATTGTGGATGAAAAGCAACTGATTCGGGCGCGAAACGCAGGGGCGACCGTGATCTTGTTGATAGTTGCAGCCTTATCAGAGGCTCGTCTGAAAGAACTCTTCGATTTTGCGACCCATCTTGGCCTGGAGGTCTTGGTGGAGACCCATAATCTGACAGAACTAGAGGTCGCTCACCGGATTGGAGCTCAGATCATCGGGATCAATAATCGCAACTTGGTGACCTTTGAGACAGATCTCCATACTAGCCTTGAATTAGCGACAAGCTTTGAACAAGAACCGGTCTATATCTCTGAGTCTGCTATTTTCACAGCAGCAGACGCGCGCATACTGGCTCCTTATTTTAGTGGCATTCTCGTTGGGACAGCCCTCATGAAGGCAGACAATGTGGCTGAAAAAGTAAAGGAGTTACAGATTGACAAAGGTTAAAATTTGCGGACTATCCACTCCGGAAGCTGTCCAGACAGCTGTTGAAGCCGGTACGGACTACATTGGTTTTGTCTTTGCACCAAGCAAACGTCAAGTGACGCTGGAGCAAGCTCGGGAGTTGGCTACAGGGATTCCAAAGGGGGTTCAAAAAGTTGGTGTTTTTGTATCGCCACAAAGAGAAGAAGTGGAGCAAGCTTGCCAAGTTGTGGGCTTGGACCTGATACAAGTGCATGGACCGATAGATGATACCATCTTGCAAGACCTTCCCCAACAGACGATTCGCGCTGTTCAAGTGGGGAAAGATGCAACTCTTCCTGAGACCAGTGCCAATTATCTGCTCTTTGATGCTCCTGTAGCAGGAAGTGGGCAGACCTTTGACTGGCAAAAGCTCGAAAGTCAAAACTTTACAAAGCCCTTCTTTATTGCAGGAGGCTTGACGGAAGACAATGTAGCAGATGCCATTCGCTTCTTTCATCCTTATGCGGTGGATGTATCCAGTGGGGTCGAGACAAATGGAATAAAAGATCAAGAAAAGATAAAACGATTTATAGAAAGGGTCAAGCATGGCATATAAACAACCAGATCAAAACGGATTTTACGGGCGGTTCGGGGGACGATTTGTCCCTGAAACCTTGATGACAGCAGTTTTAGAATTAGAAGAAGCCTATAGAGAAAGTCAAGCAGATCCTTCTTTTCAAGCAGAATTGGATCAGCTTCTGAAACAATATGTCGGTCGGGAAACACCGCTCTATTACGCTAAAAATCTTACCAAGTATGTCGGTGGAGCCAAGATTTTTCTTAAAAGAGAAGACCTCAACCACACAGGGGCTCATAAAATTAATAATGCCCTAGGACAAGTTTTATTGGCACACCGGATGGGCAAAAAGAAGATCATCGCAGAAACAGGAGCTGGTCAGCACGGTGTTGCAACGGCAACGGCTGCTGCTTTATTTGGTATGGAATGCACCATCTACATGGGGGAAGAAGATGTCAAACGCCAAGCCCTCAATGTCTTTCGGATGGAATTGTTGGGCGCCAAGGTTCAATCAGTAACAGATGGGTCACGTGTCCTCAAGGATGCGGTCAATGCTGCCCTCAGAGCCTGGGTAGCAAATGTGGAGGATACCCACTATATCATGGGTTCTGCTCTAGGACCTCACCCATTCCCAGAAATTGTCCGTGATTTTCAAAGTGTCATCGGTCGAGAAGCCAAACGCCAATTTGCAGAGCAAAATGACGGGGCTCTGCCAGATGCAGTCCTAGCCTGTGTAGGAGGCGGATCGAACGCTATTGGCCTCTTTTATCCTTTTGTTGAGGATACGTCTGTCGCCATGTATGGGGCAGAAGCTGCTGGCCTTGGAGTGGATACAGACCAGCATGCAGCAACCTTGACCAAGGGGCGTCCGGGAGTCCTTCACGGTGCCTTGATGGATGTGTTACAGGATGCCCATGGACAGATTTTAGAAGCTTTCTCGATTTCAGCAGGTCTCGATTACCCAGGGATTGGGCCAGAGCATTCTTATTTCCATGACATCAAGCGGGCAACCTATGTGCCTGTGACAGACCAAGAAGCCCTAGAAGCCTTTCAATTGCTTTCGAAAGTAGAAGGAATCATTCCAGCTCTGGAATCGAGCCATGTTATCGCCTATGCGGTGAAGTTGGCTAAGGAGATGGGACCTGAAAAATCTATGATTGTTTGCTTATCAGGTCGTGGGGATAAAGATGTGGTACAAGTCAAAGACCGCCTAGAAAAAGAGAGAGGAGAGTAAGATGGGAAAGACCTTAACAGAGCATTTACAAAAGCTGAAAGACCAGCAGCAAGGGATCTTTGTTCCTTATATTATGGCAGGAGATCATGAAAAAGGCTTGGCAGGTTTGCAGGAAACCATCCAATTTTTGGAGGAACTTGGTGTCTCAGCTATTGAGGTTGGTATTCCTTTTTCGGATCCGGTGGCAGATGGTCCTGTGATTGAAGAGGCGGGACTACGAAGTTTAGCCCATGGGACGACGACAGAGGAACTGGTGCAAACGATCCAGCACTTAGAGACAAGTGTTCCTTTGGTCATCATGACCTATTTCAACCCCTTGTTCCAATATGGTCTAGAAAACTTTTTTAGAGATGTAGAAGGAACAGCAGTCAAGGGAGTGATTATTCCGGACCTCCCCCATGAGCATGCGGATCTGGTAGAACCTCTCTTAGTGGATAAAGACATCGCTTTGGTGCCGCTAGTGAGCTTAACCACAGGAATCAAGCGCCAGAAGAAATTGATCCAAGATGCAGAAGGATTTATCTATGCCGTTGCCGTCAATGGAGTGACGGGGAAAGCTGGTAGCTATCGAGATGATTTGGATCACCATTTGGCCCAATTACATGAAATAGCGTCTATTCCTGTTTTAACAGGTTTTGGAGTTTCCAGCATGGAGGATGTTCACCGTTTCAACAAGGTCTCAGATGGGGTTATTGTGGGGTCCAAAATCGTTAAGGCTCTCCACCAAGGGGAGACAGACGCCATTGCTCGTTTTATTTCTCAAGCAGTGAAGGGTTAGAAGCTTCATTCCATTCATCATCAGCTTGATTCTCCTAGATCAAGCTCTTTGTCTACTATTTTAAACATTCCCCTCGTTGGTCTTTACAAACGAGGCTTTCTCGTTACAATAGAGGTAGTAACAAGAAAAGAGGAGAAGAGAATGATAAGCCTTGAAGAGATTGATCAAGTCATCCAGTCAGGTCCTTTTGAACCCACCTGGGACTCTCTTAGCCATCAAGTCTGTCCGGATTGGTATCGGGATGCCAAATTTGGAATGTTTATCCACTGGGGCGTCTACAGTGTACCTGCCTTTGGTTCAGAATGGTATTCGCGAAATATGTATATCCAAGGGAATCCTTGTTGTGACTATCATCGAGAGCATTTTGGAGACCAGGCCGGCTTTGGCTACAAGGATCTCATTCCTCTTTTTACAGCCGATCGCTTTGATCCGGCATCTTGGCTAGATCTCTTTCAAAAAGCGGGAGCCCAGTATCTTTTTCCAGTTGCGGAGCACCACGATGGTTTTCAGATGTATGCCTCTACTCTCTCGCCTTATAATAGCTTAGAAATGGGGCCGAGACGAGATGTCTTAGGAGAGCTGAGGGAGGAAGCAGAAAAACGTGGTCTGCACTTTTGTACGTCTTCTCACCGGGCAGAACACCAGTTTTTCTTTTCACATGGCAAGGAATTCACTAGTGACATTCCGCAAGAAGTCCCAAGAGACAGCCTTTATTGGCCAGCGGAGCCAGAGCCCAAGGATCATTTTGATCTGACTTCTAAGCCTTATCCAAGTAAAGAATTCTTGGAAGATTGGCTGTTGCGAACCTGTGAACTGGTGCGGGACTACCAACCAGAGCTCCTATATTTTGACTGGTGGATCCAGCATGAGAGTTTCCGTCCCTACTTGATGCGCTTTTTGGCTTATTATTACAATCTAGCAGCACAAGAGGATCGCAAGGTGGCTGTTTGTTACAAACAGGACGCCCTCCCTTTCGGTTCAGGAATCGTTGAGATGGAGCGGGGAGGATACGGAGAGACGCAAGCCTTTCCGTGGCAAATGGATACCGCGATCGCCCGTAATTCTTGGTGTTATACCCAGGATCTAGCCTACAAGACCAGTAAGGAATTGCTACAAAATTTAGTTGATGTTGTGGCCAAAAATGGCAATCTTCTGCTCAATATTGGACCCAAGGCAGATGGCACTATACCTGAGCAAGACCAAGACATCCTCACAGAGATCGGGGACTGGCTGGCGGTAAATGGAGAAGCCATTTATCAGAGTCGGCCTTGGCGGGTGTCATCGGACGGACCGACCGAGGCCCAGGAAGGTTCCTTCTCAGACGGGCAAGCGCCACTCTATACCAGCCAAGATTTCCGCTATACCATGCGTGATGGCTTTCTTTATGCCATCCAGCTGGAACCAAGTGGAAGGACGGAAGAGTTGACCTTGCCGTCTCTCGCCTATGATCTCAAGCAACCGAGAATTCTTCATGCGCGCATTCAAAAGCTAGAACTCCTTGGAGAAAGTCAGCTTCTTTCTTGGAGCCAAGATGAGACAGGGCTCCATCTTCAGTTACCAGCTTGTAGGAAAAAACAACCGCGTGTTTTGCGCCTCAGCTTTTAGTTTTCTTGAAGCTTTCTATAAGGAATCGTTTAGGTTTCTCTTGTATACTGTACTCATCCAATAAGAAATGAGGTACAGAAAATGAAAATCTCAGTTAATTATCCAAAACGCTTTAAGAAATTGCCACAACAAGGTTCTTGTTACGGCGAATAAACACTTCTCTTCATTTTTCATAAGAAACTCCTAAAGAAGGCTCTACCCGAAAGGGTAGAGTTTTTATGTACCAGAGACCTTGTGATTCGTGGTATAATAGGCCTATGGAAAAAAAGAATAAATTACTACTCATCGACGGGTCTTCCGTCGCTTTTCGTGCCTTTTTTGCACTCTATAATCAAATTGACCGTTTCAAAAATGCTAATGGTCTGCATACCAATGCGGTTTATGGCTTTAACCTCATGTTGAGCCATCTCTTAGAGCGCATCCAACCGACCCATGTCCTCGTTGCTTTTGATGCAGGAAAGACGACTTTTCGGACGGAGATGTATGCCGACTACAAAGGGGGCCGTGCAAAAACTCCAGATGAGTTCCGCGAGCAGTTTCCTTTCATTCGTGAGCAACTGGATCATTTGGGAATCCGCCATTATGAGCTGGCCCAGTATGAAGCGGATGATATTATTGGAACACTAGATAAGATGGCAGAATCAACTTCTGTTCCTTTTGATGTGACTATTGTCTCAGGGGACAAGGACTTGATTCAGCTAACGGATGACAACACAGTGGTTGAAATCTCAAAAAAAGGAGTGGCAGAGTTTGAAGAATTCACTCCAGCCTATTTGAAAGAAAAGATGGGACTGACACCGGAGCAATTTATCGATCTCAAGGCCTTGATGGGAGATAAGTCGGATAATATCCCAGGTGTCACTAAGATTGGAGAAAAGACCGGGATCAAACTGCTCCTTGAGTATGGCTCCCTCGATGGTATTTATGAGCATATCGATGAGATGAAGGCTTCTAAGATGAAGGAAAACCTCATCAACGACAAGGAGCAGGCCTACCTATCCAAGACCCTGGCGACCATCGACACCAATGCGCCTATCGAGATTGGTCTGGATGACATCACCTATACGGGTCCTCATCTAGAAAATCTTGCCAAGTTTTATGAGGAGATGGGCTTCAAGCAACTCCGTCAGGCCTTGGATCTCAGTGGAGAAGAAGCAGCTCCTGTAGCTATTGACTATACAGAAGTCGAGCAGGTCACTTCAGATATGCTCACGGAAGATAGTTTCTTCCATTTTGAGATTTTTGGGGACAATTACCATACGGAACCCATCATCGGTTTCGCATGGGGGACCAAAGGTCAGCTCTACGCGAGTACAGATACTGGTCTTTTACAAACACCGATTTTCAAAGAATTTCTCGAAAAAACGCCCCTCAAGGTCTATGACTTCAAACGGGCCAAGGTCTTGCTCAGCCACTTGGGCATTACCCTTCAAAATCCCGCGTTTGACAGTCGATTGGCCAAGTATCTCTTGTCGACCGTAGAGGACAATGAAATTTCAACCATTGCGAGTCTCTATAGTCAGATTGCGCTGCCGCTGGACGAAGTCGTTTATGGCAAGGGAGTCAAAAAAGCTATCCCAGAGAAGGCGGTCCTATTGGAGCATTTGGCACGGAAAGTCGCTGTTCTACTGGATACCGAAGAGCCTATGATGGAGCAGTTGCAAGCCCATGACCAACTAGATTTACTCTATGATATGGAGCAACCGCTAGCAGCTGTTTTGGCCAAGATGGAAATCGCGGGGATCAAGGTAGAGCGTCAGACCCTAGAAGACATGCAGGTGGAAAACGAAGTGGTCTTGGAACGCTTGACTCAAGAAATTTACGAGCTGGCAGGCGAAGAGTTTAACATCAATTCTCCAAAACAATTGGGGGTCATCCTCTTTGAAAAATTGGAACTTCCTCTTGAATACACCAAAAAGACCAAAACCGGCTATTCAACAGCCGTTGATGTCTTGGAACGCCTGGCTCCAATTGCCCCGATTGTGTCTAAGATTCTTGAATACCGCCAAATTGCTAAGATCCAGTCGACCTATGTCATCGGTCTTCAAGATTGGATTTTGGAAGATGGGAAGATCCATACCCGCTATGTACAGGATTTGACGCAGACAGGACGCTTGTCCAGCGTGGATCCCAACTTGCAAAACATTCCTGTCCGTTTGGGACAAGGTCGTCTTATTCGCAAGGCCTTTGTCCCAGAAGAGGAAAACAGTGTCTTGCTGAGTTCGGATTATTCACAGATCGAACTGCGCGTCTTGGCTCATATTTCGGGAGATGAGCATTTGATTGATGCCTTTAAACATGGGGCAGATATCCATACATCGACTGCTATGCGAGTTTTCAATATTGAAAAACCAGAAGATGTGACGCCGAATGACCGGCGTAATGCAAAAGCGGTAAACTTCGGTGTGGTTTATGGAATTTCCGACTTTGGACTGTCTAACAACCTAGGGATCAGTCGAAAAGAAGCCAAGGCCTACATTGAGACTTACTTCGAACGCTACCCTGGTATCAAGGACTATATGGAGAGAGTGGTACGGGAAGCGCGTGACAAAGGCTATGTAGAAACCCTCTTCAAGCGTCGTCGGGAGATTCCAGATATCAATTCTCGCAACTTCAATGTTCGAGGCTTTGCGGAGCGAACGGCTATCAACTCACCCATCCAAGGATCGGCAGCCGACATCTTGAAAATTGCCATGATCCACTTGGACCAAGCGCTAGAAAGAGGAGCATACAAGACCAAGATGCTTCTTCAAGTGCACGATGAAATCGTTCTGCAAGTGCCAAGTGATGAACTGGCAGCGATTAAAGAACTCGTCAAAGAGACTATGGAATCCGCTATCGAACTTGCAGTTCCACTGGAAGCTGATGAGAATGAAGGCAAAACATGGTATGAAGCCAAATAAGATTGAGTTTGTTTAAAACAGAAAGCGGTAGGAGACTTTTCAGTTTCCTACCGTTTTTAACGACAAACACTTGCAATGCCCTTCGTATTGTTATACTATGTTAAAGAAAGGAAACGCATACAAAAAGGAGATTCATATGGCCTATTCATTTTGCAATCCTAGTGATGGTATTATCAAACATTACCTAGAAACCAGCAAGATCATCGCTGTAGTTGGATTATCTGATCGTGAAGACACAACCAGTCATCGTGTCAGCAAGGAGATGCAAGAGCGGGGCTATCGAATTATTCCCGTTAATCCTCGTGCAGCCGGTGGCCAAATCCTTGGAGAAACGGTGTACGCTAGCTTGCAGGAGATCCCTTTCCCAGTAGATATCGTCGATGTATATCGTCGCAGTGAGTTTTTACCAGATGTGGCACGTGATTTTATTGAGACGGATGCGAAAATTTTCTGGGCACAATTGGAGCTGGAAAATCAAGAAGCAGAAGAAATCCTTCGTGGAGCTGGACGAGAAGATATTGTCATGAACCGCTGTATCAAACGGGAACACACCCGACTGCTCTTAGGAGACTCCCTATACGGTTTATAAATGATAAACAATTGACATAGAAGAAAACCCCAGCAAGCTGGGGTTTTCTTCTTACTCTTATTCAGTTTCATGGCTTGGATGGCCTGTAAAATGGCGCGGCCCTTGTTTAATCTGCTTGATTTGATCATAAAAGGCAATTTGGCAGTTGATAAAGTAAGGCATGGTATAAAAGCCGATGACATCGCGCGTGAAGTAATTCAAGAAGTACCAACCAATCAAGGTTAGATCGAGCACCAAGCGATTGCTGCGGAACCCTTTCATGGTTTCACGACTTTGGCGAAGCACTCCAAAGGCTCCCTTGTAGTCGCCGTCTCGTAATTGCTCGTAGAGGATCAATTCAACCAAACTGAGACTGTAGTATTGTGGCAGGTAAAAGAAGAGGCCGAGTAGGCCCAGTACGACACCGGCCGTCATCAGAGGCATTTGTTGCATGAGAGATTGAAATTCAGGACTGGAAGCACTCAAAGTACTAGGGTTGCTTACCTTGTCGTAGATCGCCAAAAATCGAATGCTAGCGTAGGTGCTGATGAGGCTCCCTACATAGAGGATGAGTCCCCATAAAAAGAGGACGGCTTGCTTCAAGATCAAGGTGGCAAATACAGAGGTAAAGCGATCTTGTTTAAAGATATCTAAGACGCGTGTTCGGTGTTCAATCTTGGGATTAATCGCATCTAAATAGCTAAAAGTTGCACCGACCACTAAAATGGAGATGACAAAGGAGACAACAGAAGGAAAGAGCTGCCGCTGGATCATGTAAACACTTGCTTGCTGCAAGGTCATATCCGGTAGTAGATCGATCAGATCTTGCCCGCTTAAGAGAAAGTTAGCAAGAATGGTCAGCAGGGCCGGAAGAGCAAAAAGGATAGCTAAGCCCGGTTGCTGGATTTGCATGGTGCGTGCCCGGAGGCGAATCAATTTAAGGTTCATAGATGACACTCTCTTCATAGTAGTACTTTTTATTATAACATAAGTCCGTGACAGAGCCGGTAAAATTTGGTACAATCGTACAGGTGCTCACAGGAAAACTGTGACAGGAATAAGAAGGCTGGGACTGTCTTTCCCAGTACGGAGGTAACCATGACAGATTCACCGATTCAATATCGATTAATCAAAAAAGAAAAGCATACAGGTGCTCGTCTGGGAGAAATTATCACCCCTCACGGGACCTTCCCGACCCCAATGTTTATGCCTGTAGGAACTCAGGCAACTGTTAAGACTCAATCACCAGAAGAACTCAAGGAAATGGGCTCCGGAATTATCTTGGCTAACACCTACCATCTTTGGCTTCGTCCGGGGGATGATCTAGTCGCAAAAGCAGGAGGATTGCACCAGTTCATGAACTGGGATCAGCCCATTTTGACAGATAGTGGAGGTTTCCAAGTCTATTCACTAGCGGATAGCCGCAATATCACCGAAGAAGGGGTGACCTTTAAAAACCACCTCAACGGCTCGAAGATGTTCCTTTCTCCAGAAAAGGCTATTTCCATCCAAAACAATCTAGGGAGCGACATCATGATGTCCTTTGACGAATGTCCTCAGTTCTATCAGCCTTATGATTATGTGAAAAAATCAATCGAACGGACCAGCCGTTGGGCAGAACGTGGGCTAAAAGCTCACCGTCGCCCTCATGATCAAGGTCTGTTCGGGATTGTCCAAGGGGCTGGTTTTGAAGACTTGCGCCGTCAGTCCGCCCAGGATCTTGTCAGCATGGACTTTCCAGGTTATTCCATCGGTGGATTAGCTGTTGGGGAAAGCCATGAAGAGATGAATGCAGTACTTGATTTCACAACTCCGCTCTTACCAGAGAACAAGCCACGCTATCTCATGGGAGTGGGGGCTCCAGACAGTCTGATCGATGGGGTGATTCGTGGAGTGGACATGTTTGACTGTGTCTTGCCGACGCGGATTGCGCGAAATGGTACCTGTATGACTAGTCAAGGACGCCTGGTAGTGAAAAATGCGCAATTTGCAGAAGATTTTACACCGCTGGATCCTGAATGTGATTGCTACACTTGTAAAAACTATACCCGAGCTTATCTTCGCCACCTCCTCAAGGCAGATGAGACCTTCGGTATTCGCTTGACCAGCTACCATAACCTCTATTTCTTGATCAACCTTATGAAGCAGGTCCGTCAAGCCATCATGGATGACAATCTCTTGGAATTCCGCGAGCATTTCGTCGAAAAATATGGCTATAACAAATCAGGACGGAATTTCTAGGAAGAGCTAAATAGCAAGAACAAAGATTGCAGCCATCTGAGAATAATAGGAATAACTGCGAGACGCAGTGGTTGATTGGTATCTTTGGAGCTTGTTAAGCTCCAAAGATAACCTAATCAACTGTGCGGGGGCGAGACGACGAACAAATTGGATATAAATTTGTTCTGTCTCGCTCCCTTTTTTCTATATAATAGCAACTTTTTTAGCACTCTATTTCTTTCGAAAACACTTTCATCAAAAAAACGAAAAAAATCTTCTCAAATCCCTTGCATTGGGCCTTTGTTTGTGTTAAACTACTATGGTGCTGTGAAAAACAGCTATTAGCTTTGATGCAAGAGGTTGCGACACGCTCGGTTGCATTGCCACGCAACGCGCGTCGGTTTTCTTGTGGAGCTAGCCTATTATCTTAAATAGACGAAAAGGAGAAAAAGATGGCAAACAAAAAAATCCGCATCCGTTTGAAAGCGTACGAACACCGTACACTTGACACAGCGGCTGCAAAAATCGTAGAATCAGCTACTCGTACAGGTGCACAAGTTGCGGGTCCAATCCCACTTCCAACTGAGCGTAGCCTCTACACAATCATTCGTGCGACTCACAAATACAAAGATTCTCGCGAACAATTTGAAATGCGTACACACAAACGTTTGATTGATATCATCAACCCAACTCAAAAAACAGTTGATGCTTTGATGAAGTTGGATCTTCCAAGTGGTGTGAACGTAGAAATCAAACTATAATCAGATGCAAGGTAAAAGTATTCGGGCTTAACTGGATACGGGCTAAGAGCTCTGCAAAAAAGATGAACTTCCTAGTGTTCGTCGAACACTGCGTCAGTTTCCTATTTTTACCAGACTCTCTTAACGCCCTTAATATCTTAATCTTGAGCATAAAAAACGCTCGTTAAAAACTTTTTGAAAAAATATAGAAAAGGAAACATTTTCTCATGACAAAAGGAATCTTAGGGAAAAAAGTGGGAATGACTCAAATCTTCACTGAAGCTGGCGAATTGATCCCTGTAACAGTTATCGAAGCAACTCCAAACGTTGTTCTTCAAGTTAAAACTGTTGAAACAGATGGTTACAACGCTATCCAAGTTGGTTTCGATGACAAACGCGAAGTATTGAGCAACAAACCTGCTAAAGGACATGTAGCAAAAGCTAACACGGCTCCTAAGCGCTTCATTCGTGAATTCAAAAACGTTGAAGGCTTGGAAGTTGGTGCTGAAATCACAGTTGACACTTTCGAAGCTGGAGACATTGTTGATGTAACTGGTACTTCTAAAGGTAAAGGTTTCCAAGGTGTTATCAAACGCCACGGACAATCACGTGGACCAATGGCTCACGGTTCTCGTTACCACCGTCGTCCAGGTTCTATGGGACCTGTTGCACCTAACCGCGTATTCAAAGGTAAAAACCTTGCAGGACGTATGGGTGGCGATCGTGTAACAATTCAAAACCTTGAAGTTGTACAAGTTGTTCCAGAAAAGAACGTTATCCTTATCAAAGGTAACGTACCAGGTGCTAAGAAATCTCTTATCACTATCAAGTCAGCAGTTAAAGCTGGTAAATAATAAGGAAAGGGGAATACAGTCAAAATGGCAAATGTAACATTATTCGACCAAACTGGTAAACAAGCGGGCGAAGTTGTTCTTAACGATGCGATCTTTGGTATCGAACCAAACCAAGCAGTTGTATTTGATGTGATCATCAGCCAACGTGCTAGCCTTCGTCAAGGAACTCACGCAGTTAAAAACCGTTCAGCCGTTTCAGGTGGCGGACGCAAACCATGGCGTCAAAAAGGAACTGGACGTGCTCGTCAAGGTTCTATCCGCTCTCCACAATGGCGTGGTGGTGGAATCGTCTTCGGACCAACTCCACGTAGCTATGCGTACAAACTTCCTCAAAAAGTTCGTCGCCTTGCACTTAAATCTGTTTACTCAGAAAAAGTTGCTGAAAACAAATTTGTAGCCGTTGATTCTCTTGAATTTACAGCTCCAAAAACTGCTGAATTTGCAAAAGTTCTTGCAGCTTTGAGCATCGATTCTAAAGTCCTTGTTATTCTTGAAGAAGGAAACGAATTCGCAGCTCTTTCAGCTCGTAACCTTCCAAACGTGAAAGTTGCGACTGCTACAACTGCAAGTGTTCTTGACATCGCAAATAGTGACAAACTTCTTGTTACTCAAGCAGCTATCTCTAAAATCGAGGAGGTTCTTGCATAATGAATTTGTATGATGTTATCAAAAAACCTGTTATCACTGAAAAGTCAATGGCTCAACTTGAAGCAGGCAAATATGTATTCGAAGTTGACACTCGCGCTCACAAACTTTTGATCAAACAAGCTGTTGAAGCTGCGTTTGAAGGTGTAAAAGTTGCGAATGTGAACACTGTAAACGTAAAACCTAAAGCAAAACGCGTTGGACGTTACACTGGTTTTACTTCAAAAACTAAAAAAGCTATCATCACGCTTGCAGCTGATTCTAAAGCAATCGAGTTGTTTGCTACTGAAGCTGAATAATCTAAGGAGGAAATATCGTGGGAATTCGTGTTTATAAACCAACAACAAACGGTCGCCGTAATATGACTTCTTTGGATTTCGCTGAAATCACAACAAACACACCTGAGAAAACTTTGCTTGTTTCTCTTAAAAACAAAGCAGGTCGTAACAACAACGGTCGTATAACTGTTCGTCACCAAGGTGGTGGACACAAACGTCATTACCGTTTGATCGATTTCAAACGTAACAAAGATGGAGTTGAAGCAGTCGTTAAAACGATCGAATACGATCCAAACCGCTCAGCTAACATCGCGCTTGTACACTACACTGACGGTGTGAAAGCTTACATCATCGCCCCTAAAGGTCTTGAAGTAGGTCAACGCATCGTATCAGGACCAGAAGCAGATATCAAAGTCGGAAATGCTCTTCCACTTGCTAACATCCCAGTTGGTACTTTGATCCACAACATCGAATTGAAACCTGGTAAAGGTGGAGAATTGGTACGTGCTGCTGGAGCTTCTGCTCAAGTATTGGGTTCTGAAGGTAAATATGTACTTGTTCGTCTTCAATCAGGCGAAGTTCGTATGATTCTTGGAACTTGCCGTGCTACAGTGGGTGTTGTCGGAAACGAACAACATGGACTTGTTAACCTTGGTAAAGCGGGACGTAACCGCTGGAAAGGTGTTCGCCCTACAGTTCGTGGTTCTGTAATGAACCCGAATGATCACCCACACGGTGGTGGTGAAGGTAAAGCACCAGTTGGACGTAAAGCGCCATCTACTCCTTGGGGTAAACCTGCGCTTGGTCTTAAAACTCGTAACAAGAAAGCGAAATCTGACAAACTTATCGTTCGTCGTCGCAACCAAAAATAATCATAAGCAACTAGCTTACACTTTCCGCCAGCTCGGTAGCGCTGCTTAGCAGCGCAAGCCGCTGTGGTACTAAATTTTAAAGGAGAAAATTACAAAATGGGACGTAGTCTTAAAAAAGGACCTTTCGTCGATGAGCATTTGATGAAAAAAGTTGAAGCTCAAGCAAACGACGAAAAGAAAAAAGTAATTAAAACTTGGTCACGTCGTTCAACGATCTTCCCAAGTTTCATCGGATACACTATCGCAGTTTATGATGGACGTAAACATGTACCTGTTTACATCCAAGAAGACATGGTAGGTCACAAGCTTGGTGAATTTGCACCAACTCGTACTTACAAAGGTCACGCGGCAGACGACAAGAAGACACGTAGAAAATAAGGAGAACATAAATGGCAGAAATTACTTCAGCTAAAGCAATGGCTCGTACAGTGCGTGTTTCACCTCGTAAATCACGTCTTGTTCTTGACAACATCCGTGGTAAAAGCGTAGCCGATGCCATCGCTATTTTGACATTCACACCAAACAAAGCTGCAGGGATCATCCTTAAAGTGTTGAACTCAGCAGTAGCAAACGCTGAAAACAACTTTGGTTTGGAAAAAGCTAACTTGGTAGTATCTGAAGCATTCGCAAACGAAGGACCAACAATGAAACGTTTCCGTCCACGTGCGAAAGGTTCAGCTTCACCAATCAACAAACGTACAGCTCACATCACAGTAGCTGTTGCAGAAAAATAAGGAGGTAAACTCGTGGGTCAAAAAGTACATCCAATTGGTATGCGTGTTGGTATCATCCGTGATTGGGATGCCAAATGGTATGCTGAAAAAGAATACGCGGATTACCTTCATGAAGATCTTGCAATCCGTAAATTCATTCAAAAAGAATTGGCTGACGCAGCCGTTTCAACTATTGAAATCGAACGCGCAGTAAACAAAGTTAACGTTTCTCTTCACACTGCTAAACCAGGTATGGTTATCGGTAAAGGTGGAGCAAACGTTGATGCACTTCGTGCAGCTCTTAACAAATTGACTGGTAAACAAGTACACATCAACATCATTGAGATCAAACGTCCTGACTTGGATGCTCACCTTGTTGGTGAAGGAATCGCTCGTCAATTGGAACAACGTGTTGCTTTCCGTCGTGCACAAAAACAAGCAATCCAACGTGCTATGCGTGCTGGAGCTAAAGGAATCAAAACTCAAGTATCAGGTCGTTTGAACGGTGCAGATATTGCCCGTGCAGAAGGATACTCTGAAGGAACTGTTCCACTCCACACACTTCGCGCTGATATCGATTACGCTTGGGAAGAAGCAGACACTACTTACGGTAAACTTGGTGTTAAAGTATGGATCTACCGTGGTGAAGTTCTTCCGGCTCGTAAAGACGCTAAAGGAGGTAAATAACCAATGTTAGTACCTAAACGTGTAAAACACCGTCGCGAATTCCGTGGTAAAATGCGCGGTGAAGCAAAAGGTGGAAAAGAAGTAGCATTCGGTGAATACGGTCTTCAAGCTACAACTAGCCACTGGATCACAAACCGTCAAATCGAAGCTGCTCGTATCGCCATGACTCGTTACATGAAACGTGGTGGTAAAGTTTGGATTAAGATTTTCCCACACAAATCATACACCGCTAAAGCTATCGGGGTACGTATGGGATCTGGTAAAGGGGCTCCTGAAGGTTGGGTAGCACCAGTTAAACGTGGTAAAGTGATGTTCGAAATCGCTGGTGTATCTGAAGAGATCGCACGCGAAGCGCTTCGTCTTGCTAGCCACAAATTGCCAGTTAAAACTAAATTTGTGAAACGTGAAGCAGAATAAGGAGAGGTCATGAAACTTACAGAAGTAAAAGAATTTGTTAAAGAACTTCGTGGTCTTTCTCAAGAAGAACTCGCGAAGCGTGAAAATGAATTGAAGAAAGAATTGTTTGAACTTCGTTTCCAAGCGGCTGCTGGTCAATTGGAACAAACTGGACGTTTGAAAGAAGTGAAAAAACAAATCGCTCGTATCAAAACTGTTCAATCAGAAGCTAAATAATAGACTAGGGAAGGAGAATTTCAATGGAACGCAATAATCGTAAAGTTCTTGTTGGACGCGTTGTGTCTGACAAAATGGACAAAACAATCACAGTTGTAGTTGAAACTAAACGTAACCACCCAGTCTATGGTAAACGTATCAACTATTCTAAAAAATACAAAGCTCATGATGAAAACAATGTTGCTAAAGAAGGCGATATCGTTCGTATCATGGAAACTCGTCCGCTTTCAGCTACAAAACGCTTCCGTCTTGTAGAAGTCGTTGAAGAAGCGGTCATCATCTAATCATACCTGAAAGGAGAAAACGTAAATGATTCAAACAGAAACTCGTTTGAAAGTCGCTGATAACAGTGGCGCACGCGAAATCTTGACAATCAAAGTTCTTGGTGGTTCAAAACGTAAATTCGCGAGCATCGGTGATGTAATCGTTGCATCAGTAAAACAAGCTACTCCTGGTGGTGCGGTTAAGAAAGGTGACGTTGTAAAAGCTGTTATCGTTCGTACTAAATCAGGTGCTCGTCGCAAAGATGGTTCATACATCAAATTCGACGAAAATGCAGCAGTAATCATCCGTGACGACAAAACTCCTCGCGGAACTCGGATCTTTGGCCCGGTTGCACGTGAATTGCGTGACGGTGGTTTCATGAAGATCGTGTCACTTGCTCCAGAAGTACTTTAATCAATAAAAAAACAAACACAGTCCCCTGGCATAGCCAGGGTGCCCATCGGGCGTAAGAATAAAAGGAGAATAAAATGTTTGTAAAAAAAGGCGACAAAGTTCGCGTTATCGCTGGTAAAGACAAAGGCGTAGAAGCTGTTGTTCTTACTGCTCTTCCAAAAGTAAATAAAGTTGTTGTAGAAGGTGTAAACATCATCAAGAAACACCAACGTCCAAATAACGAAAACCCTCAAGGTGCGATCGTTGAAAAAGAAGCTCCAATCCATGCTTCTAACGTTCAAGTTTTGGACAAAAACGGTGTTGCTGGACGTGTTGGCTACAAATTTGTAGACGGCAAAAAAGTTCGCTACAACAAAAAATCAGGCGAAGTGCTTGACTAATCACGAAGGAAAGGAGAAGTATAATGGCTAATCGTTTAAAAGAAAAATACCTTAATGAAGTAGTACCATCATTGACTGAACAGTTCAACTATTCATCAGTTATGGCTGTGCCAAAAGTTGACAAAATCGTTTTGAACATGGGTGTTGGTGATGCAGTATCAAATGCTAAAAACCTTGAAAAAGCTGCTGAAGAGCTTGCTTTGATCTCAGGTCAAAAACCATTGATCACTAAGGCTAAAAAATCAATCGCCGGCTTCCGTCTTCGTGAAGGTGTTGCGATCGGTGCAAAAGTTACCCTTCGTGGTGAACGTATGTACGAATTCTTGGATAAATTGGTAACAGTTTCACTTCCACGTGTACGTGACTTCCATGGTGTTCCAACAAAATCATTTGATGGACGCGGAAACTACACACTTGGTGTGAAAGAACAATTGATCTTCCCAGAAATCAACTTTGATGATGTTGATAAAACTCGTGGTTTGGATATCGTAATCGTAACTACAGCGAACACAGACGAAGAATCACGTGCATTGCTTACTGGCCTCGGTATGCCGTTTGCAAAATAATATAGGAGGTAAAACTAATGGCTAAAAAATCTATGATTGCTAAGAACAAACGCCCAGCGAAGTTCTCTACTCAAGCATACACTCGCTGTGAACGTTGTGGACGTCCACACTCAGTTTACCGCAAGTTTAAACTTTGCCGTGTTTGCTTCCGTGAATTGGCATACAAAGGACAAATCCCTGGTGTCACTAAAGCATCTTGGTAATAGCATGATACAAAGAGCGTGACGGACAAAGTGAAAATAGGAAATCTAGCGATGAATGCCCGCATTCAAGATAGATTTATCTTTTTCACACAGGCCGTAGCTCGTGTTCAAATTGGCAAAACTAATTTGAATGATGTATTTGAATAAAACGTTAGAACTATCGTACAAACTACTATGATAGTTCCCCCGTGAAAACTAGTCGTTCTGCGGCTTGACAATCTAACAGGAGAAAACAAAAAATGTCACGTATTGGTAATAAAGTTATTGCATTGCCTGCTGGTGTCGAATTGACAAACAAAGACAATGTCGTAACTGTAAAAGGACCTAAAGGAGAACTCACTCGTACGTTCTCTAAAGATATTGATATTCGTGTGGAAGGAACTGAAGTAACTCTTCACCGTCCAAACGATACAAAAGAAATGAAAACAATCCACGGAACAACTCGTGCTCTTTTGAACAACATGGTTCATGGTGTATCAGAAGGATTCAAGAAAGAACTTGAAATGCGTGGGGTTGGATACCGTGCTCAACTTCAAGGAAAAAAATTGGTACTTTCAGTTGGTAAATCTCATCCAGATGAAGTGGAAGCTCCTAAAGGTATTACTTTTGAACTTCCAAATCCAACGACTATTGTTGTGAACGGAATCTCAAAAGAAGTAGTTGGACAAACTGCTGCTTATATCCGTAGCTTGCGTGCTCCTGAACCATATAAAGGGAAAGGTATCCGCTACGTTGGTGAATTCGTCCGCCGTAAAGAAGGTAAAACTGGTAAATAATATTATAAGGTTGTTTTTTAACCAAAATATTTATTTCCAACTTTGTGCTTAGGCACGAAATAAAATTAAGAGGTGAAAATTGTGATTTCGAAACCAGATAAAAATAAAGTCCGCCAAAAACGCCACCGTCGCGTTCGCGGAAAACTCTCTGGAACTGCTGATCGCCCACGTTTGAACGTATTCCGTTCTAA